>WNGR01002485.1_pt1 | contig 21599 bp, 19 predicted proteins | sample 5407581 | NCBI WGS metagenome assembly WNGR01 (sample SAMN13153383, study PRJNA577476) | soil metagenome | isolation source: 80 cm soil or saprolite under Garry oak tree replicate 2 | place: USA:California | collected 2016-06-15
ATCGCCGGGCGTTTGCCGTACTTGCGGAAGGCAGGTGCGGCGATCACCACGAAGCCGTAGCAGGGCAGGAACGTCCCCAGGGCGGCCACAAAGGCCCCGGCAAAGCCCGCCACCAGGAAGCCGATGAACCCGGATGTAATCACCACCGGTCCGGGGGTAATCATGGCCACGGCGACCGCATCCACGAACTGGCGATCGGTCAGCCAGTGGTGGCCTTGCACGACGCCCCCGTAGAGAAAGGGAATGATCGCCAGACCACTGCCAAAGACGAAGGCACCAGCCACGACGAAGAAGGTAAAGAGGGTCCACAGGGTGCCACCCGTCGCGCCTCCCACGGCGAGCAGTGCTGCCAGAGGCACTGGCGACAGACTGAGTACTCTCGTCTTCCCTTTCCCCCACCGCTTCCAGAACCGTGTGGGGGGAGCCTTCACCAACCAGACCAGGATGCCAGCACTGATGAAGAGCAGCACCTGTTCGGACTGGGTGAGGATGGTCACCGCCGCCGTAACGAGGTAGATCCCCCAGAGCAGCCAGTCGCGGCCGATGGTTTTGGTGGTCAGCTTATAGGCGCTGTGGGCGATGATGCCAATCACGCTGGCTCCCACCCCATAGAACACCGCCTGCATCCAGGAAAGCCCACCGTAGAGCGTATAGAGCCAGCCGAGAGCTACCACCATGAGGAACGAAGGCCAGACAAACGCGAGCCCGACCAGGGTTGCCCCCAGGATGCGGTACCGAACGTAGCCCAGGTACATGGCTAACTGTGCGGCCAGCGGACCCGGAGAGAGCTGGGCGAGAGCCAGTCCCTCCTTGTAGTCAGCCTCGGTGATCCAGCCCCGCTGCTCGACGAGGTCGCGCTGCATATATCCCACCAGGGCCACCGGGCCCCCAAAGCCGAGGGTCCCCAGGCGCAAAAAATAGCGTACCAGCTGCCAGAGCGAAGAGGGGACACGCTCTGGTGCTTGCTCCACAGGCACTTCTACTGTCTGTGGAGTGTCCATCTGCTTCCTCCTCACCTGTCGAAATGCTTCCTCATCGATACATCATACAACAGTCGTTATAGGTTTTTATAACCACGGTTATATTATACTGGCTAGGAGCAAGAAATACAAGGGCTGACGTACCCGAACCATACCAAGAAGGATGCTTCTCGTCTAGAACACGACGGCCATTTCTAGGAACAAGAAGTGCAGCAGATACGAGATTCTGCCGCGAGTGTTCCGCTCTGAGTTCGGGAAAGCCAGACCCTTCTCATGCCGTCTTGTCACTCACGGCAATTAATGGCCGCCAAAAACGGCATATCTTGGCCGATAAGCAGGAGCATTCACGCTCAATAGCAGCCGTGCTAAAACAGCATAATCTGGCCGAGAGTGCAAAAATTGGGCATAACTTGGCCGAAACTGAGAAAACTTTCAGCCAAGAGCAAGATTTGAGCACAAAAACGCGATTCAAGAAACAGCCAGAACGCGATATCCTGGCCGAAGCGGCCAATTTACGCCGTGAGTGACACGTCTTATCAGACAGGTTCGAGTACAGGCAAATGATGAACTTCGCACTTCATGTTCAGTCAAGTATTGCGGGAAGTCGCAAGGATGCTCAAGAAGCCAGTTACTTCGTTGAGCGGCTGCGGCTCGCATCGAGTCTTTCTGCCCGGCGCTTTAGCCATCGTCGAAATGCGACGATGGCTAAAGCGCCTTCGACCACCCCGAACGGCCAGGTGAAAGCCTGCCATCCGTACCGGGAAGATGCTGCGCAAGCCAGCGCAAAGACGAGCACCCACCAGGAGGAGCGATATTCGAGCGCGTAGGACGGCAGCATCACGGTGACGGCACACGCACCAAAAAGTGTCAGATTGTTCATATCGGGTACCCTACCCCTCGTTCCGGAACTTCCTGGTGTTCTGATCAGTTTCTTTCAGACGTGCCTCAGCCTGTTCAGCACGCAATCGCCAGGTCAACACCTCATCTTGTTGCTGGAGCCAACGCTCACGCTCATCAGCATAGGTTCGCTCCACGGCGAGCAGACGCTCCACCAGAGCTTCCTTGCTCATACGAAGGTACCGCTGGTGTGCGCGCTGCTCATCCCGATCCGGTTTGACCTGTCTTGGTGGAAGAGACGATGCCGTAACGTACTGTTTCGCTCGCTTTTTGCGATAGCCTCGCCAGCTCCGATGTTGCTCGTAGTAGCCCCTGGCCTCCTGATTGTCGAGGATCGCACTCTCAGAGATACCTCTTCCATTTCCCTCCACATCAAGTTCTTTGGACTTGGCAACCACAGTCGTGAGTGAGACCCGCTGTTTGTCCTTGAGCAGCGCATCCACGCTTTGTCTTACCAGATCAATGGTACGCTGTCGAAGCTTCGCATAGACCTTCTCCTCCAGCCAAGGATAGGCTTCACGTTCGTTTTGTTCGTGGTTGGATCTGGATGACACGGCTTTCGTCCTTTCTGTACGCGACAACCATTTCCATTTCGTGTACCTCCAGATTACAGGCTCGGAGAAGTTGTCGCATTTTCTCAGCCTCTAGCACCAAGCCCTCTCGTTCGTAATAGGCAAGGCGTTCTTGTGCCCAGCGCTTCTTTTCTTCCACTTGGTGACGTTTTTCAGGATCTGGCGATTTTGCGGGACAGTGAATGCAGTCGAACTGATTGGGACAGTACACGTCAAGAGTGCAATCACCGCCGCAGACAGGGACTAACATGCCCACACGTTTGCGCGCTGCTTCAGCTTGTTTTTGGATCTCTTCTGGAGATCGCAGAATAGCTTCACGCACATTGATCTGGGTGGCAAGCCGGGCCACAAAGGAGGCATGTTGTTCAACTTGCATATACTCCGGCATCTCGCTGTAGTAGCCAGTCACGTCGAGATTCTTCTGCTGTAACCATTTCGCCACCAGGTCAATCGGCAATCCTTCCACATGAACGGCGAAAGTCGCAAAGGTATGGCGAAGCAAATGGGGTTTGATCACCACTGGAACATTTTCTCTCGTCTGAAACACCATTCCATGCAGGAGAAAACGGATGCAAGCAGTAATATCCTCACCGCTCAAGTGCTGGTAGTTATACTGAAAGAGGTAAGGCGCCTTTTCCTGTTCAAAGCGGTGGCTTCTGTGGTGATGGGGATAAAAGGCCACCCGAGGCAGTTGTTCGCCTGGTTGAAGACGATAATGGGTACATAACATATGGGCAGTCTTCTCAATGAGTCTGACTGTTTCCTTCCCGATGCCGTAATTGTGTCGTGTTTCAGTTCGTTCACCCTTTGGCAAAAGGCGCAGGACGTAACGGATACGAGGAGACTGGTCTCTCGCTCCCGGAGGGGGATCATCAACGAGCCGAATGAGGCACTCAGGTGACAAGCTGACCTGGTACAGCTCGTTGCTCCTCATTCCAGTCGTTGTGAGCAGATCGAGTGCCAGCAGGCCAAAGGTAGCGGCTGGGTAGAGTTCCTCGACTGGAACAAAAACTTTGCCAGTTCTCAGTTGTGCTTGAGCAATGAAACGACCAGTTCCACCACCACCTGTCCCTGACTTATCCTGCCAGACGAGTAATCCAGGACATTTCGTTGAGAATGGAGCGACTCGCCCCTCAGAATGCTCCTCACCATAGCCCCACTGATGACACCAAACTTGCTTTGCTGCGATTGTCTGCTCATTCCCCTGACGAGCTTTTGCTCCTAACAGGCTCAATCTGAGCAAGTCCGTAAACCACAAGCCCTCTGTCGGAGCATCTCCACAGATGCGTTCCGCCATCACAAACTCCAGAAAGACCTGATTCCCTTCGTCCGAAAATTGAACTGTTCCCCTGCGAACGCTGCTGAGGGTGCTGGGAGAATACCAGATGGCGTGCTCTGGGTGAAGAACAAAACTTCGTCGATCCCAGAGCTTGAAAGAGAGACGTTCCTGTGCTGGATCACCTTCCTCATAGCTGAATTCCAATGGCAGGTTGGAATGATCTGGCAGCACCTTTCCTAGCGCCTGTTGGTATGCCTGAAGGAGCCGAGCAAGACAATTGTAGCGGTAGTGCGACTCTGCACGGAGCTGAGCAAAGTGGGGAACGAGCGCTTCCGTCTCAGCTTTTCGGTGTGCTTGCTGCTGTTGGAGAATCTCTTTCTCTTTACTCAACTCCTCGTAGTGAAGTGGGTTGATGACAGGAAGCGCAAAACGTTGATATATTTGTCTCTCACCACTCGGCAAGGTTTCAAGCCAGTTCCAGACCTGCCTGGAACCGGACGAGTAGCGTTTCAAGGACCGCTGTCGTGTGCCTTGGCTATGATGCGGAACCACCTCCCCGTTGATGTATGGAGCGATGTGCTGATCGGTATTCCACTCTTCCATGGTTTTCAGACCCAATACAGGGAAGAGTGTTGACAACAGACGATGGATTTCCTGTATGGTTGTCTCTACCGTAGCCACATCGCGCCGACGGGCAGAGAGGACAGCCGCAACCAGGGCAAGATGTTCGGCCCATGGAGTGTTCGCAACGTGGCGGAGGAGATAGCGAACAATACGCCCGTGTACTGGAGGCCATGTCCCATTCCGATCCCCACCCGTTTTAGGTGCAGAGAGTATTTCTGGAGCAATTTTTCCCTCCAGATCTTGCCAAGAGAAGCCGGGGATCTGCTCTGTCATGTTATCCCTCCCCCGCTAGACCATAAAGAAACGCGAGATCTGGCTCTTCAGCAAGATGAAGCGGTTGCCGCTGATGAGCTGACATGTGGAGGTCGTCCTTCTTACGAGGGGTAGGGTTCTCCTGCTTCCCCGTCTTCCGCTCTTCTAGATACTGTTGGATCTCTTTGTGCAGGTGCTGGTGAAATGCATCACGGGTATCGGCGTCGCGCTGTTCATGAAAGTAATGCTGGTAGGCAGCCAAGGTCTCCTCGCTCTTCCATTTCATATACTCAATGAAGCCACGAAGCCGTCGTTCGATCTCCACTTTGCTTTGTGCGGTCTCGTAGATATCACGGACTGCGTGTGTCACCAGCCAGTGACGCGCTTGATGGACATCAGCCTCAATGTCTGCCGCTGCGCAGGCAGGATTCCAGTAGTGTTCGCGATACTCCTTGGGGGTGAGCTGCGTTCCCTGGCTGGTCAAAAACAGTGGGATGGTAGAGAGATCGATGTGCTTCTGCTTCGCGAGTAGCAAGTACTCCTCCAGTCGGTAGCCGTTGGGGTCAAAATGAATGCGTTCTTGGTCAAAGTAGCGTCGGAGCAGCGTCACGGTGGCCTCTGCGAAATTGATGGTTTTGATCCGCCTGCCGTTACTGCCTTTGCTGAACGCCTTCGCTTGGGTATGCGTTCCGAGCACAGCCCAATCACTCGCCATTAATCCTGTCACCTCGGATACCCTCGCGCCTGTCTCAAACAAGAGCCAAGTCACAACTTCATCTCGCTGCCGCGTGTGCTTGAGCGACAGTTTTCGCCCTCCTGCCAGGATGAGTCCTGGCAGTTTTGGGTCATTGATGATCTGGGGACGCCACTCCTCATGTTCCAATTTGTAGTACGAATCCGTCAGTCGATGTTTCGGCCTACTGCTTGGAGCTTCGACGCCACTGTGGTCGGGCATCCTGGGTGGGGCCTTTCCATCCTCCTCATGATCCAGGTGGGCCAACGCTGCGGCAATAGTGGCACTCATGGAGTCAACTAATGGGTTCGCGAATGTATAGGTATCGTGCTGCCGCATGATTTGATAGAACATCTTTAAAGCCGCAAGGAAAATACGTAAAGTGCTGCGTGTGCCGATGGTGATGGCGACATACTGCCATCCCTGCTGGTGGGGCAACACTTTGCACTGAAGTTGACTCACCAGGTAATCATCAATGGCGCGGCGAACCTGTTGCGGTGGAGCATCCCAGGTATGATTAGCACGCACCTGCCACACATCAGTTTCTAACCACGAAAAAAATGGGAGCAACGAGTACAGATAGGTTTGCACCGTCTTCAGACTCACATGAGCACATGCCTCTTTCCCAAACACTGTCAAGGGCATATGGAGGTGATCATGGCCGTCAAAGACTAAAAATGGGTGCTTATGCTCGACACTTTTTGGTCGAGGAGCAAGCCAGTATGAGGTCATTCCTTACAATCAACTCCTTCTCACTACAGCAAAGTAACGTACTGGCTACCAGTATGTAGCAGAAAGAGCTTCTAGTCAATGGGAAACTTATCTATATTACAAAGGGGTTTACTTTCAGGTCGTTCCAATACCTCTGCAGCTCTTGCCAGCGCTGCCCGATACCAATACGGTCCGGCTGGCCGTTATCAATGCGCTCTCGATGGCGGTGTGGAGCTGCTGATATTCCGGCGCGGAGAGGGCCTTAGCCATTATATAGTACGTCGTATTCCAGCCATCAGAAGCGCGACTTCCAGGCCAGTTATGAGCAAAATGAGCCACCCCGCTCAGATGGTACAATAAAGAGCGCATAGTTGCTCGGAAGAAATTGCGTGGAATGAAGAGAAAGGGCTCCATCCATGCGAAAGAACGATAGTTTCTATCGTCATTTGCTGCACGAGTGCCAATCCGCAGACCTCCAGCACCGTCTGGAGGCCCTGGAAGATCTGCGCAGACATGAGTACCTGGACCTGGTAGAGGCCCAATTTCTCCTGGACCGTCTCAACTCAACGTCACATTGGCAAGAGCAGACGGCCATTCTGCGACTCATGAGCCAGATCGAGAAACCACTCCCTCTTGACGCATTGATGGCGATCCTCGCTGACTCTGAAACTTCCACGATCTTTCTGCGCATGGAGGTGGCCCATACTCTGGCCGTGGCGGAAGCCGTGGAAGCCCTTGATCTCTTCGTTCGTTTGGTCTTGGACGCGCGCGAACATCCCTGGTTACGCGAGGTGCTGACCGGGGATCTGGCCATCTGGAAAGAGCGGATTACTGACGAGCTGCTGCTGACACTGCTTGCCGATCCTGAACCGGCGGTCTGTACTGCCGCGCTGGAGGAATTTCGCCATCGGCCCTCCCAGGCCATTCCTCTTGATCTTATTTTGCCCTATCTCCAGCGGGAGGAAAAATACGTACGCGAAGCGGCGATAAAAACCCTGATGGCAGCAGAGCAACGCGTTCCCATCGATCCCATCCTTTCAGCCCTGCATGACCCGGAGCCAGAAGTGCGCGCTGCTGCCTCACATGCCTGTATGTCTTTGGTGGAGTGGTTTCCAAACCAGATTCCACTCGAACTACTGCTTCAGGCCGTGCACGACGAGTATCCTGCGGTACGAGAAGATGTGTTAGATGCATTCGGCAAAATTCCTCTCCGCATTCCTGTGGAGCCAGTGATCGCCGCTCTGACCGATCCGGTTTCCTACGTCCGATGTGCCGCGGTGGAGACGCTCGGCCTCATGGGTGAGCGCGTCCCTCTTTCGGTCTATCCTGTGCTGCAAAAGATGTCCGGGTCTGACGATTCCGCACATGTGCGCCAACGGGCCACGCGAACCTTGTTGCTACTCGACGGGCTGACACCAGCGCCGCTCACCTTACCCATCATCGACCTCACACTTGAGGAGCTGGGGGGAGAATAAAGGGGCAATTGGAACGAGCACCCGCGTCCGGGCCTGGTTATGTAGACAAATTGCCAATTTGTCTACATAACAACGGTTGATGTAGCACACATTGGCTTCGCCAAGTGTCTACATAACCGTAATTATTCTAATAGCCTACACACGCTTCCTGTTATTCCCGTTGACAATGCTCATCGCTCAATCTTCCGATCAGCTGTTCCCACTTGTCAGGAGTAGTAAAACAGGGTTCCTCCTGGATCGGGTACACTTTGAGCAGCAATGCTGGGCTATCCAGGTCGCCGGGATCACTGGGGGGAGCGATCACATATGCCGGAAGGGCTGTTTGCTGAATCAGATCTGCCGTCAGTCTCGCGTAGGCTTCCAGACCAGCGGCGTCGCGCGCGTAGTCGCCGAAAATAAGCAGGGCAATGTCTTTCTGACAATGCGTGCATTGCTGTAAACTGGTAGCTACTTGATGGGGTGCTCGAAAAGGCAGGGCATATTTTTGTTCGATCTGTCGGTCTGCTTCTACGAGGCGGTCAAGCATGGCGAGCGCTTGCATGTCGGCTCGCGTGATCCGGCTTCGAGCCGTGGAGGAGCGCCTTTTCGTCGATGATCCCTTGCGTTTTGCTGACGACCGTTGTCCTTTATTCATCGGTTTATCCCTTCACTGATTCCATATCGTCGATGTCAATCGTTTCAAGTACTCATGCTGTAGGACGAGCCACACGTTAGGCTGTGCAGGGGATAGGCAGAATGGATAGAGAGCCGCTACGCGTTCTCCAGATGCGCCCAGTTCGTCACACCGTCCAGTTCGTCGCTGGACTTTGACATACGAATGCAGGTCACGCTCCCCGCTCTATCTGCGTGCAACACCCCACCTCAAGTGCTTCGTGCTTATGTAAAGGATCCTATGGCGATATAGCCGCTCAGTTCGGTTCTTCAAGATACTGACGAAACCTATAATACAGCTCAGACTTGAGTCTCACGAACACGTTGATTGACTTGGCGATCACTACTATGGCTACATGAGGTACCTATCAAACCTATCAATTCTCTGCCTGTTAGTGGTTTGATAGGCAAAATGATAGATTTGATATTCTGTTGCGCCATTTCTTCCAGCATACTATCCGCAATAGCACCCTAGAGGTACTGGGAACTGACTGCTCTGCCCTGTCATGCCAGATCCTCGTTGTTGCCGTACCTGCAAGTAAAGACAGCATCGAGAGGATGATATCGCACCAGTCAGTTTACTTTTTTGGCTATGCCTTTCTCTCCTCCCCTTTTCGGTCGAGCAGTCATTGCTACCATCATTGAATGAGCGATTGGTGAATAGCCTCCGTCTCTTGCTTTTGTTGCCAATTCAGAATAGTCTGTTTTAGGCTGGGATAAATACCTGATCTACTAGTAGCCAAAAAGAAGCAGAGCTTTTGGTAATGTTGTAAGCAGCGTACTGCTTGCGCTATCAATACAAATACAGGATCTTTTGCGTGTCTTTATTGTGCTTCCTTTTCGAGATTGGCTTAATTAGGTACATCGTTAGCCTTACATCTATAGTATTTGTATGCAGTGCCAATGATCCTCTTCAACGTTATTCTGTCCCCTTGGGCCAAGTCCCTTCAATCGCAACCGCAAGCTTTTCCCTACAGTCGAAAATATGCCTCTTTTTTACCTAGCATTTTGATTAAACGTTTGTTATACTACTTCTAAATCTACTAAATGTCGCGGTAGAGCTTTTGCTGCTGTCTTTACTTGCAGGTACGGCGGCGGTGGAAGCTTGGCATGACAGGGCAGAGCGAACCGTTCGTGGAATTTTCTACTTTCCACACGATGCTTGTTCATGCTGCCCTGCTTAAAATTAAAGAGAGGCAATGCATGGAAAGCATTCAAAACCAGCCTGAGCCGTCATCTCTCATGGCTGAACAGGTGCGCAATCCGCACGTCCACCAACCACCGAATCAGCGACGTTTCGTTTTTCGCATGCTTGCTATCCTTCTCGTCGCTGGCGGAAGTATCGTGTGGATCCTCAACATTGTTGGTGTTATCCCAGGGCCCTGGTCCAGTATTTTCGGGGTTATTTTCGCCGTCATCGGTGTGATACTTGGCATCTTTCCTCCTTCTTCTCACGAAACACGGGTGCAGCCCGCAAATTCGTCAGTGCATCAGTCATCGGTTCAACACAATTACCACATTCAGTTAGAGGGGGTCACCTTTGGCATTGATGATCAGTATGGTGCGCTTGTTGTTTTCGTGAAGAGCTACCTGCGTGGCTCAACGATTAACCTCTGTCGGGGATTTCATAGTGTTGACCTCATGTCAGAGAGAGCCGCAATTGTGGTCGGGCACAGAAAATTTGATCATGTCCTCTGGCTTTACCGCGTCTTGAATTTCTACCCTGTTGTCTATGCTGCGGTCTTCTCAGCACTGGAACCGGGAAACTATACCGTCTATTCAGAGTCGCGAGAGTTCATAGGGCGTGTGACCATTCCAGTTGGACAGGTGACAGTAATAGACTGGCAATAACCTTCTACGCAAGGAAAATGAAACAGTGGAAACCGACCATATTAAATACAACAATCGATTAAGGGAAGCTCGAAAATCGCGTGGCTTGACGCAACAAGAGGTGGCCAGCGAGATAGGAACATCAGCACTTACCATCAATCGGTGGGAGCAGGGCAAGTCATTTCCTCAATCCTACTACCTGCAGAAACTCTGCGATTTCTTCGGCCTCAGTGCTGAAGAGTTGGGATTTATAAGACGAGAGAGCAGTAGTGATGATGAAAATAGTAAGTCATCTGGGCGACTTGAAAGACCCGTACCAAGTCAGAGTTCATCATCCCCTTCAGACTCGGAACCAGTGTCTAGCATGGTAGAGAAACAAACAGAGACGGCGTCACTAGATATAAGCATAGCCAAGCCTCCATCGCCTCACCTAAGCAATGTCGGTTTGCGCCCCTTGTTGTTGACAAGACGCACTTTCCTCTTGCTTATATTGCTCGTCTTTCTAGTAATTGTTACTTCTATCGGTGCTGGACTCATTATTTTTTCTTCACAGGGCAAGCCGACAAATCCACCACTATCCTCTCATAGCATAAGTGTGATCCAGGCACCAGATGGTGAGCTGATTGGCATTAGTGATGGGACCTTCGCCTTCGATACCGCCAGGCCCGATGGAGGACTCAAGCAGCAGGCGGCGGCCAAGTTCAGGGCCGGAGATGTCGCTGGTGCTAAATCACTCTGGGAACAGGCGCTTAGGCAGGATACAAACGACGCGGAGGCACTTATTTACCTGGAAGATCAACGCGTTTTAGCCTCTGGGCATCCATACATTACCTTCGTTATCGGTACGGTGCTCACAGGAGGGTTTGCCAACACCGGACGTGATAGCCTGCAAGGCGCTTACATTGCACAGCAAGAGTACAATGACCAGTGTTTGTTTCCTCATTGCATACAGGTTCGCCTACTCATTGCAAACTCTGGCTCTGGAGACAGCTCTCGTGCCGGGATAGGGTATGCAAGCCTGGTAATGGAGCAGATTGTACGTGCGCGACAGGCAGATTCGACCATCCTGGGCGTGATGGGTTGGCCTTTGAGTTCAAGTTCGTTCTATGCAAGCAGTGTATTGGGATCAGCACATATTCCCATCGTCTCACCTTCTTCACCTATTGATTCATTCACGCAAACGCCATTGTATTTCTTCAGTGTCGCTCCATCTCTCGAGAGTGAAGGAAGTACAGGTGCACAGTACGCCCAACAAGCACTACACGCGAAGCGAGTGGCACTATTCGTTGACCCTGTTGATCCATACAGTGAGAGACTAGCAGATGCTTTCAGTCAAAAGTTTATTGCCGACGGTAATACCATTGTCGTCACAGAGAATTACACCGTCGGGCAACCGGAAACACTACTCGATCGCTTACAAAGTGCGTTGAGTTACCATCCCGACTTGATTTACTTTGCCGGCCATGCCGCTGATCTTGGGGCATTACTGGCTAATCTACCTGATTGTGGGTCGTCCGCTTGTGTAAAGGTGCTGGGCGGAGATGCGCTTTATGAACTGGCAAGCCTTCCCATCAGTGCGCGATCTCACCTTCAGTCCCTGTATTTTACGGCATTCGCATATCCAGGGGAGTGGGGTATCTTAGCTCCAACAGAACAGCAGCCTGCATTTTTCAGTGAATATCCGCAGGCGTTTGATCCCCAGCAGCAACACCCGACGGGTTCATACGGCTACACACGTGCCGATAACAATGTCATTCTCTCCTACGACGCCATGTCGACACTCCTGAATGCAAGTAACCTTGTTTACAGTAGCGGGAAGCAGCGTTTTACGCCGAGTGATTTGCAGCAGGCTCTCACGCAGATTACGGGGTCGCAGGCATGGCAAGGGGTCAGTGGACGTATCTCGTTTGGACCTGATGGCAATCCCAGTAATAAAGTTGTTCTGGTCCTTCACTGGGATCAAAATATTTCCATCGGTTTGGAGCAGGCCTATGGTTGCTTTCTAAAACCACTACCGACGGCATCTCCGAGTTCGGGGTGCAGTTGACGCATAGCCGCTCCGGGGCATATGTGCACTAAGCAAAGGAAAAATATATGGTTCCCTTTTTACACTCGTTGCGAACAAAGTCGCTATTCCTACTTGTATTGATTTCACTTCTCATCCTGGCAGGAAATGTCGCTTGTGCTCCAACAAATAGCAGCAAAATTCATCTAGTAGTTGGGGGCAAACTCGATATCGAAGCTCAATTGCTCACCAAAATGTATGTACTCTTGTTGCGACACGCAGGCTTCGATGTGGAAGAGCGGGCTCGGCTAGGTACAAATGATACGGTATTTCATGCTCTCATCGGTGGTCAGATCGATCTTTATCCCGAATTCACTGCAGATGGCCTTGTGCGACTTGGGGTAAGCACAACGCGTGATCAACAATCGGACTATCAAAACGTCAAGCAGGGCTATGAAGCGAAGTACCACATCACCTGGCTACACGCGGCTCCACTCAACGATACTTATGGTATCTGCACCTTAAAGGCTACAGCTAACCAGCTTGGTTTAGAGAGAATTTCCCAGCTTGCGCCGCTTGCACCACATCTAACGATTGCCACTCCTCCTGATGGAGAGTCTGATCCCAATGTGCTACCTGGTCTGAAATCGACATATGGCATTGCCTTTGGCAAAGTGACAGTGCTCACTGAAGAGGCAACTTTTCAGTCCGTCATCCAGGGCCAAGCGCAACTCAACATTTGCTATACAACGAGCCCTTTGATTGCTCAAGACAACTTTGTGTTGTTAGATGATGATAAGAACTCGTTCCCGATCTACAATCCGGCCCCTATCATACGGGACGATATCCTGCAGGAGGCACCACAAATCGCAACTGTTTTGAATCAGTTAGCACCCAGGCTCACTACCGAGGCCAGCATCATGCTACAAGAGCAGGTTGCTTCGGGTTTCTCGGTGACCGAAGTCGCAACCACTTGGTTAGAGAGCCAAGGGTTGTTGTAAGGCAGCTTACCTACTATATGCATTGAGAGCCAGTACCCCTCCAGTAAAAATCACCTAAGCCGCCCTATGTCTTATACTGTTTCAGGAAAGGAGTGATATGTTAAAATAGAAGGAGAGGAACCGAGCGAACAAGGAGGGAGCCATGCGTATCAAGTATGCAAAAGCGATCCAGGAGAGTGAAGAAGAACTGACGAGTCTAGAACAGAGCTTACGAGGACAGAAAGCAGCGGATCGGGTGCGCGTGCTGCGACTGCTGAAAAGCGGAACGGTGAAGAGTTTGAAGGACTGCGCGCCGATGGTTGGCTATAGCGTGAGCCAGCTGACTCGCTGGTGGGAACGCTATCGGGCAGACGGCCTGGCAGAGGTGCTCAAGCGGCACAAGCCAGCAGGGAAGACTTCGCGGCTGACCCCAGAGGCGTGGCAGGGCTTGTTGCAAGCGATGCGCGCGGGACACATCACCACCATGCAAGATGCGCGCAATTATCTCGAGCGAGAATGGGGCATCAGCTACAAGAACGGCAAGTCGCTGTGGTGGCTCTTCAAGAAACATCGGGTCAAGTGGAAGACCGGGCGCCGACGACACCAGAAGGCCAATGCCGAGCAACAGGCCGCTTTTAAAAAAACTTCGGCACCCTGGTCAAGCAACCGGCGATGAAGCGGCTCGTGGCCTTGGATGAAGGCCGCTTTGGCCTGATCAGCTGGCTGCGTCGGCGCTGGTGTCCGTTGGGGGAACGTCCCCCTTGGATCGTGCAAGACGACTACGAGTGGCTGTGGCTGTATGCCGCGGTAGAACCCACCACGGGCACCGGAGTCTTTCTCTTGTTGCCAACCGTGGAAGGCCAATGCCTGGAAATCTTCTTGCAGCATCTGCGCCACGAGTTGGGAGAGGGTGCGATTGGGGTCGTGCTAGACAGTTCGGGCAGTCATCGCAGTGGCGAGGTGAGCTGGCCACAGGATATGCATCCGCTCTATCTCCCACCCTACAGCCCAGAATTGAACCCCGCCGAGCAGATCTTCCGCCATCTGCGCAAGCAGCTCTCCAATGTGGTTTTCACCACACTCGACGAGTTGCAGGACGCTCTTATCGACGAACTCCAGCAATTCTGGGAGCATCCCACGGTCCTGCTCCAGCTCACCGGCTATCCTTGGTGGGTCGAGGCCGTCGATTCTAACATATCATCTCCTTCCTGAAACAGTATTATGTCATCTTTAGCATTCATGGCACATTAAGCTTTCGTCTACACTGGCGTGGTTATTGTTGTCTGCACTTACTGGACGCCCTGAAGGTTATTCCTTTTTTTTAGATTCAAGTTTTAGAAGTTGAATAAGTTCTTCAAGCTGTCGTTGACTTTCTGGAGTATCTGAGAGATAGAGAGTTGCTCCTGTATGATTCTTCAGATAAAAACGTACCCAAAGTGGTTTTGGCGATTGCGAAGAAGAAAGGAATGTTTGGATAAACCTCTTTAGCTTCTCAGGGTCAGTGAGCCATGATTCAAATTCTACTTGGGTTCCATCGCTCATCTGTATCCTAATCTTTTTAACTTCGTCCAATCCAGTGCTTGCACTCTGCTTGTCTTTAGTTGCTTCTTTCTCTTTAATTTTCCTCGACCATAAATCGGCCACCATGAGCACAACTTGTGCTATCGACGATAGACTGGCCGCTATCGCTAGAATTTCAATCCATGCTGCACCACCACCGCGCTGAGTAACACTCACTCTTATGACGCTGCCTGAAACAACACCAGCAGATGCAAGTGTTTGACCCTCTGCAATAGTGCTACGCCCTTTAATAGATAGCATATAGCTGCGAGTGGGATCGTCTATAGAAGAAATGAACTTCTCATCAATGAGTGCCCGGATAACCTGTTCGCTAGTTAAGTCGTCACTCACCTCTGCATCTAATTCACTATTATCACCAGCATTAATAAAAGTGAGGTCTATCTGAGTCATACTCCTCTTCTCCTCAAGCTTACTCCACATTCCTGTGATAACGATAAAAATTGTCGGTTGAGAACTAAATGCTTCCAGTGACTAGGTGCGGAATGGCTATCGCTTACATCTGCTTGACATCGAGTAAGAGGCATTTCCGGGTTGCTGATGAAGCATTTAGTTCTTATCGAGCCTGGGATCGGGCCAATTTCCGGCTATTCCTGAGATAAGAAGCATTCTAGCAGGAATTTACTGTATATAAAAGAGGATCTCTCAACAAATTCGTTCTTGCTTTCGTCAGGGCAGACGAAAAATGCTCTCAGGGCAGACGAAAGTTTACAGCGACAAGGGGGCCAAAAAGAGGGCTTGACAGGTCCTTTTCGACCGTCTATAATCCCACATAAATAAGTATTATGTAGGATTAGAACATCTATCTAGACAGGGAAAACCCCGGCTATGGACGACGAACCGACTGCCCTCACCATCATGACGGATACCCCGCTGTCCCTGGGAAGGGAGAGATCGCGTTATGGCAATGACCTGGCGAGGGCGGGCGTAGCTGCCGATCACGCCAGCCGCACCGATGCCTTCGCCGAGTATCACGCCGAGCAGACCGACAATACCCGCGCCGCCCAGCGCGACGCGCTCAAGTGCTTCTCGACGTACCTGGAGCAGGCCGGCATCAAGCGGCTGGCAGAAGATCTCTACCAGGATGCCGAGGCCTGGCGGGGCATGTCTGCCGGACTGCTCAAGGGCTTCCGCAAGTGGCTGCTGGAGCAGGGGTTCGCCATCGGCACGCTCAACCACCGCCTCTCCATCATCAGGCAGTACTGCCGCCTGGCGCACACGGCGGGTGTCGTTGCTGACGAGGTGCTGGAAGTGGTGCTGGCCGTCAAGGGGTACGGCGGGAAAACGGGACGCAATCTCGATGTGGACCGCACCCGCCGCAGGGTCCCGACACGCAGGAGCACCAAAAAGGCCGCGCCGACACCGGTGAGCAAGGCCATCGCACTGCGCCTCAAAACTGAGACCACCAGGCCCAAGCGTCCGCGCCGCCGCACACACGATCGGCTCCTGGAAGCCAGAGATGCGCTCCTGATGGGCCTTTTCATCGAACACGCCTTCCGTGTGAGCGAGGTCGCAGGTCTCAATGTTGAAGACGTCGACCTGGAGCAGGGCCTCGTCACAGTCTACCGCGAGAAGACGTATGAGACGCAAACGCACCGGCTGAAGAAACATACGCTGCTGGCGGCCTCGCACTATCTGGCCGAGACCGGGGCCACCACCGGGCCGCTCTTCCTGGGCTACCAGAGTCGCCGCATCACCCGCTACGGCCTCTATGAGAGGGTCCGTGTGCTGGGCCAGCAGGTGGGCCTACCGATATTATCGCCGCACGACCTGCGGCATTACTGGACCTACGACGCGCTCGGCAACGCGACGCCAGTGGACCGCGTGCAATCCGGGGGCAACTGGAAGTCGCCGATGATGGTCTTGAAATATGCCAGGCGCACCGGCATCGCCAATGAGGGCGTGATCATCACCGAATAAACCCCAGATGAGAAAGTGAGGAACACCATGCATGGAAGCACGCCAGGACACTGGTCTTCCCCCGCTGCAACGCTCAGCGAGGGGGAACTCCTGCGCCTGGGCGAATGGGTGCGTGATGTCTCGCTCACTCTGGGAGCTGGCTATCTCACCGATCCAATGGAGGCGATGCTCTTCCACGAAGCCCTGACCGATGCGATCGACATGCTGGAGGCCCGCCAATCCATGCGAGAAGCGATGCAGAAGCACAGCGGATATGAGGATAGATCTGGGCCTGCCCTGCCCATCAGCCTGGAAGACTCCGCCCAACAGATCATCGATCGTGCCTTCGCCGATGACTTCTCCGGCCCGCCTCCCCAAGCAGAACAGGCCGCGCGCATCCACTTCGCCCTCTCGCTCGATCCCCACTGTTCCGACGCCTATGTGATTCAGGGCTGCCTAGATGAACGAGCAGGGCGGTATCAACAGGCACAGGCCGCCTACGAACGAGCGATGGAGCTGGCGGCAGAGAAACTCGACCCTGATGCCTTTACGGAAGCGAGCAGAAAGGCAGAACGCATTCACTTCTGGTATAGTAGCGGCACCCGGGAGTATATGCGTCCACGAGCAGCGTTGGCCTATCTCCTCTGGCGAAAAATGGGCCAGCTCAAGCAGGCTCTCACGCACTCCAGGCCATGCTGGACCTTAACCCCGGCGACAATCAGGGCAACCGCGATGCGCTGCTGTGTTGTTTGCTGGAAGCAGCCGACGACGAGGCGCTTGGGAAGGCGCTGGCCGACTGGCATTTTGATGCTCGCGAGACGATTGAGCCACAAGATATTGCTGGCACCGTCTGGCACTACACGCACGCCTGCTGGCTGTTCCGAACGCATCCGCCCACTCCTGAGGGTGAAGGGAGCCAGAGAGCAACCGCCGCCTTGAGGAAAGCGTTCCGGCACAACCAGTACGTCCCGCGCTTTTTACTCGCTCCACAAGGGTTGCCAGGATTGGATGAGCTGGCTCCGTATGCGCACGGGGATCCGACCGAGGCCGTCATGTATGTGAACCTGGCGCTCAAAGGCTGGCAACAAACGCGAGGTGCGCTCGTCTGGCTTGAAACAACGGCAAGGCGGGCCCGACTCCTGCCCACCGGGCAAAGAAGGGGAAAGGCACAGCCAATTACGATCTCGGTGATCGCGCCGCGACGTGGGTGGGAGAGGTAATTCATCGGAGTACTCTGATGCGACGGCGAAGCGCCAGGATGACTTGGAGTTAACTCCAGGTTCTCACGCACCGCCGCGGCGGGTTGTGACACCGGATGTTCCTCACGTTCGCAGCACTGGCATGCCAGTGTGACAGCAGATCGCAAGTCACAGTTCACTAGGTCCCGCGCAAGTGTGACGGCAGGACTGGAGTTACAGTGTGCAGGCACACACTATGACCAGGCCGACCCTGACGCCTAAGCTCGCGCGCTTTTCGCGCTGCGCCTTCTACCCACCTTGACAGTCAGGCAGATCGGCAGGAAAATAGCAACAGAAAAGCGCGACTGGCGTAGAAAGTCGGTGTTGTCATGGATTGGAAAGAACTGCTTTCAACAGTAGTGGAAGAGGCAAAAATACAGCTTCTTGATGTCCGCTTCATTTGCGTGCAATATCAAGGAAAGTGCTTTTTAAAGCGCTTCCATGTGACTGTTTTTCACGCAGAGCCTTCCCTTCCACAGCAGGTACGGTATCCTTCGCATCTGTTCCTCAGACAAAAAATGAGCTCGTCTGATTTCCTCCAGCTTATTAGTGATCTCACGACCCGTATTACCTTTTCGGCGCAGGAAGGAGCGCAGCTTACTGAGGAAGAGAAGCTCAAGAAATTCAGCGTGAACGGGTGGGACATCTGGTATGAGTTCGCCGGTGTCAATTTTAATGTCCACGCCCACGGAAATTCAGGTTGGGGATTAGTAGAACGCGCCTTGCCTTTTTGGAGTTTTGGCGGGAATATCTATCCTGACCAGCCAGAGAATCAGGAGCCGCTTGTTGCTCCAGGGGTTCCTTCCTTTCCGACACCCCTTGATGGACAGGCCTGGTACCTGTACGGAAAATCCTTACAAGGCCCAAACAATTTTCTCCCCGCTGTAGAGATCTCTCTTGAAGACGACCGAGCGTTCTTCCAAGAGATCGTGATCGATGAAAAAGCCGCTACCCTTCGTTGCCAGTGTGGAGGGAAACTTCTGTCACAAACCACGCTTCGCCTGTATACAAAGGCAAAGACTCCCCAGATTGAAGAGAAACAAGCCGAGCAGGAAGTCATTTTTCACTTGCAGGGCGAACCGCAGGACATCTGGCTGGCCTTAACCTATGCAGACATCTGGCTCGACAAGAAAGATATCAACTTCAACCATCCATTCGGTCCACCGAAGAGCGTCACTGTCGTAGGGAGGAGCTTTCGTCAAGGAAGAGAGTTGACGGCCAATTCCACCCCAGCCATTGAAGAAATTGCTCAAGCCGATCCCTCGGGTCTCGCGGCGATCGCTGGCCCGCACCTGAAGCTCGTTGATGGCTACTATAACAATGTGCTGCAACAATCTCGCCGGAGTTTTACGTGGGCCATTGTCGGGTTCGTGGGCGTGTTCGTCCTAATTGCTGTGGCAATCTTGTTCTTGATTTTTCGGCTGTCGGGGGAGACAAGCAACCTTGCAGCTATCATCACGGCCCTCGGGGGAGTTCCATCAGGCCTCTTGGCAGGATACCTGCTGAATCTCCATAAGAGTGCTTCAGCGCAAGCAGCAGCATCCCAGGTGTACCTGGACCGCATACAGCGCTTTTTTATCGCCAACAGCGCGAGTGAAAATTTACAGGAAGTGAGCAAGGATTCGACGCGCGAAGCACTCATCAAAAAACTAGGCGATCTCTAGGGTGTAGATGTTGGAATGAAGAGTGGAATTTTAATCATTATATGAGTGGTCTGCTCTTTTTTGAGGTGGCAGCCATTTCTTCGAAAAGAGGAGTCATTTGTAGTGACAGCACAGAGTATAGTTTTCTATTCCTGGCAATCAGATCTTCCTAATGGAACAAATCGCACTTTTATCGAGAATGCCCTTAAGAAAGCAGCTAAGACCATCAGGGATGATGCAACATTAGAGGTTGAGCCTGTTATTGACCGTGATGTAGAAGGAGTGGCGGGGTCTCCTGATATCTCTAGGACCATCTTTGAAAAGATCGAGCGGGCTCGAGTTTTCGTTTGTGATGTATCAATCATAAACCTAGGTATGCAGGGGCGACCAACCCCTAATCCTAATCAGGGATTCAATCCACTTGAAGGAGATGCCCATCTCAAGTGAGACGCCCAATCTGAAAGCATAATCGTAGGCCATCGGGAAGACAAAGGCGAGCCGCTTCAATACGGTGACAGACTTCGGTCAGATCGCGATTCATCTGGCGATCAGGAAAAGGGCGTAACTTCACGGTCACACAGTCTTTGCCTCGAGTGATATCTCCCGGTAAGCGAAAGAACGGGGCCAAGCGATCCCAGGTGGCGTGAGCGTAGCTTGCCGGGAAATACTGATCCCTCACCCACATGCCCAGATTCGTCAGCATCAGTTTGCACACAGTCATGAGCTGATCTTTCCGATGGTCCAGTTCATACATCGTTCGTTCGGTGGCATTCAAATCATCCAGAACCCGGAGCAGATCGCATTGCTGCTGACAGTACCGGCGCTGCTTGTCATGCTCTTCATTCGCTTGCTGGTCAGCACGATGATACCGACCGCGAAGCTCGTCCAGCTCTGCATCGGCAGTAGCTTTCATCTCCTTGACCTTTGCTTTGTGCCGGTACCAGTCGGGATCTAATTCATGAGCGAACGTGTACGCATTGATCTCCCGATACAACTCATCGCCTCGTTCTTTCAGGCGTTTCTTCAGTTTCTCTGCCCGCTTTGTTGCTTGTACCGAACGGATGCCTGCGTTTTGTGCTCGCTGTTTGCTCGTCTCGATCCGCCGTTGGAGTCCCTCTCGTCGTTTGGCAACTTCAGAATTGAGAACTTCCGTCTTGGCGTACCCGTGATTGCAATCCAATCCTAGTGGCAGGAGCCAGTCTTTGATAATGTTCTCTTGGACAGGCCACCGACGCGTATACAGTGTAACCAATTCCTGAGGATCTCTCACCGGAGCCGTCGTCACGATGGGAATCAAGCGAGGTTCGCTGGCCAGAGCAGGTGTAGGGGTGGCTTGCCAGGTCGGTTCCCACCACATCGGCCCTGTATCTGACCACCGAAATCCGGGTGAGCGCGGGACAGCGTCAGCCGAAGGCAGCGTCGTCTGGGAGCGATGATCACGGATCAAGGCGACCTGGAGGGTCAGATCATCAAGTTGAAACTGGGCAGGAGCCACCTCGCGGATCACCCGGCCCTGAGCGTCGGTCTGAAGGGGGAGAAAATCGCCAACCGTGTTGAAAGTCGCTAACCCGGTATATTGATCTGAACGGAGAATGGTAATGATCGTGCGTCCGTCTTGTGTCAGGCGACGGAGAAAGTCTGTAGACATCCCTTCTCGGTCGATGACCAGGGTGCTGACGTGCTCTGATGCCACCATCTCCTCGTAGCACTTCAACACCGATGTGGTTTCCTGAGTCAGATGATTGTCTCCACGCCCAGTGGTGACGAAGCGTGGGTGACCTTGGGGATCATGGAGCAACACCAGCGCTCGGCACCCCAGGATTTTGCCAGTTCGCCCAATGAGTCCGCGCGGAATAAGGTGGTCGGTGAACACCGCTTTGCGATGGCCATCCAGGTAGTAGGTGGTTCCTGGAGTCTTCCAGAGCTGCGCCGTCCACGTTGCCAGCAGTTCGGTCATGCGCTGCGCGCCGCCAGCTTGTGACAAGTCGAGTGAGAAACCGTTCTATCTGTCGGTAGCCGTAGGCGCGGGAGCGTCCGCTGAGGAGGGCAAGGCCGTCACCCGCGTAGCTGCGGAGATGCCAGGGACGCTCCAACTCCGCAACAGGAAGAAAGAGCAAGGTTAACGCCGATTGCAGATGCGTGTGGGAACGAGCTTGGGTAAAACGAGGAGGTGCCGTGGGGGAGGCGATCGGTATGGCTTCTTTCAACGTGGTGAGAACTTTCGTTTGCTGAGCGGCGGCAAGCAGGAGAAG
>WNGR01019064.1_pt1 | contig 21570 bp, 24 predicted proteins | sample 5407581 | NCBI WGS metagenome assembly WNGR01 (sample SAMN13153383, study PRJNA577476) | soil metagenome | isolation source: 80 cm soil or saprolite under Garry oak tree replicate 2 | place: USA:California | collected 2016-06-15
GTTTGGTTGGGCTGTTTGGCGCCCAGGGCGGGATTCGAACCCGCAACGCGCTCGAGAACTTCTCGAGTGTCGCACGGGTGACAGCCGTGCATACTCTCGGCCGGCTCCCGCGAGCCGCGGACCGGGCTATACTACCTCTGCGCACTCCATATTCCAGGAATAGGGCGCGAGCCCGGCATACATGTCCTGGGCAAAGCTACCCCGGAAAAGCTGGCAAGCTTAAACCTTCCCAAGGAACCGAAGGATGATCGATGATTACTGCCAGATACATGACGCGGTTTCAACAAGGATAACTTGAAACAACAACCCATCGCCGAAAGGTAGCCGACAATGGCAAATCCTATGATCCCAAGCATCGGAATCGGCACCACTCTCGTCTCGTTCATAATACTCTTCATAATCTATCTCCTAGTGATGGGCTTCGTACTCTGGCTAGCAGGAGAAATTGTGGTCGGCCGAAAGGTCACCTTCGGCGAAGCCATAGCCGTCGCCGGCACGGGAACTTTCCTGGTGGGGGCCGTTATTGTTTTCGTTCAGGGACTACTCGGCCTGCTCATCGGTCTCCTAATCTTCCTCCTCCTTGTCAAGCACTACTTCAAGACAGGCTGGCTCGGAGCCGTCGGGGTGGCCATAATGGCAATCGTCGTGCTCGTGGTTCTCACATTTATTCTAGGTGCCTTGCTGGTCGGCGCGCTATTCGGGTTCCCGAAAATCTTCTAGACAATTTCTGGATCAGAGACACGTCTGGGATATGTTGAAAAATGGAAAGGGCTGGTTTGGAGCCCCCTCTATGGATATTTGGGAAACTTACGCCCCGGCAGGCTGAGGGCTAGGCTTCCTCGCCGCTCTTATCTTCCTGCTCGGAAGAACAGCCACAGGTGTCGCACATGGCTATAGGAATCCCTGCTCTTCGCCGATTTAAACACTACATTGAACCGATTCGAGAGCTTAGGCGCTGTTGGTCCTCAACCAATTATCAAGAGTCTCTAATGCTTCATCATAGGTCTTGACCAATGCGTCCTTTCCCTGACGTGTGTTGAAGCTGTGGTCACCTCCCTCGATCCAGTGAATCTCCGCCCGGGCACCCAATTTCGAAACAACTGCATCGAGGAGTTCCCTTTTCGCAAATTGGTCTTTGGTGCCTGAAAGGAAGAGCATCGGCTTCTCGATGCGATAGAGGTGCTCATCCCTAAGTATTTCCAGATGACCGGGTCTGTGCAAAGGATAGCCTAGAAAGAACAACCCTTCGACATTCACTCCAGATGCGACGACCTGGGAGGCAATTCGGCCTCCCATTGACTTTCCTCCTACGAATATACGCTCTGGCTGGTATCTACTCGCCTTGACTTCTTCGATAACCTGTCTATAGCTAGCTTCTAGGACCTCTCTCTTGTCCGGGATCTTTCGTCGAGCTTCCATGTATGGAAAGTTGAACTTCACGGTTAGGTATCCTTTCTCGGCTAGGCCTCTGTGAAAATATGTGATAAACGGCGAGTACATTGGTCCGCCCGCACCGTGCGCGATGATCAGGCAAGTCTGACCCTTTGCGGGTTTGGAATTTGTAGCATAGACGATTCCGAAATGACCACCCTTGGGCGAAGCAATTTTTGACTGCTCCGTCTTGAGCCGGTTTTCTAGTTCTGTCAAGGATATGGCGGGCTCGCGCGGACTAGAGGTCCGGATTCCCTACAAAGATGGCCAGATATCGCAGCGGCTCGAATCCTTCTCGAATGGAGCTGTGCACACTTCCCGGTGGTATCACAACCATTGTTCCCGGTTTGACCTTAATCTCTTTCTCGCCGACGCGTGCTGATCCTCTGCCCTCGATGTAGAAGATTGTCTCCTCAACATCATGCGTATGGGGGGTAACGATTCCGGTGAGTTCTACATATCTCATTGCGAGCTGGTGACCCGGTTCGGCCTTCGACAGATACCAACGTCTGAAGTCGCCTACCCTTTCGGGAACAACTTCGGAGAGATGCTTGACTATCGTCGAGAATCCACCATGTTACCGTACAATTTCTCAGGGTTTAAAATTGCCTGCTGTCATGAAGAATTCGACCCTCAGCATCATCTTTTGGCCGTTCATCCATAGCAGGGGAAAAACTATGTTAACCCAGGCTAGAAACCCACGACCTTGGATAGGAGAGAGCATTGTCCTTCGACTATTACCGCCTTCCCCGTGAGTACCCCCGCCAGTTTCTTCCCTCCAAGATAGACCTCACAGACCTGACCAGACTGAAGGAGTTATTTCGTAATCTGCAGAATCGTACGGTTCATTCAGCGGCTGACCTTGAAAAGTGGCTCAGAGACGAGTCCGAACTTGCATCCGCTTTGGCAGAAGAACAATCCGTTCGATACGCGAAAATGACATGTCAAACAGATGACCCTGCCCGGGAGAAAGACTACCTGTTCTACATCGAAAACATTGAGCCTGAAGCAAAAATCGGATTCTCCCAGCTGGACCGCAAATATCTCGGCACCCCCGCGCGGAAGGGCCTTCCTCATGAGAGGTATTTTGTGCTCGACAGGAAGAGGGAGAACAACGTCGCTCTCTTTCGAGAGGCAAATGTTGAGCTCGAAAAAGAAGAGACGAAGCTCGCGCAATCGTTTCAGAAGACCACCGGAGCGATGACAGTCCTCTACGACGGCCAGGAGAGAACAATGCAACAGATGGGACGGTTCCTAGAGGAGCCCGACCGCAACATTCGAGAGAAAACATGGCTACTCTCCGAATCGCGCAGGCAAAAGGACAGAGACACGCTGAACCAGGTCTACGACCAGTTAATTGCTCTGCGCCAGAGAATCGCGGAAAACGCCGGCTTTGACAATTACAGAGACTACATCTTCAGGAAGAAAGAACGGTTCGACTACACCGCGGAAGACTGCTTCAGTTACCACGAGGCTGTCGAAAAATATGTCGGTCCGTTGATGCATGAACTCGACCGGGAACGAAGTCGCGGATTGAAAGTTGAACACCTGCGTCCATGGGACCTAGCCGTGGACCCCAAGGGCCGTCCCGCGCTTCGCCCGTTCAAAACCTCATCCGAGCTGATACAGGGATGCGTCAAGGTGTTTGACAAGGTCAACCCTGAGTTTGCAGCAGAACTCAGAAGGATGACAAGCCTAGACCTCCTAGACCTTGACAGCAGGAAAGGAAAGGCTCCCGGAGGATACAACATGGAACTTTCAGAGATCCGGCTACCTTTTGTATTCATGAACGCGGTCGGGCGCGACGGCGACGTGTGGACACTACTACATGAGTCAGGACACGCATTTCACGTCTTTGCAATGAGAGACAAAGGATTCCCCTACCAATACAGAAGCGAGAACGTACCATTAGAAATTGCAGAACTAGCCTCTCAAGCCATGGAGATAATTGGAGGAGAGCATCTCGAAGGAACATTCTACAGCAAGGAAGATGCAGTCCGCTCCAAACGAGAACACTTAGCATCGATCGTCAAGCTGCTCGCATGGATCGCAACAATCGACGCCTTCCAGCATTGGATCTACACCAACCCGAATCACACTCGAGAAGATCGACAAGACCAATGGGTCAAGCTCAGGAAAAGATTTGGCGGAGCAGAAAGCTGGAGCGGATACGAGGAATTCCTCCAATCCCAATGGCAACGACAACTACACCTCTTCGAAGTACCCTTCTACTACATTGAATACGGAATCGCGTTCATGGGGGCGTTAGGTCTTTGGACACGATATCGTAAAGACCCAAGAGCAGCAATTTCCGCATACCAGCGGGCCCTTGCCCTAGGCGGGTCGAAGCCCTTACCTGAATTATTCAAGACCGCCGAGTTGCCGTTTGATTTCGGACCAAGGACAATTGAACCATATGCAAAAGAACTGCGCGACGCCCTGGTGCAACGCTGACACGATTCATCAGTCAATGGCTACGTGGCCACTTGGATACTTCAAACAGAACGGGGACGCTATAGGAAAGCCTCTGTAGGCAATGCTTCCACCCATCGTTCAACCCCTGGCAATAACCCTCGACGACATCGATCTGAGTCTGATCTCAGCACTAATCGGACTCGCAGTAACTCTCCCGGTGACATACCTGATAGTTGATCGAGTGGTAGCGAGGCGTGACAGGAAGAAGCTCGAACCCGTTGAGAAGCTAGCAAAGGAGAGATTGCGATCCAAGCTCGGGGTGGGCTTCCTCACCACCTTCCTCATCACGTTGGTAATCGACGTGACGTCCGCTGTGGGGGAAAAAAGGGAGTTGTCAAAGGATGTCATCTCTCTTCACATAGAGAAGCTGAAGGGAGCCCAGTCAGACCTAGAAATGCTACTGGGTGTCTACAACAATGTTCTAGATGTAAGAACCACCCATCTTACAAGCAGCATAATCTTGTTCATCGAACATTTGCAGGAGGACTTTGAGTACCTCTCACAAATCTATCCCAAACCACCCACTAGGGTCCACGCGTCTCACATAGAGGATATCATACTCAAAACTGTAAAACTGACGAAAGAAGAACTGGAGGTCCTAGGCACAGATAGCGTCCAGATTCGGGCTCTTGAAGAATGGCTGACTGATTATACAAGAAACCGAGTTGCGCCGTCGGAACCTCGAGAGATGTTAGAGGTCAGTGGGAAACACCAAATCGGATGAAACGGAGAACGGGTCACAGGTTGACTAGGTTCGTAAAAGTCGCAGAAAAGAGCGACCTCAGAGAGGGGTTCAGCAAAGTTGTAAGTGTCGAAGGAAGAAGCATAGCTCTATTTCGAGTTAAGAACGAGTATTTCGCCTTGGCGAACGTCTGTCTACATCGCGGCGGACCCCTAGGGGAAGGGAATCTTAGCGGCTCAGTCGTCACTTGCCCATGGCATGGGTGGAAGTTTGACGTTCGTACAGGCTCTTTCACAGTTATTCCAACATTGAAAGTCACAACATACAAAGTCAGAGAACAGGACGGCTCTGTAATGGTTGAAATTCCCTAGCAAGCGAGAATCGCATCTAGTTCCCAGGCAAGCTCCAAGTCTTCCAATCCCATTTGCTCCCTCTAGATGAGCTTGTGATACCTATTTCGGCTTCGAACAATCGTCCCTATATAAGGAACCTCCTTTTAAAGGGGGACAACTTTGGGCTCCAAAACAAGAGTGTTGACGTGATTTGTCGGATAAGAACAGGGCTTTCATCAATATTGAGAATGTAGTTGCTTCGGCAACCCTGAAGCAAAGAATCGACCTCAACGCAATAGTCCGCGTCTTTCCGGGAGTCGAGTACCGCCCAGAACAATTTCCTGGCTTAGTCTATCGACTGAAGAAACCAAAGACCGCGACCTTGATCTTCAGCTCTGGAAAAATGGTTTGCACCGGCGCCAAATCTGAGCGGCAGGCGCGCCAGGCAGTTTTGAAAGTGGTTGACGAACTAAAGAGAGATGGAATCGTGATCCTTGGCAGGCCCGAAATAATGATACAGAACATTGTCGCGTCGTGTGGACTAGGAGGCCATATTGATCTCGAGAAGGCGGTTTACGGTTTGAAGAAGACGATGTATGAGCCTGAACAATTTCCTGGCCTCATCTACAGAATGGACGAGCCCAAGGTAGTGATCCTCGTGTTCGCGAGCGGCAAGCTAGTTTGCACTGGAGCGAAGAAAGAGATTCAGGTGCACATTGCTGTCAACAAGCTTCAAGAAACTCTAGAGGCGAAAAACCTGATCCGCTACGAAGGCCCGGAGAAACCTCGCCTTCCACCTCTTCCAACAAAAGCATCCTAGCGAACATGTGACAGTCAATACTCTAGTGCTTTTTGGCGGGCCCGCCGGGAATTGAACCCGGGACAGCCGGGTATCCTCTCCGAAGGCTAAAAGCCTCACCAGAGCATTAACTCTACTCTTCCGGTGCTCTACCTGGCTGAGCTACGGGCCCTACGGATTGTCCCGAATCTTGCGTTGAAAAAGAATTCGGGCGACTTCCAAGCTAGCAATATCGGCAGGCTCGTACTAGCCATCTGATCTGGTCGTGTGGGACGCACTCCCCGTTTTCGTCTTCCTGAACAACATGAGGAACTCCCTCTCGCTCTTCCACATGTCCTTCCAGGAACAGTCCATCAAGTCTTTGTCCCACAACATCTTCGTGAACGTATCGCCTGACCTCAGCTTCTTTCACTTCGGGATCACCTCGAGCGCAACAATACTCGTTACTTGCGATTAAAGAGACAAGTTACAACACCAGCAAAAACACTCGCCTGTGCTGAATGGAGAAGTGCGTAGTGTAGTGTAGTGTGCTACAAGCTTGCCCACAACAATTCCCTACTCTGTTAGAATCCCAAAAGAACTCCTTGATGAGATGAAGAGGCATTACGACAGAATGGATCCGCCTAAACCTACCTTCTCAGCTATATTGAGCCATATTGTCAAGATGGGCTGGGAGTCTTACATGGCTCGGGACCGTGAAGGGAGCAAGACTCTCCGGTCTCTTGTTTCGTCATTCCCTAAGAGGCTCGAAGAGCGGGCCATCAAAATCGGCCAGGTCTAGTTTCCGGATCGTAATGACAGGGCAGTATTGTGGGCACGCTGTGCATCTACCACTGTATTCTGAAGGCGTCCCAGGTTTTCGACCTTCGCCTCTATCCCATCTCCGGGTCTGAGGAGATAGGGTTCTTTGTCTGGTTTCCTGTAAATCGCAACTCCTGAAGGCGTGCCTGATGTTATGATATCACCCGGTTCCAAGGTCATGGAAGAGAAGAACTCCACTAGCTCTCGAACTTTGAACACCATTTTCTTGGTGCTTGACAGTTGACGGATTTGACCATTGACCCGGAGTTCCATCCCGAGATTGTCCGGGTTTCCCGCCTGATCTGGAGTTACTAGGCAGGGACCCATGGGACCGAACGTGTCGAAGTTCTTGCCGAGGTTACAGAATCCCCGTTTCATTTCAGCAAACTGAATATCTCTGGCACTGATGTCGTTGAACACTGAGAAGCCTGCCACGTAGTCGAGGGCATCCTTCCTCCCTTCAACCAAATGGTCTGAAAAGTTACCGCCCATACAGATTATCTTGGTTGGATGTGCGATCGGCGGCAAAACAGTAACCGAGTCAAGGCTCCAATATCCCCTTTCGCTTTGTTTTCCCCCGTTCAAATTCTTCTTCGCAGAATCTGCTGCCAGTCGGGCTTTGGATTCTGCCTTGGGGTCGTTAAGAAAGTCGAGAAGTGGCTCGAAGGAGACCTTTGTCCCGGTTATCTCTGTGACGTAGTTCGCGCCTACCATGACGCCAATTCTGTTCTCTCCCGTTTTCTGCTGAAATCTAACTAGTCTCACAGTAAGATCCCTAAAGTGCTCGGAGCGAAACGAATCGGTAATGTAAATGTTACAGCGCGTGCTGGGAAATCGTAGTCTCGATCTCCCGATAGACCCTAATGTTTGATGTTGTGACGGAGGGCCTTCCGGTCGTGATCTATTTGTTTGAGAAGAGAGGTAACCTCTTCAATCTGTTTACGTAAAACAATGCTGTTCTGCCGAATCTTCTTTACCGAAAACAATTCGCATCAGTTGGGAGAGCACCTCTGTTTAGACCGTAGAGAGGAGCGAAACTATTTCGCTTCTAGCTCATTCGCCAAGCTGCTCTGATGTATTGTTCCATGCCTAGATAGAGAGTCTTTTTTAGTCCGCCAAATCCTTCGGGTCGTTGGTCGACCATACAATGGTAACGGTTGAGGAATACCGGGTTGAGAGCGATACAATGGGAGAGGTCAAAGTCCCGAACAGCGCGTATTACGGGGCTCAGACCCAGAGGGCCGTTGAAAACTTCCCAATCTCAGGGGTTCGTCTACCAAAGAATTTCATTCGGGCTATGGCTCTGGTCAAACTTGCCGCGGCGAAAGCGAATATGCAACTTGAGCTCTTGGACCCGAAAAAAGGCGAAGCCATTGTTTCTGCTGCTAAGGAAATAATGGATGGTTCACTTTATGAGCAGTTTGTGGTTGACGTCTTCCAGACGGGTAGCGGCACCTCGACCAACATGAATGCTAACGAGGTGATTGCAAACCGTGCTATCGAGCTTCTCGGGGGAAAACGTGGAGACAAGAAGCTCATTCATCCAAACGATCACGTGAACATGTGCCAATCCACAAATGACGTCTTCCCAACCGCCATCCATGTTTCTGCAGCAGAAGACATTGGTAGGAAACTTATTCCTGCTCTACAATCGCTCGCCAAGGCGTTGGAGAAGAAGACTGTCGAGTTTGATGATGTTGTTAAGGCTGGGCGAACCCATCTTCAAGATGCTGTACCGGTTACGCTTGGCCAGGAATTCAGCGCTTTTGCTAGCATGATTCGCCATGGTATCCGCCGAGCAGAAATGGCGCGTGACACGCTGTTAGAACTTCCGCTCGGGGGAACTGCCACCGGCACAGGTTTGAATGCTCACCCCAAGTACGCTGAGCTGGCCATAAGAGAAGTTAACAGGCTTACTGGCCTCAACTTCAAGAGAGCTGAGAACGTATTCGAGTCAATGCAGGGAAAGGACGCGTGCGTCGAGGCAAGCGGACTACTCAAGGCTATTGCCGTCAGCCTGATGAAGATCGCCAATGATCTCCGGCTGCTCAACTCCGGACCCCGGAGCGGCTTGGGAGAGATAGACATGCCTGCCACGGAGCCCGGATCGAGCATAATGCCGGGAAAAGTCAACCCGGTGATACCGGAAGCTGTCAACTTGGTCGCCGCCCAAGTGATAGGAAACGATGCAGCGATCACCGTCTGTGGTTCACTGGGCCAACTGGAGCTCAACATCATGATGCCTGTCATTGCCTATGACCATCGGAGAAATGTGTTTCAGGGATCACGGCAGACCGCGAAAGATGCTATGGTTACGCGGACAGAAGCTTGATGGTAGTTACCGCGATAACACCACATATTGGCTATGACAATGCGGCGAAGGTTGCTAAGAAAGCGATTGCTGAGAACAAATCGATACGACAAGTGATTCTCGAAGAGAAGATTCTCCCGAAGGAGAAGCTTGACGAAGTTCTCGACCTCAAGAAGATGACAAAGGGCGGAAGAGCTTAGCGCTTCTAGTGCCTACTGGGCTGACGTCAGCTTGATCGACACACAGCAGATAATGCGGGCATCGCTAAGGCTGGCGGGTTTCAAGAGCGTTCCCGCTGACAGCGAGGTTCACGTCAAAGGACGAAGAATCCGAAAGGCTCTAGTTGCAATCGATGTTGGAGTCGCCGAGCTCCTTCTGGCTCGCGACCTGGGATGCGATGCGGTAATCGCTCATCATCCCGCTGGCGGCAGCGCTAAGCTGGAAGGTTACAAGGTATTCCTACGACACATTGACCAGCTGAGAGAAGCCGAGGTCCCCGAGTATGCGGCCAAGCAAGCGATCGAGCCCAAGCTACGAGCTCTGGAATTGCAGCACCATCCAGATAACTATGACCAGACACCCAGCGCCGCCAAGAAGCTTCGCATGCCACTCGTATCAATTCACAGTCCGTGCGATGAGATTGGTCGAAAGATGATTCAGCGCTCCTTGAAGGGTGTCGATGAAAATTCGACAGTGAGAGATGTTGTCAACAGAATCGGACGTTTTCCTGAGTTTCGAAAAGCAGTGTCCAAGATTGAGGTCAGGCTGGGCTCCCCAAAGAACAAAGCGGGAAAGATCGCGATCAGCCATGCGGCCTACACTAATGGTGGCTACGAGATAGCTAAGACATACTTCCAGAATGGCGTTGGCACGTTGTCTTATATTCACATTGCAGAGGCTGATCTTACCAAGCTGGCAAGCGAGCCCTCTGGAAACCTAATCGTTCTAGGGCATATTGCAAGTGACTGGCTCGGAGTAAACAGGCTGCTCAACGAGCTTGAGAAGAAGGGCTTAGAACCGATCGTGACCACTGACCTCAGATGACTTCTCCCAACCCGCGGCCATCACTTTCGAAAGCGTCGATTACGCAAGTCTTTCCCGAGCCAACCGTTGGTGCATTGATTGTCAACGACCTAGGAAAGATTCTATTGGCTAGGTCCCACAAATGGTTCGACAGGTACACTCTCCCCGGCGGGCACATTGAGGTGGGCGAGACCATGGTTGACGCCGTGAAGAGAGAGGTCAAGGAGGAAGTTGGGCTGGACGTGGATGTGGTGGATATGCTTCTGATGCAAGAGGCGATTTTCGCGCCCGAATTCTACAAGAAGAAGCATTTCATCTTCATCGATTTTTACTGCAAGTCCAAAAACGAACAGGTTAAACTCGACCAGAAAGAAATACAGGATTACCTCTGGGTCTATCCTGGAGCAGCCTACAACCTAAGGTTAGACTCGTTCACTAGGAAGACGATTGATAGGTATCTGGAGAAAAAACACGGCTCGTCCTCAGGAGACATCCTACGGGACCCAGCTGTTCGTCTCTAGTCTTTTTCCTAGTTCTGCGAGAGACTTGACTGTCATGTCGGCACCCTCTTTCGAAAAGTCGTTGTAGCGAGCGAACCCCGTTCGCACCAATACTGTCCGTATTCCAAGCTTCTTTCCCGCCCGCACATCCCACCAGGAATCGCCTACAAGGAACGCGTCTTCAACTCGGACCTTCAACCTATCCAACGCCAGTATTACCAGCTGTTTCCTCTTGTCGACAACCTCCTCCAGTGATTCCAGCCCACGTCCAGGTCCAAGCTCCTCCCGGGTAAACAGCACATCCACAAGCGGGCTGACTTTCAAAAGGTCCAGTTCGGCTGCGACCACCGACCTCGTGAACCGCATCGTAGCAACCCCCAGCTTGAACCCGTGCCCTTTCAGGGCAGACAAGATTTCGAGGGCGCCGTTCTGAAGCCTAGCCTTGTCTACCGTATCACGGAACAGTTTTCGATAAGTCTCATAGACCTCTTCGATCCGGGCACCATCCTCGCGTGACAGGGCGGTTTCTAGCACCATCCGCGGCCCCGTGCCAACCTCGTAGGCTCGCTGGTAGTAGTTCTTGACAAGAAACTCTTGATCTATCGGCTTTGAATGATGCACGTTGAGTGTTTGGTTGATGCAATAGAACTCACGATCGTCAATCTGGGCGAGGGTTCCGTCCCAGTCGAAGATTGCGCCCTTCAACGCTCTCAGGCGACGAATTGCTATTGGAATGTAACCATATGGGTTTGCTCGGGGTTACGAGCAGAATATCACGAAACGAGGCTCACCCTGCTTGAGATCAAGGACGAGCGTGCGATGGGTAGTACAAGCCCTGTATCCACTCCTGACACGAAGGGAGACCTTTTACTGGCAATCGGAGTTGGGTTCCTCATCAACCTGATCATAGGAGTAGCCCTCCCCGAGATAGGACCCTTCGTAGCGGGATTGGTTGCGGGTGTGATCATCAAACAAGGACCATGGAAAGGCGCCCTTGCCGGCTTCTTCGCCGGGACGCTAGGCGGACTGGCAAGTATCGGGTTGTGGGTTGCGACAAATCTTCTGAGCCTTCCCAGCAGCCTCTGGTCTGTCGCATTCCAGACAGCAATAGGAATCCTGACGGCAACTTATGCAATTCTCTCCCTGTCAGGCGGAATAATCGGGAGCGTCGTAGCGGTTCAGCATTGGCCCCGCTTGAGCCTGTTCTTGAAAGATCATCGGATAAATTTCTCGTTCCCCTTCCATCTTCACCATGCGCCTCCTGTCGTAGCAAAGAAACGAGAGAGTTAGAGAATGACTTTCACGGCTCAGCGCCTGCTCGACACCACTCCAAGATGGCTCAGCATTACTCTCGTTTCAACGTCCAGCGCCCTGCTGGTTTCGGGCGTCGGGTTTGTCCTGAACCTTTTCGACCCGTTCAACATTACTCCTTTCACCCTTCTCCTCCATTTCGTCTGGGCGATCGTAGTCTCAGGCTGGGTGCTCAACCTGAAGGTGAAGCTTCCTCCTGAGAAGAAGGCTCTTTTGGCAATCGGCGTTGCAGTTGTCGCCGGATCAATCTGGAGCGCGGTTCAACAGTGGACAGCATATCTTGAGGGTGGCATAGTTAACGACATCACGCTTGTAGCTGGTGCGGTGGTCATGGACGCGGCAGGTGGGCTGGTCGTTTACATTCTCTTCCATCTGAATATTCTAGGCAGGAAGATAGGGTCCAGTCGGTCCCGATCAAGCCCAGCGTCTGTGCCAACTTCTCCGTCACCGTGAAAAATAACTGACCCACAAATAAGCAGTCCCAGGCAGAGAACAAGAGCAGCAAGAATCCGAGGCAGGATTCCGCATAGAGTGCTCGCTTGAAGTGTTAAGCCTATCTCGCTTAGTTGGTTCGGGCCTTGGCAGGGATAGAGATTGGCCTTCCGTCGGGTCCTGGATTATTCTCTGGAACCCTCTGATTATCTCCTTGGTCACCGGTCCCGGTTTGCCCTCTGCTATGGCCACTCCGTGAATCTTGACGACTGGAACGACTTCTGCCATCGTTCCAGTTAGGAAGGCTTCGTCAGCGGTCATGAGCTCGTAAGGAGTAATATCTCGCTCCCGAACCTCGTATCCCAGTTCCTCGGCGAGTTTCATCACTCGGGCTCTCGTGACTCCGTGAAGAATACCTGCGGCCGAAGTTGGCGTATGGATTATTCCCTGTTTAACGATGAAGAGGTTTGAGCCATGGAACTCGGAGACCATGCCTCTGTGATCGAGCATGACCACTTCGTCGGCACCTGAATCTATTGCTTGGAACTTGGAAAGAACGCTCTGGATGTAGTTCAAAGACTTGACCTCGTGGCTTGTCCCGTCGACCATGTCGCGTCTCAGGCTGGAGATGACCGCGGTTACGCCTCTCTCCCGCGCCTCTTTGCCATGGGCCGGGAGTACAGGTTCAGTCATGATTATGATTGAGGGCTTCGGGCAGCTTCGCGGGTCCAGTCCAAGGTTTCCGCGGCCCCGCGTAATTACTAGGCGTATGTACGCATCGGTTAGGTTGTTTCGTCGCAGGGTGTCGACGATCGCGTTCATGACTTGTTCTTTGGTGAGGGGGATGTTGACTCTGATGACTCGTAATCCTTCGAACAACCGCTCGATATGTTCGCGCAGTCGAAAGACCGTGCCGTTGTAGGCGCGAATCCCTTCGAAGACCCCGTCTCCATACAAGAGACCGTGGTCGTAGACTGAGATCTTGGCTTCGCCTTTGGGGTGGTATTCACCGTCGATATAGACGAATGGTTCCTTCCCCGCCATAAATGTCCGGAAAGAGAAATGCTTGTTCCGGGTATAAAAGTGCAAGCTCCCGTTGGGATCGAGGAACGGTAATCTCTACCTAAATCATAATCTACTCGGACATGGTTTGCGTGTTTTTGGTTTGGGCCGGTAGTTCAGCCTGGTTAGGAGTAATGACTCTCCGGACAGAACGTCCGCCTTACACGCGGAAACCCCTCATATGGGGGCCGTAGGGTCGGGAGTTCAAATCTCCCCCGGCCCACCAAAATTGTTTGGGTCTTGACCAATAAACGGTAACCAGTGCGTTGCTTCAGAGTTCTATCTCGCTGTTACCGCCAGTCTACGTGTCATTCGGTGATCTGAGCGGCGCGAGGGGTGGTTAGGTGAGAATTTTTCCAGCCGCTTGATTGCTCGACGAATCGTCTCGGGCTTCTTTGAGAAGGAGAACCTGAATTTCAGCCTTCCACTAGTTGGGTTGTGGAAGAAGCTTGATCCTGGAACGCCACCGACTCCTATCTTGGTGATCAGGTGTAGAGCCAGCTTTCGGTCATCCTTGAAGCCTGTGTCGTTTGTCGTGGTCCAGACGTAATATGCGCCTTCGGGTTTGAAGACCCCGAATCCCGCATTCTTCAACGACTCAACTAGCATTTCTCTGCCTTTGCGATAATTTTCTCGCAAGTGTTCATAGTAGGATTCTGGAAGCTGAAGCGCGACTGTGCACGCTTCCTGTAGAGGTGTGGGGGCGCAAACAGTGAGAAAATCGTGAACTTTTCGTATCGCGGAGGTCAGTGGCTTCGGAGCAACCACGTAACCTACACGCCAGCCCGTCACGCTATAGGTCTTGGAAAACCCCGAGATGGTGATTGTTCGATCCTCCATCCCCCGGAGGCTTCCAATGCTCACGTGCTTGTGCCCATCATACATGATGTGCTCATAGATCTCGTCGGTGATTGCATAGGAATCATAATCTTGACAGAGATCGCGGACCAGGCCTAGTTCCTGACTCGTTAGAACTCGTCCTGTAGGATTATGGGGGGTGTTGATGATGACAGCTTTGGTCTTGCGATTGAAAGCCTGTTTGAGAGTTTCTTCTTCTATCCTGAAGTCTGGCTCACGCAATCTGACATATCGACATTTTGCACCAGAGAGAATCGCGTCGGGACCATAGTTCTCGTAGAAGGGCTCGAAGATCACAACCTCATCTCCACGATCCAACAGCGCTAGCTCGGAGGCGATCATTCCCTCCGTTGTGCCGCATGTAACCGTGATCTCGTCCACGTTGCAGTCAATGTGGTTGTACGATTTCACCTTGCGGGCAATCGCTTTCCTCAGACGCATGGTCCCGTAAGTCGTGGAGTATTGGTTGTAGCCCTTGGAGATCGTGAACCCAGACGCTCTAGTGGAGGGTCCCTTTCTCATAATGCCGACTTGCATGTCGAGGCTAGTAAGGATTCCTTCGTAATCGTGCTGGGTGGAGTCTAAATAAGCCATCAATAGGAAGAAGCCCACGCCGATGGTCTACTGCTCCGTCTTCCTATATCGGGTCCCGAAGAGGAAAGCGGAGGCCTTTGTCCAAGCTTTGAAGCCGATAATGAAATTATTCGTGGACTCAGGGGCACTCTCCGAAGAATTGCTTCAGCCTAGGGAGATGGAGGGAAAGTTCGGCTCGATGAGCCTTCCGCCAGCGATTGGAATGTCTGAAGACGAGAATCTCTGGGTGGAGATTGCGCGTTTCAAAGACGCGTCTCACATGATAGACGTTCACGCAACAGTCGCCAAGAACCCCCACCTGGAAAAGCTCCATTCCCGATTTGACCTACTCATAACCGGAAAACACGTTTACCATGCGGAGTTCGAGTCCCTCGAACCGAAATAGCGCCGACGAAGCCACGCATGATTGAGCAAAGAACGCCAAACCGCTACGCAGTTCATTTTTTTTCCCGACTGCACCTTGGCATCAGCTGTCGAAGTTCTCTCAAGCTCTTTCATGTAAAGACGGAGACTTTGGAAGAGTGTAATATCTCACAAGAATCATTGGCTCAGGCGTAGATCTTGCAACTAGAAGCCGATGTTTGCATTGTCGGCGGAGGAGTGATGGGGGCCGCCACTGCATACGCAATCAGCCGTATGGTCGACCGGAGAATCATATTGCTAGACCGATACGGTGTCGGGAACGATTATTGCAGCTCCAACGATGTCAACCGGGTCTTCCGTTACTCGTACGGAAATGATCAGTATTACACCAAGATGGCGATTGAAAGTCTCAAATTGTGGAGGGAGATCGAGAAGGAAACCGGCCAAGAATTGCTGGTCCCCACCGGTCTGTTGATGCTAGGAGGAGAAGACGAACATGCTAACAAGTTCAATGAGTCCAGCTTCAAGACGCTGACTAAACTAGGGCTTGGCGCTCAGCTCTACAAGGGACCAGAGCTAAAGAAGCATTTTCCTCAGTTCCGATCCGACAGGGCATTCTTCGACCCTCACGGAGGAGTTCTAATGGCGTCGAAAAGTCTAGAGACCCTCGCTTCTCAAGCGAGCGCTCACGGAGTGAGGATTCTAGAAGGACACGTAACCGCCTTTCGGGACAAATCTGGCCTCGAAATAGAGACATCAGATGGAGAAACAATTCGAGCCAAAAAACTAGTCGTGACTGTAGGACCTTGGACTGGCCGCTTTCTGAGAGATGGGCTCACCGGAATCACTTCTACAAGACAACAACTCATCTATCTCAAACCCTCTCGGGGCATTGAGAAGTTTAGGCCGACTTCTTGCCCGGTCTTCTTTACCGATCACCACTACGGCCTTCCAGCAGTCGGCGTTGATGCAGTCAAGATTTCTAATAAGGAATTGACAGACCCCGTCGAACCAGAAACAGCGAGAAGATCGGTTGATCCGGAGCAGATAGAACAGTGTAGGGCAGCGTGCCGTGAGTTCGTTCCCGACCTAGCAGATGGAGAGGTTGTCCGGACCAAAGTATGTCTCTACGATATGACGGAGAATTCCGACTTTGTAATAGATAGAGACCCTGACAATCGCGACATTGTCTATGGGTATGGTTTTTCGGGACACGGGTTCAAATTCGCCCCTCTCATCGGTAAACTGTTGGCGGAGTTAGCCCTGGACCGGGAGCCTAGCTTCGACATTTTTCGGTTCTCGATCCGTCGATCTCGGAGAAAGCCGCGTATTACGGGTGGCCAGCTAGGCAAGAGCGAGTAGCCCAGCCAATACCAACGCTCCTAAGACCGCTTCAAGGTGCATTAACCTAGCCTTACGCCGGTCCAGTCGCCCCCACTCATCAGATCCTACCTCCATTTTAGTCTCGGACCTGCCAAAGGCCATACCGCTAGGCTCGTGGAAGTCATAGGTGCCCCTGGAGGCATGGAGCACGCAGAACGACATCGTTCCTTCCAGGGCTGTTAGCAAGCCAACGTAGAGCGGGATGAACAGAAAGAGGCGGAAAACAGGGGAAACCGACCTTAGAGCAAGAAGGTCAAAGCCAATGAATACTGCTATTATCCCTAATCCTGTGGCCAGTCGTATGGCCCGTCCCCGGGCACCAATATTGCACTTACCAGGGACGTATTCCGGGGGCATTTTTATCGACTTTTTGAAAGGAGTAACAAGCTTCATTTGTGGCCCCCGACACCTAGATAAGTACAGATGGCGGGCACTTCTACGGTCTCACCGGAAAAGGATAACCAGCTTAACCCAGCCCGGACCCCGCAGACCACCTATCCTGTCGGAGGGTCAGTAATGAGCCGGAGGAAGACGAGACCCCGAGACGAGGTCGGACACTACGTCTGCCCTAACTGCGGAAGCCCGAGCCTGGTACGAGACGCTGAGACAGGCGAGGTCATCTGCACCAACTGCGGATTCGTTCTATCCGACCCCACTGAACAATATGCAGCACCGGTTCCCCGACGGACAGAGGAAGGATTGCTCGAGAGCCAGTCAGGACCCCCGGGAAGATTCTCCGCTTTTGACAAAAACCTCTCCACGATAATTTCCAGGGCGCAGGCTTCCAATCGATCGCTTAGCGCAGATGAGAGATTGCAACTCTGGCGACTCCGAAGAACTCAATTGCGTGCCTCCGCAGGATCATCCACTGCCAGAAATCTCTCCAGAGCGATGAGCCAACTCCGAGGATTGGCAGGACGACTGAACCTGCCTGAGGTCGTCACGGAGCGAGCGGCACTGATGTACAGGAGAGCACTCAATAAGGGGCTTGTCAGGGGCCGACCGATAAACGGAATGGTCGCAGCCTCAACCTATGCAGCCTGTCGATTGACTGACGTGCCACGATCCTTGAGTGAGATTGCAAAGGCGTCAGGAATGAGCAGGAAACTACTAGCCCACTACTACAGAGCGCTTGTCCGTTCTCTCGACGTGACCATGGCAATTGAGGATCCTTTGAAACGGGTCTCGAAAATAGCGTCTCGAGCAGGAGCGGACTCTCAAACAGAGATGTTGGCAGGGAAGATTCTTCGAGAAGCCATTCGACTGAGAGTGAACGTGGGCAAGGACCCAGACGGCTTGGCGGCGGCGGCGCTTGACCTCGCTGCTAGAATACGCGGTTCCATGGTGATGCAGAGAGACCTGGCGAAAGCAGCAGGGGTGTCAGAAGTGACCATTAGAAGCAGGATGAGAGACCTGAAGGCAGCGGCGAAGTCTCTGGGTCTTCCTGATGTCGCGTAACAGTCACTGAACTAGTTCTTCTCTGGTTACACGAGTCTAAACCCAGCTTGGCTCTCGCCTAGCCTTCTGCAATAGGAGGTTGTTGAGCCAGCGTAGATGCTGGCGTAGATCAAGCCTAGAGGGCTGGAAGAGACGGCACCTAACATAGCTACGACTCTGGAGATCGGAACAATTATAGTGGACGCCTTGATGGTCCTCTTCATCATCCGAGAACCGCTTTCCTATTTCCGGCCTTACAAGAGCTACTTCGTGGCGATCTACGTTTCTTTCTTTGCCTTTCCAATTTCCCAACTTGTCCTAGTGTATGATCCTGATGAATTCCTGATCAGACTCAGCGCTCAAGGCTTCGCCGCCGCGGCGGCGATCGTTGCAACGTCATGGGGACTCTTGGTTACTAAGCTCTACTTTTATCCGGAAAAGTTCTCCTTACGAGTGGCATTAGCTGATCCACTAAGGCGAAAGCACATCGTTTTTGTCTCGTACCTGATACCGATGGTGTCTTTGGTGGCCCTAGCTCTCATAGATCGAAGCTCAATCGATCCCGGTAGACAGGCATTCTACGTCCTCGACAATAATAGATATCCAGCGATCGGGTTCAGTACTCTTCTTCTCTCGATTGCTGCAGCATTAATTGTAGCATTCACTGTGTATCCATTTGTAACTCTGTCTCGACTCCGGGCAGAACTCAAAGATCGTGAAGTCAGAAACGCCCTCAGAATAATCTCTCTGTGCCTCGCATGCATCTCAGTGCTGTTGCTAGTCAGCTATTCGCTTGAAAACTTTGGATACAACATACTGGCGCTGGCGCATCTTGCCACTGTGATTCTTCTCATAGTTGTGGTCAATGCTTTCAAGAAGCCAACCTTTCTGAGGGCTTTCCTCGGACTGGTCCCTACACTGGGCCGCAACCCGGCCCTCATGCGAGGCGACCAAATTGTTCTAATTTACGGAAGTGATGACGCGAAAATTACTCCAATCGCAAGGTTCGTTAACGAGGGAGTCAACCAACAAAACCGGGTCCTGTATTTTCACTCAAATAACGAGGCAGAGGCACGAGAAGAGCTTTCCAGAGATGGGGTTGACGTAAAGCACAATCTGACCAAGGGAAACCTTCGACTCCCATCTATCGACAGCCTCTACCAAGGCCAAAACCTTCTCGACGAAGAAGCAGCAATCGGACAATGCGAAGAACTAGCCAGTGAGACCATGACCCTTGGCAAGAATGGGTTAAGGATCGTGATAGACTACGGCGACAATACCAAACGTCCATATCAGAAATTCGTCAACCATATCGCGGACCCCAGGTGGTCAACCCCGGACCACTATGTCCAGGTGATGATGACTTTTGCAAAACGAGCCTTCGAGGATGAGAAGGCAACCCTTAGTCTTCTGAAATCGAAGGTTCCGGTTATTGACTTGACCGAGTCGACCGACTTGTTTTCCCGCACGGTTGGACTGTCCCACGACGAAATCGCCGGTAAGAAGATTCTCCTGGAATACGATCCTCTCTCAGGCTATGAAAAGATACTTAGAACGTTGGCTACGGAAGCTGCTTCTAATTTCGAGCGAGTAATCCTCTTCACCAGAAAAGACAGCCCGATTCACTCTGCCATGGAGGATGAGCTGGGCTTGAAGATGTTCGTCTTAACGTCAAGAGTGTCGTATCCGAAGATCGAGAGCGAGAACGTGGTTCTCATACCCGCATTCGACAGCTCACTGATTCTCGACTCGATGAACAAAACAATCGAAGCCTATGCGGCAACCCCGTTCACGATAATCTTCGACAATATTTCCCACCAAATCTTCACGCTTGGAACGGAGAGGGCGCACTCATTCGTCCGTCAAGGACTTGAACTGATGGTCTCAAACAGGATAACAGGCGTCTTTCTCCTAAACTATCCATCACACGATCCGAAAACCGTGTCCATGTTCGAGAGCCTCTTTGACCTCGAACTCGTATCTCGGCCTGGAGCCCGTATTCCTGAGGTCAGGAAGAAACTGAGTCTAGCCGCGCGCTAGTCAGTTCCCGTTAGAACCGTATTTCTCACGAAACATGATCCCGTAGTATAAGCCCATGAGATCTTTGCCAAGACGAACAACTTTTTTGTCGTGCTTGTCATGCAGTCCGACAGCGGTAAGGTAGATTCCCGAGAGCTCCCGGTACCACCGATCATTCCCTACCACCCGCTTTAGGTATACCCGATGAGCCTCTAGGAGGTGCTTCACGTACGCATCGTCTCTAATCGCGTGGTATCTGAACCATTCAACAGTTTCTATCGCGAAGGATTTGGGAATGTCAAGAATAGCGCACATTCTAAGCATATCAGATCTCACAGATTCCCACCTGTCGTCGTGCAAAGTCTCTTCCTTTGACAAAGACTTGTCATCCTTCAGCTTACTTTGGGCGAACAGTGCGTTGGTATATGCCTCTGATGCTCTGAAAATCCGATCTCCATCGTACTCTGGGAACGCCGGTCTCAACAAAAGGGAGAAGTGAAAGCATGCTGTCTCAAAGTCCTCGCGATCCTGCGCGAGCATTCCTTCGCAGTTTCTCAAGAGTTGACGATTCTTTCTAACTCCAAGCTTTGCTTGTGTTTAGTTTCAGCTATGTCTCTGGAATATAATCGTCACCTACCTTTCGTGCGGAAAAACCTCTACGACCGTTTATATTCGTGGAATCTACCTTTTGGTAGAAATTTCCAGCACCTCCCCCGAGAACGTCGTTAAATTACCAAAGAATGGCCAATAGGAAACGATCGGTTAAGCGAAATGATCTTTGCTAGCCCAGAAAAGGAAGTTCTTTCTCAAGCCAAGGAAGATAAATAACGCACCCACCGTCTCCAACACACCCCCCACGGGGAGCAAGCCCAAGGGCATCAGCGATTCGATGAGAAACGGTACGACTCCGACGCCGAAGAAAATCGCACTGAGGGAGATGTAGACCCATGCCCGTGCAGCTACGTTACTCTTGAAGAGAAAAACAGTTCTAAGACTATAGTCGATAGGGCCCGTCGTCAATACTGCACCGACAATTGATACAAACGAGAATTGTAGGGTCCAAGGATCAAGCTCAATTCTAAGAGACGACTTTTACTTAGGGATCCTGTTACTCGTAGCTTCCTCTATCTGAGTCTGAAACTCGAAGGCTATGCCGCGAGGGTCAAACTGTTAAACTGGAACTGAGACGATAAGGAGCAACACCTGTTTCCGGGAAAACCACTTGACTGCTTCCGCTGATTTCAGTTTCCTATTTGACCTCGGGCTGGCCGTGTTCGCTGCTCTGGGTTTCAGCTATCTCTTCTCAAAAATCAAACAACCGGCTGTAATCGGCCAGCTAATCGCGGGGATAATAATTGGACCCTTCGGGCTCGGGCTGATCCAGAACCTCAACACGATCAACCTACTCGCTTCTCTCGGAATTATACTCCTCCTGTTCACAGTCGGACTCGAACTAGATCCGCTAGAGATTAGGAAGATTGGGCCGGACAGTTTCATACTTGCACTCGTCGAGCTAACAGTCACTTTCATTACGGTTACACTAGTCGGGCTGGCAGTCGGCCTTACTCAGCTCGAAGCAGTCTTCGCCGCGGCAGTAGTCGCTACCACCAGTACAGCAATAATGAGCAAGATTCTACTTGAAACAAAAAGTCTGCGAGCGAAAGAATCTCACACCGTCGTGACCGCGTCAATAATCGAGGATTTCGCAACAGTATTCATGCTCCTACTATTGCCGGGTCTCGCCGCCGCCAGCAACC
>WNGR01006503.1_pt1 | contig 21568 bp, 24 predicted proteins | sample 5407581 | NCBI WGS metagenome assembly WNGR01 (sample SAMN13153383, study PRJNA577476) | soil metagenome | isolation source: 80 cm soil or saprolite under Garry oak tree replicate 2 | place: USA:California | collected 2016-06-15
TGGGGCTCGAACCCACGGCCTCCGGAGCCACAATCCAGCGCTCTAACCTACTGAGCTACATCCGCCAAAATAACAGAGACACTGTACCATTTCTCGAACCAATACGCCAGCTTAATACGCAAATTGATTATGGCATATCGCACTTCGCGCAACGGCGTTGGGCGATGGCGTGGCCGGCACGCTAGCTCACTTACGCTACCAAGTGAGCGGACCGACAAAAGTTTGCTTTTTTAAGAAAAAGTGTTAGTATATTGTCATGACTATGCCAGGTGGTGACCCTATTCACCCTATTCGCGAGCCGCGTATTGCTGAAGTGGACGATGTAGCGTGGCCACCACAAGCTCCTAAAGCTGAGCCTGATGACCCCTCAAGGTTTCGCCCGAGTTGGCGACTTGTCAATAGCAACCTAGAGGGCCCAGATGTTCCGGCCGACGATAGAGATCTCAATTTCATCCTAGACGGAGACTTTAATTTTCCGCCCGTCGACCGCTCTAACCCCGACCCGGATGAGTATCCTACTGAGGAACTCATCTTAATAACAGACGACGATACTGATCCTGTAGGTCGCAACTCTCCCCCGGAACAGCCTCCTTTGCCGCCAATGCGGGTGGGTTTGCAGGCACGTGCTATCGTTGCAGGTCTTCGATGGCTATATAAAGAAAACGAGGCTGGCGAAATAGTTCCCCGCAAAGGAGCTGTACGCGCGCTGGCTGTCGGCGGTATGGCCGTGACAGGAACACTGCTCGCATTCCGCTATGGCCCAGACATTGCCCATCACTTATTTGGTGGCGGCAGTGGTGCTGTGCATGCTGTGGCTTCTGAGACAGTCACGCAGACCTCAGCCCCTGGAGCCGGCAGTGTTGCGACTCACGGCACGGCTGCGCCTCGCCCGACCCTAACTCCTGCTGCGTCACCTTCAGGCGGTAGCGTGGCTCCGACTTTGGCTCCTGGTCCATCAGCTCCCCCAACGGGAGAGACAGTTACGATCGGCGCTCATCACAAGAATTCAGTTTGGGGTGAATTGCGCGCACAAAATCCTAACTGGACGAACGCGCAAATCGCAAGTGCAATTGATAACACACAGCAGGCAACTGGTCAAAATTTGAGTCACGTAACCGCCGGTGAGCAGATTAAATTACTGGCACCGCAAGCGTCGACTGCCCCAGTTACGCCAGCGGAACACGCTGCTCAGTTGCATGCGCATGGTGTGCATGGCGGAAATGTCGCGCCAATCCAGCAACCGGCCGACTCGAGTGTTGTCTACCTGCAAACGGGCGCGGCCCATAATTCAGTAAACGCTGTGGTTGGGCAAGCGCTTCAAAGCAATAATATCTCGGTAAAGCCAGCCGAATTCAATAAACTCGTTACTGGCATCGTAAGCTACAACGCCATGCAAGACGTCGACGAGCACAGCTTACCGGTCGGATGGCCAGTGTACATTCCACCAGAAGCAATGCTGCGCCACCTCTTGGAAGAGATAGAAAAATAGTAAATTTGTTCGATTGGTTGCGGCCGAAGGAACATGTGTCACGCTTGGCGCCCCGGGAGGGATTCGAACCCCCGGCCTTGAGCTTAGAAGTCTCTTGCTCTATCCAACTGAGCTACCGGGGCACGCCTCATGGCACATTATACCAGAGGCGCGAGGGGATTACTCGCTTCGAAAAAACCGGCGAATAGGGAAACTCATGACGGTGAGGCCCATGAAAATCGTAAAGCCGTGGCCGCGTGTCGGCAGGCGGTAGGTGCGAATGTCCGGCGCATGGCTGAGCGAAACGTCAACGACGTCGTCGTAGCTGGCGTGTACTGAAAGCAGTTTTTTGCGCGCCGCGGTATCCAAACGAGCAAAACTCGCAGGCAATCGGGCGATCGACGTTTCGAGCAGCGGGTTCTGCAAGTCCGGCATGGCTTTGAGCGGGCTGCAGAGCGTTGCAACTTTGACGATCGTCTTGGGGCGGGCGGCAAGGGCATGCACGGCAGCTGTGCCACCGGCGCTTACGCCAATAATGTACACCGGCTTGCCGCGGCACCGGTCGACATCGGCGAGCAGTTTCGCTAGCTTGTTTTCAAATTGCGAAGCGTCGTCGCTCCATCCAAAGGCGCCAACATGTGCCTGGTAGCCAAAAAATCGCCAGATAAAAGCAAAAAACGTAAACAAGCGGTTGTAGTCCCCGACTCCGGTGATTAGAATGAGTTGTTTTCTCATAAAACTCCGCAAAATATGGTGCGAGTGGCGGGAATCGAACCCGCATCTCCAGCTTGGAAGGCTGGCATAATAGCCTTTATACAACACTCGCTCAAGAAGTCGACACCGGTATTATATCAAACTACCGCCATGCTGTGACATCTCGTTCAGCGTGCTAGCGCCAGCGCCGCAACCACAATAGAAATATGCGAGAGATACAGAAACGGCAGCTCGTAAAAGATAAAGCGCCGCTTGTCGGCGAAAGCCATAATGCCAAGCAGGGTCATGAGCAGCGAAACGCACAGCTCGATCGCAGCATACGAACCGCGTAGATTTAGCCAGTACAAATACGCCATCGCGACCATGCCAACGCCCATGCTTTGTGCCAGCACGTTGTGCAGCGCGATGGTCTTGTCGCGAGCTGGAATGATAGCCAACGACACGTCGCCGAAGTAGGTGATGCTCCAGGCAATGGCGACTAGCACGGGGTGGCCAATCCTTGGAACGATGAAACCATACACCGTAATAGCAAAAAGCGTCCCGCATAACCAAAGTATGTTTCGAAAATGCAGCAACAGGCGCTCCTGAGTAGCGGCAAGCTCGCTGAGATTGTGAGGCTGCTGTTTGTCGTGTTCGCGCCACGCGAGACGGCCCAGCCCGACAACGGATACCAAGGTTGCTATAAAAGCAGGGTAAAACGTCCATATCGCCATGCGATTACTATACCAGAAACTTCAAAAAGACTTGCGCGAGATATCATATATGGTATCATCAATGAGTTATGAACAATTCGAACGAGAAAATTGGTCATTTAATCTCTCAAATACGGCAAGAGCGCGGACTCACACAAGCAGAGTTCGCGCGCCGCCTCAGTACGTCCCAATCGGCGGTCAACCGCATGGAGCACGGCAATCAAAACCTCAGTCTGGACACGCTTGGCCGCATCAGCGACGTCTTGAATAAACAACTTTTGAGCCTGAACGAGCAAGGCGTCAATCTGCGCGTGGAGGGCGGGCACAAGCTGGGCGGCGAAATCACGCTCAAAACCAGCAAGAACGCCGCCGTCGGCCTGCTGTGCGCCAGTTTGCTCAATTATGGCCTGACGCGTTTTACTAATTTCCCGCGAATCGAAGAAGTGTACCGGATTATCGAAGTGCTCGAAAGCATGAGCGTACAGGTAAAATGGATCGGCAACGACGTCGAAATCCGCCGCCCAGAAAAATTAACACTCGATAAACTAAACGCCGCTGCCGCTCGCAAAACCCGCAGCGTGCTGATGTTTATGGGCCCGCTGCTGCACGATCATAAAGAGTTCAAGATTCCGTACGCCGGCGGCTGTAAGCTCGGCGCCCGCACGGTTGCGCCGCATTTGTTTGCGCTCGAGCAGTTCGGCGTGAGTATTGTCGCCACGCAGGGTTACTATGAAGTGACGGTCGATAAGCGCTCACCCGGCCGCATTGTGCAGTACGAGACAGGCGACACGGTAACCGAAAATACCTTGATGGCCGCCGCCCGCACACCGGAAGAGACGATCATCCAATACGCCACCGGCAACTACATGGTGCAGGACGTCTGCTTCTTTTTACAAAAGCTCGGCGTCAAAATCGAGGGCATCGGCAGCACCACGCTGCGCGTCAAAGGTATCCCGTTCATTAAGAAAAACATCACGTACGCACCGTCCGAGGATCCGATTGAGGCGATGTTCTTTACGTCGGCAGCGGTAACCACGAATTCCGAAATTACCATCAAGCGTGTGCCAATCGACTTCATGGCGCTGGAGCTGCTCAAACTCAAGAAAATGGGCCTGCAGTTCGACGAAACTGAGCGCTATAAAGCCGACAACGGCCAGACCGACCTCGTCGACCTGACTATCCACAAGCACAACGGCGCGCTCTACGCGCTCGACGAAAAAATCCATGCCAACATCTATCCGGCCGGCATCAACCAGGACAACTTGCCCTATTTTGTGCCAATTGCCGGAGTTGCCAAAGGCCGTACGCTCATCCATGACTGGACGTACGAAAACCGCGCCATTTACTACACCGAGATGACCAAAGTCGGCATGCAAGTGGAGCTGGCCGACCCGCACCGTTTGTACATTCAAGGGCCGACCAAGTTCAGCAAGGCCGATGTGGTTTGCCCGCCGGCACTCAGGCCCGCCAGCTTGCTGCTGATCGGGATGCTAGCCGCCGATGGCATTTCGATTTTGCGCAACGTCTACACTATTAACCGCGGATACGAAGATTTGGCCGAACGGCTCAATAGTATCGGTGCACACATTACCGTGTTGCACGAAATGTAGTTTTTTTTGACGTTGCGCCTGGCACTACTGCTGTGGCAAAATCATGATTCATGACTTCACAAGAAAGCGGTGCTCACCCGCCAGAACCAGTATGCTTTGAGGGCACGGATGTCCCTCTGCTCACCGTGGACGGAGATAAATGGCTGTCATTGATTTTGCCTGTCACGATTGAGTTGAATGGTGGACTGGTCGACGACTTAAACCATCAAGCCGAACTGTCTTTAGGTGGAAGGGCCGCAATGATAGAAGCGGCTCCATTCAACGAGACGGCCATTATCTACAGGACTGCTCAGGCCGTCTCGCGCACTGCGGTTGATCGTTTCAGAGAGCTGATGGGCACAAAAGAACCCACCAGCCCTTTCTATAGTGAAGCGGGGCTAACAAAGCCACTAAGGATCATTGAAGTCACTCGGCTATTTGCTACATATGTAAGCGACCCTCAAGAAAATCTGTCTCAGGTTGTAGAAAGAGCGTTGCGTTCTAGAATCTACGAGGGCAGATCAAAAGCTATTGAATACAAAATAAAACTGATAGAAGAGGCCGGGATTGACGTGGGGCGTGTTATTGTGTCATCCATCACTACGTTAGCTGTTAGCCACAAAGACCCGAAAAGGTTTTTGACAATAGCTCGAAAAGCCGGAACAAGCAGATCTGACAGAAATGCTTCGCCTTGGCGGAGTAAGCCAGTCGCACGGCCTGTTACGGAATCGCCAGAACAGCTCAAGCTGGGGCAACAAGAACGCTACGCGAAGCTGGCGGAGGTAACGGGCTGGACGCCGCGCGATTTGACCGATAATTTTCCTGAGATTCAGGAGCTTGACCCGCCGGTGTTTCAGAAGCTTTTCGAGGGCCTAGATGCCATTGTGGACGCTGGCAAACCTGTTATGCCTCGTGATATCCTTCGCTTGATGTCAGATCCCAAACCGCACAACGACGACTAGCGGTTTTGGCATGCGCCCGCGGCTCTGCTATACTTTTGTCATGATTTAGTGGCCACCTTTATTGATTTGACTGCGATTAATAATGGAGGATGACCATGCAAGACACTGCGATTCAAGACTTGATTGCCGCCGAAGAAAAACGGCAACGCGACGGACTCGAGATGATTCCGAGCGAAAATCACACCTCAGCCGGAGTGCTCGCGGCGCTCGGCTCGCGGCTAACTGACAAATATTCCGAGGGCTATCCAGGCATGAGGTATTACGGCGGCTGCGAATTCGTCGATGCCGTGGAAAATTTGGCGCGCGACCGAGCGAAGGCGCTGTTTGGCGTCACACACGCCAATGATACAGTCATGGGGCTGGAATTGTTTTTTGGCGGCCACATGACGCATGGCCTCAAGGTCAACTTCTCGGGCAAATGGTTCAACTCAGTGCAGTACCGTACGGGCAAGGACGGCTTTTTGGACTACGACGGCCTCGCCGCGCTAGCTATGAAGCACAAACCGAAACTGATTTTTTCTGGCGCCACAGCCTATCCGCGCATTATCGATTGGCAACGCCTGCGCGAAATTGCCGATGCCTGCGGCGCGTTTTTGGTGGCCGATATTTCGCACATTGCTGGGCTGGTCGTGGCGGGTGAGCATCCCTCGCCAGTCGGCATCGCTGATGTAATTACAACCACAACGCACAAGACGTTGCGCGGCCCGCGCGGCGCGCTCATTTTGTGCAACGGCAACCCGTCCAATCCGCTCAAAAAAGCCGAACGTAGCCGCGAAAATCTGCCGACGCTCATCGATCGCGCTATCATTCCCGGTCTGCAGGGCGGCCCGCACAACCACCAAACTGCAGCCATTGCCGTTGCTTTGTACGAAGCCGCGCAGCCAGCGTTCAAGACCTACGGCCAGCAAGTTGTCAAAAACGCTAAGCGCCTGGCAGCGCGGTTGAGCGATAAGGGTTATCAGTTAGTGACCGGCGGCACTGACAATCATTTGTTGTTAATCGACCTGACGAATAAGGGCGTGAAAGGGGCCGAGGCCGAAAAAGCGCTTGGCGCAGCCGGCATCACAGCCAACAAAAACACGGTGCCGTTCGACCCGCGCCCACCATTCGACCCGAGCGGCATCCGTCTCGGAACGCCGGCACTCACAACTCGCGGCATGAAAGAAGCCGAAATGGATCAAGTTGCCGATTGGATTGATGCTGCTGTTTCAGCACGGAGCGACGACAAAAAGCTCGCACGAATCCATGCCGACATCACGGCGTTCACCAAAGCGTTTCCGTTGCCGAGCGACCGCTAGGCAGCGAACGTGATCTGTTCTGTGCGTTCTGGGAATGGGGTTGTCCGAGTTGGGTACACTTGCTGGCGGTACGCACTCTCTGACATCAGGGCTCCTACCGTCTTTACTGCTAGTGTTCCTAAACCGAGACGTGGGCCATCCCAACGGGGTTTGCCATCTGGCCCCTTAGTCGCTTCTTCGCGTAACCGCCTAACACTACCTTCCCTCACGATATCGATAGGTTCAGGATAGGGGATCCTTGTGGTTTCAACCTGCGCTGACGCACGAACTTCAGAGGTAGTTGGCAGGGCGTCCGGCGTGTCTGCCCCCGTATCGCTCGCGTCTGTCCGTTCTGCGGCGGCTACTCGTAGTGCGGCAAGACGAGACTCGCGTAATTTACTGAGTTCATCGTACGGATTGCGCTCAGGTTCGATGGCGGGAATCGGAGGGGAGCTGAGAGTGTTGTTGAGCCCGTCAAGTAGTCGCTGTAAAATGTCTTCGTCGTCCGAACTGACCAGGCTTTTGTTTGCGTTGCTGAGCGCAACTACATAGCCTGGACTTAACATGTCCTCTGGAGGAGCGGCATTCTCAACCGAGGCTGGCGCATCTATTGGTTGCTGCTTACCAGGCGTCCTTCCCCAAATATTATCGGGCAAATTTTGAAGTTCTGCGAGAACGTTGTCCCGCAAGTTGTCGTGCTTCTGCCCCTCGACCGTATCATTTGAGGTTTGGGCATCGGTGGTTGCGGTGTCGTCGCTGAGCGGTAGTTCTGTCTGATCGACATCGCCGGACGTAGCCTCGGGTAGACTTTCGTCAGCTACGGTTGGGATGACAGCGGTCGCTTCCACTTCGGCCACTCCGGGCGGCGACACGACGGGTTTCAGACCTTGTCGTGTTCTCTCAAGCAAGTCTCGGTAGATACTGCCGCCATCATCTGCTAAAGAATGGCGCCCTAGCTTGTCAACCACCGCACCTGGGCCGCCGATCACTGTAGTGGGGTCTAGCTCGGGGACAGTGTCTATTTTTACGTCTGGCGAAAAAGCGTAGGGCGGCACATCCGTTGCACCCAAAAGACCCTCGCTCGTTCCGGGGTCAAAAAACTGGTCAGGTAGAGCTTCGTGAGCTGAAATGATACATCTCCTATGTGTATAAAATCGTGTGAACCCAATATTATTCGCACACCTTGCCTTGATTTGCAAGTAGAAACGTGCGGGTTCAGTCAACCAATCCGGAACAAAGCGTAATCGTTAGGTAGGCTTGGGCGAGGCGAACCAGCTCGGCTGGTTCTGCCGAGCCATCCATTCGTTGAGGAGCAAGGTAAGTCGTGACGTCGGCACACAGCCGTAGAGCTTTCTCAGGTAGCGCTTCATGACACCCCACATGTTCTCAATGTTGTTGGTTGGGCCAAAGTGGCCATTGGAGTGGTTGCAGCGTTCGTGGGTGTAGCCGTAGAACTCTAGGTCATGGTAGCCAGCGTGGGCGTCGGTAAGCAGCAGGCTGCTCCTTGCTACGGTACTGGTCAGGAATAACTCCAAGGTATCCTGGGCCCTGTCCGGGATAACCTGGAGGCGAAACCTCCTGGTATCCCGTTCAATGGCACCGACAACCAACGTTTGGTGACCGTACCTTTGTTTGCCGAAGAAGCTTTCGTCTACCTCGACAATGCCAGAGAGCAGCGGCGTTGCCGCTGCGTCTTTTGGCAAGCGTGCCCTGAAACGCCAATACCATCGCTGTACTGTCGTGTAGCTGAGGCCAGTGACCAATCTCGCTGTGCCAGGACTCTGTTTGTTTTGGAAGCACCAGAGCAGCAGAAACACTTGGTGGTAGGTGAGCTTGCTCCCTCGGAACCAAGTAGCGGCCTTTGGCCGCACCTTGGTTCGGCAGGAGCGGCACCAGCCGTAGTCACGGTTCCGTTTCCATGCAATCTTGCTACTGCATGCCGTGCACGTTGTTCTCTTGGTAAGCAGCTGGTGCACCAGCTGCTTACACCTGGCTTCGCCAGGAATACTTGCTAGACTAGACATTGGAACAGTCCTTTCCAATTAGTTAGTTGTTACAAACCTAATTGTACGGGCTGTTCCGTTTTAGTTTAGCGAACCAACGTGCGGCATGGTAAGATATGATGAATAAAAAGGAGGCTCCATGACACGCTGGCAAGACAGATTTAAGCTGGTTCCGGCGGTGTACGTACTTTTTCGGCGCGGCAGCGAAGTGCTGCTTTCACAGCGCGCGAACACCGGCTACTTCGACGGCTTCTACAGTCTGCCTGCCGGGCATGTTGATGGCGGCGAGCCGGCTACGGCGGCGGCGTGCCGCGAGGCACTCGAAGAAGTCGGTGTCGTTATCAAACCGGCCGACTTAAAACTTCTCCACACGGTGCACCGGCTGGCCGAAGAAGCCAATTATGAGCGCATAGACTTATTTTTTGAGGTGGCTATCTGGCAGGGCGAAATTCGCAATAACGAACCCGAAAAGTGCAGCGAATTGCGCTGGGCAAAGCTGCAAGAGTTGCCGCCCGACATGGTACCGGTGGTGAGGCAGGCGCTTGACAACATACAGCAGGGCGTGCCATATTCGGAAGCCGGCTTTGCGGTTTCGGCGCCGAAGCGCTCACCCGCCGCCCGGCTCCACGACGCTAAATAAGTTCGGGTTCTTGCTCAAGCGTAATATGAAATTGCGTTTCAACCACCTGGCAGATCTCGTCGCGGAAAGTTGCCAAATCGCGGTAATTGCGCGCATTTTCGTTAATGAACACCAAGGCGTTGCCTGCAAACGTGCGCATGCCGTTGTCGGCGTAGCCTTTCAGTCCGGCCTTTTCGAGGAGCCAGCCAGCCGGAATTTTTACCTGGCCGTCAGGCTGTTCGTACTGCGGCATGTCCGGATGCCGCGCTTTGAGATCGGCAGCCAACAGTTGGCTGACGATGGGATTTTTGAAAAAAGAGCCGGTGTTGGCGAACCGTTTCGGGTCGGGCAAGCGCTGCGCGCGAATGGCAATGACGGCGCTCCTAATGGCTTCGGGCGTGTAGTCGGTGACGTGATGCTCGTCGAGAAACTGCTGCAAACGCGGATAAAACGGCGGCGCAGGTTTGTCCTTGAACAGGCCGAGCACAACGCTCGTGATAATATAGCGTCGGTTTTCGAGAGACTTGAAAACGCTCGTGCGGTACCCAAAACCGCAGTCTTCTTTTTTGAGTATCACGAGTTGGCGCGTCCGGAGGTCGTATGCCTCAAGTTCAATGAAGGTGTCGGCGATTTCTTGGCCGTAGGCGCCCACGTTTTGCACCGGCGTAGCGCCAGCCGTACCCGGAATGTGCGACAGCGCCTCAATGCCGCTGAGGTCTTTTTTAACAGTGTGTGCCACGACATCGTCCCAATTTTCACCGGCGCCTACGCGAATCACGCTGCCTTCGGGCGTGTCTTGGACAACGTGAAAACCCTGGATACGGTTCATAATGACCAGCCCCGGGTAGCCTTCGTCGCGGATAATTACGTTCGAGCCGCCGCCCAAAACCAAAATAGGCAAACTGTGGTCCAGCCCCCAGTTAGCGGCCTCGATCAGGTCCTTCGTTTTTTTGACAACCGTGAAAAAACGGGCGGGACCGCCGAGCCGCATCGTCGCGTATTCGTTCAGGGGAACATTTTCGCGCACCTTCATTTGCCTAGTATACCTCTTTTCGCTTGCCCAGTCAGGTAGGGAACGGGTATAATAGCACCGTATGAGTGAGCAACCCCCACAGCTGCCTTTTCAGTCACTCGGAAGCAGGCTAAAAACGATCCGTCAAAAATTGCAAGAAAGCGTTGCAGACGTTTCGGGCGCTATTGAGATTGACGAAGATAAGTTGCAGCGCATCGAGCAAGGTAGGGAGCGGCCCAGCGAAGACATTTTGCTACTCCTAATTAGTCACTTTGGTATGCGCGAGGACGAAGCCGCCAATCTGTGGCTGCTTGCCGGTTACGACCGGCCGGAAGGCCGCGATTCTGACGAAGGTTTGGGTCGACCGACAGTCGTACTTATGGGCATTGACCCGCGGGTCGTATACAGCGACAGCCTGCAGATTACGATCAATCCAAGCGGTGTCGTGATGAATTTTTCGCAAAGCGGCCCTGGCAATCAGCCCCTAGCGATTGCGCGAGTTGGCATGAGCCGCGACCAGGCGCAGAATGTTTTTAATACATTGCAGCAAGCCCTTGATCGGTTTAACAATCCGCCGCAACCAAAGGCTTTGCCGCACAGCTTTCAGCCGAAAGATAAACCAGCCGATCAATAAAGCTTGAAATTGTCAGTTTGCCCTTGGCGAAGGCGTTATGCCGGGTTTGGTATCACGGAAAAGATGTTGGTAATGGCCTTGCACGTCATGCACTCGTAGATAGCTGGCGCCAGCGGCTACGGCAACGTCGGCCGCCGCCAAGTTTGGCTCTAGCGCAAAGCGATGTTCGCCCAAAAAGCGCTTGCGCGAATAGCCGATCATCACCTTAGTGCCCGGAGCGAGCCGCGGAAATTCCAGCAGTCGGCGGTTGAGCGCCATTGTTTTGCCGAATCCAATGCCCGGGTCGAGTATGATGCGTTCGGCCGGCAAGCCCAGCTCGATGAGTTGCACGCGCCGCGTTTGCAGCTCGGCCAGCACCGCCTTTTCATCGTCCATCGTGGCGTCGTGATGCGCGGCCTGAATATCGGTGCCAAACTGCGCCGGCAAGTGACTGACGATGCAACGCAGCCCATGCCGTGCCACGACTTGCCGCATGGCCGGATTGTTCATGCCAGTCACGTCGTTCACGATAAACTGCTTGCCAAACTGCGCGACGGCGCGCTCCACAATTTCCGGATGATAGGTGTCGATCGATATTTGGTCTGGACGCGCTGGCAGTAACGCAGCCAAAACTGGTTCGAGCCGCTGCCACTCCCGGTCGATGGTGATGGTTTTTGAGCGCGGGTTGGTTGACTCGGCGCCCACGTCCACCAAGCTCGCGCCCTCGGCAAACAGCGCTTCGGCATGCGCAATCGCCCGTGCCGCTTGCTCGTATTTGCCGCCGTCGCTGAAGCTGTCCGGCGTCACGTTCAAAATCCCCACTAGCTCAACCTGTTTCATACCTGCTGATTATACACGGCGCAGGCATCGAAGGCCTTTGGTGGCAAAAGCAAGCGGTCTTTGCTACTGTGTATAGGCGTTCGACATGCGCGCGTAGCTCAGCTGGATAGAGCGTTGGTTTCCGGTACCAAAGGTCGGGGGTTCGAATCCCTTCGCGCGTACCACTGTTAAGTGATGTAAGTAGTTCAACAAAAATCGTCGGTGACGGCAGTAATTGACGGCAACGGCTACTGTCAGCAGTTCGCCAGAATAATCGAGATACCTTGTCAATCGCGTCATTAGTGCCGGCTTCACTGCCATGCTCGTAGTGGAGCCGTCATTAAATTATTCACCTCTCTGCGGGATTCGTAGTTGGTTTTCCATGTTCGCGTTCTCCTTACGAAGTCATGTTGTTCGTTGTAGAAATAGTTCTTGATCACGATGACTGACTGATGCATACTGAATTCATATGAATGACGACCAACTACAGAAACTAGTCAAATATTTTGACAAGCGGTTCGGTGAGCAAGATCAGCAGTTTACCGACCTAGGCAAGCGGTTCAAGGAGCAAGATGAGAAGTTTAGTGACCAGTTCGCCAAGCTCTACCAGCACATGGAACGACAGTTCAGCGGAGTGCACCAGCGTATAGACGGCTTAGAGAACCGTATGTCCACCCTAGAAGGCGGTGTTGACTCCGTCCTCAAGAACCAGGAGACCGACCAGCAAGAGCGCCTCGTTGCCAACCACCAACTTGACCGCCATGAAGGCTGGATCAAACAGCTTGCCCAAAAGACCGACACCAGCCTCAGCTACGAGTAGTGCCATCCGGGTGTCGGTGTTGCTTGTCGGCCTTCACCCGCCACCACGCAAACGGCCTACGGTGGTGATCAAGCAGTCCTTGATCTTCGGGTAAGTCAGGTAGCCCAAGCGCATACTCGTTACGCCAGTACCATTCGGCCACGCCATCTACAACGGCATACAGGCCGCCGTGTGTTTCCACTTGGCTGACGCTCACGTCGCCCTCGGTATAGATGCCGTAGGCGTACTGGTCTGTATCTGAGTTCTCGTAGGTTGCGACGATAGCAAGCGGCCAGGCTCCCAAGTCCCAGCCATCTCGACCCCAAGACGGCACTGCTTCCCAGCCAGTAGGTAAGCGCTCGATCCATTCGTAGCCGTCGCCGCTGTAGTTGGGGTGCAGCTCAGGGATGGTGTGTTGGCTATTTTCGCGGTGTGATTGTCCTTCCATGTAGTTCTCCCTTCTCGCTTGTGCGGCGGTATGCCTCAGCGCAAGATTTACTTCTTTTCGTGATCGTGTTAAAATGATCGCCGTAACTAAACGGGAGTATTGCCATGCAGTGCGAGTCGCCGACAATAACAAGACTAACGATGCGTTCGGATTTCTCCACGAGTTGTTCGTCCAGACAGCACGGTGCCAATCTCAACACGTACGGCTTCAACGTGGACTTCATTGCTGAGCGGAATCCAATGCTTGCATTGGAATTGCTGAAGCTATGGCGGCAGGCAAGTGCGCTCAGCATGGATGACCCGCAGGCGCACGAGGAAGACTATCGGGTAGCTGAAGACGGAATGCGGCGGTTGAGCGATCTCAAGTAAGTCATCGTGGCGACCTGATTTTGACGGCAACGCTGACGGCAACGAGGCCGATTAACCACTGCCTCATGCAGTCATCCATAGCCACCCGTACCCCTGTAAATCGGGATTCTGTAGTCGCTTCGAGAGATTTCGTAAAGCGGGGGTCTGGGGTTCGAATCCCCAAGGTGGCTCCATTTACTATCTGCGGGTATCGTATAGCGGTTATTATGTAGCCTTCCCAAGGCTGAGACCTGAGTTCGACTCTCAGTACCCGCACCAAGCTTTGGCTAGCCGGCTGCCGGCACTATACGAACGTTCCTCAAAGGCTTACAATAGAAATTGCCAATATGCCAATGCCAAAGAAATATTTTCACGATAGGCTCATTTTGCTACTTTTGAGCGTCAATGGCTTTCTCGCTTTTTTATGCATCGCGCTCGTTTTTTTGCGGCTCGGCGCAGCTGCGGGTAGCCAAGGTTATATCGTGCAATACCGCGCCAGTCTTGGCATTAGCGCTTTTAAGACGGGCGGGGTTAGTAATATCGTTGCCTTTGCATTTTTTGCGCTGATAGTCTTAGCGGCCCAAGTTACTCTGAGTATCCGTACGTACGAGATTCGCAGGGAACTATCAATTGCCATTTTGAGTCTCGGCTTGCCGCTGCTCGTGCTTGCGGTGATTGTCAGTAATGCGCTGCTGGTGTTGCGCTAATGACCGACATAGAGATTCCTTACGAAAAAGACCGCACGCTGCATTATCGTATTTTTGAAATTTTGCCGGGCGCTCTCAGCTGGTTTATGCTGGCCCTGCCATTTATTTTAAGTTTTATCAATGTCACGCTCGCGGCGCTGTTTGTTTTAATTTATTTGCTCGTCAACTTTACGCGCGTATTTGCTACCGCTATTCGTTCGTTGCATGGCTACCGTGAAATGCGGCAGCATCGCAAGCTCGATTGGTGGAAACTGCTGCAAGAACTCGAAGCCGGTAAGGTCAAGGTGGCGGAAGCTCAAGTGCAGCGTCCAAAATGGCATTATGACCAAATACTGAAAGAAAGTGTCAAGCCCCACATCGTTAGGCCAAGCGAAGTCATGCATGCTGTGATTGTCGCTACTTATAACGAAAGCCGTGAAATCCTAGAGCCAACTATCCAGTCAATCCTAAAATCGAATTACGACATGCAAAAGGTAATTCTGGTACTGGCCTATGAGCAGCGTGGCGGCGAGCGTGTCGCCCGCCAGTCCAAGGAGCTCATAGAGCAATACAAGGACCAGTTTTTTGATGCCATGGCAATCGAACATCCCCACAACTTGCCCGGCGAGGTTATTGGCAAAGGTGGCAACGTTACTTTTGCGGCTCGCCGCCTCAAAGAGTATTTAGAGCGCAAAAAAATTGATCCGATCCGCGTTGTCGTTACTACGCTGGACTCGGATAACCGCCCCGACAAGGAATACCTTGCAGCAGTCAGTTACGTGTATGTTGTGTGCGATGATCCGATCCGCGCCGCCTTTCAGCCGGTGTCAATTTACAATAATAATATTTGGGATGCGCCGGCGCCATCGCGCGTGCTGGCGACGGGCAACTCGTTTTTCCACCTTGTCCAGTCACTTCGGCTTCATTCGCTGCGCAATTTTTCGTCACACGCACAAGGCATGGCGTCACTTATAGAGACTGACTTTTGGAGCGTGCGTACTATCGTCGAAGACGGCCATCAATTCTGGCGGTCATATTTTCGATTCGATGGGAATTACCGCGTATACCCATTGCACGTGCCCATTTATCAAGACGCTGTTCTGGCTGATTCCTATATTAAAACACTGAAGGCGCAATTTTTGCAGCTACGGCGCTGGACATGGGGTGCTTCGGACATTGCGTATATTGTGCATGAAGGTTACTTCAAATCGAATAAAGTTCCGAAGCTTGACCTTCTCACCAAACTTTTGCGTACTGTCGAGGGCCACGTAACCTGGGCTGTCGGCCCGATATTGGTGCTTGTCGGCGGTTTTATTCCGGCTTTGTTTCATCCGCAAAGCTACGCCGCGAACGAATTGCCTCTTCTCGTGAGTCGCATTCAAACAATCGCTTTGATTGCCGGGATAGCCACTATTTTCGTTTGCCTAAAAACCTTGCCGCCGCGCCCGGAGCGTTACAAGCGCCATCGCACGATTTTTATGATTTTGCAGTGGGGATATTTGCCTATTACTACCATTGCCTTCAACTGCTTCGCCGCCCTTTACTCACAGACTCGTCTGATGCTGGGGCGCTATATTGATAAATTCGATGTCACCGAAAAAGCTGTCGTCACCAAGAAGGCGGCGTAGTTCTATAAGTTTCTAGTGGACTTCTGTAGAGATGTCTATGATGGGATGATAGGCAGCGTACAAGCCGGCCGCGACACTATCAAAGCGATTGAGCACGGTGTTAGCAGTATGCGCAACCAAATCTCTTTCAACCACACCGTCATGTAAGTTTTTTAAAACGATGGCCATGATCGTCTCGGTTAATGCGCCGCTTTCGACAATTGCTCGGCCGCGATGTTTGCAAACCTCGAAAATACTGAGAAAGAGCCGATCGCGTGAGAAGGGCTGTAACTTCTTGTCGCTCCCGCGGCGCACAAGGACACTTTGTGCGAGCACGGGAAGCTCTCGCGTGGTAAACATGCCATTGCACACATCGCATACTCTACGTCGCCAAATAGTATTTTGGCGCTTCTGGATCCGTGAATTAGCAACACGCGTCGTCTGTCCGCAATATAAACAAACCATGACAATATATTGACATACGACTATAAGAAAAGCTAGTGGAAAACTACACTAAACGTGGGGAAAGTGTGCAACCACAAAAACGCCCGGCTTATTTCCGGGCGTTTCTCATGGTCCTATTAGCTATTTCGCTATAGAACGTACTCTTCGAACTCTATTTACTTGAGAAGAAAATGACAACTCCTCATAAAACAGCTTGAAATCATCAAGCGTGCTTGGTTTTTTGGTACTCACCAATAAGCCTCTTAACCGGGCCATAGTATCAAAACATGCCATGTGTGTCAATGGTGTGTATATTGCGGTAACGCTTCAAGCAGACTTGTCTTTTCTTAGTGCGTGCGCTATAGTTCTATCTGTTTTATGGGCTCTTAGCTCAGTTGGCTAGAGCGCTTCCTTGACGTGGAAGAGGTCAGAGGTTCAAATCCTCTAGAGCCCACCAACTAAACGGCCCACTTAATATGGTGGGCCTTTTAGTTGGTGGGTTAATGCGGATTCGAACCGCAGGAATTGTACGTTTTCAGAGTCGCTGAACGAGGCGAGTCCAGCCGCGAGCTAAGAGAAAGAGTGAGCCAGCCGGAGCACGAAGATGCGACGCTATCTCATACATGACAAGCTGGCAGGGACTAGCCGAAATCCTTATCTCAAAAAAGGTATAACTTGCGAATACTGCCTGCATTAGTTTTCCACAGTGCCATGTACAAAAGACAACAGTAGATTACTAGCCATATAGTACCAACCTTGCTATAGTCGTACATAGGTGAAGTTTTGCGATGTGTTATAATTATGATGAATCCAGATGGATTTATTGTAATGGTCGATTAGTAATCGATGTATTGAGCAGTGAAGCAGTCTCACCAACTGCTGAGCTCCGCGGGCAGCTAGAGCGTGCGATAACGCGCTAGAATGAGTGCCTTTCTGCTACTTAGAAAGGAAGTCCGGTGGAACCGCCCATTGTGCGACATGCACCTTGGGCCCGAGACGCGCTAAAAGATTAAATGCATTTGCGAGAGTGTTTAATCTGAAGGCGCGTTTTTTATATCTTATAGAAGGAGCTTCTAAACATGGATGGTGACACAACCGAACAACTGCGCGCAATGCGCCACAGCCTCGCCCACATCATGGCGTCAGCTATCAAACGTCTGTGGCCCCAGGTGAAGCTGGGAGTCGGCCCAGTAGTCGAAAACGGCTTTTATTATGACCTTGACCTTGGCAATACGAAGTTGTCTGACGTTGATTTTCCGAAAATCGAGACGGAGATGAAGAAAATCATCGCCGAAGACCAGCCATTTGAACGGCTCGTAAAGTCGATCGACGACGCCATAGCATGGGCAAAGGCCGAAGACCAGCCCTATAAGTTGGAGCTTTTGAATGATCTGAAACGCGCCGGCACGACCGTTGCAAAAGACCTAGATAGTGAAGAGCTTGGCCTCGCTGCCGGCGGCGATAGCGAAGTCAGCGAAGCTTCGTTCTACAAGAATGGCGATTTTACTGACTTGTGCCGCGGGCCGCATGTGGCCTCAACTGGCGAAGTCGGAGCCTTTGCCCTGCAGCGTATCTCGGGGGCGTATTGGCGTGGAAAAGAGAGTAATCCGCAGATGCAGCGCATATATGGCGTGGCTTTTGCAACTGACAAAGAGTTGCGTCAATACCTAGTCATGCTTGAAGAAGCAAAAAAACGTGATCATCGCAAGCTCGGCCAAGAACTCGACTTGTTTTTCTTTCATGCGACTGCTCCGGGCATGCCGTACTGGTTGCCAAAAGGCGTAGTTCTCTATAATGAGCTTATTGCTTTCTGGCGAGAAGAACATGTGCAGCGCGACTATCAAGAAATTGTCTCGCCATTACTTAATAAGAAAGAGCTTTACGTTACCTCGGGCCACTTCGAACACTATTGGGATGATATGTTTACGACTCAGGAAACTCCCGAAGGCGAGCTGTACGGCATGAAGGCTATGAATTGTCCGAACGCCATGATTGTCTTTGGTAGCCGACAGCGCTCATACCGGGAGCTGCCATTGCGCCTGAGCGAGCGCTTTTACTCTATCTTTAATATGGAATATTCGTTCCGTTTGGGTACCAGACCAGACAAGTTCATGGGCGGTGCGGAGCTCTGGGACAAGGCGGAGGCAACACTAAAAAGCATCTTAGAGAGAAGCGGCCGCAACTACTTTATAGAAGAGGGTGATGGCGCATTTTACGGACCTAAAATCGACATCTTGATGAAGGATGTATTGGGGCGTCCATGGCAGATGGGTACGATCCAATTGGATTTTCAACAACCGTTGCGCTTCGGCTTAAGTTATATTGACAACGAGGGGCAAGACAGGACTCCTATAGCAATCCACCGAGTCATTTACGGCTCTCTTGAGCGATTCATCGGTATCTTGATCGAACATACTGCCGGCAGATTCCCCGTGTGGTTGGCGCCGGAGCAGATTCGAATCGCAACCGTTAATCAAGAAGACGACACGCTTGCTTTCGCCCAAAAAGTTGCCGAACAAGCCAAAGAGCTAGGGCTGCGTGTTACGATTGACAACGATAGCGAATCGGTTGGCAAAAAAATTCGCAGCGCCGAACTCATGAAAATTCCGTACACCATTGTCGTCGGTGAAAAAGAGATGCAGACCCGCGAACTCACACCGCGAATCCGCAGCGACATGGTTGTCAGCCAGCAGATTGCCACGCGTACCGTCGATGAATTTGTGAAAACCGTAGCTCACGAAGCCAAAAGCAGGGTAAGCAAAACGTCACTATGAGCAAGCGAGTGATAGCGGTTGATATCGATGATGTTTTGTCGGCATCTGCGGTGGGCTTCGCCAAGTTTAGCAACGAGCGCTGGGGCTCTAGTCTAACTGCCGATGATTACGACGAAGACTGGTCAAAGTTTTGGGGCGTGCCGCTCGAAGAGGGTATAAAACGTGCCGGCGAATTGCACGACGCCGGTTTATTTGGCAGCTACGATACAATAGGCCAGGCGTTGCTGGTGTTGCAATCCCTCAAAGGCCGATATGATCTTATTGTAGTGACCTCGCGCCGCCAACGCATCAAACCGGAAACCGACGCGTGGTTAGCTTGGAATTTTCCAGGCATTTTCTCGGCAGTACATTATGCGGGTTTCTATGACAGGGACAAGCAGACGGACGTCCGGAAGGCCTTGGTGCAACACAAAGCCGCCCTTTGTTGGGAGCTCGGTGTCGACTACTTAGTTGACGACCAGCTAAAACATTGCCTTGGCGCTGCGGAGTGTGGCGTAGGGGCATTGTTATTTGGTAACTATCGCTGGAATCGGGTGGCCGAAAAGCTGCCAGCGGGCGTGACCGAAGTGCACAACTGGAACGAAGTTAAGGACTATTTTGATAGCAAGAGTTGACGCGCAGTTTGCAAAGCGAGTGTACGATCTCGTTGCGCAGATCCCACGGGGCCGTGTTATGACATATGGCCAGATTGCCGGCTTGTGCGGCGCAGCTTGGGCAGCTTGGGAGGTCGGACAAATTGCCCATGCTGGCCCGACGGATTTACCGTGGCAGCGCGTTGTTAATAAGCAGGGCGGGCTAGCTCAAGGCTGGACGCATGGCGGAATCGAGGGGCACAAAACTGTGCTTGAAGCAGACGGTGTCACGGTTCGCGAAGACTATACGGTAAACGTGCATGAATTGTTGTGGAATCCTCAACAAATAAGCCTCCTCTAGTCGTCGTTGTCGGTCCCACTGCATCCGGAAAGTCCGCGCTGGCTATGGCGATTGCCGAAAAATACAACGGTGAGATCATTGCTGCTGACTCCCGGACTTTATACAAAGGCATGGACATCGCTACCGCGAAGCCAAGCAGCGCAGATAGGCGCCGCGTACCGCATCATTTGATCGACATTCTAACGCCTGACCAGACCTGGACCGCAGCTGATTTTAAGACACACGCTGTAGCTTGTATTAACGAGATCGCCAGTCGCCACAAGCTTCCAATTTTGACGGGCGGCACTGGCTTGTACATTGATGCTGTACTTTTCGATTTTACGTTTCAGCCACCAGGTGATTTGGGGCTTCGGCAGCAGCTGCAAGAGCTGCCGGTAGAGGAATTGCAAAATTTGCTGCACGCTCGATCTATTCCGCTTCCTTCTAATGACAGAAATCCCCGGCATCTTATTAGAAGGCTTGAGGTCGGCGCTACCATGCCGCGCGCAACAAGTATGCGTGACAATACACTCGTCATCGGCCTTAACGTTGACCATGAGCTCCTGAAGCAGCGCATCCGGGAACGTGTTACAGCGATGTTCGCGGCAGGACTTGAGGCAGAAGTCAGGCTTTTATCTGAGCGTTATGGGTGGCGCTCCGCTCCGTTGCAAACAATCGGCTACCGTGAATTCGAAGTATATTTTCAAGGTACGCAAACGCTGGCTGCGACAGAAGCGCGAATCGTCGCAGATACTATTGCCTACGCCAAGCGGCAACGTACTTGGTTCGCTCGTAACAAAAGTATTCACTGGGAGAACGAACAGTCGAAAATTGAAGACTTAATAACAACGTTTTTGAGCAAATAATCTGTAGCGATACTGTATCGTCTGTTACAATGAACATATGATTGAGCAATTGTTTGGATCAAAGACGAGAGTGAAGCTGCTACAGCTATTTTATGGCAACCCAAATAGGTCCTTTTACGTTCGCGAAATTACGCGAAAGATCGATGAGCAGATTAATTCGGTACGCCGCGAACTTGCGAACTTGCTCAATATTGGCATTATTGTCTCAGAGACAACAAACAACCGGCTCTACTATGAAGTTAATCAGGCTTACGAATACTATGAACCGCTGCTAACGGTTTTCGGTCACGGTGGCAGCACTCCTGACACCGCTAAGAAGAGTGCGTCTAAAAAGCCGAAGCTCGTACCGCAAGATCAGGAGCAACTCAAGGCCCTCGGCAATGTCGAACTTGCGCTCTATACTGGCCAGTTCACTCGTGATGAATCGAGTGGCATTGACTTCATGGTGGTCGGCGACGTAAATCAGAACGCTCTACAAAAATTTGTGGCTGAACTCGAAAAAAAAGAAGGCAAAGAAATCCGCTACACGCTTATGACATTGAGCGAATTTCAATATCGCCGCCAAATAAAAGATCGTTTTATTAACATGGCACTTGATTCCAAAAAGCAGGTGCTTGTTGATAAAAATGGTATACTCGAAGACGACTAAAGGAGAGATATGGAAGTACAACTTCACGGAGCGAACTGCATTACTATTGCGACTAAAAATGCACGGATAACGATTGACGACAATCTGGTGGATCTTGGCGCAAAATCGGCGGCTAAGGCTGGCGACATTGCGCTTTTTACCGGCCCGCATTCGGATCCAACCGGCCTCCCGAGACTCATAGTTGACTTGCCTGGCGAGTATGAGGTCGGTGGCATTTTGGTGTATGGTATTCCGGCGCGTGCCCATGTCGACGAGGCGGGTAAAAAAA
>WNGR01002191.1_pt1 | contig 21566 bp, 29 predicted proteins | sample 5407581 | NCBI WGS metagenome assembly WNGR01 (sample SAMN13153383, study PRJNA577476) | soil metagenome | isolation source: 80 cm soil or saprolite under Garry oak tree replicate 2 | place: USA:California | collected 2016-06-15
CCCTGGCTGACCTTTCATGGAAGTGCGCATCTGCGTCACGCTGGGTCTCGAAAAACATAATCACATTCCCAGACGGCACGCGAAGAGACCGTTTTGCTGAATTCCATGCTAGCAAGACACGCTCTTACATTGACAGGACCATGGCCAGTGGAGAGGATATATTTGCCGTAATGCAGGCCTGCGTCTTACTTTCCTGGTACTTCTATTTCGAGGGTCGCTGGGTGGAGATCTGGGTGTTCGCAGGTTTCCAGACACGGACAGCAATACCGCTTCGCCTGAACTATCCTGGGACGTTTGCCAGGCAAAGTGGGGGTTCCCCTGGTGCTTACCTGGCACCACCTAAGGACGCACTCGATTTGGAACTCCGGCGCCGTACTTGGTGGATGGCTGTCCTCTTCGATCGCATCGTGTCCGTCGGCGGTTGGGTTCATGGCATAGATGAGCGTGACATCGGAACGGAACTTCCTCTTCGCAGCCTAGACTTCGAGACCAACGTGCGTTAATCTGTATCGCTAAATTGGACGGAGCCTTTCGCTTAATCGTGTCATTGCAGCAAATTATGCCAGACAACCCCCAAAGTCTATTCGCCGCGGACGTCTTCACAAATCATCCCGAAATGTACACCGACTCGTTCTTGCTACTCATCAAAGCCATGATGCTGTTCGGTAAAGTCACTGACTTTGGGGTCAGAACCCACCTTCGGGCTTCAGCGCCACCATCTAGAATCCAGAATCCGTTTATTATACCGGGGTTCGAGGAATTAGATCGGCTTGTATGCATGGAGTTCGTCAGCAGTCTCCCCCCGCGGTTCAGGAACGGATTCAGCGATTTGGAGAGCATGTACGGTGGCGGGGGGCTGGACACAGATTTGTACTTGGTTCACCTCGTCCCTCATGCGTACGTGACTTTAAGGTTGTTGCGACCAATCCCCTCACGTGCCTTCAAGTGCAACGATCACATTGCACAACCCTTATATAGATTTCTCGGATCCTCAGAGTGTCTCCACCTCCCGCTGTATCGAGGCATCTCGCGCCATCCTCGCGCAACACTATATCCTCACGTCGTCCTCATTTGATATCACCAGGCTACATCCGTTCGTCACGGTACGCCAAATTATTACCCAACCCGGGTTTGAGCCCTTAATCTTTCTGTCCTCTGTCCAGATTTGTTGGTACCTGGCGGCTGTTGTTCAAATCCAGTTGTGCAAGTACTTCATCGAAACTGGTGACACTGATCGAGAGTATGGAGTATGGGGGGTGATCAACGTTCTTCGGTAAGATCGGACCTTGTGCGCGTTTATCCGCGGCGCGGCTGACACCAAATTCTCCAAAAGGTTTGCCATGACGGACTACGGCAAGCGTTCGCCCATTGGGAGTATGCCTTTTTTTCTTTCTGTCACATCATTTTCTGAGCGCACGTTTGAATTTGTTAGCACGACAGGAGAAATTACTACATGGTCTCATGACCGAGATCGTGCGTATGACCACCCAGCAGCAACCCCTTGAGGTTGGCATTCCGCTTTATCCGTTCTCGCACGCCGGCGTATTTTCCAAACCTGCTCCGGGGAGTGAGGAAGACGCCCACGTCTCTGTTGCCCCACTCCCTCTAAGCCCGTCGTATGAAAATATTTCTCCACCCCACGGCTCACCCGCACAATCAAGCACCTCGCCGTCAAATACGGACGGGATGGGATGGGTCTCACGTTAGTTGTTCGATTTGTGCAGACCGGTGCGGACGTGCTATGTTTCAACCGTCAGATATTGTCTGTTGTTTGTGCTCTCCTGTGTATAATGCGATGTCGCCGCAGTCTCCTGCCCTGTTTTCGTGTAGCTGTTGTGACCTCGTCTTGTAACAAAATTTGAAAGGATGGCGTAGTATTTAATTTTTTCCCTTTCTCCGCCATTATTTTCCGAGCAAGACGAATCTCATAATATTCAAGTACCCCATGGACTCCCCCGTGACCCCCCTGTGGATTTCCGGCGCTCAGCCTCGAGCATAGCATCGAATTTTTGTTGTTCTGTGAGTCGCTCAGCGGCCGGATCTTGGGATACCTCGATTTGTTCGCTTCCTGCATTATCCGACTTTGGCCTGCTGGCATTTTGCCGAAGGTCATCCCATGACGATCGCGTCGCCAAGTTTCGTGCGTGCTCCGCTCGGATCTCCTCCCAACGGCTCTTGGCCTGAGAAGGTTGTGCCGGGGCTAAGCAATTGGATCACAGTGAGCACAGAAGAGGACGTGTCAGGGAAGGTGACAAACGCAGACTGGCCCGACTGGCAGGGGAACGGTCCGTGGATTTATCGACGGGAGATTCTGCCTCCCACCCACTCGAGGTGACAGCAGCATCGAACATCTCCTGGTTATCTTTTTTTGATGTGGGGTATGGGGAATTGGGGTGCGAGTCGGACGATGACTTTTCGCCCAACCTGATCTGGATGTTGTCCAGCGCCTGAAAGAACGAGCTGCGGTTGTCCAGAGTGCGAAAGAAATCGGCATGCGCGTTGGCGCGAATCACGGTACCGCCGAGGACACCACCCGCAGAAGCAAAAGCGGCGAGGGATGCGATGCGATGGAAGGGAAGTGGGGGTCGGCGGAGCAGCTGTCCATAAAGGGCGATGGAGAGTGTGCCGATGATGCCTCCGGCAATCTAAGAAACAGATGTAAGGAGGGGGTTTAAGGGAAAAGGACAGATGGCGGACAGAGTAGTAACGCTGTGGACTAGGGAAGAAGTTGACAGCAGCGTCAAAGTCGTGTTGAGTTATGACGCCATCGTCGAGCTCAGGTCGCAGGAGTTGTTCCGTACGAGAGCGGGTATCGAAGGTGGACTCTAGCCAAGTGAGAGGGATTGGGACGCGGGGCTCAGGTTGAGGCTGAGGCTGTTGCATATTGTCTAAGACGCGTGCGCGCTTCGGCTTAACCGTGACCTGACGCACTGCTAACACGCTTTAACCGAACCCTTATGAGCACAACCATCACCAAGGAAAACCTTCCCCCGACGCCAATTCGCGACGACAATTTATTAAAAACCCCTTTGCATCTTCCACCGCCACCGCCACCACTTCCACCAAAATCGCTCTCTCCCGCACTGCCCGACACGCCGCCGCATTCGAATGGTCTCCGTCCCCTTCCCGTTGACGATACCGCTTCGGTATCGTCAAACCAAGGTACTTTGACTGTCTCTAATTCCTTCTCACGCTACATGCTACGTCTAGACCTCAACAGTCTTCCTGGCACTCCCACCAGTCCCCCCAGCCCCGATGCACGTGCAAAGCGTCCAAACTTATTAGTGGATCTCATTGAGACAGAAAAACTTTACGTCGACCAAATGGCTGGTGTCATTCGTGTACGTCATCTTCCTCACCAGTTCAGCGGCCGTCATCACTCATACGATCGCTCGTTCTATCGTATAGAAAGTAGCCTCAGCATGGTCTCGCACAAACCTCCCTCCCCATGAATTGGACCTCATGTTTAGAAGCATAGAAGGCGTGTACAAAGCTGATCGTTCCTTGCTTTCGGTATTCAATTCTACCCATTCCGTAACTATTCAACTTACCGACGGTCGAATCAGCGCCTGAAAGAAATTGGCACGAATCCTTCCTCGCCCAAGGCTTTGGGCGATCTCCTCATGCGATGGGTGCGTCCTCTGGCTCGGACAGCGGTGCTCGTAGCTACGTCCTCATCTTGTCCGACAGATCGGTGATCTCGAAACGCCATATACCACGTACTGCGAGCGCTATCGCTCCCGCTTTGACGCATGGGAGCTCGTTCGCGACAACACTCGTCTCCCAGACGTGCTCGCTACATTTTCAGCCACCCTCCCACCTCCCAGCGCTTCGTCTACCAATCCAGATTCCCCCGTCTGGACGCTCGACGAGCTATTTCTTCTTCCAAAGGGACGTCTCAAGTACTTCAAAAAACTGTACGGCCGATTGTTGAAGGGGACTCAGCCGGGTCGAAGTGACTACAAGCTTTTGGCTGGTGCTGCTGAAACACTCGACAAGCTGCTGGGTATCTTAGATGCGCGGGCTAACGTCATGGCCGGTTCGTCGGCGCCAACGGCCCCGGAGACAGAAGACGAAGTTGTGGTTGATTTCCGCAAGCCAACCGAGGCACAAAAAACGCTGGAGCCTCCACCTACCGAGACTACAACAGGGAGCGAGACCAGCTCGGCCAGAGAGTCTAGCCAATCTAGCGCGTGCGTTCGGTATATGGTCTAATGGGAAGGGTCCGTTGATAATTTTTCCCCCTCAGAGCTAGATCTTCCAACGACACCAGCCTGTCCTCGATAGAGCAAGGCGCAACGGGTGACTTGGGGATCCCTCTACTTGAACTCGAGGGTCACTTGTCAGCGGAAAGATGCTTAGATATTTTTACAATGAAGCCACGGGTGATTTCTATCCCGCTCCCCCTGTGTCCAATGGCTTTGCTGACCTTGGTACAGCAAGTTCGCCTTCAGATCTTACCACCCGCATTACCCTACGCGAGAACAATGAGAATCGGTGTTGGGACGGGCATCCGCTTCGTCCCTCGCTCGACAGGTGTTGAGGTCAACCATGCCAAAGGCCGAGTTTTTATCCTCTCGGATCTTTTCCTTTTGTGTGAACAAATAACGCCTGGAGAAAGGAGCACAGAGAACCCCGGTGCAGATACCTGGCTGCTTTACCCTCCCTTGGCGGGGAAACATCTCAAAGTAGAGAAAGTAGCTGACGAAGGTTGGGCTTCCCATAATTTATAGATATCAATAACTAACCACACCGGATGCAGACCGTGCGTTGCAAGTGACTGTGTTGAGAAAAGAAAAATTAGTTCTTCTGTTCGCGTCAGCGGCTATGCGAGATAGAGTGCTCTCCGAACTTAAAGAATGCATCGAGTTTGCCAATGCCGGTGAGTGCCTTCCAAAAATGTCTTCTATCAACCGGGACCTCATGTGCGCACACCAGTCCATGCTGCTTCGAAGCACCCCCTCCCCCCACTACCGACGTTTAATGGCCCACCTAAACCTCACGGAGATGGCATCCCGTCTTCTCAAACCGCGCCAGACCTGCATCGACGGAACGTCCCTCCTGAGAGTAGTCGTAGCCCTTCCCCACACCGAGTTTCATCGCCAATTGGTAGTCTCAATGGCTCAATGTCTCGCCGCGCCTCCGGTCCTCCGTCAAGGAACAGTCACGATACCACGGCGATGTTACCAATGTCGCTCACTAGCAGCATGTCTAACCTCGTTTCTTCTCTTGAAGCGCAGATTCAACAAGGTGGTGGCTGGGCACCACCAGTGCCAGTACACGATCCTCATTCGGGCCCGACATATCCAGTACGCCAACCTTCTCAACGCGAAACCATGGATAGCAGTGCGGTTGGACAACCGCGCCTCGTAGGCGGTCTCCCTCCCGGCCCTCCTCATAATTTGCGGGGCCGATCACCTCCCCCCGTAGCTCCAATTCCCAGAGCCGGTCCTGCTCCCGGCCAGATAGTCAGTCCTGGGCAATTTCTTCCTCCCCAATTCCCTCCCCAACGGACTGCCAGTGCCGAGCCTTTAGGCAGACACGGTCCTCCCCAGGGGTCCGCGAACCCCGGTATGGATCCTTCCTTTGCCCCGAGAGGCCCGCCACGTCCACCTCCAATGCCCGTAAACGGCCAGTTCGCTCCTCCGAACCCTCCTTACGGTTTCTCTCCCGGCCGCACACCGTCAGATCCTTCTTTTCAAGGTGGCATTCGTAAGAGCCCGTCTGAATCCCCCCTCACTTCGCCGAATGAGCATGGGCGCGCCCCTCCATTCGATGGATCCCTACGTCCCGGGATGGCTAGCAGTCCTAATCTGCTATTACCACGCACGAACTCGTTGGGAACGATGGGCGAGCAGCCACAACTCCGTACCATTCTTCCGTCAATGCAGTTCCGTGCGCCATCGATGGTCGTCGGCCCGTCGCTCGACGAGCTGAGCCCGCCCACGTCGCCCACGATGGACAACCCGGTCCCGACTGGCCCGGTCACGTCTTCCGTTTCCGCGCAGATGAAGTGCAAGGTGTTCTTGAAGCAAGGCCATGCACAGTGGAAGTCCCTCGGTTCTGCCAAATTGAAGCTGTATCTCCAGCAACCGACGAACGTAAAACAGCTGGTCGTGGAGGCAGAAGACAAGAATAAGTCCGTGTTGATCTCGACCATCGTGCTCTCGGACGGAGTCGAGCGTGTTGCAAAGACGGGAGTTGCGGTGGAGTTGAGCGACAATGGTTCACGCACGGGTATTATTTACATGATTCAATTGCGGAACGAACAGGCAGCAGTCGGGCTATTCCAGAGTCTCTTAGAAGGCTCAGATAGGATACGTCGATAACTGAGGACGCTTTCCTTTTTCTACGGGTTCACATACACGCACTCTCCCCTTTTAATCGGTTCACTACTAGTTGCTTCCTTCACTTCAAATACCCTACTGGTAGTCGCATTCCTATGGGAGAGTATAGAGTACAAGGATGATGACATTCTGGAAATGATGATGATTTAGTCGACCCCCTCCCATCGAACTTCAGCGGCAAGAGAGACGTGATCGCTACCGCATACACCCTTGCGGGGGAGACCTGGCTCGAGATTGTCGGTAATGTGGGGCTGGAGCAGGCACGTGACAACAGCCCTTCGGTCGGGAGGATCAACGACCCAGATGTAGTCTGCAAAACCGCTCAACTCTCCATATAGAATTGGACTGGCGCGGCTCAGACAACCACTCACCTAATACTGACTTCCAGTAATGTGTGTAGCTTGTCCATTCTGGTTCATACGCCCCTCGCTGATGAGCAGGCAAGCCCAGTCGCTCGCCGCAGCGTAAGATCGGATCAGATGTCTTTTCTAGGAGCCTCTGGCCCTCGTCGTACAAACTACGTGGGCGCGTGGGGACGCCAAAGAGCCCTACCAGCTCGCCCGAGCTGAGCAAGCCGTCGGTCGGTAACGCCTCGCGGGCGTTGGTGATAACTCTGTCTGGGTCAGACTCATCGTCTTCGTTGGTCTCAGCAGAACCGGTGAGCGGCACGGAAGGGTCCACGGAAACGTGTACGACGCGGGATTTAGTGAGAAGCTGCTCCTGAGCCGACGTCAGTGCGTCTCCGGCCATGAGGGCGTATCCGGGTTCTCCAGGGTGGAAGTTGAAATCTGCATGAGGGGCAACTGTGAGGATCCAAAAAGCACAAAAAATGGAAAGCGCTACTTGCCCCCTGCAAGAAAGCAGGGCCAGGATGACAGGCCCAGGTTTTCACGGTACTTGACAACTTCACGAAGTAAGATGCCCGCCTGTCTGGGACGAGTCGATCATCTGACGCGCCGGACATACAGAACGCAACCCATACCTCGCTCGTTCGTACGCATAACTGAATTGAAAGAAACGAAAAAAAAGGACCGCGTTAGTGTTTGTTCGCATTTCGTCCGATAGAGTGCGACTGACGACGGGTGCCAGAAGAGGTGTGTTGTTGCTACTATATAGCCTTCACCTGGGTCTCCAACCTTTTCCAACGCAACAACGTTAGCTACGTTCTTCGTCCGGAAACTCAAGCCCTTGCGGGAGGACTCAGAGCCGTCCGGGCGGACATCTATATCATCATAGCAAAGGACGATGTGCCCGTGAATTTTGTAGGAGTCTTTGCGGAAGGCGACGAGGGACCCATGCCTTTTCCTAGGACCTGCCGCATACACATGCCCGTACTTTGCTTCCTCCAAGACGGGAATCAGTTTCTCCAGGCGATCGACTTCCTGGGATGTCGAGATGAGATGATGAGCATGTCTAGCGACTCTCGCGGATTTTTTTTTCTCACTTGAAGGCACAAAATATCCCCATCTGTGGACAGAATCTCGTTGAAGAGCATATGCTCTCGTTGAGCAGATTTCAGACAGTCACTGTTGGGAAAAAGCTCGCGGCCTTGGGATATTTTCGAGGTCATTCAATTACAGCCATTACCGATCTCCACTCACGGACGAGACACTGAGCCAAGAGCTGAAAAAAGTGGCAGCATCAGTCCCTGCGGGTAACCGCCTGATGTGTTCCCGTCCGAACACAGCACGTACGGCTAGCTGTAGAATAGTAATAATAAACGGTTACGAACATTCCAAGTCATAATCCTCACAGGCCGCGAGGCGGTTTGGTGGTCATCCTGAACTGTCAACCAGGATCGTGGTACGATCTGGCCCTTTTCGAGGTTCACGAGGGGGGGTGGAGGCGCTTTCAATGACGCCGCACGGGCCTCTGCTTTGGCTTGCAGTTTCTTTAACCGACGAGCATCGCGCAGTGCAAGCTGCTCCGCAGTGGGTGTGGATGGCCCTGAGGACATAACACGAGTAGAGTTGCGCGATTCGCGATTTGTCACGATCGCGTGAAGTGTGAAAGAGTGTGACTCGCGGATCGTGAATTGTGCCTTCAGGACGCAGAGGCCCGCTTTGGTGTCACTTGGCCACTGCATGAATCGTCTTTTGTCTTGTCTTCGAAGACGACCGACGACGCCAACGTCAGCGTCATTGTTTTCTATCCCTAGACCCCGTCTCGCGTCTACATTACAACCTAGCATGTCCTCAGCTCTGCACCCTCCTACCCCTACTTCGTCCACTCCTGCCTCAAGTTCTCGTGAGACCTTCGGAAACTTCGATCTGATAAGGCGCATCAAGCTCGACTTTACGGACGTCACAGTTTCCAGCTGGCGTAGCAGAGTCACTGGTCTCAACGTTGTCCATTTGGATTATGAAGGTGGGCCTCCCGCCACACCCTCTTCCCACCTTCAGCGCATCTTATTCACGTGGATAATAGCGCCTATCGTGAACGGGTATTTCGTCGTTGCTACCGAAAGTGCGTGAGTTTCCCCTTCACACGTATTCACTTGTTCACATAACGCAGTATTTAACGACACCGGCTGTCCCCATACGCTCGAGCAGTGAGTACTTGTCGGCACGTGCGAGTTCGTACCTGACCAAGGCGTCCTTCAAGCCTGGTCTTTATGGGCTCGGAGAAGTACCCTTACAAGGGCATAATAGACCACTTTGCGAACCGTGGCTTTTCTAACGGGACCAATGCGTGGACCGACACGGACCACACCGCGTACACCGTCTCCACCGCTGGAGAAGCTGGTTTCTTGCAAATCCTCCCCATCTATGTCGATCATATCCTGTACCCTACTATCACGGACGCGGGGTACCTCACCGAGGTGTGTCGAGACTGTCTTGCGCTTACTTACGTCCTCTCGACTACCTCCTGTTATCAAGGTACATCACATTGACCCACAAGGTGAGGATTCAGGCGTGGTATACTCTGAAATGCAAGGCCGTGAAAACACCTCGGGGGATCTCATGTCATTGCAGTACGTCCCTGGCCTTTAAGGATCACCTTTGGGAGCCACAGTGCCTACATCCTACTGTCCTGACGCTTCACATCATTCAGGGCACAACGTCTGCTCAACCCCCCTGGGAGTGCTTACCGAAGTGAAACTGGTGGCCTGATGGAGGCCCTTCGAAAGCTGACCGTCGAGCAAAGTGAAGAGTCACTAGATCTCCCTGACGTTTTTTTGACCGACAACTTTCAGTCCGCGAATACCATAAGACCTATTATGTCCCTCATAATCTCTCACTCATAGTTGCCGGAAAGCTCTCAAGTGGGACAGAGACCTTGTTGTCTGTCGTACAGAATAAGGTCGAACCTAGCATTATTGCGCACGGCCAAGACAAAGGCCCTAAACCGGCTGGTTGGGATCGACCCTTCGTAGAGACGCCTAGTGCTCGGCGGACACCAATCAAAGAACTCATCGAGCACACGGTGGAATTCCCAGAAAAGGATGAGAGCACCGGGGAATTGCTTATAAATTTCATGGGTCCTCGCAATGATGATCTTCTCGAATCTGCGGTGCGCGTTCTGTCCCCGCGATATTGAGCCCAGACTCATCATGATTCAGGCTATCGAGATTCTTGGGACATATCTCACGTCGTCTCCCACTGCGCCTCTGAACAAAGAGTTTGTAGAAATAGAATCCCCCATCTGGTATGTCTAGCTTCATAGTTTCCCATGGGTGACGCTTATGGCTTGCAGTACGTACATTTATTTCGGAGAGGAATCCAGAGCGACACTCTGCGACGTGGTGATATACGTCGGTTCCGTTCCGACGGAGCACTTGGACACATTTGACGCTAAACTCCATGAGAGCTTCCGCCGCATCTCAAAGGAAGGCGTGGATTTGGATCGTATGTCGATGGTTATTCATCGGGCTGAGCGCCAGGTACTGCTCAGTTTGCGTAGACCGTTTACGAATTGCTGATAAATTTCAAGCTCCGTAGTAAAGTAGAATCGGATGGTGGAGACGCGTTCTCGTCAGCCATGATTGCCAACTTTTTATATGGACGCTTGGACGGCTCCCAGATCGAGGAAGCTTTGGACGAGATCAAGGATTACAACGTACTGAGAACGTGGTCGAGTAAGCAATGGTCTGCCATCATTAACAAGTGCGTATACGGTGTGAGATTCCCACTCTCTTTGTGTAACTAGCGTCACATATTCAGGTACTTCGTCGATCCCAAACGGATTGTCGTTCGTGGAAAGCCTTCCGCAGCAGTGGCGGACCGCATTGAGAATGAGGAGAAAGCCCGCATTGCGAAACAGAAAGAGGCCTTGGGTCCTGAAGGTTTAGCGAGGAAAGCTAAGGAACTAGAAGAGGCTAAGGCTGAACATGATAGACCAATACCCACCGAGATTCTGAAGACATTCCCGGTACCCGATGTGAAAAGCATCTCCTGGATCCCGGTACAGAGTGTTCAGCAGGCAGGGACCGGTCGTAAAGGCAGGGCAGCAAGCGTGGAAAATGATATTAGCCGTCATGTGAACGCTGACGGTGCATCTCTATCATTTTTCGTTCAGTACGACCACGTAAAGGTACGCGCGTTCCTCCATTCCAATGTGCCGAAAACCCACCGTTTGCAGTCCGATTTCGTTAGCATTCATGCTTATCTGTCTCTCTCGAAACTACCTAGTCACTTGCGCCCGTACGCAGTCTGTGCTATCGTGCGGGTATTCTTTCTCACGGCTCTCCCCAGGTACATTCAACCATACCTCAGTTCCTTCTTCTCTCTGCCCGTGAAGCGTCAGTCTGGCGAACGCCTTTCTCATGAAGAAGTTGTCGATCAACTCGACGACCAGACGGTTTCTTACGACGTTAGCCCTGGCATCTCAGGTAGATTCGCTGAGACACTGCGCGTCACAATACGGGTGGAAGTGGCCAAGTATGAGTTGGCAGTGGCCTGGTTGAGGGATTTACTTTATGGCAGCGAGTTCGCGAAAGAGAGGTTTGTCCGTCCTCCGTGTGAAAGTTTAACCGTCCTGATGACCGTTGAATAAGGCTTCAAATTACCGTGGCTCAAATACAGCAGGCGTTGCCTGGTCTCAAACGGGATGGAAGCACTGTCCTGTCGGCTGTTTCGGCAGAGTTGTTATATGCGGACAACTCTACAAATCGGGCCAGCGGGGTTCTTATCCAGTCTGACTTCATTCCAACCCTCGCAGAGAAAATCCACAGTTCCCCCGAGGAAGTCACCCAACTGTTTGAGGACTTCCGCAAGAACAGTGAGAGCCTTCCTCACAATCTAAGCGAATCTTCAAGCCTACTGACGTCGCGCCAGTTACTGACCCCACTGGGATAAGGTTCTCTGTAACAGGGAATATATTGAGTATTCCCAAGCCACGGAGTGTTTGGAACAAGTACTTTGGCGCAGTCCTTCCTGTGAGCTGTGTTACCTACAAAAATAAGCCCTCGCTGATCCAATCTCTGCTGAAGGAGGCGCCATTGTTGCCTGTGCCCGTAGCATCCGATACCTTAAGCGAGGTTGGCAAGAACCCAGTGAAGCAGGTAATGTCATCACAGCTTTATCAAATACAAGCTGATGTCTTTGGCTAGGCCATTGTTGTCACTCTTCCCACCATTGAAAGCTCGTTCGTAAATCATGTCGGGAAAGGAGTCACAGGATTCAGCCATCCAGACTACCCTGCTTTACGCGTTGCGTCGGAAGTTCTGAGTGCAACGGAGAGTTTCCTCTGGGTAAGAAATCAACAACCCGCAACCCCCTATGTGACTTACACATAGCTCGCTAGCGGTATATCCGTGGCTCTGGATTGGCGTATGGCGCTTATATTGGGGTTGACCTCGAAGCTGGCACGGTCACATTCACACTTTATCGAGTTCGTTCTAGCCCCATCATACTTGTGGACGCCGATTTAATAACACCACCTCCGCAGAGTTCTAACAGCCTTGAGGCGTTCAAGCAGGGGGCAGTGGTTGTCCGTGGTCTTGTTGATAGCTCGGTGTGTTGATGTGCTCATGCATGTCTCGACTGGTGTTTCATTTTCGAATTTCCTAGATCGCCCTTGACGAGACGGCACTGGACGCTGCAAAGAGCACTATCGTCTATGGAGTAACGAAAGGTGTCTCGACTCCCGGGCGAGCGGTTCGTTGATCTTCAGTCGGCTTCGTTATGGCTGACGCGCGTCCCGTGTCGCAGGCAGTGACATCCTTCACGAACCAAGCGCTTAAAGGCGTGCCACAAAACCATAACGTAGATCTCCTCGAGAAATTCCAACAAGTGAGCAAGGATGACGTGCTGCGAGTACTACGGCAGTACTTCCTCCCGCTGTTTGATTCTTCAACGTCGGTCGTCGTGTCGGTGACTTCGCCGGGAAAAGCGGACGAGATCAGCAACGGTCTAAAAGAGGTGGGCTTTGTCGTCGACAGACGGACATTGGAACTTGAGCCCGAGGACGGCTCTGAGCACGAGGACGAGAGCGAGAGTGGCAGTGAGGGCGACAGGAACCATTAACCACCCCCGCATGTATCGTACTAATACCTCCCCTGTGCATCTTAATTCTTGGTAATACTCTTTGTCTGAACTTTGGGAATGCTGGGATTGGGGATGAAACTAAGTGTCCTCGACTACGCTAGACCCTGCTTCAGGTTGAGCGGGCTGTTCGCTCACGACCTCGATCCGCTTTTCATTCGCCTGTCCTGGAGTGAGCTCGACATTTTCTAAAAAGTCATTGTCGACAAGGAAGTGGATGGCCTGGGAGAGATTCGAAACGGTCATGCGAATCTCAGGGAGTAAAAGCTACGCAAAACATATCAACCATCAGCGCAAACATAAAAGGCGACAACAAATGCGCTCGCTCACACTACGAAGTAAAGATGTCTGTGCTGCGAAGGGATTCCGAGGCGGCTTTTTGGGTTGAGGGGGTGGGGCTCTGCGAGAAACATCCGCGGGACGTGCACTTGGAACCGTCGGGGGATGAGCAGGCGAAGCCGCAGTTGCCGTAACGCCGCCACCGCCAGGACAAGGGTCCGTTTTTGAGGGAAGGTGTGTGCGTGGCGGGTCGTCGTCATCGTCGGCGATCTGGGGTTGTTCGGGCTCGACATCGGAAGAAGAGGACTCATATGCTTTGATGCCAGGCGGTCGCTTGGCCGACAGCACCTCAGGCGCATCGCTGTCTGAGCCCGACACGCTATCTGCTTTGGTCGTCGGCACGCACTGTCGGGTCTCCGTCTTCACCGTCGTCGTCGTCGGGGGAGGAGGCGGTTGAGCTCTAGCAGGGGGAATGGTGCGGGCACCGCCCGAGCCGCGTCCTCGGCCGCGGCCGCCACGACCGCCACCTCTGCCCCTGCCCCGCCCCGCCCTCGTCGCGTCCGCGTTGAACGGGAGCCTAGGACGTTTCATGAGGTGATCGGGGAGCAGCCCGCCACTGGCGATGGCCTCGTCTAATTTGCGCTTCTTCTCCGCGACGCGCGCGGCACTCGGCCAGTGTCGCTTGCGCTCCGCGACCCACGCCTCGATGTCTTCGGGCGTATTGAGTATTATGCTCGTGCCCATGATAGGGACGGGCCTCCTGCGAGTGGAAAGAGAAAAGTTGGACCCCTACGATCGAGCGCATTAAGGACGTACGTACCCCTTTAAACTCGGGTCAGCGTCCCAATCTGTCTGGCGCCTGCGCGTGTGCCATCCTGGTGGATATATGAGATGTCGGTCCATCATGTGTATCTCTAGAGAGTTTGGCGAGCCGGTGAACGCGCATCCGGGGTGCGTGCACCTGCTGCCTCCTTGGGTGTACCAGTGTACAGGGGGTGCCCGGCGAGGAGGGTGCACATTGCGGCTGGTGGAACCGGAAGCAACGGAAGCAAGATTGTAGGTGGAGGAGTAAGCATAACCTTGGGAGGAATTAACTGGCTGTGTATATGCGGGAACATTATAAGGGTTGTTCAAAGTGCGTACAAGCGACGCCGCTGCCGCTGCCGCTGCAAAACGCTGCTGCTGCTGTTGACCGCTGGACATGTATCTCAGTGGTGGGATGGTAACATCTGGCCCGACAGACAGGCTCGGACTCGGACAAGATTTAATTTAAAATGGTTAAAGGGTCGCACGATATTGGTAGCACTAGCACTAACAGTACGGTAGAGGGCTCAACGGAGTGGCCAACAGTAGATACGTACAGGGAATGACTGGAGATTGCACATACACCGTAATTGAACTGAACAGAGTGAAGAGAAAGAAGAGACACGTACGAGGCAGCCCAGCCACAGGGAGTTATGGAAAACGCCAACACAGCAGGCGAAGGAACAGAAGACAAGGCAAAGAATCGACTTTTGAGTTTTGGGGAGGGACAAGAAGCGCGAAGAATTGACGATCAGGGGAACGGTAAGAGGGTTATGCGAGAGGTCCATCATGACCAGCGCAATAACGACGAAGCGAAAAAATGAGATGGTCGATACATGTAAATGGACAATAGTGGGTCAACGCCCTGAATAAAATCCCAACTATAGCCGCTGCGAATGCCTGGAAAGCGAAACGTCGATGTGAAGGGCTCAATTGTATGGCGAAAGACTTAATCCTGGGGCTCCTCCTCTTGGCTCTGATGCTCCTTCCCAACCCTCCTCTCCTTCTCACTCTCCAGTTGATTATACAGCAAAAAGAGTGCCTTCTCATTTGCCTCTGGAGTACCGACGATGGTGAACATACGCTCGCCTGTCTCGTCGTGTGGCGCTTTCGCAATGGAGATCTTGGAGCCAGAAAGACGCCTGATCTCAGTAATTTTGGTGCCACCACGGCCGATGATGCAGCCGACCATATCAGATGGTATGGAGATATTTTGAGTGCGAAGATTTGTGGGGTTTCCTGCTGTTGGAGAGGGAGGGCTAGGGGCACGTGCATTTGAGTCGCCATTAGTGCGCCTGCCGTTGTAGCTGGTTTGGTAGCCGCCGTGAGAACGCCGGCCGCTAGAGCGCTCGTCTGCTACGCCTGGGCTGTAGAGAACGGTACCAAGACCTCTCTCCCAGTCTTCTAGCAAGCATCTGCCTATCTCCTCTATAGCACGCCCGATAGCCTCTGGTGAGCCCTGGACATCGACGACACGCTCGGTAGACTGGGGAAGTATCTCCTTAGAGGCAACCATCCGCGCGCCAGAACCGTCTTGTATGGCCTTTATTTTGAGACCACTGCGGCCTATGATGGTACCCATGAGGTTGTGTGAGATTAAGAGGCGCATAGAAGTGTGAGCGGCGGAGGAGGTAGAGACGGTAGGAGAAGAGGGGTTCGCATCGACGAGCTGGGCAATAATGAGCGCATATGCCTATAAAGGAGGGATCAGACGACAAATGAAACGTGGATGAAGTGCATAGACGCGCTTTTGCAACACTCTCGACAGAACCGCTGATACTGAGGACACGCTCGTGGACTCCTGGTATGACCTTGCTGACACCAGCTTTGACACCAGTTTGTTCACGGAGGTCGGCGACATTTTTACCGCCTTTTCCTATAATGACGCCTGCATCCTTTGTGCTCACGAGAGCGCGAAGGGTGAGGACGTCACGTCCGGATGGGGAGGGAGATCTAGAATCGTGAGGGGAGGCTAAAGCAGCGTAAGATAAATTGAAGGAGGGGCTATAAAAAAAAAGACGCACCTGAAGCACGGGCATGATTTGGGGAGTCGGAAGGCATAGAAGAGAAAGGGAGAAAAGGGAGAAAAGGAGGTGATGAAGGGGGCGGGGAAAGGGGAGGGGAAGGCGGAAATATTAGCTGAGGCTGAGGGGTGAGCGCGGACGAAAAGCGAGGTGAGGCCGAGCGTGACTGGACACCAACGCTTTCGGCAATGATACATCGGCAATTCCCGACGCACTAGCACTGCTCCGATGACCATCTACTGACTACTGCTCGAGCCACTTTTCTGACGCCTGGGACTAACGCTTGCTTTTTTTGGTTAATCACTCTGCTGGCTGACGTGACATGAGCTTGTCCTTTAGCAGATATGGGTCACCTATAAATCGGTTCACAGTGCCTACCAGCTTCTATCGTCATGACCGCTCGCTCATTTGCTATAAGAACTTGAGTCTCTCAGCTGGATAACCTCTTCTCTGGCCCGAGACCGTCCTCTCTTTCCTTCGTCATAGTCGTGACCATGGCTTTCTTTTCTCTGTTCTCTCTGTTCTATTGCGTCGGCTTCGTCGTTTCTCTTCCCCTCGCCGGCTTCTCCATGATCTCCGTTTCCTCCCCTTTGCCGGCTTCTACCCTCGTTCCTTCGTCTCCTGCTTCCACGAGCATGACCCGTTCATTTGTCCCTCTTGGCCCAGAAGTTTCCGGGACAGCCAGCAGATCTGGACTCTCTACTTCTTCCCCTTCTGACTTATCCTCGTCTGAAACGGTGTCCCCAACATCGACACTATTCCCCAGCACAGTTCCATCGCCGACGTTATCTCCTCCGGATTCACAGACCGTGCAGGACATGCACACGGTCCTTCAGCGAAGACTCGACTTCATCATTGCTTCCGTTACGCGGGTTTCCCAAATTGCGTCATGGCAAGTTAATTACCTCATGCTACTACTCCATACTCTCCCACCTGACCCATTCCTTCCAGGCTACAAACATTAGGTTCTGATGGAAGCTGGCCACCACCTGAGATTGATTACACCACTGGTTGTCCTGCACAACGCGCCAGCTGGCCAGCCAGCAATCACTGGGCCCGTATTCGTACGCAATTTAAACTTGTTCGTTCCCAGCTCTTGACGTCACACAGTAACCTTGAGTGCTGCTTGGCACGGTGGGCTCAACGGGACCGAAAAATATGTTGGCAGTCCAGCCGTCGCCAGCGCCATATCCTCCGCTATGAACTTCTGGTTCTCACAGGACTTCACTGTCCCAGGATGTCTGGATCAAGGTGGCACCAGTGTGTGCCCATGTGACACTCCAGGCTTCTGGAATACCAACTGGTTCTCGAATGTGAGTTAAACTTCGGGCGCTTCCAGCCGTCCACCTATTACGAATCATGTGCCTAGGTCATACTTGTTCCTAAATTGGTCGACGAAGCATGCTTGCTGTTCAATGCGTCGCTCACTCCAGCACAATTCGATAGTTGCAATACCATTTCCGCACGAGCGTACGACACTTTCTATGAAGGAAAGAGCTTCCTAACTGGTGCCAACATATTGGATGTAGCGAAGATTGGAATAGATCTCGCCTTATTAACCTCGAATACTAGCCTTATCACCGAGGCCTATGGTCGAATTAATGCCGAAGTTGCCATTCAGCCTGGCGTGATGGTCGACGGAATTAAACCGGACGGTAGTTTCGGCCAACATGGTGGTCTTCTCTACAACGGAAACTACGGAAAGGATTAGTGAGCTCATCCTTCACATCCTATTCCCAAGCTTACTGATCCTTCGCCAGTTCCAATGACGTTCTCGAGCTACAAATTGATGCCGCGGGCACCCAGTATGCCTCGAACACTACTTCGCAAGTTGCATTCGAGACTTTGATCGACGGCGACCAGTGGATGATCTATCGCAACGTGAAGACCAACATACTTCATTGGGACTTTGTGAGTCTACTATCTTCCTTCCCGTTGCATTAATTGAATAGTGGAAAGAGCACTCTCCCACGGTTCATCTCTTTCCCTGTCATTGATGCTCAGTGAGTGCTTCAATCAAAGATGTAATTCCTATGACCTCCACTGCTTTCTTAGAGCCACGGGAAGCTTGAACCTTAATCTCTCAGAAATTTTGCAGCTAGGGGGGCTCTGGGGCTCAAACACCATGATCGAAGTCTACCGCAACCTTGTTGAACCTACAAAGGACGCAAATTCGGGAAAAATCATCGGTAACAGAATGTTTTACAACAACGACTACATGGTGAACAGTAGCATCGAAATGGAGAGCCTCGTTCTCACGGAGTTTTCAGGTTCAGCGCGGTAAAGGCTACATCTCCACACTGAAAATGTATTCTACGCGGACGAGGAACACGGAATGTGTCAACTCGCAAAACGTTCGTTTCATCTGTCTATCAAACAAACGTAGCCCTGACTTTGCGTGCTAGCCATTGGGCTTCCACCTGGCTGACGGGACGCTTTATACGTACCTGCAAGGCGACGAGTACGAGGACATAGCGGCAGCGTGGGATTGGAACCTCATCCCAGGTACCACCGTCGATTACGGAGCCACGCCACTTGACTGCGCGCATGCAGGGGGAGCAGGACTTGAGCCGTTCGTCGGCGGCGCGTCGAACAACAAAACAGGCATCGCGGCCATGCGATATCTCAACCCAATCACGAAAGCATTCGGCTGGCAAAAAGCGTGGTTCTTCCTCGATGACGACATTCAATACGTCATGATCGCCAACCTCACTTCTAATACCACCGCGCCCGTTTACTCTGTCTTAGACCAGAGACGACACTCGGGCGCCATCTACGTTAACGACGACCTCTTCATTGCACCTGGGAACCAAACGTTCAACGGCACTGTATCATCCCTCTGGCATGGAAACGTCGGATACCTGTTTGACGCAGAGACGACCGTGCTCTCGTTATCTGTTGGTCAACGCACGGGCGCATGGTCCGCAATTGGCACATCAACGCAGCCGCCAGAGACGGTCGATCTGTTCGCAGCATGGATAGAACACCAAGATCTGACGCGACCCTTCTCGTATACCATCTTTCCGGGTACCACTTTGGACAGCTTTAGGGGAAAGCGCGAAAAGGGCTGTATTATTCCCCTGCAGAACGATGCACATATCTCCGCAATTCTTGATGCGGACCGCTGGACTATATCCGCTGTCTTCTGGGACGTTGCCGGCGGTACTCTCACGTTACAGTGCGAGACACCATCCGGCGAGAGACTCGCGACTGTCACCGCCAGTGGAAATGTGGCACTTATGCTTGACCTACGGGCTGGAACCCTCACGGTTTCGGATCCGAGTCAAACGCTTGCTAGCGTCGACATCTTGATACAGAGACTCAATGGAGCGCCTTTGACAATCATAGTGGAGCTACCTGCTGGTCCGGGGGGATTCGCGGGGAGTAGCGTTACACAACGGATCTCGAATTTTGCCTTACAGTAGTTAGTCTTCACGGTATAAAACATGTGGGCGGCTGTGTCGCGAGAGCGTGAAAAGCGTCCCGATTTTGCCAATGACATGTGAACAAAACAATACGATGTATAGGTTAGAAACCAGCGGCAGGCTGCTCGTAACCACCTTGGTCGTACACCTCCTGCGGTTGCTGATAGGCTGGCTCATCTGGTATGGGCGCTGCCTGAGGAATGGCGGGCTCGCGTTGCTCTGAAGTGGGTTCGGCGATAACTTTGTCAACTGGAGGCTCGACGATGGTGACCGAGTCGGGTAAGGGCTTCCGAGGACCGAGTTGCCCCTCAGGATCGTAACCTTTCATGCTATAGGGATAGGTAGATAAGTTGTATCGCTGTCTGTAATGAAACCAACCGCACGTACATTTTGACCTTGATGCCAAGGACACCTTGACGTAGAAGAACGTGCCGAACCGCATAGTCGACGAAATCACGAGCAGGTTGACCCGAGTGGATCATGAACCCGTCGGTAAACTTCATCGACTTGGCACGGGCAGCACGGAGCTTGCCCGATACGACAACTTCACAGCCCTTAGCACCGGATTCCATGACAAATCGAAGCACGCCATAACATGCACTACGGCCCAAGTCAGTACCTTATGGAACGCCGTAAGAAGTTTCAAACTTCACCGACGAATGGCAAGGCCGCCTAGTAGCTTGTACCGCAAACTTTCACATTGCGCGACGGCAGAGAGACCGCGAGTCTGAACCTTCTCGGCATAGAGCTCAAGAGTATTCTCGGGGAATTTGAACCGCTTCTGAACGAGAGCAGTGAGCTCGCGAATACGGCGACCCTTCTCTCCAAGGACTTCTTGGGTATGTGTGGCGCGAATGATTATCTGCGGTTACGGGGTTTGGATAGTTGTCTGATGGGCAGGGCAGAGCGTACGGACCTCTGTGCGCGCGTGCGTGACACGGACATCGCAGCCCGAGTAACCTTCTTCAGAGAGCTCGCGGGTGAAAAACTCGTTCAACTCGGCACGGAAGACACCATCTGCAACAAACTTGCGCTTTTTGCTGATTTGAGCGGACATGCTGGAAAGCTATATAAGCAATGGGCTGGGATTCTGTTAGCACAGGCGATAAGCTGCGCGCATATCATCCAGACACGAAATCCAGCATCCAGCCCAAAGCGACGTGAATAGCACGGCGTTCCGTATAAAGTGCCACAGCAATCCGGTACACAGACCCAATATTAGAAGAAGGAACACACCTTTAAGAGAGATAGAGAGTCGACGGACGGGATTGCTTGCTTGAAGTAAGTTGTCGATGACTCGGGTGTCGACTGCTCAGCCACCGAAAGTGCCAGCGGAGTTTGAACGAGTACCGCACAAAATAAATGTTGGCGGTTGCGTTTCTCCTCGTCACCAGCAGTATCGTCATATGGTGAGTGTTCACATTCTCGGCATCACACTCATTTGCTATGAAGAGTGTTGTATTTGCAACCACAACTGGCACCTCTTAGTCGACTTTGACTGTATTGGATTGGGTTCAATCCTGTGCACGTCACTGACATGAATGACCTTCTGAGCCAAGCCATTTTTTGATTCCTTTTTCCTTTGCTTCTTGTGGCTGGGTATGTGCTGATGATCTACTTTAAGGCTCGAAGCGTGATACTTTCGGGCATAGAAGTGCCATAACTAATGCCTAGTCAATGGTACCATCCATTCCGTCTTCCCGCGTTTGGAGACCTCTGCTGTGAACGGTCAGTAAGATCGGCTAGAGGCTGGCACTGGGGTTATGCCTGTCTTTTTAACGGTGTGCTTGCTAAAGGCTCGCACTGCATTCTTTGGTAGCCCCGTTATCTTGCGCAAGTTGTGTTATTTCTTTGACCCGTGGAGAGGTTAGTGGGTCGTGTCTATTCTTTGTTTGCCACACCCATGGCCGAGTCGAGGATTACATTGACTTCTGTCTACGCCTAACTTCGGTGTGATGAGGTTGACCAGAGTCGTGCATTGCACTTGGGATCTGTCCCATAGTTTACTTGAGTGTGTAATAAAGGACACAGAGGGACAATCAGCCTGATCATTAATGCGTTAATATTTATGGTGGGACAAGTATTGTAGTTATTTTAACTTCGCTTGACAATTGGACATAAAGCACAGATACTGTCGGACCCTGGCCTTTGCAAATGCCCTGTTGCGTGCAAATCTTGAAGACGACACTCGATCACCACTTT
>WNGR01009520.1_pt1 | contig 21554 bp, 14 predicted proteins | sample 5407581 | NCBI WGS metagenome assembly WNGR01 (sample SAMN13153383, study PRJNA577476) | soil metagenome | isolation source: 80 cm soil or saprolite under Garry oak tree replicate 2 | place: USA:California | collected 2016-06-15
ACGGATCCGGTGCGGGGCTTCGGATGAGCCTGCTGCTCGTGGTGCACGGCACCCGTGACCCGGCCGGCACCACGATGTCGGCCGACCTGGCCGACGCGACCCGCCGCCTGCTGGCGGTGCCGGTGGAGTTGGCCTTCGCCGACGTCCGCGAGCCGTCCGTGACGTCGGTCTTGCGCGACTGGACGGTGCCGGGCCCGATCGTGGCCGTGCCCGCGTTCCTGGCGGCCGGTTATCACGTCCGGGTGGACCTGCCCGGCCAGGTTCGCGGCAGCGGCCGGCCCGATGTGCTCCTGACCGCGCCGGTGGGACCGAGCGTGGTGCCGGCGGCCATGGACCGCCTGATCGCGGCCGGCTGGCGCGCGTCCGACGCCGTCGTGTTGGCCGCAGCGGGCTCGTCCGACCCACGGGCCAGGGCCGACGTCCGGCGGGCGGCGGCCGCGCTGTCGGAGTTGGTGCGGCGGCCGGTCGGCGTCGGCTACCTCGCGACCGGGCGGCCGACCGTGGCCGAAGCGGTCGCGGATGCCCGGCGCCGCGGCCGACGGGTGGCCGTGGCGAGTTGGCTCCTGGCGCCCGGCCTGTTCCACCAGTGGCTGGCGCGATCGGGCGCGGACATTGTCAGCGAGCCGATCGGCGTGCACCCGTTGCTGGTGGCGGCCGGGTTGAGCGAGCCGATCAGCCCGTTGGCCTGGCCGTTGGGGCCCGAGCTGAACAGCAGGGTGCCCGTGCCACCCATGGCCGCGGTACCGAAGTCCAGTGCCCACAGGCCGTCGATCGCGATCGGCTTGCCCTGCTGGTTCAGCAGCGGGCCGGCCGGCTCGCCGGAGAACTGCTGGAAGGCGTTGATCCAGCCGTTCCCGAAGTTACCGACCAGCAGGTCGCCGCCGAAACGGCCGAAGCCGGCCGGTGCCTGGGCGACGCCCCAAGGCGCGTTGAGCGCGCCGCGGGAGGCCAGGCGCTTCACCAGGAGCCCGTTGGTCGTGAAGATGTCGACGAACCCCTTGCCGGGCCCTGCCACGTCATCGTGCTTCGCGGCGTCCTGCTGGGCGTAGGTCACGTACAGCAGCCCGTTGATCTCCTGGATCCCGAACGGGGCGTAGTTCGACGGGATGTGCGGGTCGCTGAAGCTGCCGAGCAGGTGCGTCAGCTTGAAGGTGCTGTCGAACACGTCAACGGCGCCGGAGTTGAAGTTGGCCGCGTACAGGAACGTGCCCTGGTCGCTGGCGGCGATGGCCAAGCCTTTGTAGACCGCGGTCGGTGAACTGATCACGGCGAGGGCGTTGGTCGGGTCGGCGGTGGGGCTCCAGGCCTGAATCTGCCCCGACTCCGAGTCGAAGATGAAGCGCGCCGGACCGCTACCCGCGGTCCCGGTGACCACGAATCCCGCGGTCGAGTTGAACACCTGCCCGGTGGGACTCGAGCCGTCATTGGTCGAGGTTCTGCCGCCCTGCACGGTCACCACGAGGGCCGCCTTGGTGATCGTCGTGCCACCGGGCGGAATCGCGTAGAGCGTGGAAAGGCCCGAGTTGTTGTCGGCCACCCAGAGCGGGCTCGTCGCGCTGAACGCGAGGCCCCACGGGTTCACCATGGTGGGGTCGGTGAGCACCGCGCCGGCACTGGCCTGGTCGGCCACCAGGTTGGTCTGGTGGAACTCACTTCCCGCTGGCGGGCCGGCGTGCCAGGCCGGAGTCGTCGCGCCGGCTACCGCGCTGGCCGCCGTCAACGCGCCGACGGTGAGCGCGGTGAGTGTGCCCAGCCGGGCGAATCGTGGCATGAAGGTCCCTTTCCCGGTCGTTGAAGCCATCGTTGGCTGACGCGTACCGCGGATCTTTCGCACGGTTCCGCCTTCCCTTCCGCGCTCCGGATCGGACGCGCGATCGGTGAGATGTCGACGCACTCAGTACGGACGGGATCCCTGAGCGGCTCGATCAATTCAGGAGCAAACTTTGCCTACCTGCCGGTATGTCGGCGCGCGCCCGGTGATCACGAGCAGGACGATCATCAACGGAGGCTTGGTTTCCGCAGGTCACCACGAATACTGAGCGTCAGCTGTGTCCGGTGGAGCTGCGGGAGGGCGTGCACGGGGCGCGTGCCTACGCCGTAGGGTCACTGCGCCATTCGCTGAAAGTCTCACGGCGCCATACGTGTCATCCGAGTAGGCCGGGTCAGTCGAACAGGCCTGGCTCGTCGGCGTTGGCGGCCGCGATGGCGTCGGCCGCGTCCGACCACCGGTAGCGGCGCAGGTCGACGCGTTCGCCGTCGGCCAGCACACCCTCGGTGCGTAGCCGGGCCAGTTGTTCCCTGGTCAGGTGTGGTGCCGTGGTGCCGTTGGCGCGTAGCACCCGTTGCCATGGCAGGTCGTGGCCGTCCTCGGACAGGACTCGGCCGACCAGGCGGGGCGACGGTGCGCCGGCCAGTGCCGCGACGTCGCCGTAGGTGGCCACGGTGCCGGCCGGGATGGCCGCGATCACCGCGCGGATCTTCTCGTGGATCTGCTCGTCCATGCGCCGTCCCCTCAGCCGACGAACTTGGTGACCAGGGCACCGGTTTCGTCCGGACATTCAAGATAGATCATGTGTCCGCAGTCGATGTGCACCAGTTCGAAGTCGCTGCCCAGCGCGAGCTGGCACCCGTTGACGAACGCCTGCGTCACGTACTGCGCCCGCAGCGCCCGCACCAGCAAGGTCGGCGTGCCGGGGCTGGGCAACACCGGTGTGCGTGCCATCTCGCTCCACGCGGTCGTCGCCGCGGCCGGCAGGTAGCGGAACCGCCAGCCGGACTCGGTCTGTTCCAGGTGCTCGCCGACCTCGTCGGTGACCGCCTCGTCGGTCGCGACGGGCCAGTCCTGCCGCTGCGCCTCCCACGCCTGCCTCGGGTCCGCGAACACGCGGGTCGGCTGGCCGGCCCCGTCCAGCGCCATCGCCGGATCGATCCCGACCGACGGATCCAGCAGCACCAGCCGGCTGATCCGCCCTGGCGCCAGCCGCAGCAGGTGCAACGCGACCGCACAGCCGAACGAGTGCGCCAGCACCGGCACGGCGTCCAACCCGAAGGCATCGACAACGGTCAGCAGGTCGGCGGCGTGCTGTTCGAGCGTCCACGGCGGCAGCGGCGTCGAGCGGCCGTGCCCACGCAGATCCGGCGCGATGACCCGAAACCCGGGCAGCCGGGTCCGTGCCAGCTGCCGCCAACGCCCGCCGTGCCCGGTCAGGCCGTGCACGGCGAGCAGCGGAATCCCGTCCGGCGGACCGAATTCGTGCACGTGCGAATCCATGGCCACATCGTCGCATCCGGTACCAACACAACTAGTCGTCGTACGGGTCGTCCACTCGCGTGCTGCCGCCTGCCGTGGCCAGCGCCGGGTCGATCAGCGCGAACCGGGCGCCGGTCGGGTCGGACATCACGGCGACCTTGCCCAGTTGCGACATGTACGGGCTGAACCGCAGCCGGCCCCCCGCGTCGTGGGCGATGTGCAGCGCCTCGTCGAAGTCCTGGTCCAGCGGCGTCCGGAAGTGCGCGATCCAGCGGGCCGGCACGTCCGTAGGTGTGCCGGGCATCATGCGTACCCGGCCGATCACCGATTCCTGGCCGACGTACCAGACCATGTAGTCGTCGTCGGCACCGTCGCCGAACTGCCGCCCGCTGACCCCGACCAGCTCGCCGAAGAACTGGTCCGCCTGCGGTGCGAGATGCGTGATGAACTCGGCCCACACCAGCGAATTGGGCACGCCCGCGGTGAACGTCCAGTCGTGGCTGATCTCGCACGCGCCGAACATGGCACCGGCCGGCGCCTCGATCAGGGCCTTCGCGCCGACCCTGGGCACCGCGTGGCTTCGCTCGACCGTCCGGCCGCCCAGCTGTTCGGACCGGTGCACGAGGCTGGGCAGGTTCGAGGTCGCCAGGTACACCGTCCAGTCGGTGACCGGCCATTCCACCGGCCGGACGCCGGCCACCGGGTCGCCGCCGGACATCGCCACGTAGTAGGGCAGGCCACCGGAGTCGACCCGCTGCCGGAACTCCCAACCCAGGACCGTTGCGTAGAAGTCCATCGCGGTGTCGGGCGCGGAGGTGGCCAGCTCCAACCAACAGGGATGACCCGGGACGAGTGCGACCGGAGCTGGCGCTGGCCTGCTGGTGGGCTGCATGGAGAACCCCCGACGAGAGTGCTGAGAAGCTTGGATACTGACACAATTTCCACGGTCGTGGGCCAGTCGTGCGCCGGGCGGTTCAGCGGTCGTGGTTCCATCTTCGGATGAGTTCCACGTCGGCCCGATTGGCACCGGTGTTGGTGCGCGCGCCGATCCGCCTAGCGCCGCCCCGGTACGGCACCGTCGAGCGCGTCATCGGCCACGACGGCGGCCTGCTGCGGGTGCTCGGCGGCCCCGGCACCGGCAAGACGACGCTGGCCGCCGAACTGGCAGCGGACCGGATCTTGCGCGGTGGCGCGGATCCGGAGAACGTGCTGGTCCTGACCGCGAACCGGCGGGCCGCGATCGCGCTGCGTGCCGCGATCAGCAGGCGGATCACCGGTTCCGGTGTGCGGATCGCGCGGGAACCGTTGGTGCGCACGGTGCACTCGTACGCGTTCGGCGTGCTGCGCCTGCAGGCGAACCTGCGTGGCACCCCGCCGCCGCGCCTGCTCGCCGGCCCGGACTCCGACGCCGTGATCCGGGAACTACTCGCCGGTGACGTCGCCGAGTTCGGCGCGGCAGGCTGGCCGGAGCGGATGCGCCCGGCGCTGCCACTGCCCGGTTTCGCCGCCGAACTGCGGGATCTGCTGCTGCGTGCGGCAGAACGTGGCCTCGGGCCAGAGGACCTGGTCGAACTGGGACACACGCACGGCCACCCGGAGTGGGTGGCCGCCGGCCGGTTCGGCGCCCAGTACGAGGAAGTGACGCTGCTGCGCGGCGCGGTCGGCGCGGAAAGTTTCGGCGGCGCCGCCCCCGCGCTGGACGCGGCCGAGTTGGTCACCAGCGCCCTGGTCGCGTTCGACACGGATGACTCGCTACGGGACCGGGAACAGGCCAGGGTCCGGCACCTGCTCGTGGATGACGCGCAACACCTTGATCTACAACAGTTCCAGCTCATCATCCGGGTCGGCCGGACCGCGCAGGAGTCGGTCCTGTTCGGCGATCCGGACCAGGCGGTGTTCTCGTTCCGCGGCGCGGAGGCGGGCCTGCTGGCCGATCTCGATCCCAGCGGCGACCGCACCGTCGTGCTGCACGTCGACCACCGGATGTCATCGACGGTCCGGGCCGCCGTGCGCCGGATGACCGACCGCATGCCGGCGGCGGGCCCACGCCGTGACCTGCACGGACCACCCGGCTCGCCCGACGGCCGGGTGGAGGTCCGGCTGTTCGCCTCCGCCGCGCAGGAGGCCGGCTGGGTGGCCGACCAGTTGCGTCGGGCGCACCTGCTGGACGGCGTGCCGTGGTCGGATATGGCGGTGCTGGTCCGGTCGGCGGTGCGGTCGTTGCCGGTGCTGCGCCGGGCGTTGCTCGCGGCCGGGGTGCCACTCGTGGTGCCGGCCGACGCGTTGCCGCTGGCCCAACACCCGGTGGTCCGGCCGTTTCTGGAGCTGGTGCGGGTGGCCGCGGCCGGCCGGCCGTTGGACGAGGAGACCGCCGCGATGCTGCTGGCCGGCCCGCTCGGCGGCGCGGACGCGCTGTCCATGCGTCGCCTGCGCCGTGGCCTGCGCCGGTTGGAGTTGGCGGCCGGCGGCGGACGTTCCAGCAGCGAGCTGCTGGTCGAGGTGATCGAGTCGGCCGACACGTTGGCCGCGTTGGAGCAGGGTGCGGCCTACCCGGTCCGCCGTGTGGCCGCGCTGCTGGCGTTGGCCCGCGACAAGGTGGCCGATGGCATCGAGCAGGTGCTGTGGCAACTCTGGCAGGCCAGCGGCCTGGAGCGCAGGTTGGTCGCCCAGTCGGCCCGCCGCGGCCCGAGCGGCGCCCACGCCGACCGTGACCTGGACGCGATCCTGATCGTCGGCGACACACTGGCGCCGTCGGCCCCCCAGGGCGATGCGGTCGCCCTGCTCACCGCACACGCCGCGACCGGCCGGGAGTGGACGTTCGTGGCGGTACCCGGCGTGCAGGAAGGCCAGTGGCCCGACCTGAGGTTGCGCGGAACCGTGCTGGGCGTGGAAAGACTGATCGACGTACTGGCCGGCTTCGAAGACGAGACGTTGTCCTCGGTGGCCCCCATCCTGGCCGAGGAGCGCAGGCTGCTGCGCCTGGCCGCCAGCCGAGCCCGCAGAACGCTGCTGGTCAGCGCCGTGCGAGGCGAGGACGAACAGCCATCCCGTTTCCTGGACGAACTGGACGGCACAGCCGCGGATCCGCACGCCGTGGCCCGCCCGGTCCGCCCGCCGGAGCGCGGCCTCGGCCTGGCGGACCTGGTGGGCGAACTACGCCGCGTGGTCTGCGCCGTCGACACGGAACCGTCCCGAGCACGCCGAGCCGCCCGCCAACTGGCCCGCCTGGCCGCCGACGGCGTGCCAGGCGCCGACCCGAATTCCTGGTACGGCCTACCGGAAATCTCCACCGAAGAGCCACTGTGGACAGAAGACAGCGAGGTCCGAGTCTCACCGTCCACAGTAGAAGTATTGACCCGCTGCCCGCTACGCTGGTTCGTGGAACGCCACGGCGGCAAGGACACCGTCGACCTCCCGTCCATCACCGGCAACCTGGTCCACGCACTGGCCCAGGCAGCGGCGGAAGGCGCAACCCAGACCGAGCTGCGCGACGCCCTGGACAAGGCATGGGCGGAAGTCGACGCGGGCGCCCCGTGGTTCTCCCGCCGAGAACGCCTACGCGTACAACGAATGCTGGACGCATTCCTGACCTGGCTGGTGAGTTCGAGGTCAGAGTTGACCGAGGTCGCCGTGGAGCACCAGTTGGACGTCCGCCCGGAACGCAAACCAGGCGGCCCATGGCTACGCATGCGCGGCCGAGTGGACCGCCTCGAGGTGGACGCCGAAGGCCGCCCGGTGGTGGTGGACATCAAGAGCGGCAAGACCCCCGTCACCAAGGCAAGCGTGCCCAACCACGCCCAACTGGCGGTCTACCAGCTGGCGGTATCCCTTGGTGCCTTCGGCGAACTGGACGTCTCCACAGAACCCGGCGGCGCACGCCTGCTGTACGTGGCAAAAGAGACAAAACGCAACGGCGCCACCGAACTGATCCAGCCACCCCTGGACAAGGAGGCGTTGCAAGGCTGGCTGGAGGTAGTGCAAGACGCCGCAGCCGCCTGCCTGGGCCCGACCTACCAGGCCACCGAAAACGCCGACTGCGCCCGCTGCCCAGCCCGCACCGCCTGCCCACTGCATGACGAGGGCCGCCAAGTCGGCGGATAGTTCGGACGGTATTCGACCTAGATCAAAATGGTTCCGCCTTGCACCCACATGGGTGGTTCTCGAAGCTGCGGCAGGCATTCCAACCAAGTCTTGTCAGCTGTCGCCATCACGACGCGGTACGTGGCCTCGATAGGCCCGTGCTCAGCGTCCAGGCCACGGCATTCGTCACCGCTGTCAAGGCAGGTCAGGTCGCCGGCCAGGTGAGTCGGCCACGTATCGTGGGCGGATGAGGCTGGTTGGGCCGGGGGTGATCGCGGCCGAGTTGGGGTTGGCGGCGCCTACCGCTGAGCAGTCCGATGTCATCGCGGCGCCACCTGAGCCCGCGCTCGTCGTGGCCGGCGCCGGCGCTGGCAAGACCGAAACCATGGCCGCCCGGGTTGTCTGGCTGGTGGCCAATGGGCTCGTTTTGCCTGAGCGAGTGCTTGGGCTGACCTTCACCCGTAAGGCCGCCCGACAGCTTTCGGACCGGATCAGGGCGCGGCTCAGGCGGTTGGCGGGGTCCAAGCTGCTTGACCGGCTCGATCCGACGGGGGAGCGGCGACTGGCCGTTCTGGCCGGCGAACCGACCGTGCTGACCTACCACGCCTACGCCGGCCGCATCGTCTCCGAGCACGGACTCAGATTGCCCGTCGAACCCGGCGCCCGACTGCTCACCGAGACCGCTGCCTGGCAGGTCGCGCACCGCGTTGTCACCACCTGGACCGAAGATCTCGAAACCGATCGGGTGCCGCCGACGATCACCGGCTACCTGCTGGGCCTCGCGGGTGAACTGTCCGAACACCTCGTCGACCCGGACCAACTCCGAGCGCATGCCGAACGCATGGCCACCCTGATCGAGAACGCCAAGAAGGGACCTCGGCAGAAGGACGAGATGTCCCTGAAGCTCCAGGAAATCGTTACCGCACAACGCTTCCGTGCAGAACTCCTACCCCTCGTCGACGCATACGCACAGGCCAAACGCAAACTGGGCGCGGTCGACTTCGGCGACCAACTGGCACTGGCCGCGCAGCTGGCCAGCAGCCACCCCGAAGTCGTCGCCGGCGAACGCGAACGCTACGGCGCCATCCTGCTCGATGAATACCAGGACACCGGCCACTCCCAACGCGTCCTCATGCGCGCGCTCTTCGGCGACGGCACCCCCCTGCCGGCCACCGCCGTCGGCGACCCGGCGCAGGCCATCTACGGCTGGCGCGGCGCCAGCGCGGCCAACCTCCCCCGCTTCACCACCGACTTCCCCCGTGAGGAAAACGGCGAACCCGCGCACCGCTACGGCCTGCTCACCAGCTTCCGCAACCCGTCCGAAGTCTTGGCGCTGGCCAACTTGATCGCCACACCGTTGCGCGCGGCCGGGCTCGACGTGGACGACCTGCGACCCCGCGACGACGCCCCACCCGGCCACGTGGCCTCCGCGTTGCTGCCCGACATCCGGCAGGAACGCCAGTGGGTGGCCACGAGCGTGGCGCAACGGTGGCGGGACTGGATCGACGAACACGGCAGCCCGCCGACCGTTGCCGTACTGGTCCGGCGCCGCGCCGACATGGCCGAACTGGCACACCTGCTGCGGGCAGAGGGGCTGCCGGTCGAGGTGGTCGGACTCGGCGGGCTGCTGGCCGAACCGGAGATCCGCGACCTGGTCAGCACGTTGCGCCTACTCGTGGACCCGCTGGCCGGCACGGCCGCCATGCGGCTGCTGACCAACTCGCGCTGGCGCGTCGGCGCCGCCGACCTGGCCGCCCTGTGGCGCCGGGCGGGCGAGTTGGCCGGCGACCAACTAAAGTCCACTGTGGACAGCAAGGTCGCCGCGGTCGTGGACGCGACGCCGGGCGAGCACGCCGAACAGACCGGTCTTGCCGACGCGCTGGACGATCCCGGCGATCCGACCACCTACTCGATCCCCGGCTTCCGCCGGATCGCCGGCTTGGGCGACGAACTGGCGAGCCTGCGCCGCCGGCTGGACGTACCGCTGCCGGAACTCGTCGCGGACGTGGAACGCACGTTGATGCTGGACATCGAGGCCATGGCCCGGCCGGGTGGTGTCGGTCGCGTGCACCTGGACGCGTTCGCCGACGTGGTCGTCGACTTCGCGGCCGCCAGCCCGTCCGCCACGCTGCCCGCGCTGCTGGACTACCTCGCCGTGGCCGAACGCGCCGAGGACGGCCTGTCACCGGGTGAGGTCCAGGTGGCCGACAACCGGGTCCAGATCCTCACCGTGCACGCGGCCAAGGGGCTGGAGTGGCAGGTGGTGGCCATTCCGCACCTGGTCGACGGCGTGTTTCCCGGCGCGCGACGGCAGTCGTCCTGGCTGCGCGCGATCGTCGAACTGCCGGCCGACCTGCGTGGTGACGCCGTTGACCTGCCAACGTTCCATCTCGACAACAGCATGAACCGCAAGGAGATGGAGACCGCACTCGAGGAGCACGACCAGGCGTTCGAGCGGCGCCGACTGGTCGAGGAACGGCGGCTCTGCTACGTCGCGCTGACCCGAGCCGAGCACACGCTGCTGATCTCGGGGCACTGGTGCTGGGCCGCGCCACCGGCAGACGACGAGCCGAACCCGTTGGCCGAACAGGTCCGCAGCGTGGACTGGCCGGTGGATCCGTTGGGGGACCGGCGAACCAGCCTGGTCAACGGCGCCGAATTGGTCCGTCAAGCCATGAAAGAGCAACCGGACGAGACCGACGAGGACGATCCGGACGGCTGGTCAAGGGATGTCGACGTGCTGCTGGCCGAACGGGCCGCAGCGGCCGAGCGGCGGGAACGGGTACTCCTGCCCGAACAGCTCACGGTGAGCCAACTGGTCGAACTGGCCGCCGATCCGGACGCCCTGGCCCGCCGGTTGCGCCGGCCGGTGCCGTTCCCGCCGAACCCGTCGGTGCGGCGCGGTACCGCGTTCCACGGCTGGCTGGAGCGCAGGTACTCGGCCGGCCGACTGTTCGATGTGGACGATCTGCCCGGCGCGTCCGAGGCCGACGAACCGATCACCGACGACCGACTGGCCCGGCTCCAGGCCGAGTTCCTGGCCGGCGACTGGGCCGACCGCACGCCGCGCGAGGTGGAGGTGCCGTTCGAGACCGAGCTGTCCGGGATGACCGTGCGCGGCCGGATGGACGCGGTGTTCGCGGACCCGGACGGCGGCTGGACCGTCGTCGACTGGAAAACCGGCGCGCTACCGGACGACGAGCGTTTGCCAGCTCTGGCCGTGCAACTCGCCGCGTACCGGCTGGCGTGGGCCGCGCTGTCCGGTTCGGACATCGCGGACGTGCGGGCCGTCTTCCACTACGTGGCACACAACCGCACGATCGCACCACCGGACCTGCCGGACATGGCCGGACTACGCGAGCTGCTCGACGCGGTACCCGGCCCGGACGACGTGTCCTCTTAGGACAGCTGCGGCGCGTGCTCGCCCTTGACCACCCGGTCGTACAGGACTTCCTGGAGCCAACGTCCGTACAGCGACGGACCGAACTCCCCGGACCGGTCCTCCGGCGGCACGACGACCTTCGCGTTCGTCTCATCCGTGCCGCTGACCACGCCGACGCCGTAATAGTCCAGTTCGCTCAGCGGCAACGAGTCGTCCAGCACCGGTGCGGGCAGCACGACGGCGCACGGCGCCAGGCTGATCAGCGTGCCACAGGCGGTGAGCGCGCGGTCCGGTTCCGATTCGGTGACCAGGATGCCGAGCAGTTCGACCGCGGGCAGCGGCGTGCGGTCCAGCGGTCCGGGTGTGAACCAGGTACGAAACCACGACGGATCGGGCTGGGGCGGCCAACCGTTCGACCGGCGCCAGCGATCCACCTCGTCGTGGACCCGTACCACGGCAGACACCCGATACCCCAGGACGCCTACGTCAGGAATGACGACGCCGCGCCAGCCGAGTGCGGACGCGGCGTGCTGTGGCGATAACGGCACGTGTGCAGCATAGCGCGGGACGTCAGGTGTCGACACTGCGCGATTATCGCTGATCGATGTGCGGCCGCTGACCGTCGATCAGCGGTACTTTCTTGGCCCACCAAGGCAAATGACCACTGCGGACAGTGACCACGATCACGATTGCCACGTCTCGGGTCGACCGGACAGTTCGGACGGTCCAGGACCAATGGCGGGTTGCGGTCCGGTTACGAAGCGTGTGAAGCGCTCGGTGGTGGCGCGCGCCCCGGTCGGCCGGCGGCGGCGCGACACAGGCCAGGTCGCCGCCGTGCGCGCGAGCGAAGCCACGGGCGATGGGCAGGCCCAGCCCGGAGCCGCCGAACCTGCGGTCCCGCGCGTTGTCCAGCCGCACCAGCCGATCGAAGATCCGGTCCCGCTGGGCTTCTGGTACGCCCGGTCCGTCGTCGGTGACCAGCAGTTCGGCGAACGTGGCGACCTGACGCAGCCACACCCCGACGTGGCCGTCCGGTCCGGTCGCCTTGCGCGCGTTGTCCAGCAGGTTCGCCACGATCTGGGTGATCCGCGCCTCGTCCGCCCACACCGTGAGCGCGGGGCCGTCCACCCGCACGGTCAGCTCCGGCGCGAGGACCCGGATCCGCTCGGCCTGCGCGTCGGCCAGCGCCCGCAGATTCACCGGGGCGATGGTCAGCTCGACACCGGCGTCGATCCGGGCCAGGTCGAGCAGGTCGTTGACCAGTTGGCCGGCGCGGCGGGACTCGCGCACCAGCAGCAGGTGCATCCGGTCACGTTCCTCCTGGCCCGCCTCCGGTGACTGCTGTAGGACCGCCTCGGCCGCCGCCTGCACGCCGGCGATCGGGGTGCGCAGCTCGTGCGCGGCGTCCGCGACGAACCGGCGGGTCCGTTCCTCCGACGCCCGTGACGCGGCCTCGGCCACCCTGGCCTGGTGTTCCGCGCCTTCGAGAGCGTCGAGCATGTCGTCGAACGCGGCCGCGGTCCGGCCAAGTTCGGTGTCCGGATCGGTCGGTGAGAGTCGCCTGCCCCGGCCGCCTCCGGCGATGGAACGGGCCAGCCCGGTCATCACGGCCAGCGGCTTGAGCGCCACCCGGATCGCCACGACCAGCACGATCCCGGTCACCGCCAGCGCGACCAGCCCGACCAGCAGCAACACCCCGCGCAGCTGTGCCTGCGCCTGCTGGATCGCCGACGTCGCCACGGCCAGCGTCAACCGCGCGCCGTTCAACACGCCGCGCGAGACGAGCCGGATCGTGGCCTGTTTCACATTGTCCGACGGGCTGGGCAGGCCGCCGTACGTCTGGCCGTTGACGAGCACGATCTCGGCCCGCACGCCATCGGTGTCCACCCGGTTGAGCAGGACCTTGGGGCCCACGTTCTGCCTGGCCAGCGTGACGGCGACCCGTCCGTGGTCGGCCAGCACCGCGGTCAGGTCCCGGTTGGTCTCGGCGGCGAACACGGCGTTCACCGCCAGCACGATCCCCAGCAGCACCACCGCCAGCACCACGATGACCAGCACGGTCACCCGCCGGCGCAGCGATGTGGTGCGCAGCGCCGTGGTCATCCATCCTCCGTGCGCAGCACGTACCCGAGGCCGCGCACCGTGCGCAGCAGGCGGGGCCCGTGCGCCTCCAGTTTCCGGCGCAACGCGCTGACGTGCACCTCCACCAGGTTCGGGTCGTAGTCCTCGTAGCCCCAGACGGCGGTGAGGATCTGCGTCTTGCTGACCACCCGCCCCCGCTGCGCCGCAAGGTACTCCAGCAGCCGCAGCTCGGTCGCGGTCAGCTCGATCGGCCGCCCCGCGTACAGCACGACCCCGGAGTCGGCATCCACCACCAGGTCGCCAACCTGCACCGTGGACGGCGTGCGGCCCAGCCTGCGCAGCACGGCCACCACCCGCGCCACCAGCTCGGCCAGCACGAACGGCTTGACCACGTAGTCGTCCGCACCGCCCTGCAGGCCACGCAGCCGGTCGGGCACGGCGTCGCGGGCGGTCAGCATCACCACACCCGCGGTGGTGGTCCGCCGGACAACGTCCAGCAGCGAGAAGCCGTCCCGTCCCGGCAGCATCACGTCGAGCACCACCAGGTCCGGCCGGAAACGCTTCAGGTCCTGCTCCAGTTCGCGGCCATCACCCCGGCCCAGCGCGTCAAGGCCGTTGTCGCGTAGCGCGGCGCAGACCGCCACGTTGATCGCTTCTGCGTCCTCGATGACCAGGATCCGCGCTTTCGTCACCAGCTCATTCTGGGTGGGTGGCGGCTGAACGGTCGCTGAAACACCGTCGGCCTTCAGGGTCCGTTCAGGTCCCGCCTGGATTCTCAGCGCCGCCATGCCGCGATGATCTCTTCAGGCCGAAGACGAGCTCCGATGCAAGTAAGACCGCATATTACTTAGATCGGATCATACTTTGCTGCGAGGTGTCCGGCGGTCGACCAGGATCTCCGTGTGGAGCACGTAGCCGAGGCCGCGCACTGTGCGCAGCAGGCGGGCCTGGGCGCCGTCAATTTCCAGCAGTGCGCTGACGTGCACCTCGAGCGGCCACAGCTCGGTGGCAGCTGAGCGGTCGCTGAAACACCGGCGGCCTTCAGAGTCCGTTCAGGTCCCGCCCCGACCGTGGGACGCATGGACGAGCCGACCGAGTATGTGGGACCAGCGGGGCGTATGGGACCAGCAGGGCACATCGGCCAGTCGGGCCCACCGGGCGACTTCAGCCCGACCGAACAGTCCGGCCCGACCGAACAGTTCAGCCCGACCGAACAATTCAACCCGACCCAGTGGTTCGGCCCGCCCGAATGGGTGGGTCCGCCGGCACAGCCGCCGCGGGCGCCGATGTGGCGGCGGCGTGGACCGCTGGCGCTCGCCGGGGTGCTCGTGTTGTCGATAGTCGGTCTGGTCGTCGGGATCGTCCTGTCCGTGCCCAGCCCCACTCCGGCGGACACGGCCGTTGTCGTGCCCGCCACAGTGACCACCCAGCCGGCCGCTGGACACCGGAAAGCCGCACGTCACAAGCGCCGGAGCCCGGCGACGACCGTGCCGTCCGTCACGACCATCACCAACCCGTAAGCGACCGCGGCAGGGTGTTCCGGGCTCCGGTCTGTCATCCTCGTACCCGTGACGGTGGCACAAGGACCGGGCAGGCGGCGCCTCATCCTGATGGCCGTCGGGCTCGGGTGCGTCGCCATCGTGGTCGTCGCGTTGTGGATCCTCGCCGGCTACGCGGGGGCGCGTGGCTCGACCACGACCGGCGACCAGCAGGTGCGCGCGACCGTGCGGGCGTCCGCCTCCTGCCAGGGCACGGACAACAACGACACGGTCAACTTCGTGCTGTCCGGGCAAACCCACCAGGCGAAGCTGAACGGCTGCGGCCACGAACCCGGCGAAGTCCTCACCGTGCTGGTGCCGGCCCAGTTCGACTCGAGCACCGTGCTGGAGCAGGCCGACGCGGCGCCGGGCGACTCGTCCGGTCTGTCGCACCGGGTCGCGTTCCTGCTGCTGGTGCTGGCCACGGCGGTCGGCGGCGTCTGCGGCTACCAGATCTTCCGCATCCGGAACCAGGGCGGCAGGTCGATCAAGACCGTCGGGCCACCGCGATCGGGCACGACCGGCACCCGGCACCCCGTCGTGCCGCGACCGTCGCCGGGCAGTCGGCTGGCGGCGCGGTTCCGTTCCAGCTCTGCCGACCGGGACGAGGTTTATCCGGGCGAAAGTCGTACGCCGTCAGCGAACGATCCGGAAGCGACCGGCGTGGACTGGTTCGAGGATTCCTCAGCAACCATGCACCCTGTCGACCCGCCACCGGGTCTTGGCCGTTGATGAACGGGTAATCAGCACCTGGGGCGGACCACGTAGGCTCGTCTCATGCCTTCGCCCGAGCTGCACAGGTACACCCTTGCCAACGGCCTGCGGGTCGTGCTCGCCCCGGACCGGACGATCCCGGTCGTCGGTGTCAGCGTGCACTACGACGTGGGGTTCCGCTCCGAGCCGGAGGGGCGCACCGGCTTTGCGCACCTGTTCGAACATCTGATGTTCCAGGGCAGCGAGAGCCTGGAGAAGCTGGCGCACTTCCGCCACGTGCAGTCCTCCGGCGGCACCTTCAACGGCTCGACCCATCCGGACTACACGGACTACTTCGAGATACTTCCCTCGGCCGCCATGGAACGCGCGCTGTTCCTGGAGCCCGACCGGATGCGCGCGCCCAGGATCACCGAGGAGAACCTGCGCAACCAGATCGACGTGGTCAAGGAGGAGATCCGGCTCAACGTGCTGAACCGGCCGTACGGCGGGTTCCCGTGGATCACGCTGCCGTCGGTGCTGTACCAGACGTTCCCGAACGCGCACAACGGTTACGGCGACTTCACCGATCTGGAACAGGCCAGCCTGGACGACTGCGCGTCGTTCTTCGACACGTTCTACGCGCCGGGCAACGCGGTGCTCACCGTATGCGGCGACATCGAGATCAGCAGTGCGGAAGACCTGGTACAGCGCCATTTCGGTGACGTGCCGGCCCGCCCGGTGCCGGTCCGGCCGAGCTTCGACGAGCCGAGGCCGACCAGGGAGGTGTGGGCCGAGGAGATCGACCAGCACGCCCCGCTGCCCGCGCTCGCGGCCGGCTACCGGATGCCCGACCCGGTGGCCGAACTGGACAACTACCTGGCCTACGTGGTGCTGTCCTCGGTGCTCACCGACGGCGACGCCTCCCGGTTGCAGCAGCGCATGGTGCACAAGGACGCGCTGGTCAGCGACCTGGGTACCGCGTGCGGTCTGTTCGGTTCGCCGCTGGAGGCCCGTGACCCGGACACGTTCACCTTCACCGCGTGGCTCACCGACAGCGTGTCCCCCGACCGGGTGCTCGGTGCGCTGGACGAGGAACTGGAACGCCTCGCCGCGCGCGGCCCGGACGCGGACGAGTTGGCCAGGGTGACCGCCCGCTGGGCCGCCGGTGTGCACCGCGACAACGACCGGGTGATCTCCAGGACTCTGGGCTACGGGGTGCTCGAACTGTTGCACGGTAAGCCGGAACTGGCCGCCGAACTGCCCGCCCGGGTGGCCAGGGTGACCTCGGAGGACGTGTCCGCCGCGGCCAAGTCGCTGCGCCCGGACTCCCGCGCGGTCCTGTTGCTCAAGCCCGCCGACGAAAACCTGACCGAGGCCAACCCGGCCGGAGGTGCCGCGTGACCGTCTCCACCCACCGAACAGCCGAACAGATCGGGCGCACCGCACGGGGCCCCCGGCCGGTGCCCCCGCTGGGCGAGCAGCGCGCGTCGATCCAGCCGGAGACGCTGGACACCGTGCTGGACAACGGTCTTCGGCTGCTCGTGGTGCGCCAGCCTGCCGTGCCGATCGTCGAGCTACGCCTACGAGTGCCCTTCGGCGGCACCGAGCCAACCCACCCGGCCCGGTCGGAGGTGTTGGCCGAAACCCTGCTCACCGGCACCGCCCGGCGCAGCCGAGTTCAAGTCGACACCGACCTGGCACTGGTCGGCGGAGAACTGGGCGCAGGCGTCGACCCGGAACGCCTCTCGATCGGCGGCAACGCCCTGGCCAGCGGCCTTGACCGGTTGCTCGACGTACTGGCCGACGTCCTCACCGGCGCGGTCTACGCCGACGAAGAGGTGGCCCGTGAACGGGACCGACTGGTCGAGCGGATCGCACTGGCCGGTGCCCAACCCGGCACGATCGCCAGAAAGGCGTTGCAGCGCAGGCGATACGGCGACCACCCGTTCGCCCACGAGATGCCGGAAGCCGCCGACGTCGCCCAGGTGACCGCAGACCAGGTCCGGGAACTGCACCAAAAGTCGTTGGTGCCACGAGGTTCGGCGATGGTACTGGTCGGCGACGTCGACCCGCAGGGCGCGCGGGACCTGGTCAACGAGGCCCTCGCCGGTTGGCAAGCCGACCACGCCGCGACCGAGATGGTCCCGCTGCCCAAGGTGGCCGGCGGCGACCTGTTGCTGGTGCACCGCCCCGGCGCCGTGCAGTCCCAGCTGCGGTTGTCCGCCCAGGCGATCCCGAGGACCGACCCGCGCTACCCGGCGCTGCAACTGACGAACCTGATCTTCGGCGGCTATTTCTCGTCCCGGCTGGTGGAAAACATCCGCGAGGACAAGGGTTACACGTACCACGCCCGGTCCTACCTGGAGTTCACCCCGCGAGCAGCCAGCCTGCTCGTCGACGCGGACACCGCCAGCGACGTCACCGCGGCCGCACTCTGGGAAACCCGGTACGAACTGGGCAGGCTCGGCCTGGTGCCGCCGACCGGCGACGAACTGGAGTCGGTACGGCAGTACGCGATCGGCTCGTTGTTGATCAGCACGGCGTCCCAGTCCGGCCTGGCGTCACAGCTGATCTCACTGGCCGGCCTCGGCCTGGACATGGACTGGCTGCGCGGCCACCCCGCCCGGCTGGCCGCGGTGACGGCCGACGACGTGGCAGACGCCGCGCTGACCTTCTTCGCGCCCAGTGCATTCACCGGGATCGTGGTCGGCGACGCCGACCGCCTGGCGGTGCAACTGGCCGCCATCGGTGGCGTGGAGCTGCGGTGACGCGGTTTGAGTTGCTGGGCCAGCCGCTGCTGTCCCGCGCCACGGTGAACCGGCAGGAGCCCCATCGGCAAGTGTCACTGCTGGACGACCCGGAGCGCCAGTCGAAGCTGTGGCCGGACGGCAAGTTGCTACTGGTGGACGCCGCCGGCTGCGTCCCGGTCCGCGCGGCCGGCACTGAGTTGATCTACCACCGCGCCGGCGACATCGCGGAAACCCCACCCCCCGACGCGATCCTGATCGGCGAGCAAGACGGCGTCGGCTACTGGGCCCTGCGCCACGACCGCGAGGGCCAGTCCGACGTGCCCACATGGCGGGTGTGGGCGCCACCGGAGCCGACCGACGAGGAGCAGTGGCTGGACCTGCGGTCAGTAGGGGCCTTGCTCGGCGCCACCGACGCCGGCGTCTTCACCACAGCAATGGCTGTGTTGAACTGGCACCGAATCAGCAACTTCTGCGCCAAGTGCGGCTCCCCGGTCAATCGGGCCAGGGTCGGCTGGGCCAGCCGGTGCACCGGCTGCGGCCGCGAGGAGTACCCGCGCACAGACCCCGCTGTGATCTGCCTGGTGCACGACGAGGACGGCGTGAACGGTTCCCACGTGCTGCTCGCTCGCCAGCCGTCGTGGCCCCGCAACCGCTTTTCGGTCCTGGCCGGTTTTGTCGAGGCGGGCGAGTCGCTCGAAGACTGCGTGGTCCGCGAGATCGGCGAGGAAGTCGGCCTACGGGTGCGCGATGTCCGATACCTGGGCAACCAACCGTGGCCGTTCCCCCGTTCCCTGATGATCGGCTTCACGGCGGTGGCTGATCGGGCTGCGCCACTCAAGCTGGCCGACGGCGAGATCGAGGAGGCCCACTGGGTCAGCCGCGCCCGAGTCCGCGATGCCATGGCGGCGGGCGGCGCATTGGACGACTTCGGGCTGCCCGGCGGCATCTCCATCGCCCGCGCCATGGTCGAGGCGTGGGCGGCGGCTGACCCGGAATAGCTGACTTCAGTAGTTCGCAAGGCGCGGGCCACAAAGCCAGAACCTGCGGCAACTAGGCAGTCCCGTCCGGCCCTCGGGCCCCTGGCAATGTCGCATTGTTGGCCGTGCTGTTCGGCTTTGTCTGCACGCGGTTATGCAGAAGGACTGGACAAGCAGGGAAAGGCCGCGTGATTTAGGCCCGGTCCCGTGGAGGCATGGGCGCAGCCGGTCGTGTGCCTACTCCCGTTCGTTCAGCGGCTCGCGTCTGCCGGCTGGTTGGTCTAGGGATGAACAACAACAGAACCGCCGGACTCAACGAGAGCAGGCCCGAAACCGAGGCGCCTCTTTGAGCGTCCGGGGGACAAGACACAACTCGAGGCAAGGCCAAAGCGTGCCACCCCAAACAGCGAACAAAGCCAAACGAAGCCGGCACCAGCGACCCGCATCCAATAAGACGCGAACCACCACCGCCAGTCCAGAATGGCCGACCGAGAATGACTTCGCCGAACCACAGGCAGACCCCCGCCCAACCCTGGGGGCTACGGCCCTTTTCCAAGGTATACCTGTCAATGCCCCGAACGGGGGGTTCGGACACAATCTGTGGACAACTGCCGAGCTGTGCACAAATGAGGCAGGCGACTTGACAGCACATCGCTCATCGTGCCTCGGCACGAACCAGGTGCCCGCACAGCCGGACCCACCCCCAAGCAGGCCGATGTCCACGAATGGGTGAGCGGAAACGACCAGTGACTGAAACGACTCGGCCAGCGGGGTTTGGATTTGTCCGCTACGGTCCGTATCAAGATCGTCACGCTCGCGTCGAAGTCCAGACGTTCGTCGCTTGAAACGGGGCCCGTAGTGACTGAAGGTGTGGCCGATGTCCCAGAGGGGGACATCCCCTGCATACCAGAGGTACGGATGAATCTGAGAAAGATGCGGGTTCGGTCACTCACCGCGGCCGTACTGGCCGTGGGCACCGCGTTCGCGGTTGCCGGGGCGATCCCCCCGGCCGCCGCCGCGGCGACCGGACCGCAGCCACTGACTCCGCAACTGATCGCTCAGCTGTCCCAGGGACCGCGGCAGCCGGTCATCGTGTTGCTGAAGAACCAGCATCCGGAAACCCCACCGAACAAGGCCAACGACCTGCGTCGTGCCGCCGTCACGCAGAACGACCAGCGGCCGATGGTCGACCAGGTCCGGCAGACCGGCGCCACGCACGTCCAGCAGTACAGCGTGATCAACGGGTTCGCCGCGCGGATGACCGCCGCGGAGCGGGCCCACCTGGCCACCGACCCGAGCGTCGCGGCGATCGTGCCCGACCTGCCGGTCAAGCTGGCCGCCGCCCCGACTTCGACCGCAGCCGCCAAGCCCGGCGCGGTGACCCTGAACCCGAGCGTGTGCCCGGCCGACCCGAGCAAGCCGCTGCTGGAGCCGGAGGCGCTCCAGGTCACCAACGACGCGTTCGGTGACGCGAGCACGCCGCAGGCGCAGAACCTGGCCACCGGCAAGGGCACCAAGGTCGCCTACCTGGCCGACGGCATCGACCCGAACAACCCGGACTTCATCCGAGCCGACGGCACGCACGTGTTCGTCGACAACCAGGATTTCACCGGCGAGGGCCTCAACACCCCCAACGACGACCGCGAAGCCTTCGGTGACGCGAGTTCGATCGCCGCGCAGGGACGCCAGAGCTACGACCTGGCCAAGTTCGTCAGCGCCACCAACCCGTTGCCGGCCGGCTGCAACGTCCGGATTCTCGGCATGGCGCCCGGCGCCTCGCTCGTCGGCATGAAGGTGATCGCGTCCAGCGGCTTCGGCTCCACGTCGGGGGTCGTGCAGGCCGTCGACTACGCGGTGAACGTCGACCACGTCGACGTGATCAACGAGTCTTTGGGCGCGAACCCGTACCCGGACAGCAACACCGACCCGTTCACGCTGGCCAACGACGCGGCGGTGGCCGCGGGCGTGACCGTGACGACCAGCACCGGTGACGCCGGCTTCGGCAACTCGATCGACAGCCCGGCCAGCGACCCGCACGTGATCGGCGCAGGCGCGTCCAGCACCTACCGGATCATGGCGCAGACGTGGGACAGCCTGCCCGGGTTCAACGGCAGGTTCGTCAGCAGCAACGTCTCCGCGATCAGTTCCAGCGGCGTCACGCAGAGCGGCCGGGTCTACGACGTGATCGCGCCGGGTGACCTCGGCTGGGCGCTGTGTTCCGCGAACACCGCCGTCCACCTGGGCTGCCGGGCGTTCAACGGCACGCCGTCGCCGATCCAGGCGTTCGGTGGCACCAGCCAGGCGTCTCCGCTGACCGCGGGCGTCGCGGCACTCGTGATCGAGGCCTACGCCAAGACGCACAACGGCGTGAAGCCGACGCCTGCCCTGGTCAAGCAGATCATCACCAGCAGCGCGACGGACAACCTCGACCCGTCCCAGCGCCAGGGCAGCGGCCTGCTCAACGCGTTGGGCGCGGTCCAGGCTGCAATGTCCATTTCGGACGCCAACGGTTCGCCGACGGCACAGGGCAACGGCCTGCTGTTCGGCTCGTCGCAGCTGGACGCCACCGGTAACCCCGGCAGTGCCCAGTCGTTCGACCTGAAGGTGACCAACGTCGGCGCCACTCCGCAGATGGTCACGGCACACGGCAGGAACCTGTCGCAGACCCTGACCGACCAGCAGGGCAGCGTCCACCTCGACACCACCCAGCCGGCCAACATGACCAGCAGGGGCGGTGCGCCGGACGTCTTCGTGACCAAGCAGTTCACCGTGCCGGCCGGTGCCGATCACCTGGACGCCTCG
>WNGR01002194.1_pt1 | contig 21549 bp, 27 predicted proteins | sample 5407581 | NCBI WGS metagenome assembly WNGR01 (sample SAMN13153383, study PRJNA577476) | soil metagenome | isolation source: 80 cm soil or saprolite under Garry oak tree replicate 2 | place: USA:California | collected 2016-06-15
TCAGATTGCCGACAACGCCCCCCGTCTCACCCTATCAACAGGGTGACCGCCTTCGTTCGGATCGCGTGGCCGCTTTCGATCGGAATCGGTGGCCGCCTTCCGTCGGAATCGGTGGCCGCTTTGCCTCGGATTCCGCACTTGGCAAAGCGAGGGACTGTACCTTCGCCGTAAGGCGGGAGTGCTTTCAGTCACCTACTAGCCGTGGTCCTCAAGAATCTTCAGATCGCGGACTGAGTAAGAAAGCGAGTAACGGAATCCGGACGCGATCCTTTTCGGCGCAAGCGCGCTGAGCTCTTCGCCATTCGCTTCCGGAAAATTAAGTTCGCCCTTCCCGATCCATGCGCCGGCAACCGTGAGATTGTCGGTGATCGACATAGCCAGTTCTTCGACCGCTGGCTTGGCCTGGTATCCGGCCGCTAATCTCGGAAAGTATCGCAACAAGACTGTGGGTCGGCTGAGAAGAGACATTCCGTTTTCGACTGGCTTACGCAAGGTCACGCAAGCTTCCGCAAGACGTTCGCCATGCGCAGAAAGACTGGCGCCAAACCGGCTACCGGGCGCAACCGGCGCCGAAGCGGGACCCGGGGCCGCAAAGGAGCGCGTCTGAAAAATGCTGCCCATTTTCTTTGGAAACCCCTGCGTCCAATCACCCGCCAGCGCAGCGTCATTGTCGACGTAAATATACGGACACCACATGACCGGCAGGCTGCGATACATGGCGTCGACCAAAATAAACGCCTCGCGATATTGATAACGAGCCGGCTCAAGATATTCGTCATCCTGTGCCGTGAACTGCCAATCCAGGAACATCATGACGGCGTGACCGTTTGTGCCCGGATCCGGGGAGAGACCATTCGGCAATGTCGCCCCCCGTCGCGTCAGGGTCGGCCCAGAACTCGACACCAACAGCATCACCAGCATAGTGCCAGGGTGGTGGTGGAGTTAGAGCAGCCTGGCCGAATAGCGATTTTGGAACTGTGAAGCCCTTGAGCATTCGCGTGTCCTGATGCATCGCTTCGGCAACCAAGTTACCGAAATCAGCCACAATTTAAGTGAAGTGCGTCGACTTGTTCATTGCTGCCGCAATCCCGAGCCGGCCTGTTGGCATTCGCCACGATTGCTAGGCGGTCAAATCTGCCAGGATCTCGATATCGGTAATGGAATAGGAAAACGTGAATCGATATCCGCTACCGACCTTCAGCGGCCCCAATACTTCCAACTCTTCGCCATAAGCTTCCGGAAAATAGAGCTCACTCTCGCCGATCCAGATGTTTGTAATCAGGAGATGGTTTGAGATACATCGAACCAGTTCGTCCACAGCTGGCTTGTCGTGCATGCCGGCGGAGAGCCGCGGAAAATATCGCCGTCCCACAATCCGCCGATCGAACAATCCGACAAGACGCTCGGCTTTTTCGCGCAACGTAACACGGGCTTGCACCAGCGAACGGCCGTGAGCGGACATGCAAGCCGAAAATCTGCCGTCATGCGCGAGTGGCGCCGAAGCTACACTCGCGGTGGCAAACGTGCGGGTCTGGTGAACAGTGCCGAACTTTCTCGGATAGCCTTGAATCCAACCTCTCATCAACGCAGCGTCATTGTCGACATAACAATATGGACACCACGCTATTCGCGTCCCCTTCCACATCGCGTCGAGGAGGACCCTGAATCCGCGACACTGATATCTGGCAGGATCCAGATACTCATCATTCTGCGCGGTGAACTGGTAGTCTGTGAAGAGTGCAACCGAGTGGCCTGGACGCTTCTCGTCAAGCTCGACGCCCCTCGGAAGGGTATGAACTGAAACATCGGGATCGTTCCAAAATTCCACCGCCAAGACGTCACCTGCGAAATGCCAGGGTGGCGACGGGACCAATGCAGCATCGCCGAGGAGGGACCGAGGGGTAGTGAATCCTTTTAGCATTTCCTCATTCTCCACCGCCGTGGCTTATCAGCCGCGCATCATTTCAATATGAAATGTTAGCGCTCGCGTCGTTCCCAACGCTTGGACAGACCTGCGTTGACTTGGTGCTTTGTGCGCCCCGATGTGGAACTCGACCGGACAGACCCTGCACAGGCGGTTCCTGCGGCAAGTGAAGCCGCACCCAGCGCCAGGGCCCCAGCTCCATAGAGAGCGCCGCGCCGCACGCGATCCACGGTCACTCGAACATCCGATCGCGATCGTGCCGCATGGACGCTGGTCCTGGCTTACCTCTCTGCTCGGACTGAAGTCATCCCAGGATCATATCCGCAAAGGGATCGTAATTGGGATTTTGCGCGGCGGGTGCTCTCCGCGCGTTGCTAACATCCGCCTGGTGAGTGTGGGACTGCGATCGAATCACATGCCTTGCCGTCGGCACATAGGTGGCGGAGGCAAGCGGGACGCTGGTGGTCAGCAGTGTCAAGGCGACGAGTACGCGCCTCGATTTGTTGATAGTCATCTGTTGCTGGCCGTTGACATGGACCTCAGCGTCATCGCCATCATCGGAATCATTTTGCTGATTGGCATCGCCAAGAAGAACGGCATCATGCTGGTCGACTTTGCCCTCGAGGAACAGCGCCAGCATGGCCTCGACCCGCAAGAGGCGATTTACCAAGCCTGCACGCTGCGCTTCCGGCCGATTCTGATGACGACGATGGCCGCCCTCCTCGGGGGCGTGCCCCTGATGGTCGGCACCGACACCGGCTCGGAGCTCCGCCAGCCTCTTGGCTACACCATCGTCGCCGGCCTCGCATTTTCGCAAATCCTGACGCTTTACACGACACCGGTGGTCTATCTTTACCTCGACCAGCACGGCGGGTGGTTCACGAAACGCAAGCCGCGCGCTGCCGAATCGTCCAGCCCGGGCGCGGCCGAACGAGACACGGGGTTAAATCATGAGTCCGCTTGAAAAGGTGATCGTTGGCATGGCCGCCGAGAAGAACGTGACCGTCACGCCCGAGATGTCGGTCGGTCACGTCGTGCCCGGCATGCCCGCTGTCTACGGCACCCCGATGATGATCCTCCACATGGAGATGGCATCGGGATCGGCCATCGCACCGTTCTTGCCGGCGGCATATGTCAGCGTCGGAATGGCAGTCAACGTCCGTCATCTCACGGCAACGCCGGTCGGCCGCACCGTTCGCGCCATTGCCCGCGTCGCCAGGGTTGAGGACAAGAGCATCCTCTTCGGGTCGAGGCATGGGACGGCGGCCGCAAGATTGGCGACGGCACCCACCGACGCAGCGTTGTCAATGTCGCCGAATTCGAGAAGCGGTTTGGCATAACGACCGCGAAGGTCACAATGGCTTGGGGCGAGATGCTGGCTGCTGCGGTGATCATCGTGTTGCCAGTCATATTGGCCTTTGTGCTGTTGCAACGTCGCTTCATCGACGGCATGACGGCCGGTGCAGTCAAGCCATAGTAGCTTTTTCCGCGGGGCTGGACAGCTTCAAGCTGGCGCAACGGTCGCGACGCAGCGTTGAAGGCAGCCACGACTCTTTGCCCCTGCAGATGCCAACAACTCCAAAACTTTCCGGGTCGCCTTGGCGTCAACTGTCCGGTGCGAGACGAGTGCAGCTCGAACGCCGGCATCGGAGAACGCCCGCGCGCTTCCTGAGACGCTGCCTGCACCTTATCCTAGGCGAGGCGCGGATCCATCGATGCGCCTTTAGCCCTCAACGATGGCCACCGCCCGCGTCCAGCCGGCCGAGGCGCGCTCGATCTTCACTGGGAAGCACGACACCATGAAGCCGGTCGAGGGCAGAAGCTCGAGATTGTGCAGCTTCTCGATGTGGCAATAGCCGATGTGGCGTCCAGCCTTGTGACCCTCCCAGATCAAACTGGCATCCCTGGTCTCGGCATATTTCTTCGCGGTGTAGACGAAGGGCGCGTCCCAGCTCCAGCCGTCGATCCCGGTCAGCCGCACGCCGCGCTCGAGCAGATACATCGTCGCTTCATAGCCCATGCCGCAGCCCGAGGTGACGTAGTCCTGCCGACCATATTTGGCGCCGGCGCTGGTATTGACGACGACGATCTCGAGCGGCGACAGCGTATGCCCGATCCGCGTCAGTTCCGCCATGTCGCCTTTGGCGCGCGCCACGAGCTTCCGCTGCCCGCGCGGCGCCTGGAGAATGTGCAGCGGGAACGACATGCCGTCGCGCATCTGCCGGGGCTCCGGCACCGGCGCGAGGATAACCGCGACTACTTCTATTCCTTGACCGTCCGACGCCACGCGCCCAGACTTACGCTGACCGTCCGTTTGAACTCTCGCGTGAAATGACTTTGATCGGTGAAGCCGCACTCTGCGGCCACATCGGATAGCGACAGCCGGTCATCGCGCAGTTTTTCTTTGGATAGCACGATACGCTGCTCAATTAGCCACTTGTGCGGCGCTACTCCCAGCGTGCGGCGGAATGCGTGCGAGAAATAACTCACTGATAGGCCGCACTCTCGCGCCACCTCCTTGAGCAGCACACCGCCCTTGAGGTTGGCGCGAAGAACTTCCTTTGCGCGTTGCTCCTGCCATGGCGCGAGCCCACCCCGGACCGGCCGCGACACTAGCCGCATGCCTCCATAGGTCTGAGCGATATGCACCCCGACCGCCTGCAAGACGTGGTCGACAAACAACGGGTTAGCTTGGTGGGCTGGCTGAGGGAGGGCAGCACCAAGCTCCCTAGTCTGGAAATGGTGGCATCCGCCGCGCCCGCGCCGCGCTCCGGCCTATTGACTAAGGTCACTAATGCGCGGCGCGTCGGCGTCGTCAGCGATCGCGTCCAGCGCTGCACGCGGCAGATAAAAATGTACCGAGTGATAGGGCTTGTCGAGGAGAACGGCCGGATCTCGTTTCAGGTCTACGAAAACGATCTCACCAACCCGCAAGTCGTACACCGGCGCTTGCTGGCCGTCCTCCCAATATTCATGACGTGGAAAATCGCGGAGTAGCAAACCGACGAGAAAGGCATCTTCCCGCTGGAATGAGCCGCTCATTGCCGGTGATGGATGATCGGATCGAACCTCTGTGACGGCCAACTCGGCTTCGCGCAATCCCCGCGTAACGATCGCCTGGGCGTATTCTGCCCGCATTCGCTCGCCAAGCCTTCGTCCATAAGCATCGCTCATCACTCGATCCGTACGAGGGTTTCGTCGTGCTCCATCCCGTTCGTCATTGCTCGCGATGTATTGTTTTCGCGCTGCAGTCGCTGGTACATCCATGCGACGATTTTGAGACTTTTGCCCGCTCGATGCTGTTTGTCAGTAGCGTCGAAGCGCAATTGCCCGCACCAACACGCAAGCTGGAGCGCACTCGCTCAAACGGCCCCATGGCGCCCGCTAGGTTGAATGCACTACCGCGACGATCAAGACGCCACCCGGCAGAGCGATTTGTCTAAGCGCTTAAGCAACTGATCCAGAACACAATTGTGCTTCGTTGACGCGACATCTGTCACCTTGTCGCCCTGCACCACGGCAATCGCACTTGGCCTTAAGGTCATAAAGAACACCAGGAATAATATGGCCATGACCACAACTATGCCGAGACCAGCAACCTCTTTCACCACGCCGCTCTCCAGTTAAAATGCGAACCGCTCGTCGCGCGGGCCTGTCTCGGGTCTCATTTCACGAATGCGAAGCGACGATCAATTCGCATCTGGGTCCGCTCCACTGGAGCGCGACATCGTTTTCAAACAGGCGAACCAGAATTCGTCGGCCCATTCCACAATTCATCTTCAACAAGACTGGCGCTTGTACGCGGCTGCTTTGGTTTGGACGAATCACACTCAAACTGTCGCGTATCAGTGACGATCAGACTCCTGGTGCGCGACACTACCGCCGGAATCACCGTGAACCATCAAATCAAACCGATATCGCTTCCCGCCAATGTTCTTCGCCTATTGATCTGACTTCGCGGTAGGCGATACTTGTTGCTGCGTGAGACTTTGCGTCGCGGTCATAGACACGCCCGATTGCATCGGCGATTCCGTCGGCGAGCAAGTCAAACAATTTGCATGACCCAGGCCAATCGGAGCACATTTTGACAAGCGCTCTGATCCCAACTCTTCCATAAATCCGATCAACGCAATGGCCACTGACTGGCTCTGGTTCCGCGCAGGTGGCGGTGCCGAACATGCTCGTCGCCGGTGATGCGGCCTCCATGACCCGGATAGCCGGCCAATGCCCCGCGTGGTGCAGGCACACCATGTGGCGCTATGAAATCGCGAAAGCGTACTACCGCGGAAGTTGGCTAATGTTGAAAGCGAGACTCGCCCCATTTGTGATTTCGTCGGCCTTGGTGCTCGGTGCAGTTGGCGCGGCTGCCAAATCGAGTGAAACTCAGCACGCGCTAGACGGACGGCATTTCGAACTTGAAGAGACTATAACTCGCGAGTTGGAGTTGTTCCGGAGCGCGCAAGTATCCCTACAGAAGGCATTACTAATTGCCGAGAGATTACACACAGGATCGAGGGTTGTAGACATCAGCTTCGATGGCGCGTCAAACCCACCGGTCTATAGAGTGAAGAACATTCAAAAGAACCAAATTTGGGAGAATGCTATCGATGCAAAGACAGGGAACAGCAACGCAGGTGGCGAACGCGCGCTGGCTGTTAAAGATCTTGAAACACCGGATCGGCGCAACTTATTGACGTTAAGAACCGTTCGGCAAAAGCTGTTTGAGGCCGTTGTCGTCGCGGAGCGATCAACGCGCGGAAAGGCAGTTAGCGGAGGCTTAATGAATGAGGATGGGACACTGTACTTTGTAGTTGTTGTGGATACCGTCGATGGTCTAAAGCAAGTACTCCTAGAGCCTCCTCGAGTTCGAGGCCGGTGACCGCTGAGCAGGATCGATCTGCGTACCGATAATTTCTACTGAATGTTGGCCATCTCGCGCCGGCGAGCCGGTTCAATCCTTGCAAGCCGTCATTGCGCAGCCACCTGATTTCCGATGTCGACCGGCCGCAAGAACGTCTCATCGTCATCCGCAAAGATGAATGTGCCAGCCGTGTTGCGATAACGCGCTGCCTGCTCGTGCAATCGTGAATAAAGTACAGCAACACTGACGAACTGGTCATGGCCCAAATCGTCGTGCTTTGCGAGCCTCGAAATGTCGACGATCTGAACCTTTTCTTTCAGGGCAGCCTCCCGCACAACGGGATCATCAACGTTGATATCGCCAGCACGCGCGATGCCACCGTCAAGAAAACTGGACAATCGAAGCGCACCATCATCCTTGGAAACTAGAACCAGCAAAGGTGGCTTGAGCGGACCGATGGCTTGTACCTGAGCACGGAACGTTTTCGCGTTGATGTCGGGCGCCGCCAGCACAACACGGCCTAGCCGGGCGATCACTCGGTCTTTGCCTTCGATACGAAGCTGGCGCAGAGCGTCAACGGTCAACATGGCACCCATGCTGTGGGCAACCACTACAATGTCGCTGACCTCGGAGCTGCTGCTTAACATTGTTAGTAGAGCCATCAGATAGTCGCGAGAATAGCTTGCCGATTTCTTGTCCATTTCATAGGCAGCTACCTGACCTTGCGATGGCCAGGAGAACAGGATCGGAATCCCGTCGATTTTGATGTCCGCCTGCAATTGGGCGAGTCGGAACAGCGACTCTTGGAAGTTGCTGTTAAAGCCGTGCACGAAAACGAAGGCTTTGTGCTTTTTTCGCAGAGTATCGCCTTGCGGAGCGACGGCTTTACGAAAATCGGCTTCGCTCATCACGGCCTGATCCACTACAGCAAAGCTGCTCCGTGGATCGGGGGTTGCGGTCGGCATTTCGACATTGCCGGACGTGTGGTTGGGCGGCACCGAGACGACAAACTTTGCAAAGTTGAGCGCATTGGCGAAGTTCGCAGTGAATACGTTCCCCGACGACATCTCGCGCTCACGCGTGGTCGCCACATAGATCTGCAGCGCCTTTTCGCCAGACGACGCCGCCGCTGGCGTCAGCACCTCCGGGCCAGGTCTGGCAGCGCAACCGACCAAAATAAGGGAAAATAGAACAGCGACCGCCCAGTCTAGCCTGCGACGACGAATGCTACTCCACATGGCAACGGACTCCCCCACAAGCCAACACGCATCTACTCGCTGGCTATTCCTTGAGCGCCCGACGCCAGGCGCCTGGACTTACGCCAACGATCCGGTTGAACATGCGCGTGAAATGACTTTGATCGGTGAAGCCGCAGTCTGCGGCCACATCGGATAGCGACAGCCGGTCATCGCGCAGCTTTTTCTTGGACAGCACGATGCGCTGCTCAATTAGCCAGTTGTGCGGCGCCATTCCTACGGAACGGCGAAACGCGCGCGAAAAATGGGCGCTTGATAACCGGCATTCCCGCGCCAGCTCCTTGACCGGCACACCATCGAGATTGGCGGCGATCATCTCCTTCGCGCGTCGCTCCTGCCAGGGCGCGAGCCCACCCCGGACCAGGCGCGACCCTGGGCGCATGCCTCCATAGGTCTGAGCGATATGCACCCCGACCGCCAGCAGGACGTGGTCGACAAACAACCTGTTAGCTTGGTCGGGATGCCTGAGGGCGGGCAGCAGCAGGCTCCCGAGGCTGGAGATTGTGGCGTCGTTGACGGCCGCGCCGGGCTTATAACGCAGATCGCGAATTCGCGGCACGTTGGCCTCGTCAGCGATCGTGTCCAGCGCCACACGCGGCAGATAAAAAAACAGAGTGTGATAGGGCCTGTCGAGGAGAGCGGAGGGATCTCGCTTCAGGTCATGGAGACAAATGTCGCCTGCCCGGAAGTCGCACACCAGCGCTCGTCGGCCCTCCTCCCAGTATTCGTGATTGGGACGATCGCGGAGGTGCAAAGTGATGACAAAAGCATCTTCCCGCTGAAACGCACCGGTCATTTCCAACGGCGGATTATCACATCGAATCTCTGTGACGGCTATATCAGCGTTACGCAATGTCCGAGTAACTATCGCGGGGGCGTTTTTGACTTGCAATCGCTCGCCAAACCGCTGTCCATAACCCTCAGTCATCACTCCATCCATCTGAGGTTCATCCAGCTCCGCACCGCCATTGCGCGCGCTGTAACGTTTACCCGCTGCGCACGCTAGTTTGAGGCAGGCACAATTCGCAAATAATGGAGCCGTTTTCTTCAAAGTTCAGCATTTGCATGCTCTTCCCGCTGCCGACGCCCATATGATTTGTGGCGGTAACGCCCATTGGCCGACAGACCTTTGAATGACGCGCGGCTCGTTCAACGGCTTGTCCAGCGATGACGGCGATCGCAGATTTGCGATAGTCCGCTTTGCACACAGCCGTTCTAGTCCGGCCGCTTCCGAGTTTCGCTCCAAGGCGGACCTTGGCGATTAAGAACAGCTTTGCCGAGTTCCTGCGAGCAGCTCGCTCCGCTCGGTCGCGGGTCCGCCCGGCTGCGTCAGGCGTAGCCCTTCCGCATTGACTGCTTTCCTCTTTCGCGCACAGGGCGTTGCGCGAAGCACGCGAGCAGGAAGCCGAGGAACGCCGCGCACTTTCGCTGGCGGCAAGTGACGTGAAGGGTGGTAGGCATAAAGCGGAAGGCGCTCCTCAGCCCAGTCGGGTAACACCTGCACAAGCGCGCCGCGCGCGAGCAGCGGGCTCGACGCCGAACTCAATGGTTTGCGCGATGCCAAGACCTGACGCGTACGCCGCAAGCTTAGTGGCAAGCTCGCTGAACATGATGCGTCCTTTGACAGCAACCGTCACGACCTTGCCACGTCGATGGAATTCCATCCAATGCGACCAGCCAGGCCCGGCACAAGGCATTGCCCCGAATGATCTTGTCGCGGTCCGCCACCATCGGTTGCGGATAATCCTCGAATCGCCCGAGGCTCAGCCAGAATTCGGCGCCTGTCAGGCGGACTCCCACGACCTATGCGAGCGCGGATTGAGGGCGTGAACAATTTTCGTTCGCGCCCTCAACTGCAACAGGCGATCAATCAAGCGCCGCGTCAATTCACAGGCGCCGCCAGCAGCTCGTTCAGATTGGAATCAAGCTGCGCGAGCAGCTCTGGGTCCACGCCGAACAGCCCAAGATGTCCGCAGATGCTCTTCAGCGGACGCAACTGGCTTCCCGGGATCAGACGCTGCTCGACCTCGCAGTCGCTCGGCGGGAAGAACATATCGTGACTGATCGGCATCACGTAGGTCTTCGCCTTGATACGGCCGAGCGCCGACGCGAGATCGCCGCCGGTGTTGCGACTCACGTCGCCTCGCTGCCACTTCCACGCCATCGCGAGCAGATCGTTTGGATCCATCGGTGCGAAGTATCCCGTCATGAAGGTATCGACGAAGACCTGCATCGAGTCGAAGCCGAGCGCCTTGTGTCGGCCCTCGCGGAAGAAGTCGGTACTCCACCCCATCACCGTCCACAGCTTGGCGTGGCGCTTGAGGCCGGCGGCGACATCGGCCGGCGAACCGTACTTGCCGCCGTTGAACCCCGGATCGGATGTTATCGCTTCGGACAGTGTCTCCGTGAAGACGAAATCGTGCTCTGTGTTCTTGGCGGTGCCGGCGATCGGAGCGGCGCGCTTGACGAAGTCGGGATAGCGCACTGCCCACTCATAGGTCTGCTGCGCGCCCATCGACCCGCCGACGACCAGCGCGAGGCTCTTCAGACCGTATTTCTCGGTCAGAAGCTTGTGTTGGGCGCGAACGTCGTCGCCGATGCGCACTTTCGGGAAGGCCGGTCCGGCCTGCGGTCCACCACTGTTGTTAGGTGAGGTGGAAAGGCCATTTCCGATCTGGTTGACGACGATGATGAAATACTTCGCCGGATCGAGCGCACGCCCGTTGCCGACGTAGACCTGCTCCATGATCTTGCTCGTTCCAGAATACCAAGTCGTAACGAGGATCGCGTTGTCCTTCGCCGCGTTCAGCGTTCCGTGGGTCGCCACCGCAAGCTGGCAGTCCGGAATATGGCCACCCTCCTCAAGCTCGAAGTTGCCGATTCCGATCACCTCGTAGGGGCCGTGGCCATCCTGGCCGTAGTAGGGATTTGTGCTCATTGGATGTTTCCTCCCGTTGTTGTTATCATCAGGTCATCGCAAAGCCTTGGTAGCCATTGGCCGCAAGTTCGTCGCACTGCCGGTTGTAGTTGCCGACGCCGCCGATGTAGGCCAGCAGACGCCGCGGCTTTCCGTCGACGTTCGAGCCCATGTACCAGGAGTCAGTTTTAACAACGAGGGTCGCGGCCGCGGTCTCGTCGTGATGCTTCACCCAGTTATCCTCGAACTCCTTGGTCGCTTCGACGACGTGCTTGCCGTTCTCCCGCGCATAGGCGATGCAATCGGCGATCCAGTCGACCTGCTGTTGCAGGCAAGTCGTCATGTTGCAGAGCGCTGCGGACGGAGCGAGCGGCGCGCCGGTGGTAAACAGGTTGGGATAGCCGTGCACCTGCAGCCCCATCGCGGTGCGGATATCGTCGTGCCACCGGTCCTTCAGCGAACGGCCATCGCGGCCGCGGATGTCGATGCGGCTGAGAGCGCCTGAGCCGGCGTCGAATCCGACGGCCAGGATGATGATGTCGACCTCATGGACCTTGCCGTCGGAGGTCTGGATGCCTTCGGGCACGATGCGCTCGATCGGCGTCTTGCGGCAGTTCACGCCTTCAACATTGTCCTGCAGGTAGACCTCGAGATACTTGGTCTCGAGAGGTACGCGGTGCGTGCCGAATCCGTAGTCGGCTTCGGATGGAATCAGCAGATCGCACAGCTTCGGATCATGCCGCAGCCGCTTCCGCATCTTGTCCCGCACGAAATCGGACACGACCGCGCTCACCGCCTCGTCGAAGAACATTTCCGGGAATGTCGCGAGCCACATCGAGAGCGACCCGTCATTCCAGTACTTCTCCAGCACCTGCGTACGCTCGTCGGGCGTCATCTCGGCCCAGGGACGGTTCTCGAAGTCATAGTCGAAGCCCGCGAAGGTGGTGCGCACGCGGGTCTTGAGCTCATTGAACCGCCCGCTCCAGCGATCCCAGTCCGCTTGCGAGTACTTCGGATTCCTCATGGGCACGATGTACTGCGGCGTGCGCACAAAAACCTTCATCGACCCGACTTCGGGCGCGATAGTCTGGATGACCTGGATGCCGGTAGCTCCGGTGCCCACCACGGCGACGCGCTTGCCCTTGAGATCGACGCCGCCTTTCGGCCATAGACCGGTATGGGTGATCACGCCCTTGAAGGTGGACTGGCCCGGGAAGCGCTCGTTCAGCGGTGCCGACAGCATGCCGCAGCAGGCCAGCAAATACTGCGCATCAATGTGTTCGCCGTCGGAGGTGACCACATCCCAGCGGCCATCTTTCTCCCGATAGGTGGCGGACTCGATCCGGGTGCTGAACTGGATGTCCTTCTTGAGATCGAAGCGATCAGCGACGAAGTTCAGCCACTGCTCGGTCTCGGGCTGCGCGGGAAACCGCTCGCTCGGCTTCCACGCCTTGTACAAATCCTCGGAAAACCAATACTGGTACACCTCGACCTGAGAATCGAAGCGCGCACCGGGGTAACGATTCCAGTACCAGGTTCCGCCGACGCCGGAACCCGCCTCGAAGGCGCGGACCTTCAGTCCGAGTTGCCGCATGCGGTACAACTGGTACAGACCCGCGATACCAGCCCCGACAACGACCGCATCGAGGGTCGTCTTTTTTGTTCCGTTCGATTCCCTGGACTTGATTTCAGCCTGATCCATTTCCCTCTCCTGCTGTTTTCTAGCTATGCACCGTGCCACTCCACCTTAATGGGCGGAGTTGCGTCTCCTGGGCGATCCAACGAAACTGCTGGGCAGAGCCCTGAAGGGTCGCGAGCCGCTCGCGCATCGCCGGCGGAACGTGCCGGAAACTAGTTGCCCCTAGGCACGGCGGGCTTGAACGAAGCCGACCTTTCTTTGGACGAATTGTGTGTGCGGCGCAGCGAACGCCCCGGACGGACTAATACATTTGGCCAAATCCAAAAAAGCGCCGTATCCTGCGCTACCGATGCCAGATCATCGGAAAGAAGCGCCGGCGAACGGCCGCCAACCGTGCGGAGGCTGCGCCATGAGCAAGTTCATTGCGGTCGAGGAGCTTCCGCGATACGCACCAGGTGAACTGAAGCTGGACAGTTCGGCGGTCGGCCGGCCTGATTTCCGCATGCGCGTATTTCGCTATGCGCCGTCCGATATTTGGGTCCCGCCGACGGAAGATTTCCTAATCGTCGTCTACCGGCAAGGAACCACCGCGATGCACCGCCGCGTGACCGGCGCATGGAAGCAGGAGCGCGTCGGCCGCGGCATTACCACGCTGCTAACCCGCGCCGAGCCTTCGCATTGGCGATGGGCAAACGATATAGAGGTCAGCCACTTCTACATTTCACCGGCTTACATGATGAAAACCGCAAGCGAGGCTTTCGATCGCGACATCGGCGCCATTGAACTTCATGACTTGCTCGGAATCGATGATCCTGTCCTGGGCTGGATCAACGAACAAATGGCAAACGAGGTCGCCGCCGGCGGTCCCGGCGGAAGACTCTGCTACGACGCGCTGTCGCTCCAGGCCAGCGTCCACATCATGCGGAAATACGCCGCGGTGAAGTTCAAGATGCCTTCCGCGCAGGGACATTTCAGGCCGGCTCATGCCCGGCTGATCGAGGACTATATCCAGCAGAATATTTCCCGAAACATCACGCTCGACGAACTAGCAGCCATCTGCAACTGCACGCCGATTCAATTCGCCCGCAAATTCCACGCTCACTACGGGACACGCCCTCATGCCTTTGTTCAGAAACAGAAAGTCGATCGGGCGTGCCGGCATCTGCGACGGGACAATCTGGCGCTCAAGGAGATCGCACTCCTTAGCGGCTTCGCCGACCAGAGTCATCTGAACCGGGTCTTTCGCCGGCACCTCAATTGTACGCCAGCTGAATATCGCAAGGGTGCCTCGGGAAGCTGAAGCCGTGCCGGTCCTGGCGGCGGCGACCAACCTTCGTCAAAGTCGATAAGGCTGCCCTTTACCCGATCAACGAGCTTGATGCATGGGATCAAAAGAAAATATGGTGGCGGGCCGTGCGGCAAAGCGACTCCCGTGGATGTCGATGAGGGAGCGTGAGGATCACCTCGGGAACACGGAAAGCCGCTCCCAATGGCCGCTCCATATTTGTAAAAATCGGAGCGGTTGAGCTTCACACGTCCGGCCGATACCACCCACTCGACACAGAGTGGTACGGCGCCTCATCTCGTGGGAGGCACGACTTCAGGACAACAGCGAACGACTTCCGACGTGCCCTCAATGATTTGGAAGGATCGTTTTTGAAAATATCCGATCAGAAAGTTAGTTTTCTGAACGCATCCATTCGCGATTTCGTTCAAAACCTATTTCGGAATAATGCGGACTATGGTCGCGACCTCGTCGAATCCGCCGTTCGCTTTTTACAGATTCGGACACTTCGCGATTTGCAGAAAGATCGGGATTCTACCACCTTGAACGCGATACTAAAGCCGGCTTCGCAGCTGATCGAGGCATTGAGGCGCGTGATCACAGGGCCGCATATTCGCTGGCACCAAGAAACGAATGGTCAGATGATCGGGACTTATCTCGACGACTCCCCGGATAATCGCTTGCGTACGATCATTCAGTGGGCCGAAGACACAAAGTCCAGAGACCTACTTTCTTTGATATCGTTGGCTTATGAGCACCTGCAAAAATCATTAAGCATCTTCATCCCAGGAATGCTCGTTGCGCACCCTTGAAACGTCGACTTGGGTTTATAGCAACGGGGGAGCCGAGCTTCATGCTGTAATCATGAACGTTGTTCTTGAACGGCTCGACCGGGCTCGGACCTACGATTGGAGATCTGTCTTCGTCGGGCAACGGCCTCAAGCTGGACGGCCGACAGTGAACCTCGCTTTGCGGCGGAATATCAGGACTACCGACGAAAAGGGGTGTTCGATGAGGTCGAGGACTGCAATGAGTCGTCTGTGAACAATACGTTTTCAGGCGGGCGATAGTTTTGGCTTCGGGAAGAGCGCCATCAGGATGAGGCACAACAAAATCCTGAGCCACTTGATGAGGCGGCGGAAGTTGTAGCCGGCAGCGGCGAGGATGGCGTTGTTGAGGTCGCCGTTGCGGTGGGCGAGATAGTTGCGGCCCATTCGGTGCTCGTCCTTGAGATGGCCGATGACGGGCTCGACGGCCTAGCGGCGGCGCATCTCTCGTTTGATCGCCAGGGTCACGCGGCGTTTTTGTTTTGAGGTGTAGATTTTGAACTTGTAGTCGGCCTGCGCATTGTGGCCGCGATAGCCGGCATCGGCGTGGAGCCGATCGATCGTGGTGCCGACGAGTTTCTCGATCCCCGGGATCACCTCAGCCAGTGTGTGGCCGTCATAGGGATTGCCCGGCAGCGCCTTTACATGGGCGACGAACTGGCCGCCCTTGCTGTGCTTGAGGGTGGTAGCAACGCTGACCTTGACGCCGAACTCGTAAGGCTTGTGGGCCTTACCCTTGCCGATGCATTCCACTTCGGGGGCATGCAGGCTGTAGACCTTGGGGCCGCGCTGCCCGCGCTCCTGCGCTCGTACCTGTCGAGCGAGGCTGAGCAGGTGAGCGAAGCTGCCCTCGAGCCCATGGTCGCCATCGATCTTGCGGGCAATGTCACGGATGACGCGGCCGAGATAGGTCTTGAGCGTGCGCAAAGCCCTGTTGGCGCGCTTGAACTGCTTGGCATGGGCGTAACGCTGATGCTGGATCAGGGCGAACTTGCCGACCCGCGTGTAAGACTGCCGTAGCTCCACGCCCAGCTTTTTGGAAAGCTTCACCAGCTTCTCACGCGCCCGGTTCAACAGCTTGGCGTCGGTCGGGAAGGTAATGTTCTTCGGCTGCACCGTGGTGTCGACAATGACGCGCGAGAGCTCCGAAGGCTTCATCGCGCCGGTTCGCGTCGCTACCGCCAGGCTCTCCTGCAACAGCGCTTGCAGCCGCTCCTCCCCCATGCGGTTGCGCCAGTTCGTCATCGAGGAGCGATCGAGCGCAGCCGGTGCTGGAAAAACTCCTCGCCGCAGAAGTACTGTCGAGTAGGCCGAAGGAGTTTCACCCTCAGCCCCTCACAGAACCGGACGTGATACTCTCGCATCATCCGGCTCTTGTCACCCAACCGTTGCGTGACCGAGGCGCGCCCAGTGGACGAAGAGCGAGGGGCTGCGCTTTGCAATGCCGTTCAGCCGCCGCAAGCTCCGTCCCCGGTGCCTTTTGAGCGGCTTGTACTTCCGTTGGAGCCAGGCTCCGAGACGTTCGTCGAAGTACGTGAACAGCTTCCACAGCTCCGTTGGATAGAAGCGCCCGTAATACTGCCACCACCCTTGAAGGACCGGATTGAGTATTCGGGCTATATCAGCCAACGGAAGCGGCGCGTGCTGTGGCAAGCGCCAGCTTCTTATCCGCTCCCGCATGCGCGCGAGCGCCTGCGGACTAACTGCGGGAAGGAAGCACGTGAAGAGCTTTCCCCAACGATTCTTCGCCATGCGGGGTCGGAAGGTGAAGCCAAGGAAGGTGAAGTGGACTTGCGGATGTGTCCCGCGTCGATTGCTGTCCTTGCAGTAAACCACTTGGGTTTTCTGCGGGTGCAGCGTCAGATGACAGTCGGCCAACCTCTTCTCCAAAACCGCCTTCAGATGCTCCGCCTCCTGCCGTGTCCGGCAATGGCAGATTGCATCATCGGCATAGCGCTCGAACGGAATGCGCGGAAACGTCCGACGCATCCACGTATCGAAGGCGTAATGCAGAAAGAGATTCGCCAGCAACGGGCTTACCACCCTGCGGTGTTCCGGCTTCCCGTTTCTGGATCGTCCTATCAGGCATCTCTACCGGAGCCTTCAGCCATCTTTCGACGTAGAGCAGAACCCAGGGCTCCTGACAGTGCTTCCGAAGCGCTCTCATCAGAAGGGCATGATCGATCGTGTCGAAGGAAGCGGCCACAGACTACCCATCACCGTGATATTCCAGATTCGCTGACCATCACCCGCGAGCGCCACGCCTTCGAAGGCCAGTCGCTGGCCGTGATCAGCAGCATCCGGCGGCGCGGCGTCCTCCTCGTTCTCGTGGTCTTGCCAGACGGTAGCCGCTCGCTGATTCCGGCCAACTGGACCGATTGGAACGCCGAGCAGGCAAGGCGAACGCCGGCGAACGATGCTGGTGGTGCCCACGATCTCGGCCGGCTCGGCGATTTGCTCCACCTGCGCAAGATCATTGACGCTCTCTACGACCGACCCGTCGAGTCGGTGCAGTGCAAGGAGCGCAACCATGCAACTGAACCTGGCCTTTCTCGACCGCCCCGATCTTCCACCGAACCCCTTTCCAGCAGCCCCGTCGGCGGCGGCGTGGGAGCAGCTCGACGAAGCCTCGCGCACCGCGGCGCTCGAGATCCTCGCACGTCTCATCGCCCGCATGATCTCGGCCAGGTCGACGAGGGAGGCAAGCGATGAATGAACGCGCCAAGATCACGGCCAGCCATCTGTCCCGCCAGGCCATCGTCTACCTGCGCCAGTCGAGCGCCGCCCAGGTCGAGCACAATCGCGAGTCGACCGATCGACAGTATGCGCTTGCCGCCAAAGCCCGTGAACTTGGCTGGCCCAATGATCGCATCACCGTCATCGATGAGGACCTCGGGCTCTCCGGTTCCGGCTTTGTTGCGAGATCGGGCTTCGCCCGCCTCACCGCCGAAGTCGCACTCGCCCACGTCGGCCTCGTGCTCGGACTCGAGGTCTCGCGCCTGGCGCGCAACAACGCCGATTGGCACCGCCTCATCGACCTCGGCGGCCTCACCGACACGCTGATCGGCGATGCAGATGGCATCTATCATCCAGCCCTCTTCAATGATCGCCTCCTGCTCGGGCTCAAGGGCACCATGAGCGAGGCCGAGCTGCATGTGCTGAGGGCCCGCCTGAACGGCGGCATTCGCAACAAGGCAGCACGCGGTGAACTCCGCCGAGGATTGCCGGTCGGCTTTGTCTGGGGCGAGGCCGATGGCGAGGTCCGCTTCCACCCCGACGAGGCCATTGTCGCCGCCGTCCGCAACGTCTTCGCGCGCTTCGCCGAGACGGGCTCGGCGCGCCGCGTCTGGCTATGGTTTCGCTCGGAAGGGCTCACATTCCCTCTGCAGATGCACCAGAACGCAGAGATCCGCTGGGTCGAGGCCAGCTATACCGCCATCCACCACGTGCTCACAAATCCCGTCTATGCTGGCGCCTACGCCTATGGCAAATCACGCCAGGAGACGATGCTGGATGCAGCGGGTGCACGCACAAAGCGCGTGCGACAACTGCCGCGCTCCGCCTGGCAGGTACTCATATTGGTGAGCCATTGCTACACCTAATCATCGCTTCGCACCCCCCAGCGCGCGAACGCTGGGGTTTTTCCTTGCTCGCTCCTGCGCGATCGACCTAAGCTGTTGGCATTGTTCAACGGGAGGCGGACGTGGCGACAGGCATTGTGAAGTGGTTTAACGCGACCAAGGGATTTGGTTTCATCCAGCCCGATGACGGCGGCCAAGATGTCTTCGTGCACATCAGCGCAGTAGAGCGCGCTGGCCTATCGGGCTTGGCTGAGGGGCAGAAGGTATCTTACGAGGTCCAAATTGATCGGAAGCGCGGCAAGAGCAGCGCGGAGAATCTAAGGGTTGGCTAGCGATCATGGCCTGCCGGCATGAAAACGGGTTTCCTAGCGGTCGGAACGTGCGTGGTCGCCGGGTTGCCGTCCAAAAGGAACGCTGCCCACTGCGAACATCAGGAATGTGCCTGCGCTGATTTCCTTCGGCTTTGACTGCAACGGCGTTACCGCCGTGAGTTTTTGACGACCTTATTCACGTGAGGCCAGCTATGAGCGACGGACGTTGGCCCGTTCCCGCTTAACTTCCTCAGCATCTTTGTGGTCGATAGTCGTAAGCGAGTTCTTGGCGTCGCCGAACCTTCAACAACTCGTCGAGTTTACCGTCCATAGCCTGCGTATCGCGGTGTTCGGCGCGCTGAATAACAAGAGTCATTCCCCACGTTGCAAGGGTGACAAGCGAATGCCATTTCAGCCCGTCCCCAAAGACGATCCATAACACAGCATATGCGAGGAATGCGACTGGGCGGCACGTGAGCACGCCAACATGCGTCAGCCAACTTCGCACTTCCCGGAGAGCCATGACCACCAACGTGGTCTCAGTCCGCGGGTTCCGAAGTAGCTGCGATTTCACAACTCGCGCTCCATGGCAGCATGGCTGCGGTTCTTCACCTCGAACGGCGCCGCCGTAGGCCCGATCGCGGTGTTTCGAGACCAGCCTCCTCCCGGCCCATGCGGCAGGCTGCCCGAAATAGGTCGGGACCAATCTCGCCGCCTCGAAAGGCGTCACGGTAACGCAGTCCGGCTGGCGCGAACAGCAGCTGAAGGTCTGTCCTCCGCCACTGCAACGGCAGATCGCGGAGACCGTCTCCAACCCATCGCGAGGATGTCGAAGGCCTGGACGGTGACCTTCGGTCAAGCGCGTGACGCCTCCATGACGGTGCGCGAATGCCCCTGCAGACGATGATGCCTGCCCCTCGCGTATTGGGCCTTATGGAAAATCAGCTAGCGCTGCAACAAGCTGGCTTATTTCTTTGGTGAAGTAGAGATCAGATATGGATGGATAGCGGCCCAGCGCTTCAAAGCGCTGTTTTATATATTGGACGTCCACAATGGACTCATGCTCGCCTTCCTCGACGGCCAGCGCGTCGTGTTCGCTTTGGGCCCGTGCCTGCCGTGTTTCAGCATCCGCCAACGCCTGTGCAGCGCGATTGAGTTGGCCGATACAGTCACGCACCCGCGCCAGCGCAGCATCCGTGGGAAGTCGCTCCAACAGAATGTCGTGCGAGCCGATTCTTAGTCTTCGTGCCGCATCATCGAGCGCGCGCTTCGCGTCATCGCGCGACTGGCGGCGGCAGATCGTCGATCGCCTTGCGCACTGCACCTAGTCGCTCGCGCGAAGTGTCAATCGCGGCTGATTCTGCCAGCAAGCCACCATCAACCTTCATGGCGGCGATCTCAGCAGCCTCGATTGCGTCCGCGGAGTCGAGGGCCGTTATGTCATGCATCAATGCAGCATCTGTATCGAGCGCGGCGCGCCAAGCGGCGAGGGTCTGCGGTGGAACCGCCGGCAGATCGGCGAGGTCAGCAAGTTCTGTCGCGACGCTTTCGAGCCGCGCCAACTTTGAGCGCACGCGCAGCGTTCGCTGCCAACGCGTCAATGTGCTGCCGCTTTGGCCGTGCTCGGCATTCAGAGCCCCGCCTTTTGGGGGCTTGGGGCGGGGCCACGCAGGCCGCGCTTGCGCGCGAACCTGCTGGACCAACCCGGGCCGACCGGGCTCGTTCCCTTTGGCGCCCTCGGAAGGTTCTTCGTGCGCGAATATTGAAGACTCCGGCTGCGGACGGCGTATGATCGGCCGTGGGGATTTCAGGGATGGCTGCCTCGACCAACGAGCGTCCGATGTGTCCTGTGTGCAAGCACCGGATGGCGTTGGCGCGCATCTCTCCCGGCCCCCGCGGATTCGATGAGCGCACCTTCGAGTGCTCGACTTGCGAGCGTACCGAAGTGGTCCGCTTCGCCGTGGATCCGATGCAGACGGACGCGGTCGGCTGGCTCGCCGGTGAACTGAAGCCGCCAAACTGAAATTCGGTGTGAGTCGGGGTGGCGTGATGGACGAGGACTTCTGCAAAGAACAGACGCAACGCATTCGCGCTTTGGCCGAGCGGGCCGATCCCTTCACCAAGCGCCGCCTGTTGGCGTTGGTCGGCCGATACGCCCCCAGGGTAGCCGGTCCCTTGAAGGCCGCGGAGCGGCCGCTGCCGGTGCGCGCCACGCCGCCGGCGTCGATCCTCTCGGGGTCGGGCGAGGCGTGACCAAGGAAGCCATCGAAGTCCGGCGCGACGCTTGCGGCGGCGCGGGATCCCTGCCCGCGCGGGAGTCCGAGCCCGGCCGCAGGACCTATCCGGGCCGCTGCGTGAAGTGCGGAGGCAAGGGCCGTAAGCCGGCGAAGTCCGAGTGAGGTGCGACTGTCCGGATGGACCTTCGCGTCGACGTACGCTTTCGTGCCTTCGACAAACCCTTGGATGAGGGTGCCCAGAACGAATCACGCCTCCCGGCGCTTGAATCCTGACTCGTTGTACATGGCAACTATGAATTGAGGAGGCGAGAATGGTCCTGATAGGACTTGGCGCTCTGCTCGTTCTTGGCGGAATCTTGTACATGGCACGCGCTACTATTTGGCGGGGATCGCTTAGTCGGCCCGCTGGCGATACACTGGAGCCGACGCGGCCCGGCGTGGGATTCGTGGGGTCGGAGCGAACTGGCCGGGCATTCTCCTTATGGCAATCGGTGCCGTTCTGTTGGTGTTGGGGGCCGGCCTCTAGCCTCAGCCACCCGCCGAGCTGCTGCCTGGGCCATTTCAATTTGCCACTTTGCTGGTTTCGTGACGACGGTAAAGCCGTTGTCGTCCAGCCAATCGACCAAAGGCCAGAATTCCGCAAGAGCAGCCCTTGGTCCGCTAATGGGATGGTCCGGCCGTGCTCCTGCCCCGCCAGCAAGCGAAGCTGGC
>WNGR01002298.1_pt1 | contig 21545 bp, 24 predicted proteins | sample 5407581 | NCBI WGS metagenome assembly WNGR01 (sample SAMN13153383, study PRJNA577476) | soil metagenome | isolation source: 80 cm soil or saprolite under Garry oak tree replicate 2 | place: USA:California | collected 2016-06-15
CCTTTATCTTTTTGCGGAAGGAGCAATCCAAACGGGAGGCTTATCACCTCTTCACGACTCTTGCTCGCGATCTCTCCGACCGCTATCCTTCGTTTAAAACCGCGCTGGGAAGGATCGTAAAGGACAACTCCTCTCTTCGCGTTGGAACCCGTGACTATCGCACCGTGTTTGAATCCCTTATCCTGGAACCACTAAAGGACCTGCACATTGTCGGTCCCATTCTTGTCGTAATCGATGCATTGGACGAGAGTGGGGATGTAACCGGTGAAAATGGCTTACACAAATTTCTTGCTGAAAACCTCTCTAGACTGCCGTCGAACTTCCGTGTGCTCATCACCTCACGGCCGGAGGACATCATCGAGTCTGCGTTCGTTGGAGCTCCGTCAGTCCGAATCAAAAACATGGATGATCTTGAGCTGGCTGCTAAAACGCACGACGATATTCTCACCTTTCTTCGGACGGGGCTCCGTTCTGACGAGTTGAATACTTATTGCGATGCGTTGGCGACAAAGGCTGAGGGGCTGTTTCAGTGGGCAGCGGTTGCCTGTGGATACATCCTAGAACCTCCCGAATTCTTTGATTTCAGCAGGATCAAATGCATAGAGCATCTTTTGAAACCCACGATGGATCACCGTAGACCAGACCCGTTGGACGAGTTATATGAAGAAGTCCTTAAAGGATACTTCAGACACCAAGGAGCGCAGCATCTATTCCGTTCTGTCATGGGACAACTCAATGCCGCATTTGAACCCCTCTCCGTCCGATCCCTCATCACTCTACGTCAGCACGCCTCCATTGGTGACGACTCTGATCCTGAATCCGTTCGTAGAATGCTCGGTCGCCTAAGCTCGTTGCTGAGTAATGTCAATTCATCTGATCAAAACCTTCCCATCGTTCCTTTTCACACATCATTCCGTGATTTCCTGACAAATGAAGAGAAGAGCGGCGGCTTTTATGTCGACCTTCGCCATTCTCATCGTCATTTAGCCCATTCCTGTCTTGGTTTAGTGCTCCTCGAGCTCAAGTTCAATATCTGTAACCTCGAATCATCATATCTCGCCAACAACGATGTTCAAGACCTCAAATTGCTCATTTCTGATCATATCCAACCTGCTCTGTTATATGCCTGTCGCTTCTGGGGCGATCGTTTAGAACACCTTGCCTTTGAAATCGATCTCCTTGGCAAACTTCGGGCCTTCTTCGAGACAAAGTTTCTCTTTTGGCTGGAGGCCCTTAGCTTGACAAGCAATGTGCGTCTTGCTTTGCCAGCATTCTCATTTCTGAATGTGTGGCTGGCCACTGGTCAAGGTGTGAGTATAACTGTTGGTTCGATGAGACAGACAGGCAACTAATAGCTATGGTTGCAACAGGTGTCTCAAATGGAGCTAGAGAAATTCAGGGCATTCATCAATGACGCATCTGCATTTGTCCGGTATTTCGGGATAGCCATGGCAAAGTGTGCTTCCCATGTCTATCTCTCTACCCTACTATTTGCGCCGACTCGTTCTCTTGTCTCTGCACATTATTTCAGCTCATTTTCTCGAATCTTACGCGTGGAACGTGGGCGATTGTCTCTTTGGCCATCATCGGAGATGGTGATTTCAAACGTTGGGGGTGGAGTCCTTTCCATTGCCCTCTCACCAGATGGCCAACGCATCGTCTCAGGCTCGGACGATCAAAAAATTCGTGTGTGGAACGCCACTACGGGAGAGACAGAGGCAGGCCCATTTACTGGACACACGGATTCGGTCGTGTCTGTGGCATTCTCGCCAGATGGCCGGCGCATCGCCCCAGGCTCGCGCGATGGAACAATTCGTGTTTGGAACGCCACTTCGGGAGAGACAGAGGCAGGCCCATTTACTGGACACACGTCGTCGGTCACGTCTGTGGCACTTTCGCCAGATGGCCAGCGCATCGTCTCAGGCTCGCGCGATCGAACAATCCGTGTGTGGAGCGTCACGACTGGAGAAACAGCAGCAAGCGCATATATTGGACACACGGATTCGGCCGAGTCTGTGGCACTCTTGTCAGACGGTCAGTGCATTGTCTCATTAGGACTTAGATCAAATCGTAGGTTAAACGCTACGACAGAAAGTACGGAAACTACAAGACACGTCGAGTTCACTGACCACTCCGTGATCAATGAGGAGGGATGGATATGTGGTAGTAAAGGTGAACTCCTAATGTGGATCCCGCCACCTCATATGGCACATCTTCACTGCCCAAGTAATATCTGGGTTGCCGGCGAATATGAAACCCGCATCGATCTTTCTAATTTTGTACATGGGCGGAGTTGGACTACTTGTATTGATGATGTACCGAAAAAAAGCCGTACAGAGTTACATGAGGTCTACCCTTCCCGTTCCTTGTAACATGTTAGAGCACGCTAAATGTCAATCTATTTACTACCTAAGTCGGCGCCTGTCTCCTCAAGTCAAACCCCCATTTTCGACCTTGGCTTTTAGACGAGCGCCCGCTCCTCCGAATGCTAGTGCCAGTGCGGTCGTCTTCGTCTCCAACATCGATTTCGTAGCCAAGTTCGTCAAACGAGTACGGCAGAGGCACCTCTCGCGTGACGCGGTACTGATCCATATTACCTATATGTTCGTTCTCCAAGCGGTCTACCCATCCACACAATACACATTGGTCGGTAAAACGGGGCAGGTGCAGAGCAGACCGAAAGAAGTCGACGTACAAACATTCCACTGACAGCGCCGCAGCACTTCGAGGAGCGCGACTATCAATGAACGAATAGGAGTGGTGGGCCCGCGCGTTGGGAGGTATATTACCCATATGAAGCGGATGATAATGTTGGTGATCTGCACTAGGCGTCAGTTGCACTACTCTTTCCAGAAGTAGAGTAACCCCTTTACGATGGAAAGGTAGTAAAACTATACGTGGTGGTGCCGTCAGGGTGGTGTGAAAGCAGGCCATGAGAAGACGAGAAGCGCACCGGAATGTAGCTCGAGTAAATCAACTCATCGCGCAGGAACACAAACCGCGCGTGCAGACGTAGGACAGACCAATCCATAAGTAGGTCCTAGCACACGATAGTCAGCCACCGTTTATCACCAGAAAAGCTAAGCTTACCCATGATAACGCGTAAAGAGAGTTTATTGTTCCAAAAAAGCAGAGTAACACGAAGCTCGTGTCGGGTTTAGAGCCTTCGATTCAACCATGTTGAGAATAACGGTGGAACCTCTCGGAGAGGCGCATACCGTTATGTCGCCATAAATAGTAAAGAAAGTAATACAGGACCCCCATGAGATACTTCCCACCCTAAGAACGGTGTCGATGAGCTCACTAACTTTGGATGTGAAGAAAAGACTTGCGTTAATTAGATGTGTGATCAGGCTTGAGTCCCACCAACGTCGAATGCTCTGAAAGAAGCGGGCCACTAGCGGCAGAGCACCGAGGAGGAAAGGTACCCCCCAGGGAGCAGGGTTACTACACCTCTTAAATTGGTCGGAGTGAAACCCTACGACGTAAGAACACCCGACGAAGTAGATGCCACTGAGCGAGAATGTTAACGAGCAAAGTTGGTCCCTGAAGCGGTGCTTAGTATCAATCACGGGCTTGGATCGTCATCGAATGCACACACCCGAGCCAGAAGTCCGCGAACTGAGCCGCAAGCTACGATGAGAATCGCGACAAGAAGGATCGTGGAACTCGCGTACCTCCACTCGATGGAACCCACTTGTCAGAACTCGTCCGGATTTACGGAGGAACCACCACCGGCTCTCGCGGGACATGACCGGGAGAGGGTTGATCATCAATAACGTGACAAACAGCAACCAAATCGCGGGCCACGTCCAAGGCTCAACCATGTGTTCCATAGCGCGTGCGAAGGAGAGCCAAAAGGTCAAGCAGAGGGTTGTTAGTAGAATGCAAGGAATCTACAATGTGTGCTCGTCAGCATCCTTACATGTGTCAACAAGCCTACCCGTGACCCACCTCGAAGTATTCTCGGTGATCGACACGCGTTCTGACATCCAACTCTGAATAATTTATCAGAGACAAGTGACGAAACACTGCGGGATCCTCACCGAATACGAAAACGTAGTTGATACGAGAGGCGCTCCAAACTAACAGATTGGTGCCAACGAGAAACGCGAAAAGGGTAGGGACGAGCAAAATGGCGTAGATATACAACAAGCTTCCCCACGCTGGTATTGCGGCTCGCGTACTATCCTGGTAGCCTTAAAGAGTCTCAGTAACCGTACGGAAGAAGGTCGAGGACGTACTGCGAACGATGCCATCAACAAAGGCGGGGAAAGCAAGACCGAGAGCGATTCCTGTACGGAATGTGCTAAAATGGTGTGTCTTCTGAGAGTGAACTGCGCGTAAGCTGGTCAAGGCACGTTTCCTATCGCCCTGCGCTGTGTACGAATTCATCAGAAAACGAGTTGGGTGTCATCAGAAAATGCCCACCGAAACGCGTAGTAAATTGGTCCTCTGTCTCCTTCAATAGCGCTTGTACGGTCTGGTCTGACGCGAAACTACATAGGTCAACCTGTGGGGAACTATTTAACATCCTTGCAGCGAGAAAGGTAGGACAAACCTTCTCCTTCATGTACACATCTTGCAATGGTATCTAAGGCAATAACTTAAGAGGAGTTGACAAGTGAACCGAATGATCATACCCCTGTGACCTTCTCGAACTTCTTCAGCGCCTTTCGAAAGCCGGTGATATTTAAAATCTGCTTCCTCGGGTCAATTTCGGGGAGCAACTTAAAACAATCGTCTTACGCGATAATTATTGAGGACTTCAAGCCCACTGTAGTGCTCCGCTACAGCACGCTTGAGTTTCTTGCGCGCAGATATATAATCCTCCGGAGGAAGCTTCGCCGAGCTGGGCTGGCGTTGTAGGCGGGATTCCTGTGCGGCGTCTGCCGTCCGGTTTCCGGCTCGTGGCCTTTCGTCCGTATAAATGGTATCATGAGACCATTGCGCCTGATGGTTCTTCCTCGTGGAGGCATTCAACCGATGGGCCGGAAGAAAGGGCAACGAAGTGTTATGGTGGGCCCCCGGGTAAGCATCCTGTTTTCGAATAGTTCAGCACCGCAAAAAAAATGGAAGGACGAAAATTCGGTCACATGAAACAAACGACGGTGGTCCTTCAACTCCCCAAGTTGTTCCTTGAGTCGTAAGCTACGTGCGCGGGCTTCGGCCTCACGTTTGATAAAGAAAGACTCGATTTTGGACAGTTCCGAGTTGAGCTTATCAATGAATGCCAACTGGACAGGTGGCATGCGCTCAAGAAGTGGAGAAAGGGGAAGCGGAAGAACGGGTATAGAAGATGACCGAATGACTGGGAGAGGCCATTGAGCCAGAACAGAGAGTAGACAAAAAAACGTAATCACATCGTGAAGAGCGTCTGCGCAATTTTTCCAGGAGTTGTGAACCTCGTTGAGAAGCAGAAGGTCGTCCCCCTCTCGAAGGAAGCGGAATGAACTCCAATATTACGACGCCTGAATTCTGCTTAGCAGGGGGGCTGTCGTGGGCTGCAGGGGTGGTCTTTTTTGGAAAAAATAATAATATTGAATGCACACGCTAAGAAACTAAGACAGCACCTACGTTGGTAAGACCAACCCCTCTCATCTGCAGCTCTTGGAGCTCAAGCTGGGCTTCACGGGCGTCCACGGTCTGCTCTTTCTGTCGTCCATCTTGCGCATCGGCTGCGCGGCCACCACCGGCATTTTCCCGGTGGTTGATACTGTGGAGCCACTCAGATGCGCCTGACCCGCCGGGAAGAGCATCGTGGTCGCTATCGGATGACATGGTCCTGGTCAATTGTAGTCCATCTCCACCCTGTTGCGCCGATTTGATGTCCATAATCCGCTTTTTGAGACCACGATAGTCACTGTCACACGACCAGCCACACACGCCGTCCCGTGAGATTTGAAGGTGAGAGGATAAGTGCTGGGTTACGCACATGTATGCACGTTTCCATTCCGGCGCCTTTGGGATAGCAGTTACGTGTCAATGAGCATCGATCGAATTCATTGAAGAGGTGACCATACTTGCGCATTGTCCAGGTATCTACACGTTCGAAAATATGAGAGATTTAACACCAAGCACACGAGGGCACAACACGGAGACGATACCTGGCAAACTTCATCGAGAGTTGATCAAAACCCGGTGCCAACAACTACTCGGTTGTCCCCAATATTTTTCAAGGTCAAGATACACTGTCATTTTAAGGTTCTTGAGATACATATATACCCTCAGGTTATTTACTTACTGTTATCGTTATATTAACCTCCGTGCGTCGGATTTGCCTTGGAAGGGAAACCCGCGGGTGTAGCTGAGGTCAGGTCGGATGGATACAATCGGGGTTACCAGGTTTAAGGGCACGCGACTCTGATAGCAAGTGGCCGCACTGCACCGCTCGTCCTGGCCCGGATCCGGATCACAAGCGCTCGTTACTGGAGGCCTCACACATCTCCGTACGACAACAACACGGACTCCACGCTCAATCTCCGAGTCCAGCCACCACTACGTCAGGCCTGTTTTTAGCCTCATAAGTATGGCAATCGGTCATAGCGTCTCTTGACCACAATCTCCTCTGTACCCTCTGCATTATCCGTTGCGAGAGGCACACTTCCTCCCTTCACTCTATCCTAGGTCCTGCCACCCCCGACTTGGGCCTTCTTATGGGCTGTAACTGCTTATGTTTCTGAACAATGAGCCCGTTGCTTATGGTGAGCCACCAGGCTCGGCACTCACACACACATCATACCGGAACGCTTAACCGACCTCCAATAGCTCACCTTGTAAAGTTGGTTCATGTGTTTGCCGGTGTCTATGTGTACGTAGGGCGTTCCTCTCCCGTCGCGCTCTGATCACCGGTTTGCTGCATATAGATGGGAGTACGTCACCAATTTAGACTTCGAGTGGGAGATATACACCGGGCAGCGACACTGGCGATGGTCGTTTGTCGTCTATCTCGTGGCAAGGGCACTAGCCCTTGCGTGTCTTGCCACCATGGTGGTCGGCTTCGATGTCACGACACGTTATGACTGCGACGTGAGCATCCACACCGATCTTTCCTTCCATTTCTCCTAACACCTTATATTTCCCTGCAGGTATGGTTTAGAGTAGTGCTGGTTTGTACTTCATATCACTCGGCGGATGCAAGGGGCTGACAAGCGATAGGCCACTTCGTGGTCTTCTGGTGTATTTGCATCTCTGCTTCTTGTGCTTCGAGGGTTAGTCATTATATTTTGTGTGCACCACTAGCGATCGAAGCAGCAGCTGCCACGCAGAGTCGCCCTATGGGCACGCGATAGAAAGGTTATTGCCATCGCCAGCGCGGTGTGGTTTGCTAATTTGGGTGGCTCGATTTACGGTACGCACATAGTCGTCCTCTTCGGACATTGAGACATTCACTCAACTCTTTCATATTCTCCGTAAAGCGACGACGAGGGTCAGTGCTCCTGTGCCCGAACTCTCGAGGTACAATGACGATCTTGTCCCCTCTGTTCATAGGGCTATTCACGTTGGTCCCCTTCTACAAAGTATTGCCCTATCGACGGCACGTCGGACTTCCGGTGGAGCATTTTGATCAACTTTATTCAAGACTTGACTCTGCTTTGCATCATGTTCTCCGGTGTGCTTCACAAGAAAAATTCGACACGTCTGTGGAACATGCTCTATATCCAAGGTCTGTGGTGGATCCTCGCCTGGATATTGACGGAGTTGCCTTCTATCGTACGTTATTTCTTCTCAGGGCTACCCTATCCTCACAGTGAGACGTTGCTCAGGCATTGAGTTTTCGAGGCGTGAATGGTACGTGATTTTCAAAAGAATGCCGAACGACGTTACATTAAACTGGTTTCTAGAACACTGGAACCTGGTGCGCCGACATCCATATTCTCTTGCTCCTACTGGCGTCATTATTGATATCCACACAGATGTTCCAAGTGCCACATAGTTCGTACCCACTATCCTGCATCTTCATTGACGTTACCAACTTTCGCTCCCCGGCGTGCTAAATAGTGACACTCACGTGCGCAGTCCTCCACCCTCCCTTTTACGTCTCCTTACTAACTCGACCCGGGCGGGACATAGGGTCATCACTGCTTCGCGTGCTTACCGCATTCTCTTCCAATACATTACCAAGTAAACAAATCCCTCTCTTTTCTGCCGCTAGGAGGCTCACATCCCAATCCCATGACCTCAGTGACCACGAAACCTACCCTCCGCCACGACGGCAGGTCCGCGCAACCAACGCACCACGTATTCTCTACGACGGACAAGACTTACGGGTGACGGTCCACCGCACAGTCGAGTACGACGTGGAACTGCCGCCGCCGCCGCTGCCAACGCACCATCTGGGCACCGCGATAGTACTGAAGGACATGAACCGCGCATCGAGCTCCGGGTCGTCGACCGTGGGCTCGAGCTCTGGTTCGGAATTCAGTAGGAGTGGCGCAGCATCGCCAGCGTAAGGGGGAGAGAGAGAGGTGGATGAGACGCAGATGAGGCAAGGTTTCGGTGCATGCGCGGTGTGCGGTCACGGCGTAGGGAACAAGAAGTAGCTACCGACCCGCATGAGCGGGCGGCATGTAGCCAACGTATAGGTGCAACTGTTACTGTATGATCACACGACGGACAAAACTTTTGATGGCGGCTCCAGTCCCCGCCTACCCTAGGGAGACGCGTCTCGACCACTGCGCTCTTCAGGCCTCAGGGGCAGACTCTGCATTCTCCGAGAGTCCAGACTCGGGAAAATAGAAGAGGCTTCGTGCCCGGAGCAATGGAGAGACCCTCTTTGTTATCACGTACCCCAAAGACATACCTGGAAGGCTCATCCCTCGGACGTTCTAAATTCAAGCTACAGACTTCTCGTGAACTCTGAACTTTTTTTTTTGAAACCATTTGAAACCATTTGTGAACTTTGAACTTGTAGCTCGAAGCTTGAAGTGCCGTCCTTCTAGTTGCTCTTTTTTTTTGGACGGATCCGTCGGTACAACATACGTTATGACGGGTAGATATGTAGAACATCAGACCAACGTACTATGCATGTTCGACCCACGCCCATTCTGGAACGGCGTCATTTGCAAATAAAGTCCGGATCTGGTTTTCGAGCTACGGACGGCCAAGCTCTTGGGTATCACATTGCTGTGACCGTGAGTGACTTTGCATTGACCGAGGAACGAAACGAAACAAAGTACTGTATAGCCACGTGTAGTGCATGTCACGTCGAGAATATCCATGCAACAGATCCAGCTTTGACCGCGACACCGGCGCAATTTTTGTCTTTTCTTTGTCTTTTCGAAATCGCTGCTAGTGCGCCTTGGGTGTGTGGTATAGCTCAATGCAGCCCTCTTGTCTCGTACTTTCCGTTCTTTGCGAATCGGTCCTTCTCCGAAAAGCAGAGCACCCCCGGGGGTCTTTGTCAGGACCGGTGGCGTGCGCCAACCACAAGCATACTGACTGGTACGTAGGGGGTGTTTTCGTAATAATAAAAAATTCCATAATCCGCAGTAGTATTTAACTTAGGGACGAAGACGCGGTCCCCGTGGACGCGACAAATTTCACGCATGTGGACTTCAATGGACAACATTATCGTAAACGGATTCGCATCTAACGTGAATCGTTTATCATGACGCAGTATAGGCCGACTGGGCCGAGCGTTTGGCTCCGGGCCGAGGTCCGTTGTGTCGGCTTTGCGGTCGCACAGTCGTCTTCCGAAATTGGCAAAGTGAGTCGGGTGAGAAGAGGACCTACACTATGGACTGGGGTAGGGTCTGCGGACCATACCCGTTCAAAATACCCTTTTTCCGTACTTTCTAAAAGAAGCACTCTATGGACGTCCGGCGTGCAGCGTGGCAGGTGAATAGAATTTTGTAAACGCAAGGCTAGTTCACCAGTCGCGCCCAACTTACAGCGCTCAGGTTCTTTGGTCACAGCATCACTCCATTCTTCCAATCGGCCTTTCATTCTTCCATGGGAGCCGGCCACTGCACCCGAGTGCGCCCACGTCCACGCGTCCTCAAAACGGGCGGGAGCCATTGCCGGCGGGCGCGTGTTGATGTCAGTGTCATATATACACACGACGGGCTGCTCGGCTGCTGGTTGGGACTGTGTGTTCGGACGCCACTGGCACATCTGTCGTTTGTGCCCTTTTCATGGTACTCATGTAGTGACCGACCCTGCGTTACGGAGCATCATCAAGCCGCATACCATGCCACGTATACCCACCTGCCGTTCAGTGCGATGGAGGACGGAGTTTTAACATGTAGACTAAGTCACCGAGACTCCGTAGTCAGTTTCTTAAGGTTAAATGGTGAGTCTCGAATATGTGACAGAGTACTACCGAGAGGGTCCAGGCGGCGACACGTCATTTGCCTCACATACTTGGGATTTGAAATATGGGAGCAGTATTTTCAGTATTCTGCGGCAATCCACAGGGGTCGCGGCCCAGAATGAGTGGGGAGCAAGCATCGTGGAATTCTACTGGACATGTGCAAAATGACGAGTAATAGATCCCGAATGGGAGCGAGGAGGCTCAAGTGTCTATCCGATCAGTATTGAGAGGCAGCTGCCTGGCACTAGAAAAAAAAACAAAGCGGTGAGAATCAGAACACGGATCAAAATGGCGAAAGCTTACAGCCTTGAGCTGTTCGAGGTACCATGAGCAGCTCTGCAAGTCGGCCTTCTCGATACACTTGGAGAACTCCTTGGCCTGCACCTCGCAATTCGAAGCGAAGGAAGACGTGTTTTGTTGGGGAACTGCTTGTTGCTGCTGCTCAGCTGGCGCAGCTTCAGAGCGGCCACCAAAGAGCATGGACGAGATGCCGTGGCCGATAGTCGAACCAACAGCAACGGAGCCCGCGGTGGCTGCCATCTGCGCGAGCATACCGGGACCACTACTAGGTGCCTGCGTCTGCGCCGGGGCAGAGGTGTGCGCAGGTGGCGCAGGGGCTGGTGGAGCGTGCTGCGCGGGATAGGCTGCTGTGGAGGCACTACGAGAGCGTGCGCTGGCAGGCGCTGAAGCAGGACGAGAGGTCGTGGGACGAGAAGAACGAGACTGGCGCTGTTGGGGTATACATGAGCTCTCTCGCACCTAGTTTATGATTTGGTGAGTAACTCACGGGCATCGTGGTTTGAGTTGAGGTTGACGACTGAAAAGCGTGAAGCCAAGCGACGCGAATGGTTTCGGAAGAAAACTAGGAACCCGTGTGAAAGTATCACGTGGTTATATTCATCCCCAACGTCAAGACAGCACAAGTCCAGCTCAGTTCACGGTCATGGCGGCCAAAGCGACTCAACACTCGGCTCAAGTCCTGCGCGCATGGCAATCAGCACTGCCCATTCCTCCAGCACATCGTAGACCGATAGTATCTTCGTTAATATGGTCGTTATCTTCACCGTCCGCGTCCCTCCCTTACCTCAAACCTACTCCGTGGCCCACACCAGCACTTTCTCAAGTGACAAAGCGAGGAATGGCTACTCTTTCAAAGTCGAAGAATTTGAAAAGACAGGAGACTGAAGAAGAGTCGTTGGCGAGGTTCCATCGTGTCGTCCGTGATGAAAGCGAGTCGGCTGTTGACATATGGGCTCTCCCTTTGGAATCCCTAGGTGTGTTTGTGTGTCACCTTGAGACGCACTATTGGCTCACCAGAATCCCGAAAACCGGACTTCGTACGTTAACGAAGACGTTCACATTCCGTCATTTCCTGCACGAGTGGAGAACGCCACTTTGCGCGATCATATTGCACTCCTTCGAGATAATTTCTTGAACTTCCTAAAAAATATTTCGAGGTGCGTAGCTTTCCTTCCGCTTCCGTACTAGTCAAGTCCCTAGTTCCTGGAGGATCGCCAACGCACTTACAACGTGCTTCTTTGAGCTGTCCCATCTCTTGGGTGCTTCTTCTCGTCCAAAAAAAAAATAGTCAGACGTACTAACCATATACAGTATGCGTAGACTTGCTCAAGAAAACGCGTTTCCCGGACGAGAAACGTCATCTGCCCGTTCTTTCCAGATTTTCCAGACCAAATCCACGAAGGATGATGCCTGGGTCGCACCGTTGCGTGGCACCATTCTCGAAAACTACAGGCGCATAAACAATGCCATCGCCGAGTGAATTTTCGTCTCGTGCCCCTTGTGTCGTCATTCCCGCTGACGCCCATTTCCCAGAGGCGACTCGAAAACGATTGCGTCACTGTCCTCAGGTGAATACGCCAAGTCCGCTCTCAGGAAGCTGCGGAGTCTACATCCTGCTGGGAGCTCCACGGTCTATAGGTGGCGCTTGGTTTCGCAGCCCTCGCCTGTACGCATCATCAGCGTCCGTGCCATCGAGGGTCATTTCGGTTTACAACCGCTACGCGCTGGCAATCCTCTTTATGTAAATGTGCTTGCGCGCTTTGAGACCATTCAGTCCCTGACCAGACGTGGGGTCGCATCGACGACCGAGCCGAAGCGTGTCGTCGAGCACCTGTTGTTCGAGAAGCGGATGTGGTACGATACGCCTTGGGTCATCAAGGAGCAGCTATATATGGACCGGTAGAGTGCATACAGCCCCGTTCTGCTGGCGTGGTATCCTATAGCACTCATTCTTTTTTGCCGGGTCATAAAGGAAACACGAATCTCTGACACCCAAAATTTGATTTATCTACCTATTAGCCCTACCTGGTTTGCTAATTCACCCGACATGCTAGGCGGCTTTCGACGATTCAGGGGTTTGGGCTAAGGCTGGCTGGACCAACGCTAGCCAAGCAACCGCCTTCTCGACCGCCGCGGCTGGTGCATCATCGCCCAAAAACGCGTCCATATTTTGCATAGACAGTTCCCATTCTCCCTTACCGCGCTCCTGCATCGCGGCCTCGTACTCCCGGACGCGCACTGCGAGCTCGGTTGGTGTCTTCGCTTTGGCGAGCGCAAGTCCGAGATCAGCACCGTCCGCCATGGCGAGATTCGCGCCAGCGCCTGCAAACGGCACCATCAAATGCGCGGCATCGCCGAGCAGCGTGACGCGTCCACCTGGTGCGGTGTCCCACCGGTGCCCAGATGGCAGTACCCAGAGCGGGCGTGCGATGAAGCCCGTGGTGCTAGGCGTGCCAATAAGCGCACGCAGCTGTGGCGCCCACCCGTCAAAATATCGCAGGACCGCCGCGCGGAGCGCCGGCGTATCCTGCTGCGTCGCTGCTGCATCGAACGTGCCGTTCGGGACGCGCAGCGCCGCATAGACGCGCACCACTCCGCCGCTGTTGCGCTGTGCGATGATCCCCCGGCTATCGCTGACTGCGAAGAGCGTCCCACGGCCGACGAGCTTCGCGGCCTCTTGTAGCGTGGCGTCGCCGTCGGCATCCAGCGCGAGAAGGCTGTCTACGAACGTCACGCCGCTGTAGGTCGGCTGCGCGGGTGACAAGAGCGGACGCACGCGCGACCACGCGCCGTCTGCGCCGACGACGACGTCGAATTTTTTTGGGGAGGGAGTGACGCCGGAAGCGGGCCGCGTGAAGATAAGAGACACTTTATCGTCGTCGTTAGCGCCTGAGAGTTGCACAGACTCGACGCCGTGGTCCCAGTGTACCGTGCCTGGATGCAGCGAATCGAGCAGCAACTGACGCAGCTGGCCGCGGTCTATCTCCGGGCGACCTCCACGTGGGGGGGCCTGCTCATCAGGAGAAGAAGGATCTTCGGCCGCGGGTGGTGGTGGTACTTCCTCGAAAGCGATCGAGCCATGTTTGTCCGTTATCTTCATCTCCTCGTCCTCGGGACGTGCGAGCTTGCGGAACTGTGCCGTGAGCCCCGCCGTCTCCAACGCATACTGCCCCGATTCGGGGTGCATGTCGAGCGAGCCTCCCTGCCCGCGAGAGTCAGGCGTGGGCTCGCACTCAAAGACGCTGACAGTGAGTCCATGCAATTGGAGGACACGCGCGAGAACAAGACCGCCAAGGCCAGCGCCAACGACGGCGACTGAGAATGGGGATGGAGAAGTCATCAGGAATTGGGGACGAAACGTTGTTCCCAGAGTGTGTATCTGGTGGGATTGCGGACTTGGACGAGCTGTGTCTGCTGACAATTTGAGTCGAATTATGTACCAGGAAGGGCTGATCAGTAATCCATCATATGACCTGACGTTCGTTGATCTAAAAATTGATCATGAGAAGATCAACAGGCTCCGGTGAAACTTGATAGCACAACGCAACGTGTTGTTGGAGTTTTTTTGTCTTGTTCTGGGATAGGGTGGCCACGGTGCACTTGTCTCCCATTCAGAGAACCTGGGCCCCGCATGGGACGTCGCGTCATGCCAGGTGTGATAAGGTTGATTGTTTATGTCCATATGGTCGTTGACGTATGCCGGTCTTCCGCGGTTTTTGGCGTGGAGAACGTAGCTCTCGGCAGTTCTTTGAACAACTCGAGTTTGGCACGACGTTACAGTAATCGATCCGACTGAAGGGTGACCGATACGTGATCAGAGCTTAGCTCGCAATCGAGCCTGATCGCCACTAGATACACGCCAGAAATACGATATCCTGGCTCTGCTGAGGAGCCGAATCCCGAGGGTCCGAACTAGTGACTCGCCGATCCACCCACTCCAGTGGAAGCGATGGCTGAACAATACGGCAAGATTGGAAATTTGATAGGGCTGGCTCGCACGCGCTTCCCAGCGACCCAACCTACCCGCAAGCCGATCACGGTTTCCTCTCTTCCATAGTACTCACGTACAGGCCCTTTGCGGAATCGTCCATATCTTTTACCCCCCCCCCCCAATATTCTAGGCCGATCCCTCTCCGCAAGGCCCGATTTCTGCGTGGGTAACAACTCATCATTGGTCCGCAGTCAGCGTATCACGAGTTCCGAGGTTCGGCTCTCTTGCAGCTTGAGCTTGCACGGAGTTTCTTGGCTTACGCCGCACCTCGCTCTTGCCCTGCCCCTGTTTTTCCAGGGTAGCGGCGTTCGCTTGGAGGCCGAAAACGTCCGCACACTGGTTTCCTCTTGGGTACCTCTTGCCTGCCTTTGGACCATACTTTCCCCACTGACCCAATTCGCCGTCTTCCGGTGCCGCTCGACCCGGGCCAGAGCCCACGCTTAAGAACGCAGGAACAATACGCCAGCGTCAATCACGCTTATGGATCCAAGGACCAAAGGACCAGAGAGAAGAAGTCCATCACGGCAGCCTCGCTCGCGGGCAAATCGATAAATACTGCCTTCTGCATCTCAGCTGCCGTTCTCACGTTCGCCTGTCTTCTACTGCGCATCTACGCAACCAGCCAAGTAAAATTGGGCTCATATGATGGAGCAATTACCTCGTGCCTGGGACGTTGACAGGGACACCGACCCTCATGGTAGTCACCACCGGGACCGCTCGTTGCCCAACAATGCCCTTCGATACACTTCCCATGGTCCCGACACTCCAGCGCCCGCTCATGATACGTTCAGGCAAGCGGGCGTTCACTTAGACTTTTTGATCGTTGGCGGTGGTTCGTCCCCACGATTCACTCCTCACTTGCTCATGGCCAACTCGCTGCTTCTCCATTAGGGATCGCCGGACTTGCTGTTGCATACGCGCTGGCCGCATCGGGTCATCGCGTACGAGTGCTCGAGCAAGCGCGGGTCTTAAAGCGTTGTCCCGGGGGCGTGCGACTACCTCCAAACGCAACAAGAATCTTATCATACTGGGGAGTCGAAAAAGAGATAACACAAAAAGCGTCCACCATCCCGTCATCTTCTATCCTCGACAGTGAGTGTCTCTGTCGATCGGCACTTTTTGGCCCGTGTGGCACATGAGTGCCAGGAATGAGACAAATGCTGACTGGCTTCGTCTGCTTGAAAGTGAAGACGGGAAAATCGATTGGGCAGTCTGCATGGCAAGCGGATCTTGTTGAAGAGCTAGGGGCAGAATATCTCACGATGCACGTAAGCCCGCACGCCGCACCGGCGCGCTCCACCGCTTGACACTGAATTCCCCGATGGTTCAGCACGCGGACTTACTTGAAATTCTTCATCGCCTCGCTTTATCCGCAGGCGCGCGCGTAACTTTTGGTGCGCTTGTCGAATCAGTGGAGCCTGCTCCCGAAGCTCCGCCTGAAAATGCTACAAGCACCTCTATCGCCGGGCCTAGCACATGCACGTTGCGACCCAGTGTGAGGCTCAAGACCGGTGAGATCCTCCATGCGGATGTGATCGTAGGCGCCGATGGTCTGCGAAGCATCGTACGCCGAGCCGTCACCGGGGAGCCAGAGCCAGAAGCGACTTCAACTGGATTAAGGGTGTACACTGGCAGCGTACCGATGTCTGACATTCGCAAGCACGCGCCTCTGAGACAACTTGCAGACGGGTGGTTGTACTGGGTTGGCGAGGGACGTGCTGTGCTTGGTGCGTCCAGCTTTGTCCCCATTCCGCGTTGGCGTGCGATTCTCTTCTCCCCTACTGTATACTGATTGAACGTCATTTTTCCGGGACTCTAGGCTATCCCGTAGTGAGTTCGGCTCCCGTCTAGGAGAAGGAGATGAACTAACGCTTCCGGGGCATCCTTTCCCAGCGACGCCATCAGGATTTCGCCATTCACGTATTGTGGGAAGATCACAAGAAGTCCGCAGCGGCTTCAAGGCAAGGCGCGCTTGACAGCTGGGATCCGACCACTTCATTAAGCTCGATAAGATACAAAGAAGGGCAAATGGACTCAAGGTGGGCGTTGGATCCCGTGAGACGCCATCACAGAACTCTAATTACCTTGTCCTTGTCCCCATCCAGGTTGCGTTTCTTACTCGACAATGCGGGTCCAGTGTCGTGCCAATCGTATGTTGTGATACCACGGCTCGAGAGTTGGGTAGACGATTCGGAAAGCATCGTGCTCATCGGCGAAGCGGCCCATCCACAAGGTGTACGTGCATGCATGAGTTTTACTCTTCTCAGCCCTTTTTCCCCCTTCTGTCTTCTGTCTTCCTCTTCCTCTTCCTTGTTCTAACTTTGGGGACCGCGCGCCAGCCCGGAACGACATATGCATGCAGCCTCGCCCTCGAGGACGCAGCCATCCTCGGCACACTATTCTCTCGCCTGCGGAGCCGGGACCAAGTCCCGACGCTTCTGTACGCATTCCAGGACCTGCACAAGGGGCGCGCGGACGCTCTGGCAGCGCTAGAGATCGAAAACGCCGAAGTGGCGCTCTCGAACCCACCGCGCGTCCGCGATGGACTGGTCCGCTGGTCCGCGCTCCCCGCCGACGAGCCCGAGCCCCCATCGGAAAGCGGCCCAACGGACGCCGAGCTCGCGGACATCGCGGAGGTGTGGGGCTATTTTGCTATAGATGCCGCGGACGAATGGTGGGTGGAGTGGGGCCTTCTGCGCGAGCGGTCACGTGTGGGAAGGTAGTAGTAGAACCCGACCGACACTTGCCGCAGGCCCAGCCGGCCCCAGCCGGTACCCCGTGTAGGCGTGCCGCGTGCGGCGGGGGGCACTGGGTTTTTTTTCTGCTTTCGCCCGGCGGCCCCATGGGGAAAACGCGTCGAACACAAAAAATCACTTGGTGGTACTGTATGGTGCCACTCCACAGTGCCTCCCGCTTTAGACCGGTGGACTTTCTTTTTTTGGTTCCCTCTCTCCGAGTCACCCACCCCTCTGATTCCTACTGGAGATCGATCATCACTTTGAACCACCATCGACGGACACGTGTTTATACATAGGACAAGGACATTCATTTATGATATGCCTCCTCGGCGTGTGCCGCTTTCTCGGGTGTGTCAGGAGGTGTCAGTCGGGGTGTGTTTTTTTTTTCTCTTTTGTCTTTGGTGTCTTTCGATCGGAAGGTGCGGTGATGTGGCACGTCCGAGTCGTCTCGTGGGGGGTAGAACTTGCCGCCACTCATTAAAGTTACTCTACTCATCAGCAGAGCAAAAGGAATATCATTAGACCGAGACGGGATAAATTCGAATAATGCCGCCTGTTGAAACCATCGTAGATCGCTGGCTTGAGTTAGTATGTAGCCAGCCGTGGGTGCGTAGCGTGCACACGCGGCTTCTATCAACTCAACTTTTCATTTTGCGACGGCGTTTTTAAACCGAACTCCTGGCAGGCAGACTTCTACTAGTACAGGAGTTTCACTGTGGGTAAACCACGCGGTCGCGTCTTTAGACTCTCAGTTCTTGTATCAGTACCAGCTCTTTTTTTCTCCCTGTTCCTCCCAGAAACGGTTGTGAAATCGTACAGACAAAGATAACACTTAGTACAAGACTGCCTCGTTTTAAATCTCGAACCCCGTCCTCGTGAAACGCCGCGCTAAATGTTTATCCCGACCTGTTCCGGAGATACTCCACCCACCATTCCTCGAACCCGCCTGTCATAAGCCCACCATCGACACTCAGGTCTTCTGTCTCCCTCAGAGAGAATTGGGTGTTTTGCGGACGCGGCGTGGACCCTTTTTTTTTTTTCCAAACGAAAGAAGAGAAGAATGGAAATGGAAAAAGAAAGAAAGAAAGGACGCATCAGATCTATGGCAGCAAGGGAGGGGGTGTGTGTGTGTGCCGTAGCCCGTACGTACCTGGGGGCGGTGGACCAGCGTCCGGTATGATGTGTGCATGTGGAATACCGAGGATGCGCGCAAAAATGAGGCATATCTCGTATTTCGTAAACGGCTCTTCAGCCGAGTAATGTATCACCGGAGGTAGCGGTGCGTCCCTTGGTCTTTCTGACTCCCGGTGAATGAAAAGATTAAATAAAACAAAATGCGACGACAAAAAAAAGGAGAGGGGGAATGGTTCCTTACGTGCAAGGCGGACGAGAAAGCTTGCGATATCGAGCACGTTGGTCGGGAACCGCGTCTGATAGTGGTCCATCCTGTACTGCTTTCCCGACTGGTCCCGCACGACGTCCAGTAGGATATTGACCGCCGAATCTGCGTTCGATGGAGCGGGACCATATCTGCGCCCGCGTGCGTTTTTTCACGATATGGTTTGCTCGATCGATCAAGGATCAAAGAATGGAAGACGCACAAGATGGGAACGCGCAACACGGCTATACGCGCGCCTTGAACGCCGAGCAGGGCAAGTTCGCCGTCGCGCTTTGTGATGCCATACAGGTTAACCGGGTTCGTTTGTGCCGAGGGTTCATACGGCGGTGAGGTGCCATCAAAGACGTAGTCTATATATAGGACGGATCGACCAGTTGAGCATTGGCGAATGACGAGGCAAGAAAAAGAGGGAGTAACCGGTGGAGATGAAGATGAGCGTGAACCCAAGTTCCTTTGCGAGGGCAGCGAGGTGTGCAGGCACGTCGACGTTTAGCTGTTGCAGAGGGGGCGTGTGTAAGAGAGATAGGTCATGGGCAGGGCAGGGAGAATGGGGGTACCTTTCTCGTGCCTTCTGGGTCCTGTACGGTACATCGCGATCAGAGTGGCGAATACTTGGCATCCCCGGGGGAAAGGGGCCCACGACGCACCTTCTCAGCGACATCAGGCTTGCGCTCTGCCGCACAGTGTATCACCCCTACGTGTGCGAAAGAGGGTAAGTTTCATTTTCCCGTGTCCTCCAAACAATGACACTGTTATTGCAGCTCAAATAAAAAAATTTTGTGAATCATGTGGGAGGACCGCGGCTCAGTACGTGGAGGGGCGAATTACGCGAGGGCACGCCACCGCCACGCCACGAAGGGGAACGGGCGCCGGTGTGGCACCAGCAGCGCGACCGCCCGCGGCTGATAGCCCAGTAAAATGAACTGATAACGGCTCACAATTGGGTTTGGCGTCCCGGAAAAACGTGGAGACGGCGTCTGAATCGAGGAGATTTAGTTTATGCAGGTTGCGGTCTCCGCCTGGACGCGAGTGTGCGAGGCCGATGACAGCATGGTGGTCACGGTCGTCGGTGTCTCCTGCCGTCGTGTGTGTGCTCGTAAATGCATCGAACACGGCAGTTCCGAGGACACCGGATGCTCCTGTACAACAAATAGAAGCATTTAATACTGCTGAAGAATGGGCGCACCTTCCCGTCACTGACCAGTTACGATGACCTTCATTTCGTTCGAGTACTGACACAAGTTTGATTAGGCTCACGATTGATTGTAATCGTATCACGGGTCCGTGTCCCACGATCTAATATACTAAGCAGATGACCATTTTCGCTTGACGCACCTCCATCGTGCCTCCTCCGACCGCAGTGCAATACGTACCGTACTACTAGGCGGTCGCATCACCCCTCGGGTGATGTCCGCGGGTTTATTGCACCTTTAGCTCGCGGCGTAGTATGTACTGTATAGTAGCGCCCAGGCCTGATATCAGGCTCACGTCGCATGACTTCCCATCATCCAGAACCCTACTATACCGTCAATCTGCTGAGTGATGCGTGGCGTTCAAAGCTCATTTGGTTAGTCTTCGGGTCCCACTCGATATCCGTTTTTGAACAATCTTCGCATTATGTCGGGATCAGTCAGATATGAACCAGTTTGGATGGTGGAGTTTTGAGAACATGATATCTTGATTCATTGCACTTCAGCCGCCTACTCCTTGTGAAATGGCTTCCCGAGAGAGCTAGCTCTAGGTGTTTGTCTCTGTTCATTGTGTGGGTAACCATCCGTGACTTTTTGCAAGTTGAAAAGTTGAATGTCGTACTGTGTGACAACAGATCATCAGGAACCAGTCTACGGACTTAATGGTATCGGGGTTGGTTTCCTCTTGTTTCTCAAGGGTTACGGTTGGCACCACATGTAGGTTTGAGAAACATAGCATTTGGGATGACGGCAAGCCATCCAGGGAGGAAAAGTAGATTTCCAGGACAGCAGGTTTACAGGATACATACACCTATGTTACAACAAGCTCCACGATCAAACGTATTCATATTCTGCTAGGTTACAATGGATCAGGCACGCCTAGCGCTGCGGATGTCGTCGTTGCCCATTTTTTTGAATGGGCCAGACGCCGTGGGGGCGGTCTATTCGAGGCAAAAATAAAATATGAGTGTGGAAAAGTAAAGGCTCACTTCAAACACAGCCCCAGGTTGCGGATCATGTGCAGGCTTGAGGTCGTCCAGATTCATCTGCTGTTCGGGGATAGTGTCTGTAGTAGACATGTCCCCGCGTGGTTGCTCGACCTTCGTGGCCGCTTTGGCTGGTTCCTGCTCTTGAAGCTCGGGCGAATCAAAATATTCTGCATGAGACCCTTATAGAGCATACTCCCATCGGTTCGTGATCCTCAAGGGGTGGCGACTGAGTGCCCCCTGTGGTCGTGAGCCTGATATTGATTCGTGACATTTGGTGGTTCAAGTCAAAGTTGTAGGTGAGCCACCGTAAGGGAATTGGTTAACAATACGTCATCTTGACCCCTGTCTTGCTCCATCGTCATGCAGCAACAGCAACAGCAGCAATCCCGCCCAAAGCCACCACCACGCCTTGCCCCGACCCGCAAATCGTCGTTCACTCTGCAGAAATCAGCTTCGATCATAGCCCCCTTGGCGTCGTCCCAGACCGGATCGATAAAACCCCCTACCGCGCAGCGCACCTCCAAGACCCACCAAAGACTCGTCGAACTTCCTTCAGACCCACAGACCCGTCCTCTCCCCACAGAAGGAGGTGAGGACGACGCGATCCATGGCTACGAGACAGA
>WNGR01002199.1_pt1 | contig 21540 bp, 21 predicted proteins | sample 5407581 | NCBI WGS metagenome assembly WNGR01 (sample SAMN13153383, study PRJNA577476) | soil metagenome | isolation source: 80 cm soil or saprolite under Garry oak tree replicate 2 | place: USA:California | collected 2016-06-15
GAATCCGTACCCGACAGGTCAAGCCATTTCATCGCCGCACAGATGGCAGTCATCGCGGCCCGAACCAACTGGACCCCACCCGACCGCATCACCGAACGCGACCTACTCGACGCCGGCACACGGGTCGAACGCCTGAACCTGGACGTCGAACGACGAGCAAGACTGGCCGCCGACGTCCTGTCAGCAGCGGTGAACTGGGTACGAGCCGGCCGCCCCAACGCCGTCCCCACGGCAAACGGCAGCCGAGTCCTGGGCTGCGAACTAACCGAACGCGACTTGCGCTTCGGTCTCGAGGGCTGCTACCGCCTCTTGGCCCGCCTGGCCAACACGATGGCCGAACGAGTCCAACTGGTCGACCTGGCCAACGCGACCCGCCCCCGCACGATGACCTGACCTCCGATTGTCAAGTACCTCTCCCAGGTGTGCACAACTTTTCCAGTTATCCACAGATTGCCGCCAACTACCCCATTCGGGGCTTGACAAGGGTAGATTGGAAAAGGGCCGTAGCCCCCAGGGTTGGGCGGGGGTCTGCCCGTGCTCGGCGATGTGGTGGCTCAGAATAGCTGCGACAACGTGTAAATCACGAGCCCGGCCAAGCCACCAACCACAGTGCCATTAATCCGAATGAACTGTAAATCCCGACCAACCTGAAGCTCAATCTTCCGCGAAGTCTCATGCGCATCCCAGCGCGCCACGGTATCCGTGATCAACGTAGTGATCTCAGTCGAGTAATTACGCACCACATACCCAGCAGCATCCCCAACCCACGTGTCCACCTTGCCACGCAGCGCATCCTCATCAACCAGCCGACCACCCAGCGAGATCAGCCCATCCCGCACCCGGCGGCGCAGTTCGCTGGACGGATCCTCGGCCGCATCCAGCAGCATCCGCTTGGCAGTACCCCACGCGGAGTTGATCAGATTCTTCACCTCAGGGTGCTCCAAGACCTGGTGCTTGACTTCCTCCGCACGCTTCATCGTGTCCGGATCCGTCTGTAGGTCCTGCGCGAAGTGGATCAGAAAGGTGTCGATGGCCAACCGCATCGGGTGGTTGACGTCGGTCTTCACGGCCCACGCGAACGACAGGATCTCCCCGTAGACCCGGTCGGCGAGCAGCGAGTCCACGAACTTGGGCGACCAGCTCGGAGACCGGTCGGACACCACCCGCAGCACGGTCGAGTGGTTGTCCCGCACCCACTCGTACGACCGGTCGCACAGCAGATCCACCAGCTTGTGATGGGCACCGTCAGTCAACACCCGGTCCAGCAGCTTCCCCAACGGCGGCCCCCACGGCACGGCCATGACCCGCGCGACCACGGCCTGCTCGACCACGGCCTGCACGTCCTCGTCCCGCAGCACCGCGACCGCGCCCCGCGCCGCCGTGGCCAGTTCGGCGGTCACCCGTTCGGCGTGGTCCGGCACTGCCAGCCATGTCCCCAAACGTGAACCGATGGCTACTCGCTGTAGCCGTTCCCGCACGACGTTCTCGGCCAGGAAGTTCGTGCCGACGAAGTCGCCGAGGCTGTTCCCGATCGTGTCCTTGCGGGTCGGGATGATGGCGGTGTGCGGAATCGGCAGGCCCAGCGGCCGCCGGAACAGTGCCGTCACCGCGAACCAGTCGGCCAGCGCGCCGACCATGCTGGCCTCGGCCATGGCCCGCAGGTAACCCAGCCAGCCGTGCGCGCCGAGCAGGGTCGTGATGACGTAGACGATCGCCGCGGCGAGTAACAGGCCGCCGGCCACCAGTTTCATCCGGCGCAGTTGCCGTCTCTTGATCAGCTGCGCCGGGGTGAGTTGCTCCACCTCTCCATTGTGACTGCCGTTCCCGCCGACCGGGATATCCCGCAGCCAGGAGGGGCGCGGGCGGTCGCCGGATGTGGCAGGGTCGAGGGGTGCGTGAACCTGCCCTGGTGTCCCGAATGCGCCCGTTCACCTCGACTATCTTCGCCGAGATGACGGCGCTGGCCGTACGGACCGGCGCGGTCAACCTCGGCCAGGGATTTCCCGACACCGACGGCCCGCCCGGCATGCTGGCCGCGGCCCGCAAGGCCATCGCGGAGGGCGTCAACCAGTACCCACCGGGCCCCGGCCGGCCCGAACTGCGGGCGGCGGTGGCCGAGCACCGCCAACGGTATGGACAGACGTACGACCCGGATACCGAGATCCTGATCACGGTCGGCGCCACCGAAGCCATCGCCGCGGCGCTGCTCGCCCTGGTCGGCCCCGGCGACGAGGTAGTGGTCATCGAGCCCTACTACGACTCGTACGCGGCAGCGGTGGCCCTGTCCGGCGCGACCCGACGAGTGGTCGGCCTACGAGAAGCGGAAGACGGCCGCTTCGCCTTGAACGCGGCAACGCTGCGTGCGGCGATCACCCCGGCCACCCGAGCCATCCTGATCAACTCCCCGCACAATCCAACCGGCACGGTATTCACCTCAGCGGAACTGGCCGACATAGCGAAACTCTGCGTAGCGCACGACCTGATCGCGATAACGGACGAGGTATACGAACACCTGACCTTCGACGACCAGCAACACATTCCACTGGCCACCTTCCCCGGCATGGCCGAGCGGACGGTGACGATTTCCAGCGCCGGCAAGACGTTCAACTGCACCGGTTGGAAGATCGGCTGGGCCTGCGGACCGGCGAACCTGATCGCGGCGGTCAGGGCGACAAAGCAATTCCTGACCTTCGTCGGCGGAGCTCCTTTCCAGCCAGCCGTAACCTACGCACTGCGCTCAGAACTGCAATGGGCGGACGACCAGAGAAAGTCTCTGCAAACCAAACGTGACCGACTGATGGCAGGGTTGGTGGCAGCGGGCTTCGAAATCCGTCCCACCGCCGGTACATACTTCATCTGCGCGGACGTACGCCCGTTGGGCTTCATCGACGGTGCCGAACTGTGCTTCAAGCTGCCGGAACAAATAGGCGTGGCAGCGGTCCCGATCCAGGTATTCACCGACACCCCGGACGAATGGCGCCACCTGATCCGCTTCGCCTTCTGCAAAAAAGACCAAGTCCTGGACGAGGCCATCCGCCGCCTGGCCACCCTACGCAGCTAGTCTCAGCCGGCCCCGAAACACACGAATCCAAGATGGCCGTGTTCAACCTGCGCCGCGGCCAACGCGGCAGCCGGCCCAAGCCCACGCCGCATACCGGCATGCAATGAAGTAACCAAACCCACAGCTTGCCGATCCGGCACCGGCAGAACGCTGGCCACCACAGTCGACGTGCCAGCCCGTAGCAAAGCGGTCGCCAACCCCATCATCTCCCCACCCGGATGAACAACAGCACGCCCCGCGTCACACGCCGACAACACCACCAGCCGAGGCGCCCGCCGCAACCGCTGCACGTCATATCCGAACAACGGCCCGTCAGCCAGATCAACCGCCGAGAACAACGGCTGGTCGTCCCGGAACCGCCCATGCGCCGCGATGTGCACCAAATCCGCCCCATCCATCGCGGCCAGTGCGGCACCCACCTTCGCCTGCCGTCCGACCAGCAACTCCCCACCATGCGCCGCGTGCAACGACCGCGCCTCCGCGGCGGCATGCCGCAACCGTGGCCCGGCGATCCACACCCGACCACCCGATCGAGGAACAACCGACACCGAACGCAACCACGCACTCACCGACGGTGCCACCGTCACCGCCCGCCCCGCACACGACGCCAATGCCGCCCACGGCACCTCGTGCCCATCGCCGGCCGGCACCACCACCAACGGCCGGTCCGCGATCACCCCGCCCAACGGCCCGAACAACAACCCGTCCACCTCAGCCGCCGACAAAGCAACGGCCGACCGACCCACGGTCGCCCCGAACCGCAACGCCCGCACAGCAGCATCAACCACAGTTGCCTTCCCCAACCGGTGAAAACGACATCGTCCATCCACATAGGACACAGCGAGATAATCACCGGAAACAACAAGAAAACTGACCAACGCCGCACATCCGAGCCGAGCGGCCAGCAGTGGGAAGGTCCAGGAGGGTTGATCCGCGGCGGCCCCGCTACCGATCCAGTCCCGCGTCCGCACCCGCTGCTCCAGCCGCCGCACCACGGCCGGGGACGCACCGGCCACGACCGCAGCCCGCAACTCGACCAGCCGCCCGGCCAGCACCGGATCGGCAGGCGGCAGCACCGGCGGCCGATCACCCGCCACCGCCCGGCACTGGTCCGACCACCACAGCACCGTCCGCGGCCGCCCACCCGCCAACGCGGCCCGCAGCCCGAGATCCGCGAGGGCGGCCACCCACACGGCCATGCCGGCCCGCAGCTCCCACGCCGCCATGGTCGCCGCATCCCGCCGCACCGCCCGCAGCCCGGCCTGGCACGCCGCGAAAACCCCAGGCCCGTCGGCCAACCGCGCCTGGGCCAACCAGCCAAGGGCACGCACGGCAGCAGGCCCACGATGCCGCCGCGCCGCCACCTCGGCCAGCAACAATGGATCGCCCGACGCCAACCGCAACTCGGCGGCCGCCAGCCACCAGCCGTGCCGATCGCAGTCAACGGCCACCCGCCGCACCACCCCCAACGGCACCGGCCCGATCGCCAGCCGCGCGGTCAACTCGACCGCTCGCGCCGCAGGCCGCCACGACGTGCGCCCCTGCCGCCCGAACAACACCGCCGCCCGCGCGGCACTCTCCACCGCGACCGCCGGCTGCCCGGCCCGCAACGCGCAGTGCGCGACCGCCACCATGGCCTCCGCCAACTTGGTGCCACGACCGGATGAGGCGAGCAGCGCGGCGGCCTTGGCCAACACGGGCCGTGCCGAGGACGCCATACCGGCCGCCACCAACGCCTGCGCCCGGTCGATCAACACCTCCGGATGCCGATCCACCGGCAGTTCCGCCGCATCGAAATACCGCAGTGCCAACGGCAGGTCACCCGCCTGCAACGCGACAAAGCCACGGTTGTGCACGCACGCCGCCGCCCGCAGCGATTCACCCAACGACGCATACAACCGACCAGCGGCGGCGAAATCGGCATCCGCCTCCGCCAGCCGATGCAGGTACCCACTGGCCGTCCCACGCCCGACCAGCGCGTTCGCCAGCCACCGCCGATCCCCGAGCCGACGCAACGCCGGAATAGCCGCCGACAGTTCGATCACCGCGGCCGCATGCTCCCCGGCCGCACACCGCAACAATCCACCAAGACAATGCCCGCGAGCCACGTCCTCCTTGAACGGCGAGGAACGCGCCAAGGCCAATTCAGCGGCACAGGCGGCAAACCGACCCCGATCCAATTCGATCCACGCCAAGGTCAGCCGGAATCGCGGCACCAACTGGGCTTGACCAGCCCGCTCCGCACGCCCGATCAGCGCACGAAGAACCACCGCCGACGATCCGAGCCGCCCACGCTCGACCTCGGCGAGCACCTCGGTATGCCGCTCCACCAAGGCGCTCATCCGACGAACCACGGACCAACAGCCCCGGCAACAACAAAACTCAACGGTCCCGAAGGCAAGCCACCCACCACGAACCGGCCGACCGAATCGACCGAAACCAGCCGAGAACCACCCGGCCAACGCACCCACAACGAACCGATCAGCCCGCTGACCAACCCGGTCAACCGCACCCCGGCATCAATCTGCACATCCAACCGCCCACCCGGCCACGCAAACCCCAACACCCGCCCGCCAACACCACGAACGGCACCAGCACCATCCGCGACCAGCACCAACGCCGCCGCCGCCGACCCGGCCAGCAACCCGGCCGCCACCGCATCCACCCCGATGCCCGCCGGCACCGGGTCGTACCGTTCGAGCACGTCCGCCAAGCGCCGCAACAACTCCTGGTCGTTCATCGCGCCTCCACCAGCCCGTCGCACTCCAGCCGACGACGCAGCACGGCAAGGCACCGCGTCCGAATCGGCCCGACACTCCCGGCCCGGATGCCCAACGCCCGCGCGGCCTGCGCGTACGTCAGTTCCGGCTAGTGCGCGACCAGCCGCAGCAACGCCCGACACCGCTCCGGCAACCCGTGCAGCGCCCGCCACAGCGCGCCATCCCGGTCCGACGCCAGCAACGCGGCTTCCGGGCCATCCACCGTGGACGGCAGATCGGACCAGTCCAGCGGCTACTCTCGCCGCAGTACGGTGAGGATCCGCAACGACTCCCGTCGCGCGGTGGTGGCCAGCCACCCGGCCAGCCGCTCCGGCTCGCGCAGCCGGGGCAACTGCTCGGCGAGCGTGAGCCAGGTCGCCTGCGACACGTCCGCCGCGTCGCTCGCGTCGAGCCGGTGCTCCCTGGCCACCGCCCACACCAGCGTCCGATACCGCCGCACCAATTCGCGCCATGCCGCCTGGTCGGCATCGGCCGCCAGACGTACCAACTCGGTCACCGACAGCACCACGGAACCACGCTCCTCGAAGGTCGCCCACCCGGACGTCCCTCCGATGCCGCATCGCCCCGCCGCGCTCCACGAAGATCACCGAATCGCACGAACGAGTGGTCGCCGGACCATCGCCCGCGCCTCGCCGGCCGACACACCCTCGTGCCGCAACCGGGCCACGTCCGCCGCGATCCGTGGCGCCGCGAACGACGTGCCGCTCCACCGTGCGGTGCCGTAGACGCGGGTGGTGGTTCCCGGCGCGACGCCTTCGCCGCCTGGCAGCAGCCGGACATAGCTGCTGACCACGTCGACCCCGAGGGCCGCCGCGTCCACCCAGTCGCCCCGGTTGGAGAACGCGGCGAGCATGCCGTCCGGTCCGGTCGCCGCGACCCCGACCACCGACGGCAGCGCTGCCGGCCAAAACGGCCGAACGGAGCCGTTGTTGCCGGCCGAACAGACCACCACGGTGTCCGGATGCCGGTCGATCTCCCGGCTCAGCACCGGCGGGCACAGATCGTCGGCGGTGTGACAGCCCGCGGTCACCACGACCACGTCGATCCGCGCGCCGTGGGCGGTGGCCTGCCGGTGCACCTGCCGCAGCGCCATGGCCACGGTGACGTCGTCGGTCAGCCCCAGCGACGACAGGCTCCGGTGGTGCCGAATGGTCACCCCGGGCGCGTGCCGCAGGAGTACCCCGGCGACGAACGTGCCGTGCCCGGCCTGCCGATCGCGGTCCCGCACGCACTCCGGATCGAGCACCTCGGGGGACAGGCCCCACTCGGACAGCCACGGCCGCCCGGCGAACCACGGATGTGGATCGAGCCCGGTGTCCAGCAGGGCCACGGTCACCGCAGGCCGCCACAGTTCGATCGGCGGCGCGGTGGGCATGTCCGCGGCATCCGGATCGACGTCGACGGGTGTGCCGAACATCACCGGACAGCCGAGATGCACATGATGCGGTGCGACACCGGGCAGGCCGTCGGCCAACGGGACGCAGTGACGACGCACGTCCGGCCGCAGGATCAGCCGAGCGAGGTCCGACGTGGCCACCACTCGGTCCACTCGGGAGCCGAGCCGTTCGGTGGCGCCGGCCACGGCCGCCGGCAGCGCCACGAGTTCCCCGGCGTGCACGAGGGATTCGGTCGGGCCGTCCGGGTCGTGCAGGACCAGCCCGTGCGAGTACGGGCGCATCCGGTCCACCAGTTCGGTCAACCGCAACGGTTCGGCAGCCATGGACCCACGGTGCCGCCCGCCCGGCGAACCCGCCGGGGCCAATTCGGTAAATCACCCGTTGTGGTGGATTAATGCGTATCCATTCTTGGCCGCACTGTCGCGGGTATCCGCCAGATGGACGCCGCCGTCCGTCCTTACGGGTGGATCAGAGGTTTTACCGGCGCAAATGGCCCTCGCGGTGCTACATATACGACGGTATGGTCGGTCAGCCATGCGGTGGACGGTGGAGGTTTCGGTGGCCGATTCGGGGGTGACGCCTGGCTTTGTGCGCGGGCTGCGCCGCCTGGCGCTCCGGTTCGCCATCGGTGCCGGCTTGGCCGCGCTCGCCTGGCTGTTGACTTCCGCGATGAGCGCCGGCACCGCGTCCGCCGCGCAAGATCCGCAGGGGACCGCACCGGGGAACGGTTCGGACAGCGGCGGCCTGTTCGGTGGCTTGCTCGGCGGCCTCGGCAACACGTTGTCCAGCACCGTGTCCGGCGTGACGGACACGGTTTCCGCCGTCACCACCACGGTTTCCACGGTGACCACCGGCGTCGTCGGCGGCCTCGGCGACACGCTGAACACCGTCACCGACGTCGTGGCCCCGATCACCACCGGCCTCACCGGCACGTCCGGCGGCGGCACCCAGGCCGGCAGCGGCCCGACGGCCCCGCCGGCCATCACCAGGATCCCCACCGCCCCAGCCGCGCACGAGACCGCCATCGTCCCGCCCAGCGTGCCGCAAACGGCACCGGCCGTAGCAGCTGTCCTCCGCCACGTCACGACTTCCGTTGTCCCGCAACAGGTTCCTGATACCATGACGACAGCGCCTGCGCTTGACGCACCCAAGTCGCCCAGCCACCCGTTGCCCGATCCAACCCCCCAGCCCGCGCCAACGCCCGCCGTCCCGGCCAGTTTCGCCAGTGCCGGTCACGGCTCCCATGGCCCCGCCCGCCATATGCTCGGCGCGTTCTCGTCCGACACGTTCGCGCCGTTCCTGGCCACGTTCGGTGTCCACTCCGCTGATTCGGCCGCGATCGCCGGCCGGTCCCAGGGCCTGCCGCCCACCACACCGGACTGAAACCCCCGTTCCGTGGGTGAAGTCTGCCCATTTTCGGTCCCCGCTCGCCCATCGTTCGGCTGAGAAGCACCGTCGCCGCAACACATCCGTGTGACCACACACCACATGCCACCCGGCCTGTCACCGCGCCCGGTCAGGTCGGGGACCAGTCCCGGTGTCGTGTGCCCCCACGGCACCGGGACACCTAACTTCCCGGTGGTCACCGGACAATCCTGTGTTTGTCGGATAATTCAGGCGACCGGCACCCGCTCAACGCCGAGCACCCGCCGACCGCCGACCGCGCGGGCCACCCGGCCCAACCGCGCCACGGCGTCCGCGAGCACGGCGGGCGGCAGCGTGAACGGCACCCGCAGCCACCGTTCCCAGCCACCGTCCACACCGAACCGCGAGCCGGGCACCAGCCGCAGGCCCTGCGACTCGGCGGCCACGGCCAGCCGGGTGGCGACGGGTTCGTCCAGCTCACACCAGGTGACGAGCCCGCCGCCCGGTCGACGTACGATCCACTGTGGACAATGCACGGCAAGCTGGGCGAGCAGCAGGTCCCGCCGCCCGGCCAGGTCCCGCCGCCGCCGCGCCAACACGGGTTCCGGATCGGCGAGCAGTTCGCCCAGCACCAGCTGCTCGAACACCGGCGCGCCCAGATCCATCGTGGCGCGCACCGACACGATCCGGTCCACCAGATCGACCGGCGCGCGCACCCAGCCGATCCGTAGCCCGCCCCAGTGCGACTTGCTCGCCGACCCGATCGTGATCACCTGATCGGGAGCGAAGGCCGCCAGCGGCGCGGGCCCGTCGAGCGGATCGCCGTCCAGGTCCAGCTCGACCAGGGTCTCGTCGGCCACCGCCATGGTCCGGGTGCGCCGCAGCGCCGCACCGAGGCGGACCCGGCCTGCGTCGTCCAGCCGATGCCCGGTCGGGTTGTGGAAATCCGGTACGAAATAACCCAATCGTGGTGCGGACTGGCGCAGCGCAGCCTCGATCCCGTCCAGTGACCAGCCGTCCTCGGTCATGGCCACACCGATCGGCAGCGCGTTGCCGGCGCGGATCGTGTCCAGCGCGTTCGGGTAGGTCGGCTGTTCCACCAGCACCCGGTCGCCCGGGTGCACCAGCATGCGGAAGACCAGCCCGAACGCGTGGTGCGCACCCGTGGTGACCACGATCTGCTCGGCAGTGGTGGCCAGGCCGCGCGCCCGGTAACGCTCCGCGATCGCCGCACGCAGACCGGGCAGCCCGTACGGCTCGTAGCCGTGGCCACGCAGGTGGACAGGCAACAGCCGGGCGGCCACCGCGACCGCGTCCGCCAAGGCCGGCACCGCCTCGGGCGACGCCCTGGCCAGGTCGATCAGGTCCGGCGCGTGCGCCGGTTCCGCGGCCCGGCCCTGGTCCGGCACGGTGATCCACGACCCGGCGCCGCGCCGGCTGGCGATCACGCCGTCGGTGCGCAGCAGGTCCATCGCGGTCGTGACCAGCGTGCGGCTGACCGCGAGTGCGTCGGCCAGTTCCCGCTCGGCCGGTAGCCGTGTCCCGGCCGGCAGCCGTCCCTCCTGGGCCAGCAGTCGGACCCCACCGGCCAGGTCGGCCGCCGCGTGCCGCGCCATTGGTGCCCGCCAGGCACCCAGCAACTCGGCCAATCGACGCGCGGAGACCCGGCCGCTCGGCACGACAGGCAAGTTCATGGGTCCACTTTCGCAGGATTGGCTCTCGAAGTGAAGGCCATTAATGCCAAGAGTGGTATCCATGAGCACCCTCACCGGCGTCCCGGTGTCCGTCCAACCGACCCGCCGGCTGTCCCAGTTGGCCATCGGCCTGTTTCTCTACGGTGCCAGCGCCGGCCTGCTGGTCCGCGCCCATCTCGGCCTCGACCCGTGGGACGTGCTGCACGAGGGCCTGACCAAGCTGCTCGGTCTCGACTTCGGCACGGTCACCGCGGTGGTCGGGATCGTCGTGCTGCTGGGTTGGATCCCGCTGCGCCAGCGGCCCGGCGTGGGCACCGTGGCGAACATCGCGCTGATCGCGCTGTCCGTGGACGCGATCCTGGCCGCGATCCCACCGCAGACCCTGCTCGTGACCCGCGTCCCGCTGCTGGTCGGCGGCGTCGTGCTCAACGGCCTCGCCACCGCCGTCTACGTCGGCGCCCGCCTGGGACCAGGCCCTCGGGACGGTCTGATGACCGGTCTCGCGGCTCGTACCGGCTGGTCGATCCGCCTGGTCCGCACCGGAATCGAGGTCACGGTGCTCGCCATCGGCTGGCTCCTCGGCGGCACGGTCGGCGTCGGCACCGTGCTCTACGCGGTCGCCATCGGCCCGTTGATCCAGCTGTTCCTGCCACGTTGCACCTGGCAGGGCCGCGAGTGACGGTCTGCGCAGGCCCTGGTGCTCGTCCGATTCTGACCCAGGCCACCCGAGTGGCCGGTTGCCGCCCGCCGCGATCTGGATCATCCTTAAGTCCCATGGTGGGCGAAAACGGACCTCAGCTGACCAGGACCCTGACGCTCGGCCCGGTCGTCCTGTTCGGCCTCGCCTATATGGCGCCGATGATCGTGCTCGGCACGTTCGGCGTGCTGGCCGAGAGCGCCGGCAACGCGGTACCCACGGCGTATCTGCTGGCCCTGGTCGCGATGCTGTTCACAGCGACCAGCTACGGCCGGATGGCAGCTGCCTACCCGGTGGCCGGCTCGGCGTACACGTACACGCGGCGCACCATCGACTCGCGGGTCGGCTTCCTGGTCGGCTGGGCGGTGTTGCTGGACTACTTCTTCCTGCCGATGGTGATCTGGCTGATCGGCGCGTCGTTCCTGGCCCGCCAGTTCCCCGGCGTGCCGACGTGGGTGTGGATCGTGCTGTTCATCGTGCTGACCACGTCGTTGAACATCGTCGGCATCAAGGTCGCCGCGAACGTGAACCTGCTGCTCATGGCCATGCAGGTGCTGGTCCTGCTGTTCTTCGTCGTGTTGTCCCTCAGGCACGTGGCCGCGTCCGACGGCCCGGCCGCGATGTTCTCCGGCAGGCCGTTCGGCAACTCCGGCACGACGGTCTCCGCGATCGCGGCCGGCGCGGCCATCGCCGCCTACTCGTTCCTCGGCTTCGACGCCATCACCACGCTGACCGAGGAGACCCAGGAACCCCGCCGCACCATCCCCAAGGCGATCGTGCTGGTCACCGTGATCGGCGGGGTCATCTTCTTCGTCGCCTCCTACGCCACCCAACTGGTCGCCTTCCACGTGTCCAGCAGTGATCCGAACTCCACCGCGTTCGACATCGCGGCGGCCATCGGCGGCCGGCTGATGTCGTCGGTCTTCCTGGCCGGCCTGGTGATCACGCAGTTCGCGTCCGGCATCGCGGCGCAGGCCAGCGCGTCCCGGCTGCTGTTCGCGATGGGCAGGGACAACGTGCTGCCACGACGCGTTTTCGGCTACCTGCAACGAAAGTTCCACACGCCGGTGATCAACATCGGGCTGATCGGCCTGGTCGGTCTCGCGGCGGTCAAGCTGGACCCGGCCACGTCCGTGTCGTTCATCAACTTCGGCGCGTTCACCGCGTTCACGTTCGTCAACCTGTGCGTGATCGCCATGGCCATCCGGCGCCATACCTTGCGCAGTCCGCTGTCCGTGCTGGTCAACCTGGTCGTGCCGCTGATCGGCGCCGGCATCGACGTCTGGCTGCTGACCAACCTGGACGCCAACGCGATCCGGCTCGGCCTGAGCTGGCTGGCCGTCGGCATCCTGTACCTGACCTACCTGACCAGAGGTTTCCGCCGGCCACCGCCTGAGATGGACTTCGCGGAGGAAGAGCCGGAACTGGCCAGTGCCTGACTTCGTGATCGCGAACACCGAGCCCGGCCACGCGCCGCTGGTGCCGGAGATCACCCTGCGACTAGCCGACGAGCCGTTCGCACTGTGGGAACGCGCCAACACGTTGCCGTACTGGGCATTCGCCTGGGCCGGCGGCCAGGCGTTGGCGCGCTACGTGCTCGACCACCGTGCGGTCGTTGCCGGCCGCCAAGTGCTGGACCTGGCGTCCGGCTGCGGCCTCGTGGCCATTGCCGCTGCTCTGGCCGGCGCCACGGCGGTCACCGCGACGGACGTGGACCCACTTGCGGTACGAGCAATCGAGGTGAACGCCCAGGCCAACGGCACCCAGGTGACCGCTGCCCGGACCGACGTACTCGACACCGACGGCGGCGACGCCGAGCTGATCCTGGCCGGCGACGTCTGCTACGACCGCGCCATGGCCGACCGCGTCCTGCCGTTCCTGGCCAGAGCCGCCGCCCGAGGAATCCAGGTACTCGTCGGCGACCCGGGCCGAGCCCACTTCCCGACGACCGGATTCCACGCACTGGCAACCTATTCGGTACCGGTCACCGGCGTACTGGAGGCACACGACACCACCCCCACCACGGTCTGGCAACACGATCGAGGGTAAGGAAAGCCGCACCTCAACACACGTGCCACCCCCATGGACTCCCCACCCCGACGCCCCGATCATGGAACCGTCCCACTTCCACGACCCGAGGTGACCACGATGACTCCGCCACCACCCACCGGCAGCAGAATCGGCTGGTGATCTCCGTGCGCTCCATCATCGTCCGGGCGCTTCGCGAGCCCGTGTCGAAGCGGGCGCTGGCGGAGCTCGGCTACTTCGTGCTGACCATCCCGGTCACCGTCCTGGGCCTGGCCTACGTGCTGGTGTCGTTCGTCCTCGGCGCCGGCCTCGCCGTGACCGCGGCCGGTGTCCCCCTGATCGCGTTCACCGTGACCAGAGCCCGCGGCCTCGGCGCCCTACGCCGCCGCATGGCGGCCCGTTTCCTCGGCGAACACGTAGCGGCCCCACCACCCCTGACCAGGCACCCAAGGCTGCTTACCCGCCTGTCCGGCCAACTGCGGGACGCGGCAGGCTGGCGCGCGATCGGTTACCTGGTGGCCACGGTCCCGCTGGCCTTCGTCGGCATCTACGTCGTGCTCGTGACCTGGGCCTGGGGCCTGATCGACCTGACCTACCCGATCCAGTACGCCCTGGGCGCCAACCTGTCCACGCTCCGCGACAGCAACGGCGTCGTGCACCAGGGCTTCGTGATCGACGGCGTGGTATTCGACACGTGGCCGAGACAGATCCTGGTCAGCCTGACCGGGATCGCGCTGCTGCTGATCGCACCCTGGGCGGTCCGAGCCCTGACCCTGGCCGACCGCCTGCTGATCCGCGCCCTACTCGGCCCGGCCCGCTCGGCGGAACGAATCCGAGACCTGGAACGCTCCCGCGCGTACGCCATCGACGACGTCGCAGCCACCCTCCGTCGAATCGAACGCGACCTACACGACGGCGTCCAGGCCAGGATGGTGGCCATGGCCATGAACCTGACCATGCTCAACGAGACCCTGGGCACCGACATCACCCCGGACAGCCGCCGCTTCCTGACCGCAGCACGAGACCACGCCAACGACGCACTGGCCGAACTGCGAGTCATGGTCGGCAACATCCACCCCCCAGCACTGGACGGTGGTCTGGAAACCGCCCTGGCCACGCTGGCCGCCCGCAGCCCCATCCCGGTCGACCTACACGCCGAACTACCGGACCGCCCCACCGCAGCCATCGAGACGATCGCCTACTTCTCGGCGGCAGAGCTGTTGACCAACGTAACCAAACACAGCGGCGCCAACCACGTCACCATCGACGTGACCGAGGTATCCGGCCGCCTGAAACTGCAGGTCACCGACAACGGCCACGGCGGCGCCAGAACCGACAACGGCGGCACCGGCCTACTAGGCCTGACCGAACGAGTAGGCACGGTAGACGGCCAGTTGGCCGTGACCAGCCCACCCGGCGGCCCAACAGTGATCACCGTCGACCTACCCCTACACACGTGACTGAGGCCAACACATGCGCATAGTGATCGCCGAGGACTCAGCCATCCTCCGCGAGGGCTTGGCCCAACTACTGGCCATGCGCGGCCACGAGATAGCAGCAGCGGTAGCAGACCCAACAACCCTCAAAGCAGAAGTAGCGGCACACCACCCAGACGTAGCAGTGATCGACATCCGCATGCCCCCCACCCACACAGACGAGGGTCTGCGAGCGGCAATAGACCTACGCCGAGCAAACCCCAACCTGGGCGTCCTACTGTTCTCCCAGTACGTGGAAACCCGCTTCGTCCGAGAACTACTCGCCGCAGGCTCATCAGGCGTCGGCTACCTACTGAAGGAACGAGTAACCGACCTCGACGAGTTCACGGCAGCACTGGACAGAATAGCCACCGGCGGCACAGCACTGGACCCAGAAGTAGTAACCCAGTTGTTCGGCACAGCCCCAAGAACCGGCGGCATAACAACGCTAACCCCAAGAGAACGCCAGGTACTGGAACTAATGGCAGAAGGCAGAACCAACTCAGCAATAGCACAACGCCTGGTGGTAACCGAAAGAGCAATAGAAAAACACGTAGCAAACATCTTCACAAAACTAAACCTACCAGCATCCGACACAGACCACCGCAGAGTCCTGTCGGTACTGCGTTACTTGGACGGCACATGACAAGAAAGGCACTGACAGCAGAAATAGCAACAGAAATCCTGGCCCTACCAACCACAAACATACGCAGAGTAGCCATAGACGGCGTAGACGACGCCGGCAAAACCCACCTGGCCGACGAACTAGTGTCTCGTGATTCTGTAGTCTTTACTTGGCGTTGTTGTCGACGAGTTTCTTGATGTTGGTCTGGACGAGTTGGACCTTGGCCAGGATCTCCGCCGCAGTCGCGGTCCAGACGAACGGTGTCGGGTTGGTGTTCCAGTGGGTGATGTAGTCGCGGATCTGTTTGATCAGCACCTTCACCGACGTGAACGTGCCACGGCGGATGGACTGGCGGGTGATGATCCCGAACCACGTCTCGTCGGGTAGCGAGGGCGCGTTGCCGCGCCCTCGCCCCCTCAGAACCGGCCATGCCCGTTTCCGAGCATCCGGCTCAAGCAAGCCCAAAGGCTCACAGGCAGCCAGAAGTGCTGTGCCCATTGCCATTGCCGATGACCCGGCGCTGGCAGTAGGCGTGAATGAGACGATCTGCGATACGTTCGTCCGGCCCGCCACCACCCCACACGACGATCGCGTGTTTGCGGATCGCCTTGCGAGTGGCCGCAAGCCACTGTTCCCACTCCTGTGGGCTTTGCGGCTCACGATCGGCGTGCAACAACAGCCCCCGGCATATCGAGCATCGGCCCTGCTGTGTCTTCAACAAGCGCAGCATGGTCTTGCCCACCGGGGGTGTGCTGCGGCGACGCCGAGTGGCCCAGTAGTCGGCCAGGGACGGATCATCCAGAGACGCCGTTCCTGCCACCATCCGGTGCCGGACGATCACGGTCCAGGCAAACTTTCGCAGGTAGAAGCCCGTTTCCTGACTACCGAACACCCACGAATCCTGCCTGGCGGGGTTGAACTTGCCGAAGTACCGGGAGGTCACCCAGCGGGTCGGCTTGTTCGCATGAGTGAACCTGGCCCACTTGTAGACCAGTCTCCACACGTGAGCGTCCAACGCGTTGAACGCCTTCTTGGACACCCCGATCCGGTAGTAGGCGGCCCATCCGACGATGATCGGGTTGAGTTTGGCGATCACCGCGTCAGCGTTTGACCCGCGTAGGGCTTTCGCTTCGGTGGACAACCGTTTCCGGATCCGTCGCAGCGCGTCCTTGCTCGGCTTGGTCAGCAGCTTTCCGTTGGGGTAACGGCGGATGGCGAACCCCAAGAAGTCCACGCCCCGATCGAGGTGCGTGATCTGGGTCTTGTCCTCGTTGAAGACCAAACCCCTGGAGGCCAACCATTCCGCGAGCCGCGCCTTGACCTGCTCGGCCTGCTCACGGGAGTGACACAAGGCGATCAGGTTGACGCCGCGGCAGCAGCGGCGCGCTGACCTGGCAGTGAAGATCCTGGACGTGCACGCCGACTCCGATGGCACGTACGGGTCCCCGCGGGTCACCACCGAGCTGCGGGAACGCGGCGAGACGGTGAACGAGAAGACCGTCGCGGCGATCATGGCCGGGATCGGGATCGAGGGCATCAGCCCACGCACGTTCAAGGTCCGCACGACAGTTACCGATCCGACGGCCTCGTTCCCGCCGGATCTGGTGCTGCGGCGGTTCGACCAGGGCGACCTCACGCTGACCGAACGCGCGATCACGCTGCGCGCGGGCAAGCGCATGGGGCATGTTCTCGACGATGAAGGTCGCAGCACAGGGATTGTCCCAGTCGACCCCTGGAGCATTTGATTGAATCCACATGATCACGTCAGCGGGCGACGTGCGGCCTGTGACGTGCACCAAGGCAACCCGCCCATATTCAGGTGACAAAGCCGCTTTCCGGGGTGCGCTCCAGGCCGCTGGAGCGCACCCTCATGCCACGAAGCGGCACAGCCAGGATGTCCGCCCTGCTCCGCGTCGCTGCAACCGCCGCGACACGCCCGAGCGTCATGCTCCGCGAAGATTCCAATTATCACACTGGGTTAGCACGTCGCCTCCGAACTGGACACGCCCGCTCCAAGATCATTTCGGTTAACCAGCGTTGTGCGGAGTACCGCGTTGAGTTGCTGCATGCCCATGGGTGAACGCCCGCAGGAACGTGCCCAGGGTTGAGGTGCACGGATCTGGTCGAACACCCGACGGTTGCCGGCGTGCCGCAGGCGGTCCGCATCGGTGATCGAGTCCGCTCCGGCGATCATCCCGGCCAGCAGCGACATCACTTTCGCTGCCGGGTTGGCGCCCGCGCTGTTGGCCGCGCCGGTGATCGCGACCTGCTCGGCCACCAGATCGGGCAGGCTGATCTGCTCGGCCAACGCCACCACGGGCACCAGTCCGGCGTCTGCGATCAGATTCGGTTCATCGAACGCGACATCCACCACGCCAGCGGTATGAGATGCTCGCATCTCGCGGGTGCTCCTTCCCATCGGGCGATCGGTTCCTCAGCCAGATCGATCATCCCAGGTCAGGCAGCCCCCGCGTTCTCATTTCAGGAGTTCAGGCGTAATGGATCGGTGCATCCGGGCTGAGAGTCCAGGTGTCGATCACCCGGTGGGACGTTGGTGTACCGGATCGGCCGGATCGACCCCATCGATGATGTCCAACGCCGCGGCTACGATGCGGTTGACGGCGGCCGGATCGGACAGCAGTTCGTCGATATCGGTACTCGTGAATGAGGGTGGGGCACCTGCCAGGTCGTGGCGGTCGGCGCCGAAAGCCACCTGAACGGCCCGCCTGACGACCTCGGCCGCGTCCACGCGCGGGCCGGTCAGTCCGATGCGGATGGTGTCGATGCACTCGGCAGCCAGTTCGCGCAGCGCGATGTCGTGGCGTTCGTCGGCGCCGACTAACTCCAGCGGCGGCGGCTCGGTCAGTACGCCGTCGGCCGTCCGGTGCGGCGGCGTGACGGCAATCGGTTTGCGGTCCAACGGCCATTCCAGGTACCTGTAATACCAGCTCGGCCGGTGCCGCATGGCTTCGCGTACGCGCTCGATGTCACGGTGGACAGTCGTCGAGTCGCTTCCTCTGTGGTCGCCGGTGACGACGGCGCGCCGTTCGGCCCACGCGCCGACCGGCCAGATCTCGGTACCGGCGGTGTCCGGGATGCCGACCCAGGTCAGCATCGACAATGCCAACTCGACCAGCCAGGGATCATCGTCCAATGCACGCCGAAGCCATTGCGGCACATGGGGCCGCTGCTGCGCGCCTCGACCACCGCGCCTGCTACGGTGATCATCCACAGTCACGGCCGACGCCCTGGACGCCATCCACGCGTCCAGCCGGAGGATCGGCAAAGCCGCCTTGCGCAGCATGTCGTTCACGACGGCCTCAACGGCCTCGTGGAAGCGGTCCAGGCAGTCCGGTCGCATACGCTCCACACCGGCGATACAGTCAGCATGACCGCGACCGCGTTCCACCTGGACCGTGATGCGCTGGAAGACCACCTGACAGGCGATCGAGCACAGTCCCGTGCGCAGCTCCAACCGTTGCGCGGCCGACCCGTCGCGGTAGGCGTCGGCAAGTTGGCCAAGCCGCGCCAGGTCACGTACTTTTTCAGCCTCCGGAGAAACGGCGCCGGAAAACGGCATGGTTGAACTCCCTCCCTCCCGATCGCACGATCGGTAATGGCGCGTGACCGCGCGTGCCCCCGAATAGGTGCCCTTGATGACATCTACTGATCGAACGCACAGGACCAATTGTTATCCGAGGAGTGGGCGGAAGAGTGACCGGGTGTAGCCCGGACACTTCTCTCATAAGCCCAAATACCGGCCATTGTGGTCAACGGCTGGCGTGCGCACGCGACCTCGACTAATGCCGCGCAACCTGCGGTAATTTGGGCCGACAGCGGGTCGGCGCACCAAACTGGCCAAAAAGTAGACGCGAACCACAATTGTTGGACAGTTCGTAGACATCTGCGAAGCGGGTGATTTGTCAAACAGATCGGTAACGAAATCGTTACGAAACGGCGGTGCACCGGCCGGTCACTATCGACCCGGAACGCTCAAGGTTCTTCTGTCGGCACGGAAGTTCCCGCGCTGCCTGGTGCCGCCGGCGGGATGCCCACCACTGCCGATCGCAACCGCTCCGTGCGCAGCAGCAATACCTCGTCGATCCCATGAGGATCGGCACACTGCTCCAGTGCGCGATTCCGCAACGCGGTCAACTCGGCCACTAGCAGATCCCAAATTCTGGCCAGTTGGTCGGGTGCGAGAACGGGCTCCGGTTGCCGCTCGTCGCTTTCCGACGTACCCGGACGGCCCCAAATCGCGGCCTCATCGACAAGACGCCAAACGACGGAATCGACTACACCCCGTTGCTCCAACGCCGCACCTCCAAGCCAAGTGCCGGCCAACTGAGTACCACACGACCGGAGATCATCGCTCCCGTCCAACGTCATCATCCCTGCTTCCTGGAATTTCCACGCGAATGGACCGAACGCAAATCGCGACGCCTTTCGAATCGTTGATCCGAAAGACACATCCGAGCGGACCGCTGGTCAGTCGTTATCGGGCTCGACGAGCACGATCGTGATGTTGTCGCGACCAGACGCATTCATCGCCGCCACCCACAAGGCCCGGACTGTGCGTGCGGGTTCGTCCGATGTGGCCAACAGCTTCTCGATCGTGTCGGCGTTGACCAGATCACTCAGCCCGTCCGAACACAGCAACAGTCTGCTGCCTGCGGGTAGCTCGGCCAGCCGGGGCCACAGTGCGCTGCCGTCCGACCGGCCGCCCAGGCTCTGGGTCAGGCCGCCGGTGGGGCCCCGATCGTCCACCGAGAGCTGTGCGAGGTAACCGCCATGCTCGGCGTACACCCGCGAATCGCCGACCGTGAAGCAGTGTCCCTCCTGCGACCCGATGAGGACACCAGCGATGGTGGTGCCGAGGCCGCACAGCCCCGGGCTGTCGCGGCAAGCCGATGTCAGGTCGTCGTCGATCCGGCGCAGCACGACCTCGACCTGAGCGGCGTCCTTCGGCGATGTCGCGGCGAGCGACCGGACCGCGTGCGCCGACGCCATCTCGCCCGCCTCATGACCGCCCATGCCGTCCGCGACCGCCACCACGACCGGATCACGCATCGGCAGCATGAGGGTCACCGGATCGGCCAGGTCGACGCCGCAAGCGGTGAATCCCCCCACCACGAGCGAATCCTCGTTCCCGGTGCGGATCGCACCCCGGTGTGTCAGTGCGGTGACCCGCAGCCATGCCGCGGTCATCAGGACGCCACCGGCCCTGGCCGCCCGAACTCCACACGGGCGACGACGTTCGACGCGATGCGCAGCCGGTCGCCGTCGGCCAGTGGCGTCCTGCGCCCGCTGGGTACCGGTTTGTCGTTCACGAACGTGCCATTGGTGGAGTTCTCGTCCCGCACCCACGCCGACCCGTCCACGTCCAGTCCGACACACGCGTGCCTGCGGGATACGTTGTCCGAATCGGAGAACAGCCCAGCCACCGGTGAGACCGCCGGATCGCGGCCCAGCACAATGGAGCCCGGGGCGAGCACACCGACCGCCCTGGAGCCGAACACCAGCCGCAGGGACGAACTCTCCCGTCTGGTCCTGGCCGGTCCCGCGTCGCCGGCGACGCGGGGCGGAACGGGGCCGAATTCCTCAAGGCACTCGACGCAGGCGATGTTCGTCGGATCGGGGACCTCGGCGCCACAGGCGGGGCATCGTTCCGGGGCCGGTGGTCGCGCGACGGGTGCCGGCGTGTCCCCCGCCGGCTGGTAGCCGTCGTTTTCCGGCAAGAGGAATCCGCAGCGTCCGCACAGCGCGTCCCCGATGTGGTTCTCCTCGCCGCAAGCCGGACAGCTCACCCCTGCCATGTGACCGCCTCCAGCGTGACGCCCCTGGCGGCCAGTCCGGACTGGATGCGCTCCAGGTCCCCACGGCGTGGTATGCCGATCAGCCGGACACTGTCGCCGTCCACGGTCACCTGGAGGCCCTGCGCGGTCAGTGCCGTCGGATCGCCGTAGCGGCGTCGACCCAACGGCGTCAGCGCGATGATCTCCTGGTTGTCCGAGCCGCGCAGCGGGGTGTCGGTGTTGCGCGCGGCGACGTACGGGCCGGCGACCACGGCATCGGCGTGCCGCAGCGCGGCCGCGCAGTCGTCCCGGCCGGACAGTCTCGGCCACGCGTAGCCGGAGTAGATGAGGATGTCGAAGTCGCGCCCCTCGGTCCGGCACCGGACGTCGGCCAGCAACGCCGCCAGCGCGGCGGCCTGCTGGAACGGCTCGCCGCCGGACACGGTCAGGCCGTCCAGGTCGCCGGGTAGCGTGTCCAGCCAGCCGAGTACGTCGTCCACCCGGACATCCGCGCCACCCGCCGGATCCCACGTGTGCCGGGACTCGCAGCCGGCACAGCCGATCGTGCAACCCTGCAGCCATATTCCGGCCCGGACGCCGTGGCCGAGCACTGTGACCGGATG
>WNGR01004976.1_pt1 | contig 21533 bp, 17 predicted proteins | sample 5407581 | NCBI WGS metagenome assembly WNGR01 (sample SAMN13153383, study PRJNA577476) | soil metagenome | isolation source: 80 cm soil or saprolite under Garry oak tree replicate 2 | place: USA:California | collected 2016-06-15
GGCTCGACCGCCCCCGTGCTGCAGGCGGAGCCCGAGGAGCAGGCGATCCCGGCGAGGTCGAGATGCATCAACAGCGCCTCGCTGTCCGTGCCGGGGAGAGACACGTTGGACACGTGCGGCGCCCGCGGCGCCCGGGCGGCGTGGACCACGGCATCCGGCACGACGGCGAGCACGCGGCGCTCGAGCTCGTCGCGCAGCGCCGCGGCTCGGGCGGCGAAGTCCGCCTGCTCGCGCGCCGCCAGCTCGACCGCCTTTCCCAGCCCGATGATGCCCGGCACGTTCTCCGTCCCGGGGCGGATGCCGAATTGCTGGCCGCCGCCGTGGATGATGGCCTCGACCGCGTGACGATCGCGCACGATCAGCGCGCCGACCCCCTTGGGAGCGCCGATCTTGTGGCCCGAAATCGTGAGCAAGGTGCAGTCCACCTCGGCGAGCGAGACCGGGATCTTGCCGAGCGCCTGGACGGCGTCGACGTGGAGCGGGACGCCGGCCGCGCGGCAGCGCGCCGCGACCCGGGCCACCGGCTGCACGACTCCCACCTCGTTGTTCACCCACATCACGCTCACTACAGCGACGCCGCGGGCGAGCGCCGCGGCCAGCGCGTCCTCCGCCACGGCGCCGGACGCGTCGACCGGGAGCACGATCTCCTCGCCGCCCAGCCGGGCCACGGCGTGCGCCGCGGCGAGGACCGCTTTGTGCTCGATCGCGGATACCGCCACCCGGAACGGCCCGCCGCGCGCGCGCGCGGCGAGCGCGCACCCGATCACCGCAAGGTTGTCGGCCTCGGTGCCGCCGGACGTGAAGATCACCTGGCCCGGCTCCGCGCCCCCCCCCAGCGCTGCGGCGATCGTGCGCTTGGCCTCCTCGATGCCGGCGCGCGCCGCGCGTCCGAACCGATGCGCCGAGGACGGGTTGCCGAAGGCCTCGCGCCCGAGATAGGGCAGCACCGCCTCGAGCACCTCGGGACGCACCGGCGTCGTGGCCGCGTTGTCGAGATAGACCAGCCGCTTGGGCATGCGGGTGAATCTAGACGCTACAGGGACTGCACGCCAAGCTGCAGCACGTCTTGGACTTCGAGCGTCTCGTGGCAGAAGAACGGCTCGCCGTACGGCCGGCGGATGAGCGAGCCGTAATGCGCCGACTGCACGCGGATCAGCTCGTACAGGTCCTGGCCGGTGGGATGGATCTCGCCGGCGGCCTGCGCGCCGTCGAACTGCGACGCGTAGCAACGGATCGCCGCCATCTTGGTCTCGAACACCTCCGAAACGTCGACGACGAAAGAGGGTTTGACGGGGTCTTCGCGGTACGCGAGGGCATAGAGCAGCTTGAACGGCCGGTGCGCAGGGCCGCCAGATCCGTACTTCGCGAGCCCCGCCAGATAGCAGGCGTCGCGCCCCAGCTCCGAAGCGACGCGGTGATCGGGGTGCCGGCCGATCGGGAAGGGAAGAATCACGACCCGCGGCTTTGTTTGACGTATCAGCGTGACGACTTGCGCGCGTGACGTCTCATTGTTTTCCAGATGCGCGTCGGTCGGCCTCCGCGGCGCGGGTGACCGCGTCGCCGCGGGTGCCGCTCTCGCCCTGAGTGAGATCGAGGATCCCGACGCGGTGGCCCGCCCGCACCGCCTTGGCGAGGGTGCCGCCGCAGGTCAGTTCCACGTCGTCGCGATGGGCGGCGATGGCGAGAAGGTCGACCGCTTGGTTCACGAGTCCTCCCCGAACGCGGAAGTCGGAACGCGCAACGCGGAACAGGCTCGGACAGTTCCGCGTTCCCACTTCCGCGTTCCGCGTTTCATCATTCGTACCTCAGTGCTTCGACGGGATCCAGCTTCGCCGCTCTCGCCGCCGGCGCGATGCCGAAGACGAGCCCGACGGCGATCGACACCACCGTCGCGATCGCGGCGCTCCACACCGGCACGGTCGTGCTGAAATCGAGCAGCCGCTTGAGGAATTCCCCGGGAATTCCCCGGTCACGGTCCCCAGCATGATGCCGAGCAGGCCGCCCATCAGGGTGAGCGTGGCCGCTTCCACGAGGAACTGCCACAGCACGTCGCGGCGCGTGGCGCCCATGGCCTTGCGCAGCCCGATCTCCCGCGTCCGGCTCGTCACCGACACCATCATGATCGCCATCACCCCGATCCCGCCGACCAGCAGCGCGATGCTCGACAGCACCAGCATCACGAAGAAGAACGCGAACGTGAGGCTGTCGAAGATGCCGAGCACCTGATCCGACGTGAGCAGGTCAAAACTGTTGGGCTCGCCCACCCGCAGCCCGCGCAGGCGCCGCAGCTGCAGCGTGGCCGCGTCCATCGCGCGCGCGACGCTCACCTCGGGCCGCGGCTTGACGAGGATGATCAGGCCGTTCACCCGGTCGATCGGGAAGCGCGCGTGGGCCGCCTCGAACGGCACCACCCCCGCGATCTCCGGCGCCCCCGGCACCTCGAAGATGTTGGTGGGACGCTGCCACACGCCGATCACGCGGAACGGATGGCCGCCGATGCGGACCATCTCGCCGATGGGCTCGCGCGCCCCGAACAGCCGATCCACGGTGCGCTGCTCGACGACCGCGACCGGCGCGCCGCCGCGCAGCTCCGCCGTCGTGAACACCCGGCCCCGGACCACCTCGCCGCCCAGGATTTCCATGTAGCGATCGTCCGCGCCGAACACGCCCAGGACCTGGGTGCGGGTGCCGGCGTATTCGAACCGGTAGAACAGCTGCGTCCAGATCGCCGCGTAATGGATCTCGGGCAGGCGCGCGATCGCCTCGGCCTCGCGGGGGGCGAGGGCGGGGCGGATGCGCACCTCGCGCGGCAACGCGTCGGGATTGAGCGGCGTGGACGAGAAGAACCGCAGGATGCGAAACGTGGTCGGCCCCACGACCTCGAGCGTGTTGACGATCTGCTCGCGGAAGCCGGCCACGATCGAGGCCATCGCCATGACCGTGGCGATCCCGATCACGACCCCGAGAATGGTGAGCCCGGAGCGCAGCTTGTTGACGCGGAGCTGATCGACGGCGATCAGCCAGCCTTCGCGAATCGAGTGGAACGCCATGCTACTCGGCGCGCAGCGCTTCGATCGGGTCGAGGCGCGACGCGCGGTGCGCCGGGTAAACGCCGAATACGATCCCCACGCCGACGCCGAGTCCCAGCGCCACCGCCACCGACCAGGCCGTCACGCGGGCGGGCAGGGGGGACGCCACCTGGACCAGGGCGGCGAGCGCGCTCCCCGCGAGCAGTCCGGCGACGCCGCCCAGCAGGGACAGGATGGCCGACTCGGCGAGGAACTGGCGCCGCACGTCGCGCCGCGAGGCGCCCAGCGACTTGAGGATCCCGATCTCGCGGGTGCGCTCGGTGACGCTCATCAGCATGATGTTCATGATCACGATACCGCCCACCACGATGCCGATGCCCACCACGGCAGGCACGACCGTGAAAATCACCCGGGTGAGCTTGCCCCAGAACGCGATCAGCCCTTCACCGGTGTCGACGGTGAAGTCGTCCTCCTGCGAGGGCCGCAGGTGGTGCGCGATGCGCATCGCCTCCTCGGCGCGGAGCATACCGTCGGCCACGCGCGCGGCCGCCGGCATCTTGACCGAGATCACCGTGGTCTGGCGGCGCCCGTACAGCGCCTCGAACGTGGTGAGCGGCAGCATGACGAACCCGTCCCAGGACTGCCCCAGCACGGTGCCCTTCTTGGCGACGACCCCCGTGATCGTGAGCTGCGCACCGCGGACGCGAATCGCGCTGCCCACGGCGCGCTCCGGAGCGCCGAACAGCTTCTCCGCCACATCGAACCCCAGCACCGCGACGAGCCGCCGTTGCCGCTCGTCCACGTCGGTGAACGGCGCCCCGGCCGCGAACGCGTAGTCCTGCACCACGACGAACGGCGGCGTGACCCCGAACACCAGCACGTCACCTACCGTGCGGTTGCGCCACTGCACGTCCGCCATCGGCGTCGGCCAGCCGGACTGGAGCGCGATGGCCTCCGCGTCGGGCAGGGCGCGTTCCACGTACGCGGCGTCCTCCTGGCCGATGATCGGCCGGCGCTGGATCCGCTTCAGCTCTTCGTCGTCGATGAACCCGACTTGGATCGGGTCGCGACGGATCTGAAACGCGTTGACCCCGACGATCGCGCCCGCGATGCGCTCGCGCACGTACGCGTTCATGCCCTGGATCACCGCGACGACCGCCACGAGGAACCCGACCGACACGATGATGCCGAGCAGCGTGAAGAACGAGCGCAGCTTGTGGCTCCACGCGGTCTGGAGCGCCTGCACAATCGCTTCGGAGAGGGGCATGGCGCGGGAGAATCTAACGGGACGGGGGACGGGGGAAGAGGGACGGGTGCATCGGTTGCTGACCCGTCCCCCGTCCCTCGTCCCCCGTCCCGCTATTCGTACCTCAGCGCCTCCACCGGATCCAATCTCGCCGCCTTGCTGGCGGGATACAGGCCGAACCCGATGCCGGTGAGGGCGGAGGCGGCGAGGGCGGCGATGACCGACCACAGCGGCACGTGCGCGGGGATCGGCGTCAGGCTGGCGACCCCGAACGCGACGAGACCGCCCGCGAGCATCCCCACGGCGCCCCCCACGAGCGTGAGGGTCGAGGCCTCGACGAGGAATTGCCACTGGATGGCGCGCCGGGTCGCTCCGAGCGCCTTGCGCACTCCGATCTCCCGCGTGCGCTCGGTGACCGAGATCATCATGATCGCCACCACGCCGACCCCCCCGACCATCAACGCGATGGACGAGAGCACCAGCATGACGAGAAAGAACATGCCGGTGACCTTGTTCCAGGAGTCCAGCAGCTTGTCCTGGGTGACGATCGAGAAGTTGTTTTCCTGCCCCGGCTTGAGCCCGCGCAGCGAGCGCAACGTGGCCACCACCTCGTCCATGGCCTCCTGCTGGGTGTAGGTCGGCGCCGGGGCGACCGCGAGCCGCATCCATCCCTTCCGGTACGGCACGTGTTTGACGAAGGCGCCGTGCGGAACGCCGACGAACGGCGGCGTCGTGCCGCTGAACAGACTGGGCGGCGGAACATAGACGCCGATCACCTTGAACGGCGTCCCGCCGACGTGGATCGTCTGGCCGATCGGGTCGCGCCCGCGGAACAGCTGCTCCTCGAGCTTGGTGTTGATGACCGCCACGGCGTCGTTGGCCACGTCTTCCAGCCGCGTGAACGTGCGCCCGGGATGGACGTCGCCGCCGTTCACTTCCACCCACTGCGCCGACAACCCCGAGACGTTGACCGATTCGAGCCGCCGGTCGCCGTACTCCACGGTGGCGGAGCTCTCGTCGCGGCGGGTGACGTAGCGCACGGAGGGCAGCACGGCGATCCGGTCCGCCTCGAGCTCTACGATCTCCGGGTTCCGCCGCCAGGGGCTCGATTCGTCGGAGCCGTCCGAGACGTTCACCCCCGCCTGGAAGAAACGCCACACCAGAAACGTGCGCGGGGCGATGGACTCGATCACGCTCGACACGCTGCGGTTGATCCCGCTGATCATCGCCGCGATCACCATGACGACCGTCACGCCGATGGCGACGCCCAGGATCGTCAGCGCCGCCCGCCGCTTGTTGCCGCGCAGCGAATCGAGCGCGATGCCGACCCCTTCGAACAGGGCCCCTCCCCCGCCGGTCATGTCTCGTGCCGCAGGGCGGCGATGGGGTCGAGTCGCGCCGCGCGGCTCGCCGGGTACACACCGGCGACGACCCCGACGCCGCCGCCCAGGACCACGCCGACCAGGATCGACCAGGGCGCGACCGCGGCGGGGAGCGGCGTGAGCGACGCCACGGCGCCCGCCAGGCCGATGCCCAGGACGACGCCCCCCGTGGCCCCCGCCGTGGCGAGCGTCGCGGCCTCGACCAGGAACTGCCGCAGGATGTCGCGCCGCCGGGCGCCCAGCGACTTGCGGATGCCGATCTCGCGCGTCCGCTCGGCCACTGCCATCAGCATGATGTTCATGATGACGATCCCCCCCACCACGAGCGACACGGCCACGAGGCCGGGCAGCGCCACGAACAGCACCCGGCTGATCTTTCCCCAGAAATCCAGCACCTCGTCCGCGGTTTCGAGCGTGAAATCGTCGGCCTGGCGCGGCCGCAGGTGGCGCCGGTTGCGCATGATCGCCTCGGCCTGCCCCAGCGCCTCGCGCATGTCGGGCTGGGTGCGTGCCTTCATGGCCACGGCGTCCACCACGCGGGGCTCGCTGACATAGCGCTTGAGCGGGGCGCTCGCCGGCGCCACCGCGAACTTGTCGAGCGACAGGCCGAACAGGTTGCCCTGTTTCTCGACCACGCCGATCACCCGGTAGGGGAGGTCGAAGATCTTCACCTCACGGCCGAGCGGATCCTGACCCTCGAACAGCTTCTCGGCCAGCTCGTACCCGAGCACGAGCACGGGCACGCCGGCCTGCACTTCCTGTCCCGTGAAGGGGCGGCCGCGCTCGACCGCGAGGGAGCGGATGTCGAAGTAGAGCTCCGTCGCCGCCGTGACCTCCACGTCCTTCGCGTGCCTGTGCCCGGCCACCAGCGTGGTGCGGGTGCTCGACTCCCACGCCGCGAGCACCGGGACCGTCACGCCGCGCATGACCGCCTGCGCGTCGTCGTAGCTGACGCGCGGCCGCCGGCGCCACACCCGCCACATCGAGTCGGTCACATTGCCGAGCTGGACGTCGGGAAACTGGCGCAGCCGGAACGTATTCACGCCGAGCAGGGTGCCGGCGAACTTGTCGGTCATGTAGCGGTTCATCCCCTGCACGACCGAGACGACGGCGATGAGAAACATCACCCCGATGAACACGCCGATGATCGAGAAGGCGCTCTTGAGCTTCTGTGCCCGGATGGTCTGCAGGGCGAGACGGACGGCCTCCCAGAAGGCCATCTATTCGTAGCGCAGCGCCTCGACCGGGTCGAGACGCGACGCTTTGCTCGCGGGATAGATACCGAACAGCAGCCCCGTGACCGCGGCAGCGCCCAGGGCGAGGACGACGGAGCCGAGCGGCACGTAGGCGGGAACCGGCGTAGCGCCGGCGAGCACCAGCGAAATGAGCCAGCCCACGACCATGCCGACGATGCCGCCCACCAGCGTGAGCGTCGCGGCTTCGACCAGGAACTGCCACAGGATCTCGCGCCGCGTCGCGCCGAGCGCCTTCCGCACGCCGATCTCCCGCGTGCGCTCCGTGACCGAAATCATCATGATCGCGACGACGCCGATGCCGCCGACCATCAGACCCACCATCGAGAGCGCGATCATCAGGACCCGGGCTACCAGCGTGAAGCTGTTGATGGCCTTCACGTAGACTTCCTGCGTGACCGCATCGAAGTTGTTGCGCTGGCCCGGCCGCAAGCCCCGCATCGTGCGCAGTGCCATGGTGACGTCGTCCATCGCGCGCTCCAGCGACACCGAGTCCTGCGGCACCACGAACATGTCCATCCAGCCGCGCCAGTACTGCAGCTCCTTGGCGAAGGTCCCGTGCGGGATCATGGCCTGGGGCTGCTCCTCGCCGCCGAACAGGTGGGGTGGCGGGTCGTACACGCCGATCACGTCGTACGGCACGCCGCTGATCTTGATGCGCCGCGCGACCGGGTCCCGTTGGCCGAACAGGTTCTCCGCGAGCTTCGTGTTGACCACGGCCACGTGACTGTTGGCCGCGTCCTCGACGTGGCTGAACGAGCGGCCCGGGTGGATGGCACCGCCTTCGATCTTGGGCCAGTCGGCGTTGCGGCCCCGGATGCTGATGGCCGCCATGCGGTGGCCCTCGAAGTCGATGTCCGCCGACGTGTTCTCGTCCACCACCACGAAGGCGATGGAGGGCAGCTGCCCCAGACGCGCGGCCTCGTCCATCGTCATGGGAGGACGCCGCCGCCACGGGTCCGGGTCTTCCGGGTCGACGTCGCCCTGCCCGCCCCAATAGCGCCCGACCCAGAATGTCTTGGGGCCGAGCGAGGACAGCATGTCGGAGATGCCCTTGTTGAACCCGCTGATCAAGGCCCCGATGACCATGACGACCGTGACCCCGATGGCGACGCCCAGGATCGTGAGCGCGGCGCGCATCTTGTGGGCGCGGAGCGACGCGAGCGCGATGCCGACGCCTTCGAACAGGGCGGTCACGGCTATTCCTGGCGCAGCGCGGCGATGGGATCGAGCCGCGCCGCGCGGCTCGCGGGATAGACACCCGCGACGACGCCGACGCCCGCGCCCATGACCACGCCCAACAGGATCGACACGGGCGACACGCTAGCCGGGAGGGGAGAGGCGGCGGCGATGAGGAACGTCAGCCCGATGCCGGCCACGACGCCGAACGCCGCGCCCACGGTCGCGATCGCCGCCGCTTCGGCGAGAAACTGCCGCAGCACGTCGCGGCGCCGCGCGCCCAGCGACTTCCGCAGGCCGATCTCGCGCGTCCGCTCCGCCACCGCCATGAGCATGATGTTCATGATCACGATGCCGCCGATCACGAGCGAGACGAGCACCACGCCGGGCAGCACCACGACGAGGATCCGACTGATGCCCGCCCAGAACCGCTGCACGCCCTCCGACGTATCGAGCGCGAAATTGTCATCCTGACGCGGCCGCAGATGGCGGCGGCTGCGCATGATGCCCTCGGCCTGGTCCATGGCCAGGTGCATCTCGGGTTCGCTCTGCGCCTTCACCAGAAAGGCGTCGAGGATCCCGGGAGGATTGACGAGATTCTGCGCGGGCGACAGCGCCGGCACGACGACGAAGCGATCGAGCGGAAAGCCGAGGATGCTCCCCTGCTTTTCCACCACCCCGATCACGCGATAGGGGCTGCCGCCGATCCGCACGCTGCGGTCCAGCGGGGAGCGATCGACGAACAACCGCTGTGCCACCGCGTCGCCCAGCACGACCACGGGCGCCCCGGAGCGGTTCTCCTGCGCGGTGAACGCCCGCCCGAGGGCGAGCCGCAGGTTCTTGATGTCGAAGTAGCGCTCGCTCGCGGCGGTGAGCTCGATGTCCCGGGCCTGCTTGTCGCGGTAGGAGACGGTTTGGTTATCGCTCGACTGCCAGGCCGTCACCACGGGCACGGTGAAGCCGGCGTTCAGCGCCTCCGCGTCGCTGAAGCGGATGCGGGGCCGTCGTGCCCACGCCCGCCACACCGAGTCGGGCACGTTGGGGGTGAACATCGGGCGGCGCCGCAGCTGGAAGGTGTTCACGCCGAACAGCGTCTGCGCGAACTTCTCGGTCATGTACCGGTTCACGCCGTTCACGATCGACCACGCGCCGATGAGCGAGGCGACGCCGATGAACACGCCGAGCAGGGAAAAGCCGCTCTTGAGCTTCTGGGTCCGGATCGTCTGGAGGGCGAGGCGCAACGCCTCGAACAGCGGCATCTAGGCGGCCTGCAGCTGGTCGCTGGCGATGAGCCCGTCGCGCAGCGTCACCACGCGCGCCGCGTGGGCCGCGATGTCGTGCTCGTGCGTCACCATGACGATCGTTTGCCCCTGCCGGTGCAGCTCGCGGAACACCGCCATGATTTCGGCACTGGTGGTGGAATCGAGGTTGCCCGTGGGCTCGTCGGCCAGCAGAATGGACGGGTCGTTCACGAGCGCGCGCGCGATCGCGACGCGCTGGCGCTGCCCCCCGGAGAGCTCGTTGGGCCGGTGCTCCATGCGGTCGCCCAGTCCCACGCGCTCGAGCGCCCGCGCCGCCCGGGCGCGCCGCTCGCGCGCGCCGTGCCCGGCGTAGATGAGCGGCAGCTCCACGTTGTGGAGCGCGCTGGCGCGGGGCAACAGGTTGAAGGTCTGGAAGACGAACCCGATCTCCTTGTTCCGGATCCGCGCCAGCTCGTCGTCGTCCAGGTCGGAGACCTTCTGGCCGTTCAGCCAATACTCGCCCGACGTGGGCGTGTCGAGACAGCCGATCAGGTTCATGAGCGTCGACTTGCCCGATCCCGACGGTCCCATGACAGCGACGTACTCGTTCTTGCGGATCTGCAGGCTCACGCCCTGCAGCGCCCGCACGACCTCACCCCCCATGTCGTAGGCGCGCGTGAGCTTGTGCGTGAGGATGATGACGTCGGGGAGCGGCGTGTCCCCGGTCCGGAACATCTGCGGGAGCGTCACGCCGCGGCCTTCTTCTTGGTCGAGTCGGCCGGCTGCTTCATCGCGCGCACCCGGGCGCCGTCCTTGAGATCGCGAATCGCCTGATACGGTCCGGCGACGAGCGTCTCGCCCTGTTTCAGGCCGTCGGTCACCTCGAAATACTCGTCCCCCGCGATACCGACCTTGACCGCGCGGAAGGTCGCGACGCCGTCCTTCACCGTGAACACGCCCTCGGTCTCCTTTTTCTTGCGGGCGCCCGTCGTGTCCACCGGGCGGTTTTCGGTCGACACCGGCTTGTTCTCCCGCACCGTGAGGGCGATGATCGGAATCGACAGCGCCTGCTTGCGCGTATCGGTGACGATCCGCGCGGTGGCGGACAGGTCCGGGCGCGTGTCGACCGGCGGCTTGTCGAGGGTGACTTCGACTTCGTAGTCGACGGCCCGGTCGCTCTGGCCCGTCGCCGCCTGACCGGCGTTGAGCACGCTCGAGTTGGACACCTTGGTCACGTGGCCCGTGAACGTGGTGTCGGGGAAGGCGTCGATCGACACCTCGACCGAGTCGCCGAGATGCACGCGCACCACGTCGGTCTCGTCCACCTTGACTTTGGCCTGGATCACCGACAGGTCCGAGACCGTCATCAGCAGGCCGATGTCTTTCGAGAACGTGCTCGGCACGGCCACTTCCCCCTCCTCCACCGCGAGGCGCGTGACCCGTCCGGCCATGGGCGCGACGAGCGTGGTCTTGCGGAGGTTGTCGCGCGCCGACTGCATCGCCGCGCGCGCCTGATCGACCTGGTGCTGCGCCGCGGTCAGGTTCGCCTCCGCGATGTCGAACGCCGTCTGCGCCTGCTCCAGCTGCTCCTGCGACACGAGGTTGGGGCTCTGGGTGTGCAGCTCCTTGGTGCGCCGCAGCGCGCGCTCGGCCTGATCCTGGTTCGCCTTGGCCTGCACCGCGGCCGCCTGCGACGACGCCAGCGTGGCCGCCGCCGCCTGCAGGTTGGCCTCGTAGATGGTCGGGTCGATCTGCAGCAGGAACTGCCCTTGCTTGACGAGGTCGCCCTCGCGCACGGCGATCTTGGTGATCCGCCCGGTGATGTCGGCCGAGATGTCGACCTTTTTCTTGGGTTGGATCTTGCCGCTCGCCGTCACGGCCGCGACCAGGTCGCGCCGGGCGACCTTTTCGAAGCGGACTTCCTGACCGCGGTCGCGGCGCGCGCCGGCGCTGATCGCCACCAGCCCGACGATCAGCACTGCCGCCCCCGCGCCCACCAGCACCTTGTTTCGTTTGGACATCGCAGTCGCTTCCTCCCGTTACCGCAACGGCCGACCGACCGCCGCCTCGAGCGCGGCCAGCGCCTTATGATAGTCGTATACCGCGTTGACATAGTCCGTCTCGGCGCGCAGCGCCGCCACCTGGGCGTCGAGCAGCTCGAAGAACGTGCCCGAGCCGACGCGGTAGCGCTCCGTGGCGAGCTGCAGCTGCTCGCGCGCCGCGGTGCGGCTCGTGTCCTGAATGGCGATTGCCTGATGCGTCGTCTGGAGCGTCAAGAACGCGCCGCTCACGTCGGTCTGGAGCTGGAGGCCGCGCGCCCGCACCGACTCCTGCAGATCCTGCTGCTGCGCCTTCGCTTGCGACACCTCGAGCGGCTGCTGGAAGTTGCCCCACAACGGGATCCGTACCGTGAGCCTCGCCTGGAACGGCTCCGGCGTGAACTGGAAGGGATAGGCGGCGTTGCGGCTGCGGATCGCCTGCTCCGCCGCGGGCGTGAACGAGTACTGCGTGCAGTCGAGTGGCGGCCCGGAGCCCGAGTTGAGCCACGCGCTGTTGGCGTAGGCGCAGGTGGTCGAGTCCGCCGTCGCGCTGGCCTGCGCGCCCGCGATGGTCGGGTTGATGTCCGAGAGCTTTTGCGTGAAGCCCGACCAGCCGGCGGACACCGACAGGGACGGGCCGTAGCTCGCGGTCGCGGCCCGGACGCCCCAGGCGGCGGCGTGTTCACGCCCACGCAGCGCCTTGAGCGCCGGGTTCTGCTGCTCGGCCATCGTGAGCAGGTCGTTCAGCTGCCAGGTGGGCGCCTGCACGGTGAAGGTGTCGGTGAGCTGGACGGACGCCAGATCGACCGGTGCCGTCACGCCGATCTGCTGAAACAGCCGGAGCTTCTCGACCTGCACCGCCGTGCGCGCCCGCAGCAGGACCACCTCCGCCTGCCCCCGGGCTACCTGCGCCTGGCGCACGTCGATCAACGACGCGCGCCCCACGTCGTAGCGCGCCTGGGCGAGCTTCTGGAACTCCTCGTCGTGCTGGAGCTGCTGGCGCGCGACCTCGGCGTTGTCTCGCGCTTGCAGTACCGTCAGGTACTGCTGCGTCACGCCCGTGACGAGGTTCGTCTCCGCGCCCGCGACGTCGGCGTCCGCCGCCGAGAGCTGTGCCTTGCGGAGCCCCGGCTGGGTGAGGGTCTGGCCGCTCAAGGTCCAGTCCAGGCCGACGCTATAGCTCGAGGACAAGGTGGAGACGCTCTGCGAGAAGTTCGACGTGAGGAACGTCTGCTGACCCGGGCCGGCGTACCCGATCCCCCCCGACGCGCTCACGCTCGGCACCAGCAGGGTCGACCATGCGCTCCGCACCGCCCAGGCGGCGGGGGCGCGGTCGTTGATGACCTGCCGGTACACCGGGTTGTTGGCACGGGCGAGGGCGACAGCATCGGCGAGAGACAGGTTCGCGGGAACGGAGCGCTGACACACCGCGAGCACCGGGCAGACGGCGAGCCCGACGGAGCACAACAGAAGCCTCATGGCGATCCTTGGACCGGTCGTTGGGACGACACCTCGTACGCGGCGCGAGCGCCGCAGGTTTCGACGCGCGACAATCTAACCCGGGTGGCGGGCGGCGACGACCCGCTCAATGCGCCGGCTGCCGCCCCGCGACCAGGCCGCGTGAGGGAATCTCGACCTTGGCGAGGCGTCCCTCGGCCCCGAGCCAGACGTGCACGAGCCGGTTCTCGCCCCCTGTTACCGTGATGTGGCGCAGCTCCGCGGGGTCGCGGTTCAGCGTCGTCGTCTCGATGCCCAGGTCCCGGACCGCCAGCAGCTCGCGCCGGCCGGCCCGCGGGAACACCGCGGTCACCTGGGCCGGCTGCGCTCGAGCCAGCCAGGCGACCGGGAGATAGAGGGCGAACACGGAGTCGTCCAGCACGGCCGCGGGCGGAGGCGTGGGGAACTCCCGCGCCCGCTCGGTGCGGCGTCCCAGCATCCGCACCACGAACCGGCCGCGGGTGAACTGGCCCACGATGCGCAACGGGTCGCGCGGGTCGGCCACCGTGTACTCGAGCGTCGTGGCGCCGGAATCGGGGCCCAGCTCGAGGATCGGGTCGAGCACCACCACGGGACGGGTGCGATCGAAGCGGATCGTGGTCGCCAGGGTCCAGCCGCCCGCGGCGGCGCGGGCCGGCGTGAGCCGGAACGCTTCACGCGCGATCTCGACGGTGTCCTGTCGCACCAGCAGCGTTCCCTCGTCCACCGACCCCTGGCCCTGGCTGTGGACCACGGCGAGCGCGAGCAGGAGCGCGCTCACGGGACCGGTGCCCCCAGCACTCGCGTGGCGATACGCTCGCGGATCATCTTATACAGCCGTTCGCCCTTCTCCCGCGTCGCGAGCGACGGCCGGCCCAGCGAGCCTGGCGACCCCTTCGGCAGCGCGCCCAGCCGGGTCCGCTGGTAGCGCGTGAGCTGCCGCTCGGGCAGCAGGAAGTCCTGGGCGCGCTCCATGTGGACGAGCTCCGGCGCGAGGTAGAGGAGCAGGGACGTGTCGAGCTCGCTCCCGTGCATCGGGCCGTCGCCGTCCTCGAGCAAGCCGCTGAAATCGAGGTCGAACACGTCGACCGTGAAGATCCGTGCCTGGTGCGTACGCAGGGTGGACAGGGCTTCCTGGTGCGGATCGTAGCCGTGGGCGGTCAAGATGATGAAGGTGTCGACGCCCGCCTGCTCCCACGAGCCGAGCAGGTCGTTCATCCAGCGGTGCAGCGTCTTGCGGCGCACTGAGGCGTTCCCGGGAAACGGCCGCTCGGTGGACGTATTGACACCATATTCGATGGTGGGCGCGCGCAGGATCTCGAGCGCGCCGGACAAATCGTCGGCCAGGCACTCGACGATGATGGTGTCGCAGCCGAGCGGCAGGTGCGGGCCGTGCTGCTCGCACGTCCCCACGGGAACGAGGAGGCGCGCATCGCGCTCGAGAATGAAACGGACCTCATCGGGGACCAGGGCCTTCAGGTGGAGCGGCGGGCTCACGTAGCGCTCGCGGGCTGCGTCGTCGCCGTGGCCGCGGCCGAGTGGCTCCACGGGACGGGTGCGGGGTGGGGCTGGGCCGCGGGAGCGGCGGGGGGAGCGCTCGTGACGGCGGCCCTCGCCGCGCGGCGGCCTCGGGCCGCGTTGCCCGGCGCCGCTGCCGTCGCGAGTCTCGTGCTCGGTGCCGTGGTCGTGACCGGCATGCTGCAGGTGCGGGGGATCGAATGCTGCTGGCCCGCCGTGCAGGCCGGCCGGATGCCCCGGGACTCGTCCCAGCTCAAGGACGCGCTCGCTGTCGCGGTGACCGAAGCGCGGCGGCTCGCCGGGCGGGGCATGACGGCGGCCCTCCTCTCCCGCGAGGCGGCGTTCGACGAGCTGCGCGAGGCGGTGGTGTCGGGCACGCGCACGCGCGGTGTCGAGGGGGGCGTGGTGATTCTCGCCCCCGACGGCGAGCCGCTCGCATGGGCTGGTCGCCACCGCTTCGTTCCCGCACGGGACACCGCCGAGCTGCGCGCCGTCATCACACCATTCTACGTGTCGCTCGAGGCCCGGCGCCAGACGCCGGGCGGCGGCAGCGCGGTGGGAAGTGTGCTGTTGGACGCGACGCCGGCCGTGCCCGACCGCGACCACGCCCTGAGCGCGCGATTCGAAGCAGCTCACGGCGTCGCGCTGCGGTTCTATGCCCCCGGGCTGGCGCCGCGCGGGGACGACGTGTTCGACTTCTGCCCGACCAGGTGCGAGCCCGGCGCCACGCTGTTGAGCGTGCAGCCGGCACCGCCGACCCAGAGCGACGCCAAGCTCGCCGCGCTGGGCGCCGCGACAGGACGTGCCGGCGCCGCCCTCGCGCTCGTGCTGCTGCTCGTGGTCGTCACCGCCCCGGCGGGCCGGTGGCGCTGGCTGGTGACGGTCGCGGCCGCGTGGACCGTCGCGCGCGCCATGCAGGACTCGACCCGCTGGGCGGGGCTGTTTTCGCCCGCGTCGTTCTACCGTCCCATGCTGGGTGGATTCAGCGCCTCGGCGGGGGCGCTCACCGCCCTCGGCGTGGTGCTGCTGCTCACGGCGGCGGCGGTGTGGCGCCGCGGTTTCGCGCGCCGCTGGTGGTCGCTCGCCGGTGCGGGCCTGCTGGTGCTCGCGGCGCCGTACGTCGTACGCTATTTCGGTCGGGGCATCACGCCACCGGCGGGCGGCGTGGGGTTCGCGCTGTGGATGTCGTGGGAGGTGGCCATCGCGACCTCCGCGATGGCGCTGGTGCTCGCCGCCGCGGCGCTGGTGCGCGGCACCACCGAGCCACGGCGCCTCCCCTGGATCTTGCCGGCGGCGTGCGCCTGGGCCGGCCTGGCGGCACTCGCGGGCCTGTGGTTGTGGAATCCCTACGGGGCGTGGCCCGAGTGGTACACCTTCGTCTGGCTCCCCGCGCTGGTGGGCGTGCTGGTCCCTGCGCCCCGGCCCTGGGCGGTGCTGGGCATCGCGACGGTCGCGGGAACGGCGGCGGCGCTCGTCACTTGGGGCGCGGCCGTGGAGGGCCGGCTCCTGCTCGCGGAGCGGGACGCGCTGGGGTTGGGTGCCGTGTCCGATCCGCGTGCCGCGTCGTTGTTGGAGCGGCTCGGGGCCGCACCACCCGCGACGTCGCCGCGAACGGCTGGTGAGCTGTACGCCTGGTGGCTCGCGTCGCCGCTCGCGGCCGATTCGTACCCGGCGAGCCTGGCCGTGTGGCATCGCTCGGGCGAGCCGACGGCGGAGATCCGGCTCGCGAGCGTCGACTTGCCGCCGTCCCTCCTCGCCGCGTGGGTGCGCTCGGGGTGGGCCCGCGCACCCGTAACATCCCGTCGTCGCGGGTCGCGCGGTTCCTGCAGGGAGAGGCTGGCGTCGAGCCCCCGTACGACATCAGGCTCTCGCCGCCTTCGCCGCCGCCCGCCGCACCGAGCGCCCGTGTGATCTGGACCAGGGTTGCCTGGTCCGCGCGAGGCGAGCGCCGCATCCCGGTCCCAGGCGGCCTCGTGAGCCACGTCCATCTCACGGTGGATCTGCGCGATCCGTGGGCGCTGTTGGTGCGGGGCGCGCTGGTGGTGGTCGTCGACGTGGCCCTGCTCGCGGGCTGCTGGCTTCTCAGCATCGCCCTCACGGGAGGGTGGCGTCCGCAGCTGCCGCCCGTCCTCGCGGCGCTGCGGACGAGCTATCGCGCGCGTCTGGCCGTGGCGCTCGCCGGGTTTTTCGTCGTCCCGCTGCTCGTGCTCGCGCTCTGGAGCTTTGCCCGCCTGCGCGACGACGCCCGCCAGGACGGCGACCTGCTCATTGGACAGACGCTGCGCGACGCGGCGGGCACCGCGGCCACGCTCGCGTCGGAGCGCGGGGCCGCGATCGGCCGGTCCACGGTGGAGCTCGGGAACCGGCTCGATGCGGATCTCTGGCTGTATCGCGACGGCGTGCTCGCCGGCATCAGCGCCCCGGTGCTCGGCGAGCTCGGCGTGGTCGATCCGTTTCTCACGCCCGACGCGTTCGTGCGGCTGGCCTTGCGCGACGAGCTGGAGCGCACCGCCGACAGCCGGGTGGCGGGCCGCACGATCCGGGTCGGCTATCTCGTCGTCTTGTCGGAGTCGCCTCAGGTGCAGGAGGTGCTGGCGGCTCCGCAGCTGCTCGACGACCAGCGCGTGCGCCAGCAGCAGGAGGACCTGGCGCTGGGGCTGGCTCTCGCCACGCTGGCGGGGCTCGTCGCCGCCGTCTCGCTGGCGGGTGTCGCGGCCCGCGGGCTCGCCCGGCCCGTCGCCGCGCTGCGGGAGGCGGCCGGCGCCGTGGGCCGGGGGGCGCCGTTGCCGGCCTTCCCGCCCGGGGCGCCGCGCGAGTTCGAGCCGGTGCTGTCGGCATTCCAGCGCATGGCGACCGATGTGAAGCGGAGCCAGAGCGCGCTGGAGGAGGCGCGCAGCCGGACGGCGCAGGTGCTCGCCAACGTCGCAACCGGTGTCATCGCGGTCGACGAGGGATTACGCGTCACGATGGCGAACCCGCGCGCCGCCGAGCTGCTCGGCACCGCGCTCGCGCCGGGCGACCTGCTGCCGCAGGCGGCGCCGGCCGAATGGTCGCCCGTGTGGACTGCGGTGGCCGAGTTCCTGCGCTCCCGCAGGGAGCGTATCGCCGAGCACGAGTTCGCCGTGGGTCGTCGGCAGATCCGCATGCAGCTCGCCTCGCTCGGGCCGGCCCCGGACGGCTGCGTGGTCGCGCTGGACGATGCCACGGCCCTCACCCGCGCCGCGCGTGTGCTGGCGTGGGGGGAGATGGCCCGCCAGGTCGCCCACGAGATCAAGAATCCCCTCACGCCGATCCGTCTCGGCATCCAACATCTGCAGCGCGCCCGCGAGAGGAAAGATGGGAAGGATTTCGACGCTACCCTGGATGAGACCGCGGAGCGGATCCTCGCGGAAATCGACCGGCTCGACGCGATCGCGCGAGCCTTCTCGCGCTTCGCCTCGCCCTCGGTCGAGGCGCAGCCGCTCGAGCCCGTGGACGTGTACGCGGTGGCTCAGGAGGTCGTGCGCCTCTACACGCTCGGCGGCGCCGAGGCGGGGGCCCGAGTCGAGATCGCGGGCGTTGCCGGTCCGCCCGTGCGCGCCCGTCGCGACGAGGTCAAGGAGGTGCTCGTCAACCTGCTCGAGAACGCGCGCAACGCCGGCGCGCGGAAGGTAGCGGTGCGGGTCTCGGACGGAGGACGGCGGCTCGCCGTGGAGGACGACGGCGCGGGCATCGCGCCGGACGCGCTGCCCCGCGTGTTCGACCCGGCCTTCTCCACCACCTCGAGTGGGTCCGGGCTGGGGCTCGCGATCGCCCGGCGCCTGGTCGAAAGCTGGGGCGGGACCATCGACCTCACCAGTGTCCTGGGCCAGGGAGCGACGGTCACCATCACGTTCCAGGGGGCGCCCCCGCGGTCGGATTCGTGACGGGGCTCACGCCCGACCGTGGCGCAATTCACGATGATTGGCAATCTTGGTGCCCGGCGGGCACCCCTTCTTGCGAGGAGCATCGTGCGGACCTCGGTGATCGGTATCGGGCTCGTGGCCCTGACGGTCGGTGCGGCGGCGCATGCCGCAGGTCAGGGGTTGATCTTCGACGCGCGGCGGATCGGGATGGGCGGCCTCACGCTGGGCCGCTCGGCGAGTCTCGTCCGTTATAACCCCGCCTACCGCGCGGTGCCCGAAGCGGCCGACCGGCGCGGCCGGCCCCGGGTGACGATCCCGATTCCCCTGGGCATCATCCAGTTCCTGCACGATCACCCCCACCTCTCCACCGACCCGGCCTTTCACCGCGACTCCGCGGGGTTCAACCCGATCCTCGTGGCCAACACGCTGCTCAACCTCCCGATTTTCCTGGAGGTGAAGAAGGCTCCGACGCCGACGAACGACGTCCTGTTCCGCATCGGCAAGAACGAGCTTCGAGTGAACCTCGGGGCGGCGGCGCAACTCGTACCAGAGGATCAGTTCGGATTCGGGGGCTCGAGCCGGGTGCTCGATCCAGGGCTCACGATCAAGGGCGTGCGCGTGAGCCTCCTGGGGTGGCTGCACTACGATCTCGGCATGCAGTTGGGAGACACGCTGCTCGCGTTCCTGCGCGATTCGGTCCCGGCGAAAGACAGCACGGGCTACAGCGTGCTGGGTAGCGGGATCGCGGAGGGCGGATTCGCGCCGACGATCAGTTATTCTGGTCGGATCGCCGGGGACTCGAGCACCGGACTATACCTCGGCGGCGCGCTGCACTATTACCTCGGCGTCGCATACCTCCGCAGCGACGTCACGGCGGGATTCAGGACCGACAGCGTCATCTTTGGGGGGAGCAACCCCGCGACGCCGTTCGACAGCGGCCTGACCAGCTACTCGAAGCCCGGCAACGCGTTCGGCCATGGGGTGGGGGGTGACGTGGGGATCGCCTGGATCTCGGGGCCGATCGAGCTGGGCATCGGCGTGAACGACATCGGGGCGACGCTGACGTGGTCCGATACCCGACAGGACAGCGTGTTCTACCGCGATTCGAGTTTCTCCAAGCCGGTCGCGAACCACGTCTCCACCACGACCAAGCTGCCGGTGTCGTACATCGCCAACGTGACCTACACGGTCGGGAAGACGACGCTGGGGGCCGACGTGCTGAACAGCGGCCGGGGCGCGACGGTGCACGTGGGTGGCGAGCAGCGCATCGGCCTGATCGCCGTGCGCGGCGGCGTGGCGCGCGACCAGCGCAAACGGATCGAGCTCGGCTTTGGCGGGGGCGTGCGGCTGGGTCCGCTCGGCCTGGATGTGGGGTTCTGGACGCACACGAACTCGCTCTCGAACGAGCGCGGCGTCACGATGGCGACGTCGTTCTCGATTTATTAGGAGGCTCTCGATGCGCGCGAAGTGGCTGTGGATGACGTGGCTCGCGGGCCTGGCCGCGGCGTGCGGAGAGGGACACGCCATCTTCGACGTCGACGTGTACAGCTTCCTCAAGGGGACGGGAGACGACTCGATCGCCTACTTCGTCCCGTCCGCCGACACGGCCAGCGCGTCCAGCACGCCGCGACGCATCGACCTGCCCGGCGCCGGCTCGTCGATCGTGGACTCCGTCCTCGTAAATGGGAAGGTGGATTTCGAGAACCAGACCAGCACGGGCACCATTGGCCTGCAGCTGTATCTCGACTCCACCGCCGCTGGGACCCTGAACTCGAGCGCGCTCGCGCTGACCGTGCCGGACGCAAGCGTGTCCGGCAATGCGGCGACCCCGGATACGATCATCGGTCGGCTCTCGAGCAACGTGCTCCAGCTGTTGGCGGGCAAGCAGATCTGGGTGCGGTTCCAGGCCAAGGGGTCGAACTCGGGCGCGGTGCTGCTGCAGGGGAGTGCGGTGTTGAAAGCCCTCCGGTTGACCGTGGTGATGAACGACAAATTCTTGTAGACGGCGTCACGGAAAAACGTCACGGAGAACCGTCGCGGAGAGACGCCCCTCCGCGACGTTCGTCCGTGACGTCTTCTCCCTTATATTGACCTCGTGAACCAGCGCCGACAAACCGTCATTGTCGATGTGGGCGGGATCCCGGTTGGAAGCAGTCACCCGATCGTCGTCCAGTCCATGACTAACACGGATACGGCGGACGTCTCCGCGACGGTTGCTCAAACTCGCGCGCTCCATCAGTCGGGCAGCGAGCTGGTTCGCGTCACGGTGAACACGGAGGCCGCGGCCGCCGCGGTACCCGAGATCGTCGCCGCGGTCGACGTCCCGGTGATCGGGGACTTCCACTACAACGGCCACCTGCTCCTCACCAAGTATCCCAAGTGCGCGGCGGCCCTCGCCAAATACCGCATCAATCCGGGCAATGTGGGCGCCAAGCGGCGCGACGAACACTTCCGCACCATCATCGAGGTCGCGCTGGCGCACGGCAAGCCGGTGCGCATCGGTGTGAACTGGGGCAGTCTCGACCAGCAGCTCCTGACTGAGATGATGGACGAGAACGCCCGACGGCCCGATCCGCTGGACGCGCGACTGAGATGATGGACGAGAACGCCCGACGGCCCGATCCGCTGGACGCGCGCGAGGTGATGCTCGAGGCGATGGTGGCGAGCGCCACACGCTCGGCCGAGCTGGCCGAGGAGTGCGGACTGGCACACGACGCCATCATTCTCTCGGCCAAGGTGTCGGGCGTGCAGGATCTGGTCCAGGTGTACCGCCGGCTGGCCGAGCGGTGCGACTATCCGCTCCACCTGGGGCTCACCGAAGCCGGCATGGGCTCGAAGGGGATCATCGCGAGCACCGCCGGGCTGGCCATCCTGCTCCAGGAGGGCATCGGCGACACGATCCGCGTCTCGCTCACGCCGCGCCCGGGCGGCGACCGGACCGAGGAAGTGCAGGTGGCCCAGCAGGTGCTGCAGTCGCTGGGACTGCGGCACTTCGCGCCCCAGGTCTCGGCGTGTCCGGGATGCGGCCGCACTACTTCGACGTTCTTTCAGGAAATGGCGGAGCAGATCCAGGCCCACCTAAAGGAGCAGATGCCCGCGTGGCGCGCCCGCTATCCGGGCGTGGAGACGCTCCGTGTCGCGGTCATGGGGTGCGTCGTGAACGGGCCCGGCGAGTCGAAGCACGCCGACATCGGCATTTCGCTGCCCGGCACGTTCGAGGAGCCGAAGGCACCCGTCTACGTGGACGGCCGGCTCAAGGTCACGCTCAAAGGCGAGACGATCGTTC
>WNGR01002201.1_pt1 | contig 21530 bp, 17 predicted proteins | sample 5407581 | NCBI WGS metagenome assembly WNGR01 (sample SAMN13153383, study PRJNA577476) | soil metagenome | isolation source: 80 cm soil or saprolite under Garry oak tree replicate 2 | place: USA:California | collected 2016-06-15
TTCCCCCTTCACGGCCAGCCTCCGGCCGGCCGTCGCGGCTGGCCCCGGCTCCGCCGGGCTGGCACGGGGCATGGCCCCCGCGTGTCTGCCGGGCGGGCGAACCCCGGGCGGGCACGGCTACATACCCGACTACATAGTCCTGACGATGCGCGCCGCCGCCGCTGGCCATAGCCTCGGGCAGCGAGATGCCCAGTTCTGACCGGACAGGAGGTATCGAGCCCCATGGTGAGCCCCGAGGCACCGGCCGGCGATGTCACGGTCACGCAGCGGCTGCTGGCCGCAGCGCCATCCCGCGGCGAGCACCGGGCACTTGTCGGCGGCCCCGCGGACCCGGCCTGCGGCTACGCGGACCTCGCCGTCACCGTGCAGGCCGCCGCGGCCGGCCTGGCCTGGCGCGGGCTGCAGCCCAGAGACGTGGTAGGCGTCTACGTGCCCGATGCGGCCAGCTACGTGCTCGCGGCGCACGCGATACGAGCCGCGGGGGGTGTGCCCTCGCCGGTGGCCGCTGGCCTGACGGTGCCGGAAATCGCTGGCCAGCTCGCCGACTGCGGCGCCCGGATGCTGCTGACCGCGCCGCCATTGGCCGCGGCCGCGCTCGCGGCCGCCGACCGCTCCTGGGTTCGGCAGGTCATCTCTCTCGGCGAGGCGCCCGACGCGATACAGTTCAGCGCGCTGATTGGGATGGGCTCACTGCCGCCCGCCGCTGCGCGAGCGCACGACCTGGCGCTACTGCCATATGCGCGGAAGCCGGACGGGATGCTCAGCCCGGTGCCAGTCAGTCACCAGCACATGGCTGACCAGCTGCGCAGGCTGGAGGCCGAGGCGGCGATCTCCGAGAAGGATGTGGTGCTGGCCGCACCCCCAGCGGGCGACGGCCGGTCTTACACCGCCCTGCTCGACCACGCGCTGCTGTGCGGCGCGACCGTGGTGGCGGCCAACGCCGAGGAGCTCGCTACCGCCGACGATGTGCACCACGGCACCGCGATTATCGCCGCGGGCAATGTGGCGGTCGGCGCGCACGAGCGGCTGCGGGTGTTTGCAGTCGCGTCCTAATCGGCATCGCGGTCGGTAATCCGGCGAAGCCGGGCCAGCCGCGACGGCCGGCCTTGGTCGGCCGTGGAGGGGGACAGTGCAGAGGGAATGGGGAGGCGGGCGGGGGGTGGGGGCACCCGGGGGGGTCCTGGCGGTCGTCCCCCCCGGGCAAGCACAGCTCACACGTTCGGCGGCCGGTTCTCGTACGGAGTGCTCAGCACGATCGTGGTGCGGGTCGACACGCTGGCCGCGGCCCGGATCTCCTGCAGCAGCTGCTCCAGCGCTGCCGGGGACGCCACCCGGACCTTGAGTATGTAGTTCTCGTCTCCCGCCACGCTGTGACAGGCCTCGATCGCCCGCAGGTGGGCGAGCCGCTCTGGCGCGTCATCCGCCGCGGCCGGGTCAAACGGCTTGATCGAGACGAAAGCGGTCAGCGGCAGCCCGGCGTCGTCGGGATCGATCAGCGCCACATACCCCTTGATCACGCCGTGCCGCTCCAGGCGGCGTACCCGCTGCTGCGCGGCCGAGACCGACAGGCCGGTACGCCGGGCCAGCTCGGTGAAACTCATCCTGCCGTCACGCGCCAGCAGCGCGACGATGGTGCGGTTGGTCTCCTCCACCCGGATACGGTAGCCCGCCGGCCCGGTTTGCACGCAGCTCACCCGGCGCACGTCGCGCCCGGCCGTCTCGCGGCTGTCCCGCCCGCAGCTCAGGTAACAGCCCGGTATCGGCCTTTACGCTCCCGTAACGCAAACGCCCCTGATCTTAACGTGCAGGAAACGAGCGGATACGCTCCCGCCAGAGGCGGGCCGCGCATGCGGCCGCCCGGCCGAGCGCCGGAAAGCGGAACGGAGCAGCGGATGGCGCAGATCGTTCTTGACCAGGTGGACAAGGTTTATCCCGGCGGCGTGAAGGCAGTGGACGGCCTCAGCCTGGAGATATCCGATGGCGAGTTCATGGTGCTCGTCGGGCCCTCTGGATGCGGCAAGTCAACCGCGCTCAGGTCGATCGCCGGGCTGGATGAGATCACTTCGGGAACGATCTCCATAGGCGGCCGGGTCGTGAACGACCTGCCGCCCAAGGACCGTGACATCGCGATGGTCTTCCAGAACTATGCGCTCTATCCGCACATGACCGTGGAGCAGAACCTCGCGTTCGGGCTGCAGCAGCGCAAGACGCCGAAGGACGAGATCAGGCGCAGGGTCACCGCCGTGGCGAAGATGCTCGGCCTGGACGAGTACCTCAAGCGCAAGCCCGCCGCGCTGTCCGGCGGGCAGCGGCAGCGGGTGGCGATGGGCCGCGCGATCGTCCGCGAGCCACAGGCGTTCCTGATGGACGAGCCGCTGTCCAACCTGGATGCCAAGCTGCGGGTCTCTATGCGCGCCTCGCTGTCCCAGCTGCACGAGCGGCTCGGCGTGACCACGGTATACGTGACCCACGACCAGGTCGAGGCGATGACGCTCGGGCAGCGGGTGTGCGTGCTGCGCGAGGGCAGGCTGCAGCAGGCGGACACACCGCAGGTGCTGTTCAACGCCCCGGTGAACCTCTTCGTGGCCGGCTTCATCGGGTCGCCGGCGATGAACTTCGTCACCGCCCGGCTGGTCCGCGACGGCGGGCCGGCGGTCAGCTTTGCCGGCCTCAAGCTGCCGGTGCCCGGGGACCTGCTCGCCGCGCGCCCCGGCCTGGACAGCTACTTTGACCGCGAGCTGATCCTGGGCATCAGGCCATCGGATTTCGAGGACGCCAGCCTGGCCGATCCCGGCTGGGCGCGCATGCCGGTGCAGGCAGGTGTGACCGAGGAACTCGGCAGCGAGATCCACATCCTGTTCAGCATCGACGCCCCGCCGGTGCAGCACGCCAGCATCACCCAGGCCGGGGCCGGGGATGATGACGACGCGGCCATCCCGCTGTCCGGCGGCAAGTCGCTGTGGACCGCCCGGGTCGCCGCGCGCAGCACGGTCCGGCCTGGACAGCCCGCCGAGCTCGCCGTCGACACCTCCAACCTGCAGTTCTTCGACGCCGAGAGCGGGCTGTCGATCGGCCGCGGGACGGCAGAGCTCAGCTAGGCCGGGTCAGCGACCTGCCGATCACCATCCGCTGGACCTGGTTGGTGCCCTCCACGATCTGCAGCGCCTTGGCCTCGCGCATCAGCCGCTCGGCCGGGAAGTCCTCGACGTACCCGTAGCCGCCGAGCACCTGCACCGCGTCGGTGGTCACTCGCATCGCGGCGTCGCTGGCGAACAGCTTGGCCATCGCGGCCTGCGCGCTGAACGGCTGGCCCGCGTCCTTGCGGCGGGCGGCGGACAGGTACAGGGCGCGGGCGGCCTCCACAGCGGTGGCCATGTCGGCCAGCAGGAACGAGATGCCCTGGAACTCCGCGATCGGCTTCCCGAACTGGCGCCGCTCCCCGGCCCAGCTGACCGCGGCGTCGAGCGCCGCCTGGGCCACGCCGGTCGCGCAGGCGGCGATGCCGAGCCGCCCGGCGTCCAGCGCGGCCAGCGCGATGCTGAACCCCTTGCCCTGGTCGCCGACCAGGTGGCTGGCGGGTACCCGGGCACCGTCGAAGATCATCTGCGTGGTGACGGAGCCGCGCATGCCCATCTTGTGCTCGGCGGGAGCGGCCGACACCCCCGGCGTCTGAGCCGGGACGTGCAGGCAGCTGATCCCCCGCGCCCGCTCCGGGCCCTCATGGCTGCCCGACGTGCGCGCGAAGAGCGTGTAGAAGTCGGCCTGGCCGCCGTGCGAGACCCACGCCTTGACCCCGTTCAGGACGTAGTCGGGCCCGTCCGCCTCGGCCCGGGTTCGCAGCGCTGCCGCGTCGGAGCCGCTGGCAGGCTCGGACAGGCAGTAGCCGCCGAGCTGCTCCCCGCCGAGCATTGCGGGCAGCCACCGCTCCTGCTGTTCCTGGCTGCCCGCCGTGGCCAGAGGGAAGCAGGTGAGCGTGTGCACGCTCACCCCGAGGCCGACCGTGAGCCACGCGCTGGCCAGCTCCTCCACGACCTGGAGGTAGGTCTGATACGGCTGGCCGCCGCCGCCGAGCCGTTCCGGGTAGGGCAAGGCGAGCAGGCCGGACCGGCCCAGGATCCGGAACGCATCGCGCGGGAACGTCCCGTCACGCTCCGCCGCATCGGCCTTGGGGCGCAGCACCTTGTCGGCCAGCTCCCTGGCCAGCTCGAACAGAGCGCGGGTCTCCGCATCGGGGCAGTCCCGCTCAACCGCGCGCACGGGAGCCTCCGCCGGCGCTCATGGGAGTCTCCGCCGGTGTTCACCGTGGTCTACGCCCATGGTCATGAGGCGTCCACGCAGACCAGTTCGCGGCTGGCGTTGTTCAGCCGCTCACACCCCCGCTCGGTGCAGACCACGATGTCCTCGATCCTGGCGCCGTGCGGGCCCGGGTAGATGCCGGGCTCGATAGAGAACGCCATGCCCGGCTGCAGCAGCTCGGTGTTCCCGGACACGATGTACGGGTCTTCGTGGCACTCCAGGCCGATCCCGTGGCCGGTCCGGTGCATGAAGTACCCGCCATAGCCTGCCGCGGTGATCGGCTCGCGGGCCGCGGCGTCGATCGCTTCCGCGGCCACCCCGGGCCGGACCGCGGCGCACGCCGCGTGCTGCGCGTCCCGCAGCACCTGGTAGTAGGCGGCGAACTCCGCCGGCGGCGTGCCGATCACATAGGTCCTCGTGCAGTCGGAGCAGTATCCGCTGGGCATCGTCCCGCCGATGTCCACGACGACCGCGTCCCCCCGCTGCAGCGCCCGGTCGGAGACCTCGTGGTGCGGGCTCGCCGCGTTCGGGCCTGAGCCGACGATCGTGAAGTCGACGCGGGCATGCCCCTCCTGGATGATCGCGTCGGCTATGTCGGCGGCGACCTGCCGCTCGGTCCGGCCGGCCCGCAGCCAGCCGGGCACCCGGGCATGCACCCGGTCGATGGCCCCGCCCGCCTCGCGCAGCGCTGCCACCTCAGCGGGGGTCTTGCGCATGCGCAGGCCGCGCAGTGCCGCGCTGGCCAGGACCTGGTCAACACCGGGCAGCGCGTCGCGGAATCCGAGTACCATCAGCGCCCACATGCGGTCCGATAGCCCGACCGGGCCGGCCAGCGGCCCCAGCCGCTTGGCCACCAGCACATAGGGGTCATCGGTCTCGTCCCAGGGGATCAGCTCAAGCCCCAGGTCACCCGCTCCAGATGCCAGGGCGGCGGGCAGCTCAAGCCGTGGCACCACCAGGAACGGCCTTCCGCTGCCTGGCTCTGCCGCGGGCACGGCCAGGCAGGTGAGACGCTCGAGCTGATGCGCGTCGTAGCCGGTCAGATACCGGAGGTCGGGTCCTGGGGTGAGCAGCAGTGCCGCCAGGCCCACCTCGACGGCCGCGGCCGCAGCCAGATCAAGCCGATCCGCAGGGTAAAGGCCTGAATCAGGCCGGTCGGATCCCATCGTCTCTCCAGTACTCATTGGCTCGCCTCCGGCAAGACGCTCATCAACTGCCCGCCCGTGCTTGCCGTCCCTGGCATCATCTCACTTGTGAGACTTGTGCCCTTATCTAGACAGCACGGGTCGGCATGGCTCACGCTAGGTGCACGAAACCTGACTAGATCCGGTCCGTGATGACTTCTGAGGCTATCGGGGTTCCCCTCGGCCGCCCGAACAAGGCGGCCATTTCGTCGCGCCCTGGCACTGCACCCAGCCGCGCCGTCCCGCCGCCCGGGCGCGGCGGCGAGGCCAGGCTCGCGGCCGAACTCGCGGAGGAGCGCCGGGTCGCGCTGGAACTGCAGCGCGCCATCCTGCCGCTGCACGACGAAGCATTCGAGCTGCCAGGGCTGCGCACCATGGTGCGGTACCTCCCGGCGTCGAGGGCGGGCCGGGTCGGCGGCGACTGGTACATTACCGCGGACATGCCGGGCGGTCACGTCCTGATCGCGCTGGGGGATGTGGCCGGGCACGGGCTGGCCGCTGCGGCGGGCATGGCCAGGCTCCGAGGGGCGCTCGCGGGCCTCGCCATCACCGGCTCGCCGCCGGAGCGGCTGGTCGGCTGGCTCAATGACCTGGTGCATCACGTCGCGCCCGAGCACACCGCCTCGGTCATCGCGGGCTACTTTGATCCCGCCAGTCGCACCCTGACCTGGGCGCAGGCCGGCCATCCGCCGCCGGTCCTGGTCCGGGGCACGTGGGCGCGGCCGCTCGACCCGCCCGCGGGCATCTTGCTGGGCGCGGGGAACGAGGAGTACGCGGCGGCGGTCCTGGCGCTGGCCCCCGGCGATCTGCTGCTGCTCTACAGTGACGGGCTGATCGAGCGCAGGAACCGGTCCCTCGAGGAGGGCCTGGCCACCTTGTCGGCCGCGGTGCGTGGCATCGCCGACCCGGAGCGCGCCATCGACGCCGCCGTCCGCGCGCTCGGGTCCGCCGACCCGGAGGACGACACCTGCCTGGTGGCGCTGCGGGTGCTGTGACATTCGGGGGGACGACCCCCCCCAGACCCCCCCGCGTGCCATCCGCTCGGGCCGGCGGTGCTAGCCCGGGGGGGACGACCCCCCCAGACCCCCCCGCGTGCCATCCGCTCGGGCCGGCAAGCCGGCCGTCGCGGCTGGCACGGCTTCGCCGGCGTCAGGGGCGGGCGGCGAGCGCAGCGCTCATCCGGCCCAGCGACGATCCAAGGTCCCAGCGCTTGTCGAGTTCGGCGAGCCGCCGGGAATCGGCCGGGCCGGTCGGAAGCTGCCCGCCGACCGCGGGCAGCGGCGCGTCGGTAGCCACGCGCACGACGGGCAGCGCGGCCTCCAGGTAGCTGCGGGCCGCGGTGAGCTTGGCCCGGGTGCCCATCGGGAAACCGCCATGGCCCTGATCCAGCGCGGCCAGCATCGCCTCCACGCTGCCGAACACCCGCACCAGCGCGGCGGCCGTCTTCTCCCCCACCCCCGGCACGCCGGGCAGGCCGTCGCTCGGGTCTCCCCGCAGCGTCGCGAACGCCGCATAGGCCCGGCCGGGAATCTGGTACCGCTCGGCCACGGCCGCCTCGTCGATGATCTCGAGCCTGGACATCCCCCGGGCGGTGTAGACCACCCGGACCTGGCGGGCATCGTCCACCAGCTGAAACAGATCCCGGTCCCCGGTCACCACGTCGACCGGGCCGTCCCCGCGAGCCGCGAGGGTGCCGATCACGTCATCCGCCTCGTATCCGGGCGCTCCGGCCATGGCCACGCCTGCGGCATCGAGCACCTGTTCGATCAGGGGAACCTGGGCGGTCAGCGCGTCAGGAACCTGCTCGCTGCCGTCCGGGTTGGCCCGGTGCGCCTTGTAGGACGGTATCGCCGCCACCCGGAATGCCGGCCGCCAGTCAGCGTCCATGCAGGCAACCAGCCGGCCTGGCTTGCGGAGGCGGACCAGCCGGGCGATCATGTCGAGCAGCCCGCGCACCGCGTTCACCGGCGTGCCGTCCGGTGCGGTCATGCTGTCGGCAGGTATGCCGTGGAAGGCACGGAAATAGAGCGAGGCGGAATCAAGCAGCATCAGCGAGCTCACCCGGGCCATCCTGCCAGGACCGGCCCGGCCAGTGCCGGCCCACCCCGGCCCGCCGGTGCCGGCCCACCCCGGCCCCGCGCTGGCCAGGGCACATTCATACGATTCCTCTATGGATTCGTGACAGCTTTGGCATTGGATCGGGACGCTGTGTGATCCCTAGGCTGGGCACATCCGATCCGAAACCGGGGGGAGGAACGATGACGCAAGCGAGCGCTGCCCGCACCCGATGTCCGGCCGACCTCACCGGCGCGATACGCGGTGCCACGGCCCGGCACGCTGACTGGCAGCAGACGGCCGTGCTCGTAGCCGAAGAGCTGCGGCGGCACCTTCCCGGCCCGGAAATCCTGACCGCCGAGGAAGGCGCGGGCAGCCAGGACGGCTATGTCAGCCACACCCTGCACACCGAGCCCGACGGGTCGTTCTCGGTCTGCGCCCTGGTCTGGCGGCCCGGACAGCAGACGCCGATCCATGATCATGTCACCTGGTGCGTCGTCGGCGTGCTGCAGGGCGCCGAGTACGAGGAGCTGTTCGCGCTGCAGGACGGCGATACCGCCCTCGCGGAGATCGGCAGCAACGTCAACGACACCGGTGCGGTGTGCGGATTCGCCCCGCCCGGCGACATTCACCGGGTCAGGAACCACGGCGCGGGTGTCGCGATCTCGCTGCACGTCTACGGTGCCGACATCAACCGCCTCGGCAGCAGCGTGCGCCGCACCTACGACCTGCCCGTGCTCGCCCCCGCCAGCTAGTCCCTCGCGTCAGCCGACGGACTCGCGTCAGCCGACGGAGGAGTAGGCGACCACGCCGCGGCGCAGGGCCCCGATCGCGGCCCGCGCGACCGCGGCCACCGGCTCCGCCCCGGCGGCGGCCGCAACCTGATCCAGCAGGTCGATCAGCTGCTTGACCGCGCGGACGAAGTCGCCGGGCGTCAGGTCGGATGACAGCACCTCCTCCAGCGGCCGGCCCTGCGCCCAGGCGTGCGCGGCCCAGGCAAAGCCCGCGTCCGGCTCGCGCAGGAAGGACAGCTTGTGCTCGTGCTCGATGCTGTCGAGCTCGCCGGCGATCCTGGCCATGGCCGCGAGCACCTCGCGGACCTGTCCCCGCGGCAGCCGTGGCGGGCTCGCATCGTCCGGCCTGCGCGACTCAAAGGTCAGCGCGGAGACGCACGCCGCCAGCTCAGCCGGGGCCAGCCCGTCCCAGAGGTCGCGGCGCAGGCACTCCGCGACCAGCAGGTCGAGCTCGGTGTAGAGGCCGGCCAGCCGCCTGCCCTCCGTGGTCAGCGTATCGCCCTCGAGGTAGGAGAGCTGATCGAGCACCGCGCACACCCGCCCGAACGTCCGCGCTATGACGTGCGTCCGGCCCGCGATCCTGTGTTCCAGGGCCTCGGCCTCCCGCTCCAGCCGGACGTACCGCTCCGCGTTCCTGGCATGATCCTCGCGGTCCGCGCAGCCATGGCAGGGATGCTGGCGCAGCCGCCGCCGCAGCCGCTCGATCTCGGCGTCCTCGCCGCGCGGCGGCCCGGCCCGGCCGGCCCGCTGCTGGCTGAGATCGCGGCCAGCAAGCTTGTTGCGCACGGTCGAGGCGAGGTCCCGGCGGTGATTCGCGGACCTGGCGCTGAACCAGGCCGGGATCCGCACCCGGTCGATGGCCGTCACCGGCACCGGGAAGTCAGCCAGTGACAGCCTCTTGACCTGGCGCCCCGCGGTGAGCACGAGCGGCGCGGGCGTGTCATCGCCCGCCGGGCCCGGCTCGAGGACCAGCGCGATCCCGGACCTCCGGCCGCCGGGCACGAGGATGATGTCGCCGCGGCGGAGCTGCCGCAGCGAGGCCGCCGCCTCGGCCTGCCGTGCCGCCGAGCGCTGCCGCGCCTGGTTGCCCTCGCGCTGTGAGAGCTCGCGCCGGATGGCCTGGTACCCGGCGTAGTCGCCCTGGTCGCAGCCGACCTCGAGCTCCTCCATGGACGCCCTGATCCGGCGCGCCTGGCGGGCCAGGCCGAGCACCGCGCGGTCGGCCTGGAACTGGGCGAACGACGACTCGAGCAGGGCGGCGGCCTGCTCCCTGCCCACCTGGCCAACCAGGTTGACCGCCATGTTGTAGGACGGCCGGAAGCTCGAATTCAGCGGGTAGGTCCGGGTGCCCGCCAGGCCCGCGACGGCGGCCGGGTCCATCCCGGGCTGCCAGACCACGACCGCGTGCCCCTCGACGTCGATGCCGCGCCGCCCGGCCCGCCCGGTCAGCTGTGTGTATTCGCCGGGGGTCAGGTCTGCGTGGGTCTCGCCGTTCCATTTGTCCAGGCGCTCGATCACGACGGTCCTGGCCGGCATGTTGATGCCGAGCGCGAGGGTCTCGGTGGCGAACACGGCCCGGATCAGCCCGGCCGCGAAGAGCTCCTCCACGACCTCCTTGAACGTCGGCAGCATCCCCGCGTGATGAGCCGCGATCCCGCGCTGCAGGCCGGCCAGCCAGTCACCGTAACCGAGAACCGGCAGATCCTCCTCAGGGATGTCCGCGGTCCGCTGCTGCACCAGCTCGGTGATCTCGGCGGCCTCCTGCGGCGTGGTCAGCCGCAGGCCCGCGTTCAGGCACTGCATCGCCGCGGCGTCACAGCCGGCCCGGCTGAAGATGAACGTGATCGCTGGGAGCAGGCCCGCGGCATCGAGCCGCTCGATCACGTCCGGGCGGCGGGCGGCGCGGAACCTGGCCGGCCGGCGCCCCGCCAGGTGAGCTCCGCCCCGGCCGGGCCGGGCCGGCGCCCTCCGGCCCGTATAGTCGTCCCGCCGCGCGATCCGCAGCAGCTCGGGGTTGACCGGAGCCTGCCCGGCCTGCCGGGCATCGCGCCCGCTTCCCGCAGCACGGCGTTCGGCCCCGCGGCCGCCCCCGCCGCCACGGGCTCTGGCCACGCCCCGGCCGGTGCCCCCGCTGCCGTTGCCGGTCTCGGTGAACAGGTCGTAGAGCCGGTTCCCGACCATCATGTGCTGCCACAGCGGCACCGGGCGGTCCTCGTCGACGATGACCGTGGTGCCGCCGCGGACCTGGGACAGCCAGTCACCGAACTCCTCCGCGTTGCTGACCGTCGCCGAGAGCGCCACCAGCCGCACCGGCTCGGGCAGGTGGATGATCACCTCCTCCCAGACGGCGCCGCGGAACGCGTCCGCCAGGTAATGCACCTCATCGAGGACCACATAGCCGAGCCCGGCCAGCGTCGGCGAGCCCGCGTACAGCATGTTCCGCAGCACCTCGGTGGTCATCACGACCACGGGAGCCTCGCCGTTGATGCTGTTGTCCCCGGTCAGCAGGCCGACCTTGGCGGCCGAGTACCGGCGGACCAAGTCGGCGTACTTCTGGTTGGACAGTGCCTTGATCGGGGTGGTGTAGAAGCACTTCCGGCCCCCGGCCAGCGCCAGGTGCACGGCGAATTCCCCGACCACCGTCTTGCCCGATCCGGTGGGCGCGGCAAGAAGCACCCCGTGACCCGCGTTCAGGGCCCGGCAGGCATCCAGCTGAAAGTCGTCGAACCTGAAGTCATAAAGAGCCTGGAACGCTATTAGTTCCGGCCCGTCTTCCGCCAGGCGCCTTCGCGCGGCGGCGTAACGGTCGGCAGGGCTCGCCTGGGTGGCCACCTGATCCAGGGTAGGGGGCGCGGTCAGCGCATCGGACAGGCCACCTGCCAGTCCTGCCTGCGCCCAGCCCTGCGGTTGCTACGCGTCGGGCCCGCCCGGGCGCCCGACGTCAACGCCGTCGCGGGACGGCCCGTCGATGTCGAGCGGTGACACCTCATCGTCGCGCAGTCCGGCATACGGCGACGGCCGCTTCGCCCGGCGCCGGTCGGTGAGCCAGATGATCACCTCGGCCACCTCGACCAGCACCACGCACGGCACCGCGAGCAGCAGCATGGTGACCGGGTCTGGGCTCGGCGAAGCGATGCCGGCGAACACGAACACCAGGAAGATCATGATCCGGCGCCACTTCCGGATCCGCTCGTGCGTGAGGATCCCGGCGAAGTTGAGGAGCACCAGCGCCAGAGGCAGCTCGAAGGCCAGCCCGAAGCCGAGCAGCATGGCCTCGAAGTAGCTGAGGTAGGTGGAGACGGGCGGCAGGTTGACGACCCCGGACGGGGTGAGGCCGAGCAGGTATTTCAGGCCCCGGCTCATCGCGAAGTACGCAATCGCGGTGCCGCCAAGGAAAAGCGGTACTGCCGTGCCCACGAACGCGAAGGTCCAGCGCTTCTCCCGGCGGTACAGCCCAGGAGCGATGAAGGCCCACACCTGGTAGAGCCAGATCGGCGAGGTGACGATGAGCGAGAAGAAGAACGCGACCTGCACCCGGAGCATGAACGCGTCGAAGACGCCGTTGATGACCAGCTGGTCGCCGAGCTTGTGGCAGCCGGTAAGACCGCGGATGCTGGCCGCGCAGAACGGATGCACGACGAACGACCAGATCCGGTAGAAGACCGCCGGAATCAGGCCGATGCTCATCCCGACGAGGATCGCGCCCGCGGCCTTGATCAGCCTGTTCCGCAGCTCACGGATGTGCTCCATGAGCGGCATCCGGCCCTCCGCGTTCGGCTGCCGCTGCGACGCGGCGAAGCGGCTGCCGAGCACGCGTGCGCCCGTGACGGTGTCACCCAGCTTCGACATGGCCGACTACGGGACGGGCCGGCTCAGCCCGGCTGCTGCGTGTGCTGCGTCTCCGTCAGCGGAGCGCCGTTGGCGGCCGTCGCCCCGCCCGCGGTCGGCTGCTGCTGCAGGTCGCGGATCTGCTGCTGCAGCTGGTCGATCTGCTGCTGGTTCTGCGGCGCCTGCACGGCCTGAGCCTGCTTGGCCTTGTCCGGCTCATCGTGATGCAGGTCCTGCACCTCGGTCTTCAGGATGCGCATCGACTTGCCGAGCGACCGGGCAGCGTCGGGCAGCTTCTTCGACCCGAACAGCACGATCAATACCACCGCGACGATGAGTATCTTCCACGGGCTGTCGAACAGGTCACCAATCATGTCTGTCCCCATTCAGCGGGAAGCGCGTTCCCGCGCCTAGGGTCGCTTGCACCCGAAAGTCTACACGTGACACCCATGAAACCGAGCGTCCGTGCCCAGCGGGCGGCGCCCGCATGACCTCACACTAACCGGACATTGACGTTCATGTCTCTGTGTTGCCTCGGGGGGACGACCCCCCCAGACCCCGCCGCTGTGACCTGGGGGGCGGCCTGGGGCTGGGGCTAGGTGTACTGGGCCAGCGCGGCCGAGGCGTCTTCGCGGACCTGGGCGGCGAGTTCCGGCGGGGAGATCACCCGGCCATCCTCGCCGAGCCGAAGCGCGAGCCGCCGGACCCACCGGGTATCGGGGGTGCGCAGCCCGACCCGGAGCCTGCCGTCGTCCAGCTCCTCGACCCGCTCGCACGGGTAGTATTCGGCCACCCACCGGCCCGCCACCGACAGCTCGAGCTCGACCGCCGCGTCATCGGCCGACGGGCGGAACAGTCCCTGGTCCACGTCCCTGGGCTCCGCCTGGGCCGGCACCGACGCGGCCTGGTCCAGGACGGCCAGGGCCAGCACCCGGTCCAGCCGGAACAGGCGCACCGCCTCGGCGCGCAGGCACCAGCCCTCCAGGTACGCCCTGCCCTCCACGACCAGCAGCCGCATCGGGTCCACGTCTCGCTCGGTCGCCTCGTCGCGGCCGGGCACGTAATACGACAGGTGCAGCCGCCTGCCCCGGTCCAGTGCGTCCCGTATCTGCGCCAGCACTGTGCTGGCACCGTGGTCGTCGACCTGCACCGCCACCTGGGCGCTCACCGCCCCCGCCTCCCCGGCGGCCGCCTCGAGCTTGGCAATCGTCCGGCTCAGCGCTGAGCGGTCCTCCAGACTCGGCACCTCGGCGAGCATCCGCAGCGCGACGAGCAGCGCGCTCGCCTCGTCCACGCCGAGCCGCAACGGCCGGTCGATCGACTCCGCCTCGCTGACCACGATCTCGCCGCCCTCATACGACAGGTCTATCGGGCAGTAAGGGTCGGGCGAGCGAAGCTCCACGCACCACAGCATGTTGAGGTCGTCGACCAGCTCGCGCTCGGTGACGCCGAACGCGGCGGCGGTTTCGGCCAGCCCGACCACGTTCCGGCTGACGACGTACGGGACCAGGGCGAGCAGCCGCTGCAGCCGGTCCGACGCGGGGGTCACCCGCGGCGGCGCGCCCGCCCGCGCGCCGACTCGCCCTGCGGGCCCAGCCGATGTCATGCCATCGCCCCCTTGAGCCGGGCGATGACCGCCTCCCGGAGGTCGGTGGGCTGGAGAGCGACGACGTCTGCGCCGAATGACGCCAGGTGCTCGCCGTACCAGCCCACGTCGGAGAAGGGCACCTCGACCAGGTCCCATCCGGCGCGCTGCGGGTCCGGGCGGTCAGCGCTGGCGCCTCGCCGGAGCCCGTATCCTGCCCCGTGCCTGACCTGGAGAATGGCGGTGCGCTGCGTGGGCGGCGCCACGTCCCACTCGCGGACGATTTCCCGCACGTCTGCCCCGTCCGGCACCGTGACCGCACCTGCGGGCCCGCAGAAAGCTACCGGCCCGTCGATGCGGCTCAGCCGGAATACCCGGGTCTCGCCGCGGTCGGTGTCCAGCCCGGCCACGTACCAGCGGCCGTGCCGGTTCACCACCCCCCACGCTTCCAGATGGCGCTGCTGGGACGTGCTGCGGCCGGCCGCACGGTAGCCGAATGAGACCGGGCGCCGGTCTCGGACCGCCTCCCAGAGCCGGCCGAACGCCGGCTCACCGGTCTGCAGCCTCGGCTCGATGCCCGGCTGCGTGGTGTCCTCCGCGTCGATTCCCGCCGCCCGCAGCTTGAGCAGCGCGCCCGCGGCCGCGCCGGCCAGCTCGGCCCGCCGCCAGACCCGGGCGGCCAGGCCGAGTACCGCGGCCTCGTCGGGCTCGAGCCTGATCTCGGGCAGCACGTAGGCCTGGCGCGGGATCCGGTAGCCAGGCTCTTCGTCCGCGGCCGCGCTCACTCCTGTCTCCAGCGGGATTCCCAGCTCGCGCAGCTCGTCCTTGTCCCGCTCGAACATGCGCTTGAACGCGTCAAAGGATGCCGGGTACCCGGGCACCGCCTCACGGATCTGGGACGCGGTGAGGTACCTGCGGGCCGACAGCAGGCAGACGACCAGACTGAGCAGCCGCTCCGTCTTCCGCCGTGACATTCCTGCCCCTTTCCCCGAACTGACGCTACCGCGCCGCAGCGCCGTGCAGGCACCGATGCCGGGCCTACGGCACCCTGCCTGAACGCTATGCTGCCTGAAAGCTACGCTGCCGGAGTGATTAGGTGGCGCAGTGGCGTGGTTTCCTGCCTGCGGCGGGAATGGGCCGGCGCGGTCGAGATCGAGGTGACGGTCGACGGCGCGCAGATTCGCGCGCTTGCCTACCCGCGGCTGACCGGCCGGCCGCGGCCGGGCGACCGGGTGCTGCTCAATACCAGCGCGCTGGACCTGGGGCTGGGCACCGGAGGGTACGCGCTGGTGGTCGCGCTGCCCGACCGGCTGCCGCCTGACCCGGACGGCCCCGGGCACGTGATCAAGGCCCGGTACACGCCGCTGCAGGCCTGCGTGCTCGCCGCGGACGAGCAGGGCTCGCCGCACCACGAGATCCTGCGCGAGGCCGACGACCTGGACGGCATGCCGGTCGTGGTGGCCGACCTGCATTCGGCCCTGCCCGCCGTCCTGGCCGCGTTTTTTGCCGAACGCAGGCCGCCGGGTGCTCGCGTAACGCCGCCGCCCAGTGGTGGCCAGCCCCGTGCCGTCTACGTGATGCTCGACGGCGCCGCCTTGCCCGCCTGGTTTTCCCGCACCATCGCCGCGCTGCGCGAGGCGGGCTGGCTGGCCGGGACGGTGACCGTGGGCCAGGCGTTCGGGGGCGACCTGGAGGCGGTCACGCTGCACAGCGGGCTGCTGGCCGCGCGGCACGTGCTCGGCGCGGACCTCGTGGTGGTGTCCCAGGGACCCGGCAACCTGGGCACCGGCACCAGGTGGGGCTTTTCCGGGGTGGCCTCGGGCGAGGCGGTGAACGCGGTGGCGGTGCTGGGCGGCAGGCCGGTGGCTTCGCTGCGGATCAGTGAGGCCGACCCGCGCGAGCGGCATCGCGGCATCTCGCACCACAGCCTGACCTCCTACGGGAAGGTGGCCCTGGCCCGGGCCGATGTCGTGCTGCCCGACCTGCCCGGCGACTTCGGCGCGCGGATCACCGCCGCGGCGGCGCCGCTGGCTGCCCGGCACACCCTGGTCCGGGTGAGCGTGGCCGGGCTGCAGGAGGTGCTCCAGGCCTGCCCGGTGCCGCTGTCCACGATGGGCCGCGGGCTGGATGAGGATCTGGCCTACTTCCTCGCGGCCGCGGCGGCCGGGCGGCACGCGGCCACGCTGGCCCGTCAGCCCGGAGGAGGCGCGCGTGCCCGAGCTGCGCTTTGACCTGGAACGGGACGCCGTCCGCGTGGTCCTGGCCGACGCCAGCGGCCGGATCCTGCTCTTCCACGCCATGACGCCGGACCGCACGCCGGACGGATGGTGGGAGCTGCCTGGCGGCGGGATCGATCCCGGCGAGTCGTACCTGGACGCCGCGGTGCGGGAGATCCGCGAGGAGACCGGCCTGATCCTCGATCCCGGCGCGGTGGGCCCGCCCGCGTGGCGGCGGGACACCACCTGGATATCGCGTGGCGTCCGGCGGCTGCAGCATGAGGTGGTCGTGCTGGCCCAGGTGGCGGGGGACCGCCCGGAGATCACCGATGGCGGCCGGACTCGGGAAGAGCTCGAGGATTATGTGGCCGCGCGGTGGTGGGAGCTGGGCGAGATCACCCGCAGCGAACAGCGGTTCTACCCGGGCCGGCTGCCGGAGCTGCTTCCGGCGTTCCTGGCCGGAGAGAAGATCGACGAGCCGTTCGAGCGCTGGAATTAGCCGTAGCAAAGCCGCGAACGGGGGCGAGGCCAGGAGACGAGAGAAGCTACGGGCCGGAGATGAAAGGCAGGGCTGATGGGTTTCTCGGCTAAGGCCAGGCGGCTACCAGGGCGGCTTGCTGCTGGTGCATTCATTCTCAATGCCGGCCTGGGCAAATGGTCCGCCGATGAAGAAACAGCCGCCAGGCTGCACGGCATGGCGTCCGGGATGTATCCATTCCTGGCGAGAATCAAGCCCAAGGATTTTCGCCCGGCATGACCAAGGAAGATGGCATCCGGCCGGAGCGGCCGGACGCGGCGCGGCTGGGTCAGGCTGACTTGCTGACCGCGTCCAGGACGTCCACGACGAAGACGAGCGTGTCGGTCCCCTTGATCCCGACAGACGACTGGCCAGCCGACCCGTAGCCTTCCTTCGGCGGGATCACGAGCATGACCCGGCTGCCTACCGGCACGCCGACCAGGCCGGTGTTCCAGCCGGGGATGATCTGGGCCGGCGAGGCGCCGATCTCGAAGCCGAACGGCGCGCCGCGGGACCAGGACGAGTCGAAGACCGCGCGCGTGCGCCAGTTGAGGCCGACGTACTGCGTGACGACCTCCTGGCCCTTGGCGACCGGCGGCCCGGATCCCTTGATCAGCGTCTTGACCACGAGCTTGCCCGGCGGCGTCTTGGTGGGGATCTTGACGGTCGGGGCGCTGCCCGTCTTGGCGGCGACCGTCGGCAGGGTACCCCCGCCGCTGGACACCTGCGTGCCGGATGCCGATGCGGTCCCGGCGTATTCCTTGATCATGTCCACGACGAACACGAGCGTGTCGGTCCCGGTGATGCCCACCTGAGAGTTGCCGTTGGCGCCGTAGCCGTACTTCGGCGGCAGGACGGCCAGCACCCGGCTGCCCATCTTCTTGCCCTCCAGCGCTGTCTGCAGCCCGGGCAGCAACTTCCCGGACAGGACCTGCGGGGAGGCCGTATACGTGCTGAGCGCCAGCTTGTGCGTCTTGCCGCTCCAGATATACACAACGTAGTTGCCGAGGAAGGCATCGGTGCTGGCGAGAGCCGGACCCGTGCCCTTGACCTCAGTCTTGACGTACAGGTTGCCGCCCGCCTTCTTGGCCGGGATCTTGACGGTGGGTGCCTTGCCGAAGGCGCCGGCTGCCGTGACAGACGCATTGGGGCTGGTGGGAGGCGAGGACGAGGAGCCGCAGCCGGCCAGGGCCGCGGCAGTGGCGATTAGCGGGATGAAGAGCGCAGCGGCAATGCGTCGCATGGGAATCCTCATTGTCGGGATCATGAGCGCAGCCAGCCTACCCGCCGTGGCTTAGCGGAAGCCGAATGCGACGGGAACGTCACCGCGATCTGCCCCGCCTGCGGGAGCGGGCGGTCACGGGACGGATCGGGAGAGCTCGGTGAGCAGGTTGTTGTTCCAGACCATTACCGTATAGCCGTCGACATAATAGATTCTGGCCGGTTGCCCAAATGCCGCCCGAACGTCGGTAATCCACGGATAAGGGGCGGCGCCGGGCCCGGGCGGATACAGCGCGATGAAGTTGGCCTCGTGCGCCGCCGGGTCGTACCAGGAACTGTCGGTTTCCCAGCCGTAGGGGCTGATCGCTTCGCCCACAGCCAGGACCGGCTGGACGTGCACCCGGCCGTTGCTAGCCACGGTGGTGCTGCCGGCCTGCCAGTATCCGGCCAGGCCGTACTCCAGCCCATGCGCGGTCAGCCACGCGGCGAGCTGCTGGTTCTGCGCGGGAGCCGGGGGCAGATCCACGACACGCGCCAGGCTCGCCAGGTACCCAGTCAGCAGCAGCGCCACGGCGGGCACCATCCGGGCACGCTCGAGCCGCGGCCCGAGCACCCGGCCGGCCAGGGCGGCGCCGAACGGCAGCACCGCGGCGAACTCCCGGGTGCTGTGGATGTCTTGCACCTGGTTCGAGATCACGTAGCCGGCCAGGCTGATCGCGATGGCAACGGCCAGGATCTGCGCGATGAGGTCACGGTCGGCGGCAAAGCGCCTGACCGCGATGCTGGTGGCGGCGGCGGCCAGCACCAGCCCGATGACGTGCAGCATCGCGAGCGCCGACACCAGCCCGAGGCCATGGCTGAAGAAGTCGGCCCCGAACAGCAGCAGCAGCCCCTGCACGGTCAGCTGGACATGCTGCGGCATGGCCGCGTAGGCAGCGAGACTGGTGTCCACCGGCGCGACCGTGAACCCGCCGTGCGCGCTGATCTGCCCCAGCGCCGTCCTGGCGAGCTGGGCCGCGATCACCGCCGCCGTGGTCAGCGCCAGGTCGAACCAGCTCGTCCACAGTGGCCGGCGGCCGACCGCAGTCGCCCGGTAGACGCGGATTGCGCACACCGTGACCAGCGGCAGCACGCCGGTGATCAGCACGATGCTGTCCGCTATCAGCGCCCAGGCCAGCAGCGCTCCCGCGGCCGCCGGCACGTACCAGCGGCGCGGTGCCCGGTCCAGGAGCAGCCACACCAGCATCACGGGTACCGTCGAGCCCACGTGGTCGGGTGCCAGCAGCAGCACGTAGACACCGTTGCCCAGCTGCGGGGCCAGCATGACCCCGCCCGCGATCGCCGCCTTGAGCAGGCCCTGCCTGCCCGCAGACTTGCCCTTGGCCAGCAGCGCGGTCAGCAGCACGAGGACGGCGTAGGTGATGGCGGCGGCGATGTGCACCACGTCGGGGCTGATCCCCCGGATCAGCTCGACCAGCATGTACTGCGGCAGTTCCGTGGTGTAAAAGGACACGTCAGACAGCCGCCAGCCACGCAGTAACAGGTTGCCGTGCAGCATGTCCCAGGCCTGGAGCACGTTGGCCGCGCCGTCGGAATCGACGCTGGCCGTGCGCGACAGCCGCAGGTAGCAGGTGAACAGGCCGACGCCGGCAGCCGCCCACACCAGCACCGCGGCGCCCCGGGCGGCGGGCCGCCACCCGGTCCGTCCCGCTCCCGCGTGCGGGCAGCTGGTCTGCGGGTAGCCGGCCCGGACTCGCGTGGACTGCGGCCGCGTGGTCGGGGGTACCTCCAGCAGGGGCTGGGTGATCGCTGGCCGGGCTGAGGGCAGCCTCGTCGCCCGCACATTATGCGCGCGCAGATCAGCGCCGCGTACGTCGGCTGCCTGCAGTCCGGGGGCGTCCATCCGCCCGCCGCGCGATGGCCCGCTGTGCCGAGCCGGGTCTCGCAGCCACGGGTCCCGTAACCACCAAGGGCTGGCCGGTGACACCGTGACCAGTTGCGGTACCGCCCGGGCCGCCCTGGCCTGCGCCAGCGCCGTCCACAGCAGCACCGCGACCCGCAGCAGGACTTTGCCCGCCGCCACCGCGATCCAGGCCAGGGCCTTCCCCAGCAGCACGGCGGCCAGGCACAGGACGCGCCAGAGGGATGCCGCGATCCAGCCCAGCGCCTTCCCCAGCGCCACGGCACCCCGCGCCAGAGCGCTCCGCAGCACCAGGACGGGACGTGCCCCCTGCGGCGCCACCGCGGCGCGCGGCTCCGGGCGCGCCGGGGCCGGGGTCTTCGCGCTCGCAGGCGGCCTCGGGTCCGGCTCGCCCAACCGAGGCCGCGGGATCCGCGGCCAGGAAATACGCTGCCGGGTCTTGGTCATCGGCCCGGCGCCGTCCCCAGGCCCACCGGGGCAGTTTCATGATCCCGGACCGAAACCTGCCATATACGCGGGTTTCGGTCCGGGATCATGAAAAGCATCACCCAGCGACCCCCCGGCTGTCTGTGCTGACGAACAGCTGAGGCGGGCCACGCACGCCGAAGAGGGCAGCGGCGGCCCGCCTCCTGGATGCTAGCAACCGATCGAAGTCATATGCATACGTTCAGTGAGCATGGCCGAGGACGGCAGCAGTAAAGAGGACGGGGCAGTCGTGCCACGGGGGTGGGCGGCGGCGCCAGCGCGGGCGGCGGTGCGGCCGCACGGAGCGCGGTAACCGCGCGGGACTACATGCCCGCGATCAGCTTCTCCACCCGCTCATCGACAGAGCGGAACGGGTCCTTGCACAGCACGGTCCGCTGCGCCTGGTCGTTCAGCTTCAGGTGCACCCAGTCCACGGTGAAGTCCCGGCGCCGCTCCTGGGCCCGCCGGATGAACTCGCCGCGCAGCCGCGCCCTGGTCGTCTGCGGGGGCACCGACTTGGCCTGGAAGATATCGAGGTCCCGGCAGGCGCGCTCCACTGCGCCGCGGCGTTGCAGCAGGTAGTAAAGACCGCGGCCGCGGTGCACGTCGTGGTAGGCGAGGTCAAGCTGCGCCACCCGCGGCGAGGACAGCGGCAGGTCGTACTTGGCCCGGTACCGCTCGATCAGCTGGTACTTGGTCACCCAGTCGATTTCCCGCGCCACCAGGCCGAGATCACCGGTCTGCACTGCGCGCAGGCTCAGCTCCCACAGTGCGAGCACCCGTTCGGTGATCGGGTCCGGGCCCTTGCGGTCCGCGAAGTCCCTGGCCTTGGACAGGTACTCCTGCTGGATGTCCAGGGCGCTCACCTCGCGCCCGTTGGCCAGCCGGACCTTGCGCCGACCGGTCATATCGTGGCTGACGTCCCTGATCGCCCGGATCGGGTTCTCCAGGGTGAGGTCGCGCATCACCGTGCCGGCCTCGACCATCCGCAGCACCAGGTCGGTCGCGCCGACCTTCAGCAGCATGGTCGTCTCGCTCATGTTCGAGTCCCCGACGATCACGTGCAGCCGCCGGAACCGCTCGGCGTCAGCGTGCGGCTCGTCCCTGGTGTTGATGATCGGGCGGGACCTGGTGGTGGCCGACGAAACTCCCTCCCAGATGTGCTCGGCGCGCTGGCTGACGCAGTACACCGCGCCGCGCGGGGTCTGCAGCACCTTGCCCGCCCCGCAGATGATCTGCCGGGTGACCAGGAACGGGATCAGGATGTCGGCCAGCCTGCCGAATTCTCCGTGCCTGCCGACCAGGTAGTTCTCGTGGCAGCCGTACGAGTTGCCCGCGGAGTCGGTGTTGTTCTTGAACAGGTAGATGTCCCCGGCGATCCCCTCCTCGCGGAGGCGCCGGTCCGCGTCCACGAGCAGCCCTTCCAGGATGCGCTCGCCGGCCTTGTC
>WNGR01002204.1_pt1 | contig 21527 bp, 21 predicted proteins | sample 5407581 | NCBI WGS metagenome assembly WNGR01 (sample SAMN13153383, study PRJNA577476) | soil metagenome | isolation source: 80 cm soil or saprolite under Garry oak tree replicate 2 | place: USA:California | collected 2016-06-15
ACCCTCCCCCGCAAGCGGGGGAGGGAATCGATAGGTCACCGCCAGCGGCCGAGGGAACGGATTCATCGCCTGCTTGCGGGGGAGCGAGGTTGACCGGGTCGCACCTCTCCCCGCTTGCGGGGAGAGGTCGGATTGCGCGCCCTTGCGCGCAATCCGGGTGAGGGGGACCCTCCACAGACTCGGTGCCGGGAGAGCCCCCCTCACCCCGACCCTCTCCCCAGCCGAAGTCGGATTTATCCGACTTCGGCCAGTCTAAACGACCGAACTCGGGTAAACCCGAGTTCGGGCGGGGAGAGGGAGAAGAGCCGCGCCCCATCACCTTCCAGATCGTGGTCGCTGGCTGGCCTTGCGGGTCGTGCTTCATCCACCAGCCGCGGGACACATCGCGGCGGCCGAGCGGGAGGTCGATGCGGCCTTCGTCCTCCGCGGGGCCGCCTTCCACGACCGCCCAGTAGGTCTTGCCCACCTGTCCGCTCTTGAACAGCCGGCCGAGCTCGGCCAGCGCCTTCCGATGGCGGCCGAGCACGAGGCAGCCGGACGTGTCGCGGTCGAGCCGGTGGGCGAGCGCGGGGGGGCGTGGCAGGCCGAAGCGCAAGGCGTCGAAATAATCCTCGAGGCTCTCGCCCCCCTTCGGCCCCTTGTGGACCGCGAAGCCCGCAGGCTTGTCGATCACCAGCATCAGCCCGTCGCGATAGATGAGCCGGGCCACCATCTCTTCCGGTGTCATGACGGAACCGCTATCACGGCCATCGCATGAACGACAGCACCGAGAACGAAAGCAGGAAAAGCTTGTGGCAGCGGCTGAGCGGCGGCCTCAGGCGCACCTCCGCGAGCATCGGCGGCGCGATCGCCGACCTGGTTTCGAAGCGCAAGCTCGACCCGGCGCTGATCGAGGACATCGAGGCGGTGCTGATCCGCGCCGACCTTGGCGTCGACGTCGCCGGCCGGATCGCGGCGGCGGTGGGCGAAGGGCGCTACGACAAGGAGATCGCGCCCGGCGAGGTGAAGGCGATCCTGGCGGCAGAGGTGGAAAAGGTGCTGGCGCCGGTGGCGAAGCCGCTGGGGGTCGGCGGCGGCAAGCCGTTCGTCATCCTGGTCGTCGGCGTCAACGGCTCGGGCAAGACCACGACCATCGGCAAGCTAGCGGCCAGGTTCCGCTCCGAAGGCAAGAGCGTGATGCTCGTCGCCGGCGATACCTTTCGCGCCGCCGCGATCGATCAGCTCACGATCTGGGGCGCGCGCACCGGCGCTCCGGTGATCGCGGCTGCGCCTGGCGCCGACGCGGCCGGGCTTGCCTACGACGCCCTGACGCAGGCACGCGGGGAGGGGATCGACGTTCTTCTTGTCGACACCGCCGGCCGCCTGCAGAACAAGGCGGCGCTGATGGGCGAGCTCGAGAAGATGGTGCGGGTGATGAAGAAGGTCGACCCGGCGGCGCCCCAGGCGGTGCTGCTGGTGCTCGACGCCACCGTCGGGCAGAACGCGCTCTCGCAGGTCGAGGTCTTCCACAAGACCGCCGGCGTCACCGGGATTGCCATGACCAAGCTCGACGGCACCGCGCGCGGCGGGATATTGGTCGCGATCGCGGCGAAGTACGGCCTGCCGGTGCATTTCGTCGGCGTGGGCGAGGGCACGGACGACCTGGCGCCGTTTGCGGCGAGAGATTTCGCCAGGGCGATTGCGGGGATCGAGTCCTGACCGCAATCCGTCCGTTGCGGACGAGGATCGAATGACATCGACTGGAAGTCACGCTAGAGACATGCGCATGACCAGCAAGCCCCAACTCCACCCGGCCCTCAAGCTCGCGCTCGATCTCGGGCCGCTCGTCCTGTTCTTCGCCGCCAATGCCCGCTACGGCATTTTCGTCGCGACCGCGACCTTCATGGTCGCGGTGGTCGTCGCGCTCGCGGTCTCCTATGCGCTAACGCGGCAGCTGCCGATCATGCCGCTCGTCACCGCGGTCATCGTGCTGGTGTTCGGCGGCCTCACGCTGATCCTGCAGGACGAGCTGTTCATCAAGCTCAAGCCGACCATCATCTACCTGCTGTTCGCCGGCGTGCTCCTGGGCGGCCTCGCCTTCGGCAAGCCGCTCCTCGGCATGGTGTTCGATTCGGTGTTCCACCTCACCGCCGAAGGCTGGCGCAAGCTGACCTTGCGCTGGGCGGTCTTCTTCCTGTTCCTCGCGGTGCTCAACGAGATCGTCTGGCGCACGCAGACGACCGATGTCTGGGTCAGCTTCAAGGTGTTCGGCGTGGTCCCGCTGACCTTCCTGTTCGGCGCCCTGCAATACCCCCTGCTGACCAAATACGCGGCGCCGGAGGCGGCGAAGGAGTAGGATGGGTTGAGCGCAAATCCATGCCGCGGGAGTGGGCCGCTGCCGGCGGCGAGAAAGGTTTCGCTCTTCGGGAGAGATGATGGGTTTCGCTTCGCTCAACCCATCCTGCGATTTCCCGCTGGCGGAGAGAGCCGAAATCATCCCCCCGCCGCCAGCGCCTTCTCGATCTCAGGCTTGAGCACCGCGTTGAGATTCTCGGGCGTGATCGGGCCGATCAGCTTGTAGGCGATGCGGGCGCCGCGGCCGACGATGAAGGTCTCGGGAACCCCATAGACGCCCCATTCGATCGAGGCGCGGCCGCTCGTGTCGGCGCCGTTGGCGGCGAAGGGGTTGCCGTAGCGGGCGAGGAACCGGCGCGCGTTCTCGGGCTGGTCCTTGTAGTTGATTCCGATCACGCGGAAGCGCTGGTCGCGCGCGAGCGCGGTGAGGAGGGGGGCCTCGTCGTGGCAGGGCACGCACCACGACGCCCAGACATTGACCACCGACACCTCGCCCTTGAAGGCCGCAGTGTCGAGGCCGGGCACCGGCTTGCCGTCGCGCTCGAGGCCGGCGATCGGCGGCAGGTCGGTCTGCGGCGCCGGGCGGCCGATCAGCGCCGAGGGAATCCGCGACGGGTCGCCGGAACCGAGGCGGATGACGAACAGGAGCGCCAGCCCCAGGAAGGCGGCGAGCGGAAGCAGCACGACCAGCCGGCGTCGTCCCGCCTTGGGCGCCTGGTCGGTCGCCTTCGGTGCCTGGTCGGTCGCGGCCACGCTTTGTCCTTTCTCCCACTAGCCCCGCTCGGAGCGGCGGCTCACCCCGCGCGCTTCGAGGTCGGAGAGTACCCGCATCTGGCGCCGGTGGTCGAGGATGACCCACGCGATCATTGCGGCGACAATCAGGACGGCGACCCCATAGGCGCTCACGATGAAGGCGGCATGCGGGCCGAGGTCCATGGGTTACCGTCCGGCCGCCGCGTCTGCCTGCAACATCATCAGCGTGCGCACCCGCCGGCGCATGATCTCGTTGCGCATGGCGGCGAGGTGGAGCGTGAAGAACAACAGGAAGAAGGCCGCCCCCATCGCGAAAAGCGGAGCGAGAAGAGAGGGGTGGATGCTCGGCCCGCCGAGGCGGAGCACCGAGGCCGGCTGGTGCAGCGTGCTCCACCAGTCGACCGAGAACTTGATGATCGGCAGGTTGATCGCGCCGACGAGGGTGAGCACCGCCGCCGCCCGCGCCGCGCGCGAGGGGTCCTCGATCGTGCGCCAGAGCGCGAGCACGCCGAGATACATGAGGAAGAGGACCAGCACCGAGGTCAGCCGGCCGTCCCAGACCCAATAGGTCCCCCACATCGGGCGGCCCCAGAGCGACCCGGTGATCAGGCACTGCAACGTGAACAGCGCGCCGATGGGCGCGGCGGCCCGGGCGGCGACATCGGCAAGCGGGTGGCGCCAGACCAGCGTGCCGAGCGCGGCCACGCTCATCACCGACCAGATGAACATGCTGAGCCAGGCCGACGGCACGTGGATGAACATGATCTTCACGGTCGCGCCTTGCTGATAGTCGTCGGGCGCGCCGTAGACCTGGCTCAGCCCGAACGCGAAGGCGACGAGCGTCGCCCCGGCGAGCCAGGGCAGGATGCGCCCGGAGAGAGCGAGAAAGCGCGACGGGTTGGCAAGATCGATCAGGGCCATCGGCGGCCTCCTGGACATGCGGGTGCGGCGCGGGATGTTCGAATGTCGGCGGGTCGATAGCAGGTCCTTGGCTTCATTCCATACCATGCCGTAATGCCGCGGCGGCGGCAAAGGGGCCGAGCACGAGGCTCATCAGGGTCAGCGCGCAGAGCACGCTGAACGGGGTGCCGAACGGCATCGGGCCGACGATGGCGGCATTCGAGGCCGCGACCCCGAAGATGAGCACCGGAATCGTCAGCGGCAAGACCAGGACCGCGAGCAGGAGTCCCCCGCGGCGGAGCGCCACGGTCAGGGCGGCGCCGATCAGGCCGATGAAGGTGAGCGCGGGCGTGCCGGCGAAGAGCGTCAGCGCGACTGCGGCCGTCGCGGTCGGATCGAGATTGAGCAGCAACCCGAGCAGCGGCGCCGCAACCACGAGCGGCAGGCCGGTGGTGAGCCAATGCGCGATCGCCTTGACCGCGACCGCAAGCTCGAGCGGCATGCGCGCCATCAGGATGAGGTCGAGCGAGCCGTCCTCATGGTCGGCGGCGATGAGCCGATCAAGCGCGAGCAGGCTCGCGAGGAGCGCGCCGAGCCACAGGATCGCGGGACCGATGCGGGCGAGCAGCGCAAGGTCCGGGCCGAGGGCGAATGGAACGAGCGTCACCACGATCAGGAAGAACAGCACCCCGATCAGCGCGCCGCCGCCGACCCGCACCGCGAGCCTCATGTCGCGCACCAGCATGGCGCAGAGCGCGGTCATCGGCGATGCTCCGGCTCTCGCTTCGGCGGCGGCTGCTCCCCTCCCCCTTGCGGGGAGGGGTCGGGGGTGGGGGTCGCGGAGTAAGCACGCGATGGCGCTGCGGGCGTAGAAAGGCCAAGCCGCAGTTCCTTGGCGCGCTCGAGCCCGATCGGGCCATGGGTGGCGGCCAGGATGAGGCCGCCGCCGGCAAGGTGCTGGGCCATCAGCGTGGCAAGCGTGGCTTGCGCCATGGCATCGAGCGCGGAGGTCGGCTCATCGAGGAGCCAGAGCGGCCGTTTCACGGCGATCAAACGGGCGATCGACAGCCGCCGCCGTTGCCCGGCGGAGAGATAGGCCGCAGGGAGGCCGGCGATGCCATTGAGGCCGACGGCCGCGAGCGCAAGCGCCGTGGACAATTCGCCGCCGCTCAGGAATTGGGCCCAGAAGGCAAGATTCTCCCGCACCGTGAGCGCCGGCTTCAGCGCGTCCTGGTGCCCGAGATAGTGGGCTTGCTCGCCGATGGTTAATTCCGCATCGCCGCCTTCGAGCGCGAGCCGCCCCCGGGTCGGCCGGACCAGCCCCGCGACGAGACGAAGCAGCGACGATTTGCCGGCCCCGTTGGGTCCGCTCACCACCAGCGCCTCGCCGGCCCCAACCGTAAAGCCGAGGCCGGAAAAGACCTCCCGGCCGCCGCGGATGCAGGCGAGATCGGACGCCAAAAGCCGCACCTGAGCCCTCCCGCCGTGCCCTGCGCCCATGCGACAGGGACGCCGGAAAACCAGTCATTTCCTACCCATCTTGTTGACGAGTGTCGATTATCTGGAACCGCGCAAAAAAAGACCTTATAAGCCAGGGTGATCCGCGCCCCGCAGCAGAACGGCGCGGATGTCGCGACCGGCGACCAAGGGGCGGCTCCGGTAATTTGATACCGCCAAGCACGCCCTCTCCGGTCGGATGGGAAAATAATCGCCATGACTTCGCTCGACAGTTTCCGGTGCTGCAAACAGCTCAAGGTCGGCAGCAGGAGCTACGCGTTTTACAGTCTCGCAGCCGCTGAAAAGAACGGGTTGAAGGGCATTTCCCGGCTGCCGTTCTCGATGAAGGTGCTGCTCGAAAATCTCTTGCGCAGCGAGGACGGCCGCAGTGTCACCAAGGAGGACCTGCAGGCGGTCGCGCAGTGGATCAAGACCAAGACCTCCGAGCGCGAGATCGCCTTCCGCCCGGCGCGGGTGTTGATGCAGGACTTCACCGGAGTGCCGGCGGTGGTCGACCTCGCCGCGATGCGCGATGCCATGAAAATGCTGGGCGGCGATCCGAAGAAGATCAACCCGCTCGTTCCGGTCGATCTCATCATCGACCATTCGGTGGCGGTCAACTATTTCGGAAATCCTGGCGCCTTCAAGAAGAACGTCGAAGAGGAATACCGGCAAAACCAGGAGCGCTACCAGTTCCTCAAATGGTCGCAAAAATCCTTCGACAATTTCCGGGTCGTTCCGCCCGGCACCGGCATCTGCCACCAGGTCAATCTCGAATACCTCGCGCAGACAGTCTGGACCAGGAAAGACAAGGTCAAGGTCGACGGCAAGCCCGCGGTGATGGATGTTGCCTATCCCGACACGCTGCTCGGCACCGATTCGCATACCACCATGGTCAACGGCCTCTCCGTGCTCGGCTGGGGCGTCGGCGGCATCGAGGCTGAGGCCGCGATGCTCGGCCAAGCCTATTCGATGCTGCTGCCCGAGGTGATCGGGGTCAAGCTCAGCGGCAAGCTCAAGGAAGGCGTCACCGCGACCGATCTCGTGCTCACCGTCACGCAGATGCTGCGCAAGCGCGGTGTCGTCGGCAAGTTCGTCGAATTCTTCGGCCCCGGCCTCGCCAATCTTTCGATCGCGGACCGCGCCACCATCGGCAACATGTCGCCGGAATATGGCGCCACCTGCGGCTTCTTCCCGATCGACGACGACACGCTCAAATATCTGGGCGACACCGGCCGCAGCGCCGAGCGCATCGCGCTGGTCGCCGCCTATGCCAAGGCGCAGGGCATGTACCGCTCGAAGTCGACGCCCGACCCGGTCTTCACCGACGTGCTCAAGCTCGAACTGTCGCAGGTCGAGCCATCGCTCGCCGGCCCCAAGCGCCCGCAGGACCGGGTCGCGCTCAAGGAGGTGAAGAGCGGCTTCACCATCGCGATGGAGAAGGAGTTCAACAAGGGCGGCGACGGCGGCAAGGAAATCTTCGATCTCCATCCGGCGCTGGCCACCTCGCTCGACAAGAGTTTCTCCAAGGCCGGACCGCCAAAGCGCTTCCCGGTGGAAGGCCGCAACCACGATCTCGGCCATGGCGACGTGGTGATCGCCGCCATCACCTCGTGCACCAATACGTCGAACCCGACCGTGATGGTCGGCGCCGGCCTGCTGGCGCGCAAGGCGCTGGCGAAGGGACTCAGCGTCAAGCCCTGGGTCAAGACCTCGCTCGCGCCGGGCTCGCAGGTCGTCGCCGAATATCTCGACAAGTCGGGCCTGCAGAAGGACCTCGACCAGCTCGGCTACAACCTCGTCGGCTTCGGCTGCACCACCTGCATCGGCAATTCCGGCCCGCTCGCGCCGGAGATTTCCAAGACCATCAACGACCGCGACATCGTCGCCGCGGCGGTCCTCTCCGGCAACCGCAATTTCGAGGGCCGCATCAATGCCGACGTGCGCGCGAACTATCTCGCCTCGCCGCCGCTCGTCGTCGCCTATGCGCTCGCGGGCTCGATGTATTCCGACCTTGCGCGGCAGCCGCTCGGGATGGACAAGAAGGGCAAGAAGGTCTTCCTCAAGGATATCTGGCCGACGAGCCGCGAGATCAACGGCGTCGTCCGCAAGACCATCAACAAGCAGATGTTCGGGAAGAAATACGCGGACGTCTTCAAGGGCGACTCCCACTGGCGCAAGATCAGCGTCAAGGGCGGTCTGACCTATGCCTGGGACAAGAAGTCCACCTATGTCCAGAACCCGCCCTATTTTGTCGGCATGGGCCGCACGCCTACCCCCCTCATCGACATCGTCGACGCGCGCGTGCTCGCGCTCCTGCTCGACTCGATCACCACCGACCACATCTCGCCGGCGGGCTCGATCAAGATCGACTCGCCCGCCGGCAAGTATCTGATCGAGCACAGGGTCAAGCCGGTCGACTTCAACCAGTACGGCACCCGGCGCGGCAATCACGAGGTGATGATGCGCGGCACCTTCGCCAATATCCGCCTCAAGAACCAGATGGCGCCTGGCGTCGAAGGCGGCGTGACCGTTCATTATCCCTCGCGCCAGCGCCTGTCGATCTACGACGCCGCCATGCGCTACAAGGCCGAAAAGGTCCCGCTCGTCGTCTTCGCCGGCAAGGAATACGGCTCCGGCTCGTCGCGCGATTGGGCGGCCAAGGGCCCAAATCTGCTCGGCATGCGCGCCGTGATCTGCCAGTCGTTCGAGCGCATCCACCGCTCCAATCTCATCGGCATGGGCGTACTGCCGCTGGTATTCGAAGAGGGTACGTCCTGGCAGTCCCTCGGGCTGAGGGGCGACGAGCAGGTCACGATCCGTGGCCTGCACGGGGAACTCAAGCCGCGCCAGCGGCTTTTTGCCGAGATCGTCGCCTCCGACGGCGGGCTCAAGCGCGTCCCGCTGGTCTGCCGCATCGATACGCTCGACGAGCTCGACTATTTCAAGCACGGCGGCATCCTGCATTATGTCCTGCGCCAGTTGGTGGCCTCCTGACCCCGCCTCACCTCGAAGTGAGTGGCGGTTGATCGCGCGGCTCTCTATGGTTTCGGCGCGGGGTGGGGACAACGCGGATGGGGCCTCAACGCGTGGAGATCGGAATGGTAGGTCGTTGCCTCGCTTATGCGATGGTCGTCGTCTGCTCGTCCTCGGCGGCCCCGCTCGCATCCGCGACCGAGATCCGCGCGATGATCGAGCTGTTCACCAGCCAGGGCTGCTCGTCCTGCCCGCCCGCCGACAAGCTGATCGGCGAATTCGCCTCTGATCCTTCGCTGGTCCCGATCAGCCTGCCGATCGACTACTGGGACTATCTCGGCTGGAAGGACACGCTTGCCGATCCGCGCAACTCGGCCCGCCAGCGCGCCTATTCGAAGGTCCGCGGCGACCGCGAGGTCTACACCCCACAGATGGTGGTGAACGGCAGCGTGCATGCTCTCGGCAGCGACCGGGATGCGATCGAGCGCGCGATCGTGAAAAGCCGCCAGAACCCGGCGACGCTCTCCCTCCCGGTGACGCTCTCGATCGCCGACGGCCGCCTGAGCGTGGCGGTGCCGGCGCGCGACGATGCCCACCTGCTTGCGGAGGTCTGGCTCTGCGGGATCGCCAAGGCGGTCACCGTCGCCATCAAGCGGGGCGAGAACCACGGCAAGACCATCACCTATCACAACGTGGCCCGCCGCTGGCTGAAGCTCGACGCCTGGAACGGCAGCGCCAATACCTGGATGGTCCCGCTGGACAAGCTTGCCGGCGAAGGCATCGACGGCGCCGCCGTGATGGTGCAGACCGGCACGGTCGAGAAGCCGGCCGCGATCCTCGGCGCGGCGGTCGTCGCGCTCAAGTAAGCGGCAGTCGCCGCGCTCAAGTAAAACGCCGCAACTAAAACGCCGCCAACACAAGGTGGCGGAAATTATTTTCGCTCAAATCTCGCGCAGCTCGGGAGCGAAAAAAAGGGGCCGGCTTTCGCCGGCCCTGAGAACATTGGGGATTGAACCGTACGCGTAACTTTTGACGCACAACTCTTGGGCCCGGTCCGCTCCAAACCCCGGGGGGCTGGGGGGCTGAGGAATCCGGTGCTCGGAAGCAGACCGGGCCCTGAGGCAACAGCGTTTGATCTCGCAATCCAGCTTGGCCTGCGCTTGTTCGAATTTGGGCAGCAATATGATTCCATTAACGAATCCGTGAGCGTTTATGGGCAATATGTCGCAGCTTGGCGCGCCTGCCGGGTGGCCGAATCAGCGCCACCTCATTGGCCCCATCCCCATCATGCTTCCGTCATGCCTCTTGCCGCCGCCCACGTCCGGCGCAATCATGAGGCCGTCACAGAAGGAGGCGCCGATGAGCTTTGGGCCAGGCGAAACCGAACCGAGCCAGTTCCATGGGGGCGAGACCCCAGGCGCACCGCCCCTCGCCCCCGCAAGCCAAGTGACTTTCGACCGGCGCGAGCTCGACCGCATTTTTGGCCTCTATGGCCGCAAGGTCGCGGCCGGTGAATGGCGTGATTATGCCATCGACTTCCTGCGCGACCGCGCGGTCTTCTCCGTCTTTCGGCGCGCGTCGGAAATCCCGATCTACCGTATCGAGAAGCATCCGCGCATCGCCCGCCGGCAGGGCGCCTATAGCGTGATCTCGGCGACCGGGCTGATCGTGCGCCGCGGCCACGAGCTCGACCGCGTGCTGCGCGCGATCGACAGGTCGCTGAGCGTAGTCGCGGGATAACAGGGGTTGGGTCGAGCTTGCGAGACCCAACATCCATGCGCGTTCGCGGCTGTTGGGTCTCGCGAAAAGCTCGACCCAACCTACGAAGCTGCTGCCGATCAAGGCGCCGTCGTCGCGCCGGGGCCGAGCAATCGCTGCATCAGCACTGTGTCGAGCCAGCGGCCGAACTTGAAACCGACCGCCTCGAAGGTGCCGACGAGCCGGAACCCGGCGGACGCGTGCAGCGCGATCGAGGGGGTCTGAGCGGAATCGCCGATCACCGCGATCATCTGCCGGAAGCCGCGCGCTTCGGCCTCCGTGATCAGGCGCGCGAGCAGCGCACGGCCGAGGCCGCGCCGTTGCGCTTGCGGCGCGATGTAGATCGAATCCTCGATGGTCCAGCGATAGGCAGGCCGCGCGCGATAGGGCCCGGCATAGGCGTAGCCGACGACAGCGCCGCCGAGCTCTGCCACCAGGAAGGGATATCCGCCGGCGAGGAGGACATCGCGGCGGTGCAACATTTCCTTTTCGTCCGGCGGCTCGATCTCGAACGAGGCGGTGCCGTGCCGCACCGCATCGGCATAAATGCCCGTGATTGCCGCGGTATCACGCGGCTGAAGGGGGCGGATCGAAAGGTTGGACATTAGCGCGGACGACGGAAGATGGACGACAGATGACTGAAGAAGAGTATTCCTTCCGTCGTCCGATGTCTGTCGTCCGTCGTCCGAAAAAACCGCGCCCCGGCTCATCGCCGGGGCGCGGAAAGGCAATTCCGTGCTGGCTGCTCAGCGCCGGTCGCCGAGGAAACGCAGCAGGAACAGGAACAGGTTGATGAAGTCGAGATAGAGCGAGAGCGCGCCCATCACGGCCTTGCGGCCGACCAAGGTGCCGTCCTCCATCGGGTCGTACATTTCCTTGATCCTCTGGGTGTCCCAGGCGGTCAGGCCGGCGAAGATGAGGACGCCGGCGGCCGAGATCACGAAGTCGAGCCCGGAGCTCTGGAGGAAGATGTTGACCAGCATGGCCAGGACCAGCCCGATCACGCCCATCATCAGGAATGATCCGAACGCGGACAGGTCGCGCTGCGTGGTGTAGCCATAGAGGCTCAGCGCGCCGAATGACGCCGCCGAGATGAAGAACACGCGCGTGATCGAAGCCCCGGTATAGACCAGGAATACCGATGACAGCATCAGGCCCAGCAGGGCCGCATAGAGCATGAACAGCCCCAGCGCGGTTGCGGGCTGCAGCCGATCGATGCGCCAGCTGATCAGAAAGACCATTCCCAGCGTGCCCAGGAACAGGACGATCACCGCCGGTGTGCTGAAGATGGCCTGGCCGAAAGGAGTCAGCACCAGCCGTCCCGCGGTCTCGGTGACGGCCATCTGGAACGTCAGCCACGAGACCACACCGGTGAGCGCGACGCCCATCGCCATGTAGTTGTAGACGCGGATCATGTAGGCCCGCAGGCCCGCATCGATCGCCACCGCCCGGTCCGCACCGACGCGACGCGTGGCAGCCGCGTAGTTCCGGTCGAAATCCGACATGGAAGTTCCCTCTTTTTGCGCCGGCCGAGGCCGGACGGTATGGCGCCACGCCCGGCAGACCGGCGGACGCCCGATGCGCAGAATCTAGTGCGGGATCGGACCCCGCGCCAGATGTCAATAGGAGATTTGTTAATGCCTGCTGAACCAACCCGGCCAGCCGGTCCGACGCCCCCGCCGGGGCCGGGATCATCGGGCCATCATGGCGAGGGGGCAATGTGACGATAGAGCGCAGACGGTCGGCGCTGGGGCGCTGCGCAAATCCGGCTCGGCCGGCACGGCGGTTGCGGCGGGCCGCGATTTCGCATTAGCTGTCGGGCGTTAACGCCGATGACGATCCAGCGCCGATCAAGGGGAGGCTGCGGATGGACGCCCAGACCGCCATAAAAACCGAGGCCGCCAAGGTCGAACTGCACGGCTCGAGCATCCTCGCCGCGATCAAGGCCGCCGGCGTGGAATTCGTGCTCTCGGTGCCGGATATCGTGACCAGCCAGGGGTTGCTGCGGCCGATCGCGCACGATCGCGAGCTCAAGCTCGTGCGGGTCTGCAAGGAGGACGAGTGCATCGGCATCGCCTCCGGGCTCTCCTATTGCGACAAGCGCGCCCTGATCCTGATCCAGTACACGGGCTTCCTCGACTCCCTCAACGCGATCCGCGCGGTTGCGGTCGAGTACAAGCAGCCGATCTGCATGATGGTCGGTCTCCTCGGCCACGAGCCGGAGCGGCCGCCGACCCAGTCGGGCCGTTATGGGGTGCGCATCATCGAGCCGATCTGCGACGCCATGGGCATCGAGCATCATCTGGTCAGCGAGGACTCCGACGTCGCCAAGATCAAGCCGGCGATCGACAAGGCCTATGAGCAGTCGCAACCGGTCGCCATCCTGATCGGCCGCAGGCCCGCCGCGTCATGATGCAACGAGACCAATGCTTCAAGGCGCTCGCCCGCCACATCGCCGACGAGATCGTCATCGCCACCTACAGCTCGGCGGTCGAGTGGAACGAGATCAACCCGCGGGTGATGAATTATTTCTCCATGGGCGCGATGGGGCTCGCCTCCTCGCACGGATTGGGGCTGGCGCTCGGCCGGCCCGACAAGCGCATCGTCGTCCTCGACGGCGACGGCAGCCTGTTGATGAACCTTGGCAGCCTCGTGACCATCGCGGCGGCCGCGCCCGGGAACCTCATTCATTTCGTCTGCCAGAACGGCTGCTACGAGGCCAACGGGAGCCATCCGCTCGCCAACCCGAATGTGGATTTCGCCGGGCTCGCGCGCGCGGCCGGCTACCCGCATTGCCACGAATTCTCCGAGCTTTCTTCGTTCGAGCAGCAGATCGGGCATGTCATCGCCGAGCAGGGTCCGGTCTTCGCCACGCTCCATGTCGAGCGCACGCGGCCGCTCACGTACGACTATCCTGCCCTCTATGCAGCCTCCAAGCGGGCGGCGATCAAGGCCGAGCTGCGGCGGGCATCCTAGCGCGCCATGATGAAGCGAGACGATTGCTTCCGGGTCATCGCGCGCCATCTGAGCGACGAGATCGTCATCCCGGTCTATTCCTCGGCCTTCGACTGGCTCGAGCTCGCGCCGCGCGCGCTCAATTACTATTCGTTCGGCGCGATGGGGCTCGGATCCTCATGCGGGCTTGGTTTCGCGCTCGGCCGGCCCGACCGGCGCGTCATCGTCCTCGACGGCGACGGCAGCCTGTTGATGAATCTCGGATCGCTGGTGACGATCGGCGCCGCCGCGCCCAGGAACCTGGTCCATTTCCTCTGCCAGAACGGCACCTACGAGGCAAACGGCGGACATCCGCTCCCGGACCCGGAGCTCGATTTCGGGGGCCTCGCGCGCTCGGCAGGCTATGCGCAGGTCCACGAATTCTCCGACCTCGCCTCGTTCGAGCAACAGGTCGGACATGTCCTCGGACAGGAGGGGCCGGTCTTTGCCACCCTCCATGTCGAGAAGGGCGCGCTCGCACCCGAGTTCAACTACCGGCGTCTCGACGACCCGCAATTGCGGGAAAACTTCCGCGCCGCGCTGCACCGGAGCTGATGCTCATTCCGCCGCTGGTTGGTCGACCTGGTCCGGGATCGCCAGCCGATAGCCGATGCCGAGCTCGGTCAAGAGGATGCGGGGCTGGGTCGGATCGTCCTCGATCTTCTGGCGCAGCTTGCGCACGAAGATGCGGAGATAATGGGTGTCGTGCAGGTGCGGCGATCCCCACACTTCCTTGAGCAGGTATTGGTGGGTCACGACGTTGCCGGCGTGCTGGGCGAGAAGCTGCAAGAGCTTGTATTCCTTCGGGGTCAGGACCACCCGCGTTCCGTTGAGGGTGACGAACCGGGCGGCGAGGTCGATCGACAGCGGCCCGGCTTTGACGACAGGCTCGTCGGTGGCGGCACGGACCTGCCGCCGCATGGCCGCGTGCGCCCGCGCCAGGAGCTCGGCCATGCCGAAGGGTTTCACCACGTAATCGTCGGCGCCAGCTTCGAGCAGCCGCACCTTTTCCGTCTCGTTGGAGCGCACCGACAGCACGATCAGCGGCACGCTCGACCAGGCGCGCAGGCGTTCGAGCACTTCGCCGCCGTCCATGTCCGGCAAGCCGAGATCGAGGATGATGAGATCGGGCTGCTTGAGGGTCACCCATTTGAGCGCCTCCGCCCCGGTCTCGGCATCCTGCACGGCGAAGCCATCGAGCTCGAGACCGGCGCGCAGGAAGCGCCGGATCTGCACTTCATCGTCGATGACGAGGACAACGGGCGCTGGTTCAGTCATCCGGACTAGCCTCGGGTTGGGGTGCGTGCGGCAAATGGATCGATACGGTTGTTCCCTGATCGGCGCCGGCGCTGACCGCCTCGATGCTGCCGCCATTGGCCTCGACGAAGGCCTTGGCGATCCACAGACCCAGCCCCGATCCGGAGGTGGTGGCCGCGAGGCGGCGGCCGCGGAAGAATCGCTCGCCGATCCGCTCCTTTTCCTCCCCCGTCAGACCGGAGCCGCGGTCGTTCACCGCGAGCACCACGTCGTGGCCATTGCGCTTCGCCGACACGTTGATCGCGGACCCCGTGGGCGAGTACTTCGCCGCGTTGTCGACGATCTGCACGAATGCCTGCTGCACCAGCACGGGATCGACATAGATGAATGGCAGATTCGAGTCCATATCGAGCGAGACGTTGTGACCGGCGAGGCGCCGCTGCCGCCGCTCGAGCGCGGAATTGACGATGTCAGCCGCCTCGATCCATTCAAGCTGCGGCTTGATCTGGTGGCGGCTGATCCGCGTCGCGTCGAGCAGATTCTGGATGTCATTATTGAGGCGCTCGGCCTCGTCGCGGACCACGCCGGCGAGCGAGCTCAGACGCTCGTCGCTCTCGATCGCCGGCGAGCTGCGCAGCACCGTCGCCGCGCCGAGGATCGCCGAGAGCGGCGTGCGCAATTCGTGCGACACCGAGCCGATCAGCGCCTCGCGCAGGAGCTCGGTCTCGGAGCGCATCTTCGCCTCGTTGAGGGCGCGCGCGACGTCGAGGCGCTCGAGCGTGGCGGCGGCATCGGAGAGGACATCGTCGACCCGCTGGCGAAAGTCGGCGACCGCCCCGTGGGGCAGGTTGCCGAGGTCGATCGCGATCACCCCGAAATCGGGTGTGCGTTGCGACACCCGGCGGACGAGCCAGATGTTGTGCGTGCTGTCGCCGACGGTGGTCGCGAGCGTCGCTCGCCTTTGGGTGTCCGCGATCGCAGCCCGCACCGGCTCGGGCACCGAGGCGTCGTCCAGCTTGGCGCCGCTGGCGCCGGTTCCGAACAGCACGACCCTGCGCTGGACCAGGGCGGCGAGATGTTCCTCGATCGCCCGGTAGATTTCGGCGGCGGAGGGAGCGGCGGCGAGCCGCCGCGAGAAGGCATAGAGGTCGCTCACCTCGTTCTCGCGCTTGCGGGCGAGCTCGGTCTGCCGCTTCATCGAATTGGCTAGATGGCTGGTCACCACCGCGACGACCATGAACAAGACCAGATTGAGGATCTCGCCCGGGCGGGCGACGTAATAATTGTAGAAGGGGGAATAGAAGAGGTAGCCGGACCACAGCACGCCGGCCACCGCCGCCACCAGCGCCGGCACCAGGCCGAGATGCCATCCCGCCAGCAGCACCGGCAAGAGATAGATGACCGATCCTCGGCGGACATCGAGATAGTTGATCAAGGCCCAGGCGACCACAGTGGTCGCGGCGACCATCAGCAAGGCCAGCGCAGTGCCGGGCAGCTCGCGCCGCACCGCATCAATTCGCAACACCGATTCCGGTTGGTACGCCATGGGCCCGCGGCCTGAGGTGACTGGTGAGTGCAGGATAGTACGGCGGCCCGGCGGTGGTCACCCCAAATCCGCGCGCGGGGCCCTGGAGCGGCCCGGCCCAATCGTCAGAAGTCGAGATATTTCAATTGGTTGGATGCCATGGCGGACTGTGACAATGCAACCCCGGTCGGTTCGATATTGGCCTGGCGGCTGGCGGCTGGCGCTGGTGCCGCGAAGGCTACCAATAGATCCGGTCATGGGGCATGCTGCCTTGGGCGCGTGAGAGGTTCTCGCTGTCGAGAGGTCCCGTGTGACGACGAAGGCGTGGACGTTTGCGATTGCACTCTCGCTCGCCGCCGGCGTTTCATTTGGCGCCTGGGGCGAGAGCGGGGAGGATTTCTACAAGAACAAGCAGCTTCGTCTGATCGTCGGTCACCCGGTGGGGAACGACCATGACGTGGGCGGGCGTCTCCTCGCGAAGTATCTCGGCAAACACATTCCAGGCCGGCCTTCCGTCATCGTCCAGAACATGACCGCGGCCGCAAGCGTCGCCGCGGCCAATTATGTCTATGCGCAAGCGCCCCATGACGGGACCGTCATCGGCACCTTCTCGCGCAATTTTCCGAGCCAGGCGATGATGGGCCAGCCCAACATCGAGGCCGATCCGCGCCGCTTCAACTGGCTCGGCGCGACATCGTTCCCCGGCCGGATCTGCACCGACTGGCACACCGCGCCGGTCAAGACCGCCGCGGATCTCTTCACGCATGAGCTGATCGTCGGCGGATCGGGCACCGCATCGACGCTCAGCATCGTGCCGACGGTGCTCAACCATGTGCTCGGCACCAAATTCCGCGTCATCGAGGGATACAAGGCGGCGCAGGATGTCCTGCTTGCGGTCGAGCGGAGCGAGGTTCAGGGGGTGTGCTCGTCCTATGCTCAATTCCGGAGCTACGACCGGCTCTTTCGCGATGGCAAGCTTCGCATCCTCTTCCGGGTGGAGGAGGCGGCGATACCGCAAATTCCGGAGGTGCCATCCATTTTCGACCACGCCAGAACCGATGAACAGCGCCAGCTCCTGCGCTTCGTGCTGTCGAGCTCGGAGTTCGGGCGGCCCTACGTTTTCCCGCCCGACGTGCCCAAGGACCGCGTCGAGATCATGCGCAAGGCGATCGCCGCCGCCGCCCGGGATCCCGACCTCGTCGCCGAGGCGGAGAAAATGAAGCTCGACATGGCCTATCGCCCGCCGGAGCACCTGGAGCGGCTGATCGCGTCGCTCTACGCGACGCCGCCGGCCATGGTCGAAACTGTCAAGAAGCTCGTCCCCAACCTGGACTAGGATGCGGTCAGCCGGGAGCTCCCGCTATGGCTTCGGCGTGATCCGCAAATCGGTCTTGGGGTGTGGAAGCTTGCCCTCCGGAATATCCGGCTGCCTGCTCCAGGCTTCGCCGATCTTCGCGAGCTCGGCGGCGCGGGCGCGCAACAGCGCAAGGTCATCCGCTGCTTGCTTGTAGCTGCCCGCATCCTGCGGGTAACGGGTCAGGAACGCTTCGAAGGATTCGGCGCTCTTCGGCAGGCCGTGGTAAGCATCGGTGAAGTTGTGGAGTGTTTCATCGAGGCGATCCATGGCGACCAGAAAGCGGTGCCAGCGATGCTCATCGAAGTTGAAGTCATCGCGCAATGTGACGCCCGCTTCGGCGCCATATTCGCCAAGCGTGCGTACGAGGTCCGGCGGCATGACGATGTTGAGCCCGCCCTCTTCGGGCTTGAGATCGATGTGGACGATGCGGTCGCGGTAGCCCGCGAGCGTGCTTTGCAGACTGTCCTGCCAGTCCTTGGCGGCGTTGATGAGCCGCGCCAGAAAGCCCGCCAATCCGTGGAACGGCTCGATCGGAAGGAGCTGACCGCTTCGCGCCGTCTGCGGCATCCAGACTCGGCTCTCGTGCTCGCCGGCCGGGGATGGGTTGCCAACGGCTTTCGCGTCCGCTGCGTCGCTTGAGCCTCGATCCCGGCGCCGGTCGTATTCGCCCAGCGAAATCCCGAAGGTGGGCGCGTTCGGCAGCATGCGATCGAAGAAGTGGATCGGAAAGTTGCTCGACAGTCCCCCGTCGCTGAACAGGCAGAGCCTCAGCTTCTTGCTGTCATCGCCCTTGAGAGTGCGGTCGCGGGCATAAAGCGGCACTGCGCTGATCAACACCGGGAAGCTCAGGCTCATGCGCGCCGCAACGACGACCGGCAGGGTCTCTGCCGCCGGGAACTTGTAATACTCGCCTTCCTCGCCGGCTTCCGGCGCGAACCGCTCGGAATGCGCCACCAGGTAGTCCATGATGCGCCGCGGGAAAATCTGGGCAAAGTCCTCGCGCTTGAAGGTGTAGACCTGATCCTGGAACGGCAACGTGTAGGGGCGCTTCAACATCAGGTTTGTCGTCATCATCCGCAGCGCAATGGGCGGACGGCCGCCGCTCGGAGACGCGAGATCGCCGAAGGTCAGCGGAGGATCGCGCCTGGGATCACGCCCGCCGGTCTCGTCGATCAGGTCGGCAAGCCAATCGGTAAAGCCGGGTCCTGCGAAGCCTGGCTGACGAATGCCGCCGCACAGGCCGTAATTGTTGGCTGGCAGATGTTTCGTCAGCGCCCGCGCAAGTCCGACGATCAATCCGATGATGAGGCCGACGATCGCCAGCAGCACGCCGAAGGCTACCCCGCCAATTCCACCGTATCGCCAGGCGATGAAGGCGACCACCGCCGCCGTGAAGGCGCCGAGCAAAGCATACCAGCGAAAGCCCCAGGCGGCCGCCCAGCCAACCCGGGCAACTCTGGCCGCCATGGTCTTGGCCTCGAGCGCCGCGACGAGGATCTGGAACAGCGGCGCGACCGTCGCGGTGGGCTGAAACAGACTGAACAGGATAGCGCCGGATTCTTCCGGCAGGCGCGTCAGGCGCATGAATCCCTTCCCCGGGATGTCGCGCGCGTATTCGGCTGCCGCAGCCGCCGCGGCGGCGATTGCGCCGGCCGAGGTCCCGCCGATATTGGCGAATCGGTAGTGCTTGGCGAGTTCGGTGATCGCCAGCGGGTAGACCACGCCGCTGGTAATCCCACCCTTCATGATGATGTCGCAAACGGCGACCGGCCGAGCAAAGTCGGCATCGCTGAACGTGCGTTCGATCATGGTTGGCCCCTCCGCATGAGTTCGCGCAAAACGATTGTTTGTCAAATACTACAACACAATGCCCCCGCAAAGGTCGAACCGCAATGCCGCCGGCCGAGAGAACTTTCCTTCTCCCTGTTCGGCGCCGCGTTTCAGGTTGCCAAACCCCGCCTCGAAGCCCCAAAATAGGGAGCGTAGTAGCAATCACGTCGCAAGGGGACTATTTGACACACCGGCGCAAACCGGAAAGCTGACGCACATCAATGGTATGGAGAGGTGGCTGAGTGGTTGAAAGCACCGCACTCGAAATGCGGCATACGGGTAACCGTATCGGGGGTTCGAATCCCTCCCTCTCCGCCAACTGGTCCTCCCGTGCGTTTCGCTCTGCGAAAATTGACGAATTGAACCGCTCCCTATTCTTGGACCAGGCTGCCGGCCCTTCCGGGAGAAGGCCAGTGGTCCGAACCTTCCCAGCCTTGCGAGGGAGGCGATCCCAGCTGATCTCCCCACCGCGACCGCGTAGGTCCGGGGCCGCGGTTCGGTCTGATCTAGCTTAACTTGCTCCGGCTTAGTCCAGCGCATTTGGCGCGGCACGCGCACCCGGCTTTATCAATCCGAGAATGAATTCTATTCGAGCTTGGGAGTCTCGAGTTCGACGGCACCCGGCTCCGTGGGGGAGAGCACGAACGCGATGGAATCGATGAACCGGCCGGGGTCGGACGAGGCCACATTGCCATGGGCCGGAAACACGGTCGCTTCAAGCAAGATGAGCCTGCCTTTGGTGAAGTAGAACGCGCCTGTCGCCCGGCCCTTGTTGTCCGGAAGATCGACGACAAGCTTGCGGCCATAGACTGCATCCTTGCCCGACCCGACGCGGGCGAACGTGTCCATCAGCACCTTTTTGCGATCCTGGAACATGTATTCCCGTTCCCCGAGAATGTTGGCACCCTCAGCCTGGGCCTGGAGGAAACTCATCACGGTCACCTTGTATTCGATGTTGTCCTCCACGGACCTGTAGACGATGGTCTGGCGCGGGCCCGCGAGGGCGCCCCTGAAGTTGCCCACGGCGGCTTTGACCTCGCCCGGCGCCATGAAGGAGATGCCGAGCTCCTTGTTGATGTAGCTCTTCCAGGCGGCTTGCGCCGGCATTGCCGCCATCGCGAGCGCCGCGCCCGCCAAAGCCGTCACTATCGATCTGCGCATTTCAGTCCTCCCTTGAATTCGCCGCGCGATTTCCCGCCGCGGCAAGTCTTGATCTCAAACAAGCTCGCTGGACGCGCCCTTGCTTGCCGCTACTTCGGCACCGGGAGCTCGATTGCATCATCAGGTGCGCGGACCGTGAAGAAGGAGATCGAGTCGATGAACCGCCCCGTCTCCGGCGAATCGTAATCGCCATTGGCCGGCAGAACCGTCGCCTGGAGCGAAACGATGCGGCCATTGATGAAATAGAACGCCGCCGTCGCCCGTCCGCCATTGTTGGGCAGATCGATCGTGAGCTTGCGCCCGAATTGGCGATCGACGCGGCCAAACGCATCCATCAGCAGTTTGTTGCCCTCCTGGAAGAGGTATTCGGCCTCGCCCAGCAGCGTCGCGGCGTCGTTGGCCTTGTCGGTCAGGTCGACGACCACCGCCTTGTATTCGATGTTGTCGTCGAGGAAGCGGTAGACGAGCGTGTCGTGCGCTCCGGCCACGGCGCCGCGATAAGTGCCCTTCTCCACCTTGAGCTCGCCGGGCGCCGCAAAGGCGAAGCCCAGGGGATGGCTGATGTAGCCGCGCCAAGCCGCCGTCGCCGGCGCGGTCATCGCCGCCAGCGTGGCGCCCGCCAAAATCGCCAAGGCCGTCAAACGCATCGGTGCCTCCCGTGAATTGTTTGCCCTCGAGGCTGCCATTTGCGGCGGGCGCAATGGGTCTGCCGCCGCTCTTGTACCCCGTTATTGTGCTGTAGTATGATGCTAGCAGATGTATCATCTGTTGGCCAAATCATTTGGGAGGCGCCCATGAACTTGAAACTCGTCAGCCTGACCGCCATCGCGGTAGCCGCCTTCGCGGCGCCCGCAGTTGCCCATCATTCCTTCGCCATGTTCGATGCCGAGCAGACCGTCACCCTGGAAGGCACGGTGAAGGAATTCGAATGGACCAATCCGCACGCATGGCTTCGCGTGATGGTCAATGACCAGAAGACCGGCACTCCGGTGCTATGGGCGCTCGAGTTGAGCTCGCCGTCGCGGCTGGTCACCATGGGGATGCGGGCCGATTCCGTGAAACCGGGCGATGCGGTGTCGGTGACTTTTCATCCGATGAAGAATGGTTCGCGCGGCGGACAATTCCTCCAGGCGGTGCTCCCAGGCGGAAAAAAGATCATTCGCGCCAATGCCCGCGACGAAAACG
>WNGR01003274.1_pt1 | contig 21527 bp, 19 predicted proteins | sample 5407581 | NCBI WGS metagenome assembly WNGR01 (sample SAMN13153383, study PRJNA577476) | soil metagenome | isolation source: 80 cm soil or saprolite under Garry oak tree replicate 2 | place: USA:California | collected 2016-06-15
GACATGCTCATCAAGCTCCGCCGGGTCCTGATCGCCGCCCGGATTTCCAGCACTCGCCCAGCTCAGCCCGCACCCGAACAAATCCACGCGGTCCTCGCGGCCTGGGACGCAGCCGCCGCATAACTACGAAACTTCAGCTCCGCGCGTCCGCGCATGAATTCAATGCCCAGAACGGCCGGGGTCGACCGGATGCCGTGCCGGGTCCCGGTCATGTGGTATTCGATCGCCTCGGCGAGGGCGTCGAGCAGTGACGCCGCCAGGTCAAGGTCGCCGGTCACCGCCACGTGCTGGTCGACGGCGTGCAGGAACCACAACGTGGCATCGGCGGTGTTGAACTCCGCCACCCCGAAGTCGGTGGTGTTTGCCAGCATCCCCTCCGACAGCGAGGCCGCCGCCCGTTGCAGGAGCAGCCGGCCCTGGCCGGCGCGGCCGATCTCCAGGACCAGGCCCTCGTAGGAGGTCATGGTGTCGCGCGACCATTCGCCGAACCACGGGTAGCCGGCCACCACGGCGGGCCCCTCACGGCCGTCGATCAGCAGCTGGTCGGCGGCCACCGCCAGGAGCCGGTCGGTGTCGTCGCCCGGTCGGCAGCGGCCGGCGGCCATCCGGGCCCGGGGCCTGAGCCGCGGCGATGATCTGCGAGGTGGCGGGCGGCGGCTGGGCCGGGTCGTCGGCCCACGCGGTCACCCCGACCTCCTCACCTGGCGCGAGGCTGGCCTGGAACGTCCCGGCGAACCACAGGTCCTCCCAGCGGCCTGCGAGACGCCTTCCTGCGGGTCATCCGGCGCGTGCCCTGCGTGACCGTGGCCGTCCACGACACGCCGGAGAGCATTCTGGAGCGGATCACCTTCTATGACATCGACTCGCGGCCCATAGATAAGCACCTCACCGACGAGGAGCGAGCCCTTCAGCTTAAGGAGATCAAGGCCGACATCTCCTATTTCAAGCGGTCGTATGAGCGGGCCGACCTGCATGTCACCATCACTGGCCTTGGTCCCGAGGCCAGCGCGGCAGCCATCGACGCCCGGCTGGGCGGTAGCTAGCGCCGTGCGGATGCGCCAGCTGCAGGCGGGGCTCGCCTCGCTAGGGTAGTGGCCATGTCGCCCCTATCCCGCCGCTCCCGCCGCCGGAAGGTGAAGAAAGGCTCCCGGCGCTCGCCGGGGCCAGCGGACAAAGGCTCCCGGCGCTCGTCGTGGCCGACGGCGTCTTCGCTGGAAGAGCGCATCGACCTGATCATGGACCGGGTGGAGCAAGCTGGTGACGATCACGCCGAGCGGGCCGCCGCCCTGGAGGAGTACCTGGCACTGGCGCGCGCCCACGAGGACGAGACGTGGTTCGATGCCGCGGCCTGGAGTGAGGACCTTGCCGACAGCTACTTGGCGCTCGGCCGGGTCGACGACGCGGTCCGGACCATCGGCGACGCCACCCGCCGCGGCTACGCTGAGGGCGCCGAGATGCTGTGCGAACTGGCCGAGAAGCTGATGCGCTCGGGACACGAGCCGCAGGCCAGGCCGCTGTGGCAGCAGGCTCGCGCCGATTACCCCGATGACGTCTGGGTCTATGTACAGGCGGGCATCGAGTACGGCGACCTCGGCGACCACGCCGAGGCCATGGAATGGCTGACCACCGGGCTGGAACTGGCGCTGCGCACCGGTGACCCGGAGGGCGCCCTGGAGCAGTTGCGCCCGCTGCGCGCGTCCTGCCTGGCCGCGCTCGGGTGGTCGGCCGACGAGATTCAGCAGCACGCGGCCCAGGGGGAGCACACGTGAGCGGTAAGAGGCCGGCGCTGGAGGCTCTGTCCGCGGCCGAGAAAGCCGCCGTGCTCGATGAACTGCTCGCTGCCCGGCCGGACCTGCGTGAGCCGGCCGAAGCCTACGCCGCCCAGGTCATGACCGACGCCGACCGGGTGGCTGTCGCCGATGATGTCAAAAGCGCCCTGCAGGGCCGGGACATCGAGGAACTGAACATCCGGGCCGGCCATCGGCCGGGCCGAGGCTACGTCCATCCGGCTGAAGCCGCCGACGAGATCCTGGACGAGGCCCTGCAGCCCTTCCTCGACGACCTTCACCGCCTGGCTGGCCTCGGCATGCGATCCGCAACCGCCGAACTTGCGGCGGGCATCCTGCTCGGCCTGTACAACTGCCGCCACGGCACCTCCGAGACGCTGCTGGAGTACGCCCCGGACTACGCGGCCGAGCGCGCGTCAGGTGTGGTGCGCGACTGCGCGAGGTTCGGCATCGAGCTACCCGCCGTCGAGCTCCTTGACCTCATGCCTGAGTGGAGCGCCCTGCTGCGTTGACCCCCGGGCGAACTCAATGCCGCCGGAGAGGGCAGATCGTATGCTGCGGGCGCTCAGGCGGCGCTGCGCAGGACCGACGCTGAGGATTCTGGTCATCGGTGTGGAAGGGGCGGAGCCGACGCCAAGTGTGCATCCCAGCCGAGAGCCTGTGGAGCCGACCGGGGTGCAGTTCCCGGGCCTGCAGCACACCGCCGGCGAGGCGGCGCTCGGTCTCCGGCACGGCGGCCGCGGGGACGGACTCGGCCCGGCATGCGGCCGTGCGAGCGGCGACGAAGTCGTCCGGGGTGAGGGCCGTCCAGTCCGGACATGCGTGTTGTCAGCGACCGCGGCGTTTACCCGGGCGGGGACGCCGCCGGGGAGCGTTCCGGACGGTGCGCGGCCGGAATGGCGCGCGCAGGATCGGCTCGGCGACGAGGACCCGGAAGTCCTCGAGCGTCTCGCGCGCCGGGTAGCCGGAGTCACGCACGGCGCGGACCGCATCCTCACGCTGGGAGCGGGGCAGCTCCTCGAGCTGCTCGCGTACCGCGCCGGGCCCTGCGATCTCTAGCAATTCCAGGATGCTTCCGGCCATCAGCCAGGCGGCCTCCGCCGGGCTCACCTCGTCAGGCCTGCGGTCGTGTTTTTCCGCGAGCAGGGCGACCGGCCCGAGCTCCGGGTCGCGCAGCAGGCTGGCCAGCAGCTCGTCTCCCTCCGGGACGGCGTTGACGAGGGTCTTCAGCAACGCGACCCGCCGGGAGAGGAACGAGCAGTCGCGGATCGCCTGCACGAGCGGGTCCAGCGAGCCGCCGTGGGCGGCCCGCCAGACGCTGATCTCCTCCGCCGTGGTCTCGGGCGTGTAATGCTCGGCGACCGTGCCGAGCACCTCGGCGGGCGACCCGCCGACTAGCTCGCCCACGAGCCCTGCCTCCCGGCCCTCGGCCAGCATGCGCTGCCGCATCGCGCGGGTGCCCAGCGGCGTGAGGCTCACCATGCGCCCGGGCTCGGCCAGCCGCTTCCGCAGCGCGGCGGCCCGCTCGTCGCTGAACGGCCGGTCCGCCATGTCGAACCCCTCGTCCAGGTCTTCAGCGAACACCGCGCTGGCTACGCCATGCGTCGAGGTCACCGCGCCAAGCGCCTCGAACGCGTCGAAGATGTGCTCCACGTCGTTGTCTACCCGACCGTGCAGGCCCGTCTGGGAAGGCGGGCTGAGGGAGTCGACGTCGAAGTGTGCCCGGACCGTTTCCCAGACCGGCTCGGCGAGCCGGGCCATCGGAACCGGTTCGTCCATGCTGTAGATGGCGGCCAGCACGTCGGGCACGATCACGTCGTACAGGAGCCGCACCGGCGAGGGCGGCTCGTCCGCCCAGAGGGGACGGCAGACGGCGTCGCCGAGATCGAACGCCGCCTCGAACGCGCGCTGCCACAGGGCCCCGGCATCGGCCAGCACCGGCCGCGCCTTCGCCACCGGCACCAGGCGCGTGCTCTGCTTGCGGACCAGGCGCGCCTTTTTCGCCCAGTTCACGATCAGGTCCAGGCCCGGGAGCTCGGCGGCGCTGCGGAACCTCAACCCCTCATCGCCGGTGCCGAGCAGCGCGATCAGCTCCCGGGCATCGGCGGGCCTGATGTTCCCGGCCGGCGTGAGCGCCCGGCCGCTGCGGCCAAGCCATTCCGCGAACGCACGGAGTTGCGCGACTACCTTGCTGCGTCCGGCCGCCGCGGTGAGGTCCTGCGGGGTCGGCAGGCTCACCGGAAGCTGGGCGAATTTCCGCTCCTGACCCGGAGCGGACCGGCCGAGCTGGCGCTTGAGCACACGCCCCAGCAGATCCTCATCGAGCACCACCCGGCCTTCCCTGACATTATCCAGGAAGGCGGTCAGCGCCGCGGGATCGCCGATGTCCACGCCGCGGTCCCGGGCGGACATCGCCACCGTCTTCGCCATCCCGTACCGCTCCCGGTCGCCGATCGCGTCAGCGAACTGTTTCGCAGCGGCGTCGATGGCGGACTCATTCTCCTGGACGGCGGCGCCGCGCGGGTCGCGCAGCCCGTGAGCGTCCAGGTAGCGCAGCAGGGTCCGTAGCGTTTCCGGCGCGTCCAGCAGATCCTCGTCGGGGGCCGTGACCTTCTCCGGGATCCACTCCAGCAGCGCCCGGCGCACCTGCGCCGGGGTCCAGTAGCCGAGTCGTCCGTCCGAGCTGAAGTGCCGCGAATCCAGCAGGGTCTCGGCCAGCGGGAGCGACATCACCAGGCCATGCGTCTCGGCCCAGGTCCCGCACCGCCTGAGCAGCAGCTCGCGGGCGGCAACGTAGGCATCGGTTTCCTCGATGTCGTAATAGGTACGCACCTGTCAACCCTAGCCACCCGCGCACGCGAAGCCACGGAGCAGGCGCGCAGCGGTCAGACCGCGGCCGGAGGCATGCGGGCTGTGCATAGCCGCCACCGTCCGTTCGAAGTCAGATGAGATTTCCGAACGGATGGCGGTGCTTGTTCCGCGGATCGCGCGGCGGCTCAGCCGCCATGGATGATGTGGCATGCTCGGACGGGTGAGTCCGAAGAGTCGTGGTCGCAAGGTCAAGACGGGCAGGCGGGGGCAGCGTCGGGTCCGGGGGAATGCGGCGCGGGCGTCAGCGGGGGCCGCGACACGGCCGGGTGCTGCCTGGCAGTCACCGTCGCCGGCCCGCAGTGAGTTCGCCGACGCGCTGGCCGGCCAGCTGAAGGTACTGGGTGACCCGGAAAGTGTTCCGTCGGCTTTCCAGGCCGAGGTGGCGACGAGCGTCGTGCTGGGGAACGTGACCGAGGCGGGAACCAAGCAGGGGATCATGCCGGAGACCACCCGCGAGCTGCTGGTCGAGGCAATCCGCCACATGATGGAGGGGCTTGAGCGGCGCACTCCCCCGTACGCGTACCCGGTGCTGCGGGCGCTCGCGGGGCTCGCGCCGCCGGAGGTCGCCGGGTACGCAGCCGAGACCGCCGCGGAGCTGGCGGGGGATCGCGGCGCGCTGCCGGGCGCGGGCGACGGCACCGCCTCGGCCGCAGCGGGAGCGCCTCCGTGGGTCGATGACCTGGCACGCGTCACGCCCGGGGCATGCCACGTCACCGAGGACGAGTTCGGCGAGACGCTCGCGGTGCTGTGCGAGTTCAGCTACCGGGGAGGGACGGGGCCGCATTGCGTCTTCGGGGTGATCGACAGGGCGTGGCACAGCGCGGTCACCACGCTGGTGGTCGCGGATGAGCCAGGAGACAAGCAACTGGGCCGGATGGAGAAGGACGCGCGGCGCCACGGCAGCAAGGTCCGCGAGGTCAGCCCCGCCGAAGCCGGGAGGCTGCTGCGGGATGCGATCGCGTCGTTCTGGAAATACGGGGCGGCACCGGGCACGGACCGCGGCGAAAGGTACGGCCTGCTGTGCTCGAGCCTGGCGATCGCGAGCGCCCGTGCGGCGGTGCTGGCTCCGGGCGCGGCGGTCACGGACGCGGCGGCGGAGCGGTGGCCGGCCGAGGCGCGGCGGGCGCTGGTCGAGGAGTTCCTGGCGTCACCGCAGGCGGCGGAGCTGCGGGACCCGATCGCGCGCAAGGTGCCGCACATGCTGGCCATGTGCTGCGTCGGGCACCTCGGGTGCGAGCCGGCACTGATCGGGCCGTCGGTGCTGGAGCGGGTCCTGGTGGACGCGCTGCCGAGGGCGGCGATCGCGCCGGACCGGTTCGGCAAGGCCGTGCCGCAGGCCGTGCGGGCCTGGACCGACTGGCTCGCGGAACGGAACAAGCTGGCAGACAGGTCCCGGCGGCGACTGGGGTTCAGCCTGCGGGCGGCGCTGGTCCGGTTCCCCGACGCGTGGTACGGGCCCGCGGCGCATCCGCTGCGCCGGTACCTGGAGGACCTCAGCGACGAGGACGCGAGCACTGGCAACGTCGTGAACGCGGTCATCGAACGGCGGGTGTTCGCGGTGCCGCTGCCGATCGAGCGGGTCGACGGGCTCGCAGAGCAAAGCGACGGGTCGCGGCGCGAGGCCAGCGAACTGGACGCGGCCGTCCAGAGCGACCGGACCCTGATCACGGTGATGGAGGCGAGCGCGCGCGGGGTGCCGCAGCAGCGGTTCCCGTCCTTCGTCACCGTCGTGCTGCAGCTATGGGACGGCGACCCGCCAGAGGTGTGGGAGGCAGCGCGGCGGCTGCGCGACGCAGGACCGCGGGACCGGGTGCTGGATCGGCTGGCGCGGACCTGGGACTCGCACAGGGGCGATGACGAGAGGTATGCCGCGGCGCTGAAGACACTGTGACGGCCCACCCAGGGAAACTGGGCTGACCTCCCGGATAGCCCTTCCGGCTCTTTCGGTCCACACCGTGGGCGCCCAGGGTCTTTTCGAACTGAGTCACCATCGCTCGTTCGGTATCTGGATCGTGCCCGGCCGCAGCGGCGGGGCGACGCGTCGCGGCAAGGTGCCCGGTCCGCAGCACCTGGGGCCCGCCCGGCCAGCCAGGCGGCATGATGGTGCTGTGCACCCCTGGAAGCGACGGCTGTCCGATGACGAGCGTTCCGTCCTGCTGTCCGAGTTGCTCCTGCGGCACCCTGAGCTGGTCGCCGAGGTGGAGGAGATCACGTCCACGCTGCTGGTCGTGGAAGACGATCAGGAGCTCGCCGACGAGATCACGGCCAAGCTGCGGGCGCTACGCGCGAGCGGGCCGGTGTCGGTCGATACGGGGCGGGGACGGGTCCTGGATGTCCTCCAGCCGTACATCGATGACCTCACCCGGCGGAAGGAACGCGGCGCCCGGCGAGCGGCCGCGGATATCGCGACCGCCATCCTGCTCGGATTGTACGAATGCCGCGAGGACACCGACGAAGATATGCTGCTTGTCCGGATGGGCCTGCCCGGGGCGGCAGACGACCTTGCACGCATCGTGTACGCGAAGGTGAAGCCACTGCACCCCTCTTTGCCCTCGCTGGCGGACGAGTGCCCCGAGTGGGAGTGGTACGAGGAGAGCTGGAACCCGTACTGTTGAGCCACTTGCGCGCTGGCGTGCTCTTCGTCTCAGTTCCCGTCTCGTTCATGTCCGTCTGCGGGAGTCCGCTAGCGGCCAAGTGATGTCCTGGATCAGGCGAATGACACTCTAGGCGGACGCCTGCGGACAAGCGTCCTTAGAACTGAAAAGCGTAAGGTCGTTAGACCACACCTGTGACCACCGTCCGGCTCCCGTGACCGTGATTGTGACCAAGACACCTCGCAACGAGCCGGACATGGTGAGACAGGTTGAGACCGCAAGGCATCCTCGGCTGAGGCCAGCATGGATGTGTGCGACGGGCCGGGACGGGCTGGGACGGCGATCGGCTTGCTCATAACCCAGAGGTCGCGGGTTCAAATCCCTCCCGCTACCAAGGGGTTACCGACAGAACTGCCGGTGTCGTACCGACAGAACTGCTTCGGTGACCTGTTTCTGAGTATCGCGCGGGGGTCTGACAATGGTCCGTGTCGCCGTGTGAACTGGTTCAGGCGTCTCCGGTGGCCTGTTGCCGGGCTGTCGGCCGGCGCGGGGCGTGCTTTGCCCGGCTGGGTGAAGATGAACGGTGGCGCCTGGGGTGTGCGCTGGTCGGCCGTCTGGGAGGTAGTCGCGCAGGCTGGCCCGCCGCCGCCGTGCCCGCCGGGTGATGCGAGCCTTGCCGCGGCCGGTCGGGGCCCGCCAGGCGCGGATCTTGCGCACGTTGGCGGCCGCCCGCAGCAGCGCGGTGAAGACCGGCTGGGGGGCGATGCCGCGGACGCGGCGTCGGGCGGGCTGGGCCAGGGCTTCGTGAGCAGTATCTTTGACCAGGCCGTTGAGGCCTTCGATGGTGTTCCGCAAGGTGGCGTAGGACTCGCGCCAGGCCGGGCTGCCGTAGGGCAGGTCCTGGCGGTAGCGGGCGCCGATGTCCGGGGCGATGGTGATCGCGGTCTGGCGGCAGATCCTGGGCGGTTCGGGCGGTGGCTGGAGTACCTTGGCGCGCCCGTCGCGGGGTGTCAGCGAGGCCTGGGGCGGCGGGCAGGTCAGCCCTGGGTGCTTGCCCGTGGCCGGGCAGGACAGGCGCTGGTAGCCGTCGGCGTCTGGGCCGTCCTTGTGCTTGAGCTGGTAGGGGCGGCGGGCGGCGATCTGCTGGTCGTACAGGTCGCGGGTGATGACGTGGTCGCGCAGGCGGGTGGCAGGCGGTGATCAGCGGTTCGGGCAGGGCGGGGCAGTACCAGCTGCCCTCGGCCAGGATGGCGCCGCCGGTATGGGCCTGGATGCCGGGCTGGCCGATCCGGTAGTCCATGACCGGCCGGCAGCCGAGGGCGCGTGCTGGCAGCTGGAATCGCCCGGGTAGCGCAGCGGTATAAGCACGGTCATGGCCCAGCCGGCCGGCCTTGTGCCCGCGGGCGGAGACAGAGGCCAGGACCCGGGCGCCGGTGCCGCCGGGGTCTTGTCCGGGCCGGGCCAGCGCCAGGCCGATGGCGAGATTCGGATGCGCGGGCGGTGCGCCTGGCGGCCGGGCCGTGGTGGCGATGGCGGCCTCCGGGGCCCAGGAGATCTTCCGCAGCGGCTTGCCCCTGTCGTCTTCGCGCTCGCGGTGATCGCCTTCCCGGACGTACCAGCCGCCGTCGGGGTCGCTGGCGCACAGGCCGGTGCGCCTGGACGGGCCGCGGGAGAACAGCGGGACCGGGGTGGCGTCCAGGCCCGCCGAGCCGTCGGACGCCGCGCGTTCGGCGCCGGTGAGGGCGGAGACGCTGGCCTCCCGCAGCGCGTTGATGAACGCCTCGAGCCGGCTGCGGGCAGCTTCGGCCTGGCCGGGGGTCATCGGCCTGGTGCGGGCCTTGAGGTCCTGCTCGGCCAGGCGGCGGTTCTCCGGCAGCGCCGAGGGGTCCATGACCGGGCAGATGGCGCCGAAGCAGCAGCGGACCCGGCGGCAGGCGGCCAGGAACGCCAGCTGGGTGGTGATAGCGCCGGTGATGCCGGGCATGCGGCGGGACGTGCCGCTGATCTGGCAGGACAGCAGCCGGGTGACCTCGGTCAGGAACAGCGGCCGGTCCTCCGGGGCCAGGGACAACAGCGCGGTGAGCACCGCGCGCACCGGCAGCGGGCGGGGCCGCCCGGTGCGGTGGGCCGGCGCGGCCTCGATGACCGGGGCCTTGCCGCTGCGGTCGATGAGCCCGGCGGCGAAGGCCACCGTCTCGTCGCTGATGCCGCCTGCGGCGGGCAGGGTCAGGCCCTCGCCGCTCACCGCAGGGTCTCCGCCCGCCAGCGGGCCCGCAAGGCGCCCTTGGAGGAGCTGATGCCCGGGACGTGGCGAGCGTAGCGGGCCAGCGACCCCGCCTCAGCGATACCGGTGATGGCCAGCAGCACCGGGACCGGGGTGCCTCCGGCCAGGTGACCGCAAATGAAGGTAGACCGGGCGCGGCGCATTGACAGGGCGGACGCGGCCGGGTCTGCCGCCAGGCCCCGGGCGAAATTGGTGACGAAGTTCTTATAAGCGCGGTCGGCCGGGCCGGGGCGGAATACATGGCCGCTACCCGCCCGGCGGGCCAGCTCGCCGGCCCGGCCGGCATAGCGCGAGGTAACCGGCACTACCCGCGCGGCCGGACCGCCGACGCGGACCATCACCTGGCGGCCGTGCCGGAAGATGTCATCGCCGCGCAGCGCCACCAGCTCGCCGGGCCGCAGCCCCGCGCCGATGCCGGACACCACCATCGCCAGCGCCGAGGCGCGTTCCGCCGGATCGCGCTGCGCTGCTGCGGCTGCGGCCAGCTCTGCCCGCTCCGCCGGCGAGTACGGCGCCGGCGCCCTCGCGCCCGGGAACGGCGCCGCCCGCTGCCCGGCCAGCCAGGCCGGCCACGCAGAACGCCTCGATCACGTCATAATCCAGCAGGAACTCCCCGCCGGGCGGGACCCCGCGGGCATCAGCGAACCGGGACAGCCCCCGCAGCGCAGTGGCGGTCATCGCCTGCCGCCGCGGGCCCGCCGCACGGCCAGCGCACGCTGGCACCAGCTCGCCCATAACTGCCCTCTCGCCCCAGCAACCCCGGGGATCTCTCTTAAAACGTATACGTTTCAAGCACGGGCACGCCGGAGACACGCCGGCCCGCCGCCTGCTATCCGCAGCACATCCGCGGGATCCTGGCCACCGAGAACAGATGCCACCACCAGACGACCACAGCGCAGCCCAGGCCAGGGCAGCGATCCAGGCGGCCCTCGCCCAGATCGGCTTCTGCCCGCCCGGCACCATCACCATCCGCCATGCCCGGTGCGGCAAGCCCCGCTGCGCCTGCCCGGCGGACCCGCCGTCCCCGCACGGCCCCTATACCCAGTGGACCCGCACCGTCAAGGGCAAGACCGTCACCCGGCTGCTCACCCCGGCCCAGTACCAGGCCTGCGCACCCCGGTTCGCCAACGCCCGCCGGCTCCGCGCGCTGACCGCCGAACTGCAAGCGCTATCCCTGCAGGAAATGGCCAGGGCCGAAGGCTGGGCCACGATCACCCCCGGCACGCAGGCCCCGCCCCGCACCAAGCTCGCCCGGGTCCCGAACCACCCCATACCACCCAAAACGCCGGGAGATCAGCCCGCTTAACCCGGGAACCTCGCACCGCCAGCGACATGTAACCCATGGTCAGCCAGTTCTGTCGGTGGCCCACTAGTTTCCGCAGGTCAGGGCCCTTTCCTAGTGAGGAGAGGGCCTCATGCGTATCGGGCACTGTAGTAAAGCGTGTAGTAGGAGCAGGGCTCCGCGCGGCCCGGCAGCGCGACGGGGGAGACGAGGCGACACGGGATGAGACAGCGTGGACGTGGTGGACGCTGCCGCCCGCGGTCGCTGGGCGCCTGGCCCAGAGATGCCCACGTGCCCACCTATCTGTCCGCGTTCGTGTTGGACGAGCCGGAACGCGCGTAGTCGCGACGGTTAGGCCAGGTCTGCCGGATGTCTCCGCACCGCCATGCGCGCCGGGCGCCTCCGGCGCTCAATCCGCGTCGTCGAGAGCCGCGGCGACACGGCGGTGCGCCTGCCAGATCTCTTCGGGCAGCTCAGCGAACTGCTCCAGGTGCCGCTCGCGGTGCCTCATCTCCTGCTTCCACCGTGGCGTGTCGATCGACAGGATCGTCCTGAGCTCCTCCGGCGTGGCGGCGACGCCGTCGAGGTCGAGTTCGCCGTGCGCCGGGATGATCCCGACCGGCGTCTGCCTGCCGCGGACCTCACCCTCCTTGAGCCGCAGCAGCCAGATGAGCGGACGCAGGTTGTCGCGATAACCAGGCCACAGGTAGTGCCCGTCTTCGGGGTCGCGCTGGAACCAGTTGACATGTGCGAAGATCGGCTGGCTCGCCGCCGAGCCGATGACCCTCAGCCAGTGCGCGGCGTACGCGCCCTCGGGATAGGCCATGAACGGGCGCATCGACATCGGGTCGTAGCGCAGCAGCCCCTCGACGCCCTCGGCGGCGAACGTCGCCTCGGCGCCGAGCGTCAGGCCGTCGTAGACCCCCTCGGCCAGGTCGGTAATCGCGCGGATGAGCGGCTCGCGGTCCCGCGTCCGGCCGCCGAAGATGATCGCGTCGATCGGCACGCCCTTCGGGTCATCGAAGTCCGGCGCGACGTTCGGCACGTTCGCGAGCGTCGTGGTGAACCGGCTGTTCGGATGCGCCCACGGCGCGCCGGTGTCCTCGGTCGGCCGCTCGGAGATGAGCGTGCCGGTCCAGTCGCGCCAGCCGGCGAGGTCAGCGGGCGGCGCGGGCGTTCGGCCCTCCCACCACACCTCATGAGTGAGGTCGTTGTAGGCGACATTGGTGAACAGCGTGCCGGTGCCCGGTGCCACCGCCGCGAGGGCGGTCGGGTTGGTGACCTCGCTGGTGTCCTTCGCGACGCCGAACACGCCGAACTCGGGGTTGATCGCGTAGATCTTGCCGTCATCGGGGTCGGCACGCAGCCACGCGATGTCGTCGCCGTAGAAGTCGACGCGGTACCGGTCGGCGAGCGCGTCGGGCGGGAGCATCATCGCGAGGTTCGTCTTGCCCGAAGCGCTCGGGAAACCGCCGCAGACGTGGTACCGCTTGCCGGTCAGCTTGTCGGTGATGCCGATGAGCATGAACTGCTCGGCGAGGAACTCGCCCGACGCCCAGCCGTCGTAGGCGGCCTGCCGCAGCCCGTGTGCGATCTTGCCGAGCAGCGCGTTGCCGCCGTAGGACGAGCCGAAGTGCACAATGGTCCGCTCGTCGGCGATCGTGACAAAGCAGCGCTGGTCGTCGGGCGTGCCCTGGCCGAGCTTGGCGAGATCGCCGGTGACGTGCACCGCGCGGACGAAGCTGCCGGGGTCGGCGAGGTTGTCAATATAGTGCACTCCCACGCGCGCCATGCGGATCATGTGCAGCGCGACCGTGCGGCAGTCGGTGAGCTGCACGCCCGCGGCGTACCGCTCGAGCGGCGAGCCGGACGGTGCCATCAGGTACGGCACGACATACATCGTCTTGCCGGCGGACGCGCCGCGCATGCGCTCCTCGAGCAGCGGGCGCATCTCGCCGGCCGGGCGCCAGTTGTTGTAGACGCCCTTGTCGGCGGGGTTGCTCGTCGCGACGATCGTGCGTTCCTCCGAGCGCGCAGTGTCCTTGACATAACTGCGCGAGTAGTACCGCCCCTCGCCCGCGGGCAGGATCTCCCCGTCGGCGAGGGCCTCGCCGATCAGCCGCGCGTCGTCGGACGTGCTGATGACCTCGATCCGTTCGGCTCCGGTGAGTTCGGCCCAGTAGCGCACGTACTCGCGGACGTGAACGTTCCTCAGCCCCGCCCTGCCCAGCGCCGCGTGCACGTCGACCATCAGCCCGTCCCCTTGCCTGCTCGAGGAGGCTTTCAACTTTGAATATTGCGAGAAGGATAGACAGTGCCGAGAGGACGTCCGATCCCGGCACCGCTGTACCAGGCAAAGCTGGCATCACACCCGCCAGTCGCGACGCGTCAGCTGATGGCTGGGAGCCTGCCCTGGCTTATAGGACGACCAGCAAGAGGTAGACCGCGAAGGCCGATCCCACCAGGGCGCCGCCGTAGCAGCCGACAATGATCAGCTTGCTGAGGTGCTTGAGCTGGAGTCCCTCGTAGAGCGTGTAGCGGAACCTGTGCGCCCAGTGGAAGAGCGCCAGAACGCACAGGCCGAGCAGGACGATGCGGGTGAGCGGGTAGCGCGCCACCGACAGCAGGTGCGCCTGGGCGGGTGCCGACGCCCAGCCCGCGGGGAACACCAGGCCGAAGAGCACCAGCAGGACCGGGAGCAGCAGCGCCGCCGCCAGGCCGCCGGAGGTGAACAGCAGCCACACCAGGGGTTCGGCTCGCCGTTTCGCCATGACCTCACCCCACGATCAGCCAGGCGACGAGCGCCGACAGCAGCGCCCAGCCAGCGTAGTGCGCACTAGCGATCCAGGATCGCGGCACCCGTTTGCCGCGTATCCGGACGACCATCGCCGACGGTGCCAGGTTGAACCAGGTGATGGCGTGGAACAGCAGGAAGGCCAGCGTGACGACGTTCAGCGCCAGCATCCACGGGTTGCTGCTCAGGTTGCGGAACTGCTGATACTGCTCGCCGCCGTCGCTGACCGCGTGGACCAGCAGCAGCAGGAATACCACGGTCCATGCCACGAAGACGCTGGTCAGCTCGCGGAGGACGAAGATGAGATAGGAGCGGCGGCCCGTCCACCAGAACACCGGCATGCGGGGGCGGTGCCAGCGGGGATGGAACTCGGTGTACCTGGCGCTCATGCCGACCTCCACGGCAGCAGGAATGACTTGAGCGATTCGGCCGCCGCGGTGAGCTTGTAGCGCTGGATGGCGCCGGCGGGGTCTACGCCCTTCGGGCATGCGGTCGTGCACTCTCCGACGAAGGTGCAGTCCCAGACCCCCTCTGCGGTGGACAGCACGTCCATCCGCTCGTGCGCTCCCTCGTCGCGTGAGTCCAGGTTGTAGCGCTGCGCCAGGGCGATGGCCGCCGGGCCGAGGAAGCCCTCCTCGAGGCCGACGATGGGGCAGGCGGAGTAGCAGAGCATGCAGTTGATGCACATGCTGTACTGCTTGTAGTCGTCCATTTCGGCCGGTGTCTGTAGCAGCTCGCCGTCCGGGGTAGCGGCGTCCTCGTCGCGGATCAGCCACGGCTTGACCTTCGGCAGCTTCCGCATGAAGTCACCGATCTCGACGACGAGGTCGCGGATCACGGGGAAGTTGCGCAGCGGCTCGATGCGGATGGGGCCGGGACGGTAATCGGTGAGGAAGGTGGCGCAGGTCAGCCGTGGCTCGCCGTTGACGGTCATTCCGCAGCTCCCGCAGATGCCCATCCGGCAGGACCAGCGGTACGACAACGTGCCGTCGAGCTGGTCCTTGACGTGGTTCAGGCCATCTAGGACCGCCCACTCCTCGTGCAGCGGGATCTCGTACTCCTGCGTCGTCGGCTCCAGCTCGCGCTCCGGCCGGTAACGCGTCACCTGCAAGATGATGTGGTCCGGCACGACTGCTACCTCCCGTACACCCGTTCCGCGGGCGGCCAGCGGGTGATCGTCACGGGCAGGTACTCGACCCGCGACGCGCCGTCGGCGCTGCGGTAGATCAGCGAATTGGCCAGGAAGCGCCCGTCGTCCCGGGCCGGGAAGTCGATGCGCTGGTGGGCGCCGCGGGACTCCTCTCGCAACTGCGCGCAGCGCACGATGGTCTCCGCCACGTCGAGCATGCAGGACAGCTCGAGCGCGGCGGCGAACTCGGTGTTGAACGTACGGCTGTGGTCCTCGATCCGGGCTACCGTATACCGTTCCCGCAGCTCACACAGCTTGTCGGCGGACTTGGCCAGCGAGTCCGCCGACCGGTAGATCCCGGCGCCCTCCTCCACCGCCTGCTGCATCTCGGTACGGATCGCCGAGATCGGCTCCCGCCCGGCGTCGCGGTGCAGCAGGCCGTCCAGCCGCCTTCGCTCGTCCGCCGCCTGGGCCCGGACCGGTGTGGTGGGTTCGGCCGAAGCGGCCGCGGTGGCGTACTCGGCGGCGGCCCGGCCGGCCCGGGCCCCGAAGACCAGGCATTCGGGGAGCGAGTTGGAGCCGAGCCGGTTGGCGCCGTTAATGCTGACGCAGGCGGTCTCGCCGGCGGCGTACAGGCCGGGAACCGGGGTCGCGCCGTTGATGTCGGTGTGCACCCCGCCCATCATGTAGTGCACGACAGGCCGTACCGGGATCAGCTGCCGGACCGGATCGATTCCCTCGTAATCCAGGCAGAGCTCGCGGACGAAGGGGAGCTTGGCCGCTATGACCTTCTCGCCGAGATGGCGCAGGTCCAGGTGCACGACGGGGCCGTGCGGGCCGTCGATCGTCCTGCCCTTCTCGACCTCCTTGACGAACGCCTGGGACAGCCGGTCGCGAGGTCCCAGCTCCATGCTCTTGAGCACGGGCGTCGGCTCAGGCTTGCCGAGGTCGTAGTCCTGCAGGTAGCGGTAGCCGTCCTTGTTGAGGAGCCAGCCGCCCTCCGCCCTCGCCGCCTCGGTGATGAGGATGCCGGTGAACGGCAGGCCGGTGGGGTGGTACTGGACGAATTCCATGTCCTTGAGCGGCGCTCCCGCCCGGTAGGCCAGGGCCATCCCGTCGCCGGTCTTGATGTTGGCGTTGGTGGTGAACGGGTAGACCCGGCCGCAGCCTCCCGTGCACAGGATGAGCGCCTTGGCGGTGATCATCTCGATCCGGCCCGACATCAGCTCGATCGCCACCACGCCGCGGACCCGGCCGTCGTCAACTAGCAGCCTGGTGACGTACCACTCGTCGTAGCGGGTGATGCGCTCGTACTTGAGCGAGGTCTGGAAGAGGGTGTGGAGCATGTGGAAGCCGGTCTTGTCCGCGGCGAACCAGGTGCGGCGCTGCTTCATGCCGCCGAACGGCCGCACTGCGACGTGCCCGTCGGGTTCGCGGCTCCAGGGGCAGCCCCAGTGCTCGAGCCTGAGCAGTTCCCGGGGGGCTTCGGCGACGAACGCCTCGACGGCCTCCTGGTCGCACAGCCAGTCCCCGCCCGAGACGGTGTCGTGGGCATGCTCCTCGAGGCTGTCGTCTGGCCTGATGACCCCGGCCGCCCCGCCCTCAGCTGACACGGTGTGGCTGCGCATCGGGTAGACCTTCGAGACGACTGCCACGCTCAGCCGCGCGTCGGCCTCCGAGGCGGCGATGGCGGCGCGCAGTCCGGCCCCACCGCCGCCTATCACCAGAACGTCATGTGCGGCTCCAGCCTCACCAGCCATGGTCTGGGCCAAGCTCTTCCTTGACGGGCTTGCCGTCGTGCCGGATCGCCCGTACTTCGGTGCTGCCGTCGTGGTATTCGTGGCGGATCCGGCGGCAGCCGCAGTCGTAGTACTCGTCACGAATAACGAGGCCGTAGTCGTCCGTGTCGTTATAGTGCTCGCCAGGGACGATCTTGCCGCACGGGGCCTGTTCGGCCATGAAATGGATTTTTGTGCCAACCACCGATCTCTCCTCTCGTGGTGGCAGGAGAGTTTCATGCGGCCGGTCGGCGACTGGCCGGTCGCGCTGATCACGGTGCGCGTGTGCCGTCGCCTCCCTGCACCGCGATCATGTCCGGACGCTCACCATTCGCCCACTCCCATTCTGCTCCTGGAACCAGTTTTGTCCACGGATCTGTGCACGAGATTCAACGGGACACCCTGAGACGGGGGAGACGTAGAAGGCAGGGGGAAGACTTCGAGCCGCAGGTCTGCCAAGATCAACGCGATGACCGGAGACTGTCCGCGACGACGGAAGACAAACGTCATACGGCGCATAACCCAGCGACCGCAGTTGCTGGCGCCGAGCAGCACGGCATCACGCCGGGGCCTTGGCCGGATCGGCTTCCGGCACCGCGCACGGCGAAGATTACTCCGGCTGGGCGGTGTCGGCAGGTGGCCCGGTTATGCCGGCTTCGAGCAGCGCGCTGCATACGTCGGTGATGTCCACGATGCCGACCAGGCCGGCGTCCCCCATGACCGGCAAGTGCCGGAAGCGCCCGCTCGTCATTACCTTGGCCGCGTCACGGACGCTTGCCGTGGTGCTAACGACGGTCGGCTCAGCGGTCATCAGCTGATAGATCCGGACGTCGTTCGGGTTTTTCCCGTCTGCGACTGCGTGCGAGATGTCGGCCTCGGTGATGATGCCGACCGGCTCGCCGGTCTGCGCCTGGGTGACGATGAGGGCGGTCGCGTGCGCGCGCTTCATCAGGTAGGCGGCCGCGCCCACGTGGTCGTTCTTTTCAACCGTCGTCACAGGTGGCCGCATGATGTCCGCGACGGTAGCCGGGAGCGGCGCCGGGTGCTGGGCTGGGGCGTCTGTCATGATCTGCTCCCTCGGAGATCCGATCACATTGTTAGGTATTCGATCACACCGTTAGGCCCGAGGCGGCACACGCCCGTGTGGCATTCGCCTCCGGGATGCGCTGGGACGGCGCTGTCGGCGATCACCTGTCTGGCCGCGTGTCTGCGCCGTGAGCTGCATCCTGGATGGGTGTTCGCGTCCGGCCGGCCGTGCTGGCCGAAGGTGCCGTAGTGCGCGGGCCGGCCCTGGGAGTGGCGGCGGTGTGCGCGTATGGTGGGGGGTGGACAGCGTGGTCCGGCCAGATCCCTGCTGGCCTGGAGCGCGCCATGGCTGACCCGACGGGTTTTCTTTCGACCCCGCGCCGGGACTGCGCGCGCCGCCCGGTCGCCGAGCGGGTGCGGGACTGGCGGGAGGTCTACGACCGGCGGAGCCTGCTACCGGTCATCCGGGCGCAGGCGGGCCGCTGCATGGACTGCGGCATCCCGTTCTGCCATCACGGCTGCCCGCTGGGCAACCTGATCCCGGAATGGAACGAGCTGGTCTGGCGCGGCGACTGGGCGGCGGCGAGCGAGCGGCTGCACGCCACCAATAACTTCCCGGAGTTCACCGGCAGGCTGTGCCCGGCGCCGTGCGAGCCGGCCTGCGTACTGGCCATTAACCAGCCCGCGGTGACGATCAAGAACGTCGAGGCGGCGATCGCCGACCGGGCGTGGGATTGTGATCATGTCACGCCGCGGCCGCCGAGGCGCGTCTCGGGCAAGACCGTCGCGGTGATCGGCTCGGGCCCGGCGGGCCTGGCGTGCGCCCAGCAGCTGACCCGGGCCGGGCACCTGGTCACGGTGTATGAGCGGGCCGACCGCATCGGCGGGCTGCTGCGATACGGGATCCCCCAGTTCAGGCTCGAAAAACGGCACCTGGACCGGCGGCTGGCGCAGATGCGCGCGGAGGGGACCCGGTTCCGCGCCGGGGTCGCGGTGGGCACCGGCCTGGATGCCGTCGCCCTCAGGCGGGGCGTTGACGTGGTGGTGGTAGCGGTCGGCGCCACCGTGCCGCGGGAGCTGCCGGTGCCGGGCCGAGACCTGGCCGGGATCTACCAGGCGATGGAGTACCTGGTCGCGGCCAACCGGGCCTGTGCTGGTGATTTCGGCGGCCGCCCGCGGCTCAGCGCGCACGGCCAGCGCGTGGTCATCGTCGGCGGCGGCGATACCGGCGCGGACTGCCTGGGCACGGCGCTGCGCCAGCGCGCGGCCTCGGTGATCCAGCTGGACATCAACCCGCTCCCGGGCCGCGACCGTGCCCCGGACCAGCCGTGGCCGGTGTACCCGAAGGTCTACCGGGTCTCCTCCGCCCACCAGGAGGCCCGCGAGCTGGCCGGGCTGGGTGGCCAGGACTGGGGCAGCTCCGGCGTCCCGGTGCCGGGCCCGGACGGGGATGTGCGGGTGTTCTCCGCCTCCACGCTCCGCTTCGACGGCGACCCGGCCGGTCATGTCCGGGCGCTACGCCTGGCCGGGGTGGAGCCGACGCAGCGGCAGCCGCAGCCCGGCACCGAGCGGGTGATCCGGGCCGACCTGGTACTGCTCGCGCTGGGCTTCACCGGACCCGAACCCGGCAGCGGGGTGATGGGCCAGCTCGGCTTGAGGCTGGACGCGCGCGGCAATTTCGCCCGCGACTCCGGCTTCAGCGCGGGCGCGGACGGGGTCTTCGTGGCGGGCGACGCCGGACGCGGAGCGTCCCTGATCGTATGGGCGCTGGCCGAAGGCCGCGCTGCGGCGGCCGCCGTCGACCGCTACCTGACGGGCTCTACCACGCTTCCCGCACCGATCCGGCCCGCCGACCGCCCGCTGGCAGTCTGACACAGCGAATCGACGTTGTCGGCTACCTGACGGTCGAGGCAGAAGGCGACGCCTACAAGCCGGGAGGTGTCGACCTGACAGATCCTGGCTCGCCGGATCGGCGTCCTGGCCCGGTCGGCTGGTGCTGATCGCCGGGGTCCGGTGTAGTAGCACTTGTAGTAGAGACGCCGTGGACAGGCCGCGAGACCGGAGACGCGGTGAGACACTGCGGCGCCTAGTACAGCGCACACGCTGGACTACACAGACGCGACGAGCCTTCGTAGACGGGGACCGGTTTACTCATAACCCAGAGGTCGCGGGTTCAAATCCCGCCCCCGCTACTAATTTCCGCAGGTTAAGGCCCTTTCCCAGTTGGGAGAGGGCCTTTGCGTTTCGGGCACTATAGCTTGCGATTTAACCTGCCGGGCCTGGTCTTGGCTCGTCGTTTTGTTCGCTTCTTTCCTTCGGGGTGGCGTTTGCCGACGTCGTGGCGGGGTGCCTTATGCCGGTTCGGTGATCCTTTGGGGCGCCCGGGACCGGGTTTGCACGGTTTGGGCGGGGCTGCGGGGGTGCCGACTGTGTCGCGGACGCAGCGGAATCCCCGGCGGACCCGGGCCGGGGTCATCGTGCCGGGCGGCTGGGGCCGCTGCCAGGGCAGCCGCAGGTCCGCGGCGAGCGGGCGGGCGAGCCGCAGCTGGGTATAGACGGCGATGATCAGCCAGGTCCACCGGTCCGCGGCGGCGGGGTCGCGCAGCAGCGGGGCGTCCCAGCCCAGGACCTGCTTGAAGAGCCGGAAGGTGTGCTCCAGGTCGAAACGCCGCAAGAACGCCTGCCACAGCACCGCGATCTCCGGCTCGCCGGCGCCGGTCAGGCTGGCCCACAGCCACAGCGGCTTGAGCTCGCGGTAGCCGGGCAGCCGGGCCGGCTGCAGCTGGATCAGCGTGCCCTCGATGAGGGGGATCTTGCCCGGGTGGTGTTCCCAGGCGCCGACCTTGGCCAGCTTGGGGTGCACCCGGTCCCACGCCGCGACCTGCACGGTGCCGTACCGGGCGGTCTCCGCGCCGCCGGTCACCGACGGGCCGGCCCAGGTCTTCTCGTCGTCGCACTTGACCGGGGTGCCGTGCTCGCGGGGCGGGCCGCCCATGCCGGGCGGCTTGGGCGCCGGCACCCGCCAGAACACGCGGTTAGACCGCAGCCGGGCGCACAGCACGATGGGGAGGCCGGCCAGCAGCCAGGCCAGCCGGATCACGTCATACCCGGCGTCCGGCACCACGATGATGTCCGGGTCGCCCGGGCGCCAGGCCCCGGCCGCGGCCAGCCGCCCGGTCACCTCGCGCAGCTGCGCGGCGGTCACCTCGGTCGGGTCATCCCGGGGGCCGAGCCGGGCCGCGTCCAGCGGCGCGGTCCACGAGGTGGCGCCCGGGCCCAGCGCGGCCACGAACGAATACGGCCACCCCGGGATCATCTGCCCCGCGTTGTTCCCCCGCCCGTGCACGTGGCAGAACATCCGCTCCGGGCTGGTCCGCGCCTCGGGCCGCAGCCAGTTGCACACGTCGGCTGCCAGCCGGATCCGCCCGTCCGGCCAGCACGGCAGCGGCACGGCGCCGACCGCCCACCGCAGCCGCGGCACATCGACCCGGCCGGCGTTCAGCGCGTCATAGACCGCGCCGTGCCCCCGGCAGTGCCCGGGCGCCAGCGACAGCCCGGCCAGCACCCGCACCGGCCCGTCCGCGCACAGCACCGCGTCGGCCAGGTCGAACAGCTCATCAGCCCGCGCGGTCAGGCACCGGTACAGCTCGCCGCGGAAGCCCGCCAGGCGCCGCGCCTGATCTGCTTCCGGCAGGTCCTCGCAGTAATTCGCTGCCTGTGTCATACTGGAAGCCACGGCCACCGCCTCCACCGTATATGTGTTCGATGCACACGATGGTACGCGGTGGCCGCCTGCTGCCACAACGACGCAGCGGTCAGCGGCCGTGGAGGTTAAAAGGCAAGCTATAGTGCACCGGATCTTCCCCATAGCCCTTGTCTTCCCCGATCTTTTCGAAGCGGGGCGTAGCGTGAAACGCCCGGGCATCGCCAATCACGCGAGCACCCCTGCACCCGCGGAGCGCCGCATGCGCCCGACGGCGAG
>WNGR01003436.1_pt1 | contig 21523 bp, 18 predicted proteins | sample 5407581 | NCBI WGS metagenome assembly WNGR01 (sample SAMN13153383, study PRJNA577476) | soil metagenome | isolation source: 80 cm soil or saprolite under Garry oak tree replicate 2 | place: USA:California | collected 2016-06-15
TCGCGATCATCGGCGACGGCATCCTGCCTTCCAGCACCGGCCGCGGCTACGTGCTGCGCCGCCTGATCCGTCGCACCCTCAGCACGCTGTGGCGCGAAGACAGTTCCCGCACACTGGGCGACCTCCCGACAACACTCCTCGAACACACCCAGGCGCACTTCGGCCAAGACACCAGCACGGGCGTAACGATGGGCTGCGAGCCGGTGCGGAAAGTACTCCTGCGAGAGGAGCGGCGCTTCGGCCAGCTGCTGAGCCGCGGGCGCAAGGTTGTGGCGCGGATGAGTCCCGGCCGACCTCTTGGCGAGGATGATTACCGCTACCTGCACGAAACACACGGCCTGCCCCGCGAACTTGTCATCGACCTCCTGCTGGAGCAGCGGGCGTGACTGGCTCTCACCCGGAAGAACGCAGCACCGACAGGGTCGCGCTCAGCCGCTGCTCATCGCCGTCGATGCGCACGACCTTGTCGCGGCTGGCGATGCCCGTGACCACCCGCACGTCACGTGGACGCACCCCGAAGGCTTCCGCCACCGCGCGCAGCGCCGCCTCCGTGGCCTTACCTGCCACCGGCCGCGCGGTCACCCGGACGACCAGGGCGTCACCGCGGCTCCCCCCCACTGTGGTTCTGGGCGAACCGGGCCGGACCCGGATCGCCACCGTCAACGCCATGACGGTGAGTCTGTCACCGCTTTGCGTGGCGTCATATGGGCAGCGTTCGGCCGGCGGTGATCGCCCGCAGCTTGTCCGGGTTGGCGATCAACTGGATCTCGGTGATGCGGCCATCCGCGACCACCGCCGTCATCGTGGTGATCACCCGGCCGGCCGCGCTGACGACCACACCGGGGCTGCCGTTGATTTCGGCAATGTCGATGGCCATGCCGGAGATCTCGATACCCATGTACGGCCGGCCGGAGATGGCGGCAATGAACCTGACCACCTTCGCCGCACCGACGATCGGGCGCAGCGGTGCCCTCGCTATGCCCCCACCGTCGCCAGTCAGCCTCACCTCGGGGGCGAGAACCTCCATCAACTGGTCGAGGTCTCCCCCCGTGGCGGCCGCGAGGAAGCGTTCCGTCACCTCCCGCTGCTGTCCTTTATCCACATCAAAACGCGGCCGGCGTGCCCGGACATGCTCGCGAGCCCGGTGTACGAGCTGGCGGACCGCAGCATCGGAACGGCCCAGCGCCTCGCCGATCTCGGCGGGTGCGAAACCGAACACCTCCCTCAACACGAAGGCGGCACGCTCCTCGGGTGCCAGCGACTCAAGAACCACGAGCATGGCGACCGACACCGACTCCGCCAGCTCGGCCCGCTCCGCCGCATCCGGGCTGGCATCGGTCAGCACCGGCTCCGGCAGCCACGGGCCGATGTAGGACTCGCGCCGCGCCCGGGCTGACCGCAGCCGGTTGAGCGCGGTGTTGGTGATGATCCTCACCAGGTACGCGCGCGGTTCGGCGATGTCCGATCGCGGCACCGCGGTCCAGCGGAGCCACGCGTCCTGAATGGCGTCCTCGGCGTCGGCGACCGACCCGAGCATCCGGTAGGCCATGGCGAACATGAGGCCGCGGTGGGCCTCGAACACTTCCGTGTCGCTCACTGTGGGCACTACCGGGCGGACGGCTGCGCCGCCCCCGCCTTGCCGCCTGCGGGCTGCAGTTCACACCGGTCCTTGAACCCCTGCGCGGTCAGCCCCAGCGCCGAGTTCATCCGCGAACGCAGGTTCTCCACCGCAATGATCGCGGTGAGCTCGACGAGTTCTGCCTCACTGAAATGCTTGCCGAGCTGTTCCACCATTTCGTCGGTGACGCTCGGCGGGGTGGCTGTCATCGCCTCGGCGTAGGAAAGCACCAGCCGCTCCAGGTCGGTGAACAGCTCGCTGTCGCGCCAGCCGGGGACGGCGCGAATTTTGTCGGCGGGCACGCCGTGGCTCATGGTGGCTTCCCAGTAGCCGAAGTCCAGGCACCAGGCACAGCCGATGGTGGCGGCCGCCGCCATGACGGCGAGGTCCTTCAGCGTGCGGTCGAGTGTGCGCCACCGCTCCACCTGCAGCTCAAAGAGCGCCCACGAGCGCCCAACCTGCATGTTGTGGCCGACGGCCGCTCCCGGATCGGGCATGACACCGTACCTGCGGCGAGAGAAAAGCAGCGCAATCCGGTATCCCAGCGTCTTGGGCGGGTCGAGTGAGATGCGCGCCATGGCTGTACCTCTTTCCCTTCTCGAGGCGCCTTCACCCACTGAGACAACACAGGCCGGCCACTTGTGACACCCCCCGGCAGCAGCTCCTTGCCGGGCTGGCGCGCAGCCTGGCCTGGGAACTGGGCCGCGACGGCATCCTGGTCAACGTCGTCGCGCCGGGTCTCACCCTCACCGAGCGGGTACGTGAGAGCGTCCCGCCCGAAGTGGCCGAGCGGTTCGCGGCGCGCGTACCGAGCCGGCACCTGTCAGCGCCTGAGGACCTCGCCGGGCTGATTGTGTTCCTCGCGTCCGCGGCGAACCGCAACGTCTCCGGTGAGGTCCTGCGCGAGGGTTCCGCCACCGGCCGGTCAGCTCACGCAGGCTGAGAACCCACGGAGCACGCTGCGGGAGACCAATCGTCAGCAAACCATGCCGTCCTGGCCGTCAGCTCACATGAGCTGACGGCCAGGACGGCACAAGAGCCGCTTACCTGCTGTCGCTGCCACCGCCCGCTTCCGCGACGGCCGCGCGCCCCGCCTCCAGGCGGGCCACCGGGACCCGGAACGGCGAGCAGGACACGTAGTTGAGACCCACCTGGTGGAAGAAGCGCACCGACTCCGGGTCGCCGCCATGCTCACCGCACACGCCGAGTTCCAGTTCCGGGCGGGCAGCGCGGCCCTCCTCGGAGGCGATGCGGACCAGGCGGCCAACGCCCTCGGTGTCGATCGTCTCGAACGGGGAGACGCCGAAGATGCCGAGCTCGATGTAGCGGCTGAAGAACGAACCCTCCACGTCGTCGCGGGAGAAGCCCCAGCTCATCTGCGTAAGGTCGTTCGTGCCAAACGAGAAGAACTCGGCGCTGCGCGCGATCTCGCCGGCAATCAGCGCAGCGCGGGGCACCTCGATCATCGTCCCGATCAGGGTGTGCACCGGCGTGCCCGTCTCCTTCTCGACGGCTGCCAGCACCTTCGCGGTTTCGTCGCGGGTGATCTCCATTTCCTGCACCGAAGCGGTCAGCGGGATCATGATCTCCGGCCTGGGATCACCGCCCGCCTTCTTGCATTCGGCGGCGGCGTGGGCGATCGCGCGTACCTGCATGGCGAAAAGCCCCGGAATGACCAGCCCGAGCCGGACCCCGCGCAACCCGAGCATGGGGTTCTGCTCGTGCAGGCGCCGTACCGCCTCCAGCAGCTTGCGGTCCTTGCCGGTGGCCTTGTCCCCGGCAAGAGCCACCCGCACCGAAATCTCCGTGAGATCCGGCAGGAACTCGTGCAGCGGCGGGTCGATCAGCCGGACGGTGACCGGCAGGCCGTCCATCGCCTTGAAGATCTCCACGAAGTCGCCGCGCTGCATCGGCTCCAGCGCGTCGAGCGCGGCCTGCCGCTCGCTGTCGTCCTCGGCCAGGATCAGCCGCTCGACGAGCTGGCGCCGCTCGCCGAGGAACATGTGCTCGGTGCGGACCAGGCCGACCCCGCCCGCGCCGAACCGGCGCGCCCGGGCGCAGTCGTCGCCGGTGTCGGCGTTGGCGTAGACGCCGAGGCGGCGGCGGGCATCCGCGTGCTTCATGAGACGGTCGACCGCGGTCACGAGTTCGTCGGCCTCCGAGTCCAGCCCGCCCTCGAAGTAGCGAACCACGGGGGAGGCTGCCACCGGCACCTCGCCGAGGTAGACCGCGCCGCTGGTGCCGTCGATGGAGATCACGTCACCCTCGGACACGACCACCCCACCGGGAGCGGTGAGCTTGCGGCCCACGATGTCGACCTCGAGTTCCTCGGCGCCGCAGACGCAGGTCTTGCCCATGCCCCGGGCGACCACGGCGGCGTGACTGGTCTTGCCGCCCCGGCTGGTCAGGATGCCCTTCGCGGCGATCATTCCGTGCAGGTCGTCAGGGTTGGTCTCACGGCGCACCAGGATCACGTTGTCGCCGGTGGCGGCGCGCTCCACCGCGTGGGCTGAGTCGAACACGACCGCGCCGACCGCCGCGCCCGGGGACGCGCTGATGCCGGTGGCGATCTTCGTCGCGTCGTGGCCGACGTCGAAGCGCGGGAACATCAGGTGCGCCAGCTGGTCGCCGGTGACCCGGCTGAGCGCCTCATCCGTGTCGATCAGGCCCTGGTCCACGAGCTGCGTGGCGATCCGGAACGCAGCCGCCGCGGTGCGCTTGCCGACCCGTGTCTGCAGCATCCACAGCTTGCCGCGCTCGATGGTGAACTCGATGTCGCAGAGATCGCGGTAGTGATTCTCCAGCGTCTCCATGATCTTGAGAAGCTGACGGTAGGAATCGGCATCGATCTGCTCCAGGTCCTGCAGCGGGACCGTGTTGCGAATGCCGGCGACAACGTCCTCCCCCTGGGCGTTCTGCAGGTAGTCGCCATAAATGCCCTGCTGGCCTGAGCCCGGGTCGCGGGTGAAAGCGACGCCGGTACCGGAGTCCATCCCGAGGTTGCCAAACACCATCGCCACCACGTTGACCGCGGTGCCAAGGTCGGCGGGGATGCGCTCCTGGCGCCGGTAGAGCACCGCCCGGTCGGCGTTCCAGGAGCCGAAGACGGCGCGGATCGCGAGATCCATCTGCTCGCGCGGGTGCTGGGGGAAGTCGCGGCCCGCCCGCTCACGCACGATGTTCTTGAAACTGCCCACGAGCTGGCGCAGGTCGTCCGCATCGAGATCGAGGTCGTTCGATGTGCCTTTGGCGTGTTTCGCCCCATCGATTGCGTGCTCGAAGGCGTCGCCATCAATACCCAGCACCGTTTTGCCGAACATCTGGATAAGGCGCCGGTAGGAATCCCAGGCGAAGCGCTCGTTCCCGGCCTGCCGGGCGAGACCGTGAACGGATTCGTCGGACAGCCCGATGTTCAGGACCGTTTCCATCATGCCGGGCATGGAGAATTTGGCCCCGGACCGGACGCTGACCAGCAGCGGGTCGGCTGGGTCGCCAAGCTCGCGCCCCATCGCCTGTTCCAGCTGCCGCAGGTGATCGTTAACCTCGCCAGCCAGGCCGTCGGGTACGTCGCCGTGGTGCAAGAAGTGACGGCAGGCCTCGGTGGTGATGATGAAGCCGGGAGGGACAGGGAGCCCAAGGTTCGTCATCTCGGCCAGGTTCGCCCCCTTGCCGCCGAGCAGATCCTTGAGATCCTTATTGCCCTCCGTGAAGTCATAGACGAGCTTCGCCACTGCATGCTCTCCTTGTGCCTGCCGCCACCCGCACCCCCGGAAAGCGGGTGGCCGTGCGGAACATGGCCCTCATGGCCCCGATGCTTGGAGCCTATCGAGACTGGGCGCGTGTCGAGGGCGCGGGCTGCCCGAAACCGCGCTCGGCTAATCAGGACCAACCGGAACCTGGGCAGGAAACCCGGGCTCCAGGCAACTGGCCGCTGCGGCAAGCGTCTCTGGTATGTGAAGACCAAAACCGTGGCTGAACCGTCGCCACCCCGCGAGCTTGCCGGGCACGATGATTCCCGCGCTGCCGTTGCCGCTTTGTACGAGGCTCACGCGCTTGGGCTTATCCGCCTCGGTGTCGTCATGCTCGGGGACCGGGCTGCTGCCGAAGACATCGTCCAGGACGCTTTCTGCGGTCTCTACCGGCGCTGGCATCACCTGTCTGACCCTGGCAACGCCCTTCCGTACGTACGGTCATCGGTGCTGAACGGCTGCCGCTCCCAACTGCGGTACCGCAACAGGCGGCTCGGCCACGCCGGCTCAAAGGACATGTCGGCGGAAACGGTCGAGTCAGCGGAGTCCACCGCCTTGCTGGGTGAAGAGCACAGGACGGTGCTCGACGCACTGCGCAGGCTGCCCGCCCGCCAGCGGGAAGCCCTGGTGCTCCGTTACTACCTTGAGCTCGCCGAATCCGAGATCGCGCGGTCGATGGGCATCAGTCCGGGCACCGTCAAGTCCACCACCTCCCGGGCGCTCACCGCACTCGGCCGTCTCGTGAAGGAAGTCTCATGAGCACCATCGAGGACCGCCTCCGCGCCGCCACCCGGGCGGTGGCCGGCACGGTGATCCCCGGCAGCGTGCCGCCGCTGCCGCTGCCCGCCGGCCAGGGGACCGCCCGGCGCCGCCGTCCGTGGCCTTACCGGGCCACCCCGCGCCGGTGGACGGCCGTGCTCACGCCGCTGGCTGCCGCCGCCGCGGTCGCTGCTGTGGTCGCTGCCTCCCTGGCCATCTCCACCGCTTTCCGCGGCCGGTCCCATGGAACAGGCCCCGCCTCAGCAGCGCGGCTGTACGGCGCCCCCCTCGGGGGGCAGGCAGCGCTCCGTCACGTGCCGCGCTACTTCGTCGCGCTGTCGGACACGGTCTCGGCGCGGAGCGCGGCGGTGCGCTCGACCATTACCGGGCGGACGCTCGCTACCCTCACCCCGCCCCGGCCCTACAAGATCTTCACCTGGGTGAGCGGCGCCAGCGACGACCGCACGTTCGTCCTCGCCGCCCAGCGGTACTGGCACATCGCCTCCGGGCAGGCCGGCCTGCCCGCCGAGAAGCGGGACAACACCACCCCCACGGTGTTCTTCAAGCTGAACTTCGACCCGGCCACCGGGACAGCCAGGCTCACTCCCCAGGCCGTGCCGGAAAAGATTCCGTCTTCGCAGCTCGGTGGGATGACGCTGTCCCCCGACGGCACCCGGCTCGCCCTGGACTTCCGCAAGTCCGTCCAGGTGGTCACGCTGGCCACGGGCGCGGTCCGGTCGTGGACCTGGCCGGGCGGCGGCTGGATCGGCAACTTTAAGCCCTTGGGCCAGATCTTCTCCTGGACTGCGGACGGAAAGACGCTGGCATTCCAGCAGTGGGGCCCCGGCGTGGCCACGCATTTCCGGCTGCTCGACACCACGGCCCCCGGCAGCAGCCTGGCTTCGGCCAGGATCGTCCTGACGTTCCTTAACAAGGACGCGTCCACGGACTTCAGCGCGATGAACACGCTCCTCACCCCGGACGGCACCCGGATCGTCACCGCCACCGGCCAAGGCATCACCGAGTTCTCGGTCCGTACCGGCAACCCCGTCCTCACGGAGGACCGGTTCGCCTCCGGCTGGCAGAACGTCCTTTGGGCCGGGCCGCACGGAAAGACGCTGATCGTTTCCGACCCACGCGGCAAGCCAACTCGCTACGGCCCCACAAACATCCTCGGCGTCCTCGAGGGGAACAGGTTCACGCCCATCCCCAACGGCGCCGACAAGTCGCGCCAGATCGCCTGGTAGCCGCGAGGAACGCCAGCTTCAGCCAGGAACCTGGCTCAGCCGGTGACGCGTTGCTGAGCCACGTTCTGGCATCACTGACACGCTCAGGCGAACACTGACTATGGCGGCTAGCAACCCGCTAGGCGTTCGGAAAGATAGGACTCGAGGGTGTCGATGCTGACCCTGTCCTGCTTCATGGAGTCGCGCTCCCGGACCGTCACCGCCTGGTCGTTGAGTGAGTCGAAATCGACGGTGACGCAATAGGGCGTGCCTATCTCGTCCTGGCGGCGGTAGCGGCGGCCGATGGCGCTGGCGTCGTCGAAGTCGGTGTTCCAGCGCTTGCGAAGCTGGGCGGCGATGTCGCGCGCCTCGGGCGAGAGGTCAGCGTTGCGCGACAGGGGCAGCACCGCCACCTTGACCGGGGCGATCCGGTAGTCGAGCCGGAGCACCGTCCGCTTCTCCATCTTGCCGCTCGCGTCGGGTGCCTCATCCTCGGCGTAACCGTCGAGCAGGAACATCAGCACGGACCGGTCCACGCCCGAGGCCGGCTCGATCACGTACGGGACGTATCGCTCACCGGAATCGGCGTCCAGGTACGACATATCCTGGCCGGATGCGCGGGCGTGGGTGCTCAGGTCGTAGTCGGTGCGGTTGGCGATGCCTTCCAGCTCACCCCACTCCGAACCCGGGAAGTTGTACCGGTACTCGATGTCCACCGTGCGCTTGGAATAGAAGGAGCGCTTCTCCGCGGGGTGGTCATACAGCCGCAGGTTCTCCTTGTGCACGCCGAGATCGACATACCACTCGAGCCGCGCGTCGATCCAGTGCTGGTGCCATTCCTCATCCGAACCCGGCTTGACGAAGAACTCCATCTCCATCTGCTCGAACTCGCGTGTGCGGAAGATGAAGTTTCCCGGGGTGATCTCGTTACGGAACGACTTGCCGATCTGGCCGATGCCGAACGGGATCTTCTTCCGCGATGTCTGGAGCACGTTGCGGAAGTTGATGAAGATGCCCTGCGCGGTCTCCGGGCGCAGGTAAGCGAGCCCCGACTCGTCCTCGGTGGCGCCGAGGTAGGTGCGCAGCAGCCCATTGAACATGCGCGGCTCGGTGAACTTTCCCCTGGTGCCGCAGTGCGGGCAGGCGATCTGGGCCAGCCCGTCGGCGGGCGGGCTGCCGTGCCTCTCCTCGTACGCCTCGATCAGGTGATCGGCGCGGAACCGCTTGTGACAGGTCTGGCATTCGGTGAGCGGGTCCACGAACTCGGTGACGTGCCCGCTCGCCTCCCACACCTCGCGGGCCAGAATCACCGAGGAATCCAGGCCGAGGATGTCGTCCCGCTCGGTGACCATGGACTTCCACCACTGCCGCTTGACGTTATTTTTCATCTCAACGCCTAGCGGGCCGTAATCCCACGACGCCCGCAAACCGCCATAGATATCGCTGGAGGGGTACACAAACCCCCGGCGCTTGCAGAGACTGACGATCGTGTCGAGGTGGTCGGTTCGGCGTGCCATGGCGATACTCCATCCGGCTGGCGGTCGGCGGGCGTGAATGAACCCCAGTGAGCAAGGTGTGTCCGTTCAGCTTAGCGGGGCGGCGCAGTGGGACGCCGCCGGAAACGCCTGCCGGCACAGCACACCTAACCGGCGGTACACCGCTCCGGCCACCAGGTCGGTGTCGATGTCCAGTCTCACGCCGTTGACCCGGCGCCGGTGCGGTCCCCGGAACTGCTTGATCCGGTGGCCTCCGCGCCACAAGGAGTTCCGCACGTACGGAACGCCGCTGAGGTCCCGGTGCCGGTCCCAGAGGCCAAACCACATCGAATTGGGCTTGGCGATCCGGTGGCCGTACACCCTCCGGTGCCGGTTGAGGTCCGCGGCCGCCGCGCCGGCGCTTGAGTACACACCGGAGCGGTAATGGTGCCGGTGCAGTGACCGCGTCCAGCCATCGAGGAAGGCGAGAACCGGGCGACGGCAGCGAGACCGCCGGTGTTTGTAGGCCTCCATGTCGTCGTAGATGGGGGCATGGCGCCGTATGCCGAGGGCGTGGGCGAGGCGGACTGCCGACCGGGCAGCCGCCCGGCCCTGCCGCTCCGCACGCCCGGGCCGGATCCGCACTCTGAACCGGGTGCAGGGTGCCTGGCGGCCGACGAAGGTGGGGATCAGCCGCCAGCCCATGTGGGTCGCACGCCGCACCCACCTGCGCGACAGGTTGCCCCAGCCGCAGGCTGCTTCCGGGCCCCCGATATACACGGCCACGGCTGAGAAGGCCGGACGCCACTTGCGCATAACGCGGAGCGAAGGAGCCGCGCAAGTGTCGAAACCCATTCTCGCGCGGTGGTGACGCCGGTGACCCCGGTGGTGGCGGTGGCCACGATGGTGGCGGTGACCGTGGTGGTGGTGACGGTGAGCACGGTGATGATGCAGCCGGAAGCTGGCCTGATGGAGCCCGCCCATCATGTGTGCGTGCACCGCCTGCCGGGCCGCAGCCGCCGCTGGTGGCCCTGCCGAGCGTGGGGCGGCCGATGTGTCCGGGCCGGCCCAGCGCACGCTCTGGGTGATCTGGCCGGCCAGCGCGGCGTCATCACCGTAGGTGGCAGTGAGCGTCATCCCGCTCAGCCCCCGCTGGAACACGGCCATCACCTGGCCGCTCTCGGGGGCCACCCATATCGTCCCGCCCGCCTGGAGTGGGCCCGCGAACATGCTGGACCGGGCGGATTGTGGCCCCGTGCGCTGGACCACTGGCCGCCAACTTCCTGATGGCGGCCGCACGCTCCGGCTGGACAGTCGCAGGCTGATGGTTGCGGCCCGCCCTACCAGATGAGCCGGGCATTGTTGTTCGGCTCCCGGCTGGCCGAGGTAGACGGCGTGCCGGTCGAACCGCACACATGTGGAAGGATCGCGGTCCAGCCGGTAGACCGGCCAGCCCGCCGGAACGTCGATGGCGTAGCCGCCGAAACGAACGACCTTGGCAGCGCCGTCCCCAGCCCTGCTGCCCGCGGCCGTTCTGCCCGTGAGGACAGGCGCGGCATGACGACCAACCAGCGCCGCCCTGGCCGCGGCGAAGTCCCCGCCGGCCGTCGTTGACTGCACCGTGCTGTATGTGACGATCCCCGTTACAGTGAGCCCGCAGATCACCATACGCATGGTTACGCTTCGCATCCGCATTCCCCCTGTATGCGATGACGCACTCGTTACGAGTGTAGAAACCCCCGTGACTTCTTGTTCCCCGGGATGCCGGAATAACATCTCACACGGCCGGGGTGATATAGCGAGGCCGTATATTTGGCAGGAATCATGAAAGAATGCACGAAAGGCCATCGGGCCGCCTGGAAGGATGACCCACATGAGTGCGCCCAAACCACGCAGACACGATCCCAGCGGGCCACGCGGCGCCGCGCGGCCGGGAAGAGCCCGCCCCCTGCCGGCTGGGGGCACGCTCTACACGCCAGGCGCGGGCAGTCGCCGGCGTTCGCTGGAGCGCTCGAGCGCACGGCCGCTTTTGTACCTCCACCAGCTGCCGGCCTGGCTCCCGCCGCTGCTCATGGCTGCCCTGCTGGTAGCCGGACTGGCTTTGCCAGGCTGGATCGGCACCGCGGTGCTGGTCCTGCTGGCTGTCTTCCTCGGCTGGCTGGCTGTGCTGGCGTGGCCGGCGCTGCCACCGCAGGGCCGGCTACTGCGGGCGGCTGCCGTCGCCGGCGTGCTGGCGCTCGCCGTGGTCCAAGCCATCCGGTAGCACCGGCACCGGATTCGGCTGCGCGCCCCCGTAACGCCGGTCGCGGCTGGCGTAAATCTCGCAGGCCCGCCAGAGGTGACGGCGATCGAAATCGGGAAAAAGCGTGTCCAGGAAGACCAGTTCCGCATACGCCGACTGCCAGAGCATGAAATTGGAGATGCGCTGCTCGCCGGACGAGCGGACGAAAAGGTCCACATCCGGGATATCTGGCTCATCCAGGTAACGGGCGAATAGTTTCTCGTCAATCCTGTCCGGCCGCAGGCGGCCGGCCACCGCATCGGCAGCCATGGCCGCAGCGGCATCAGCGATCTCGGCCCGGCCCCCGTAATTGACGCAGAATTGCAGGGTCAGGACCGAGTTCCCCGCTGTCAAGCGTTCGGCGTCTTCAAGTTCAGAGATCACGCTGCGCCACAGCCGCGGCCGCCGGCCGGCCCACCGGACGCGCACGCCCATTTCGTGCAGCTGGTCGCGGCGCCGGCGGATGACATCCCGGTTGAAGCCCATCAGGAAGCGGACCTCATCCGGGGAACGCCGCCAGTTCTCGGTCGAGAACGCGAAGGCGGACAGGTAGGGGATGCCGAGCTCGATCGCGCCCATGATCACATCGAACAGGGAGGTCTCACCCTGCTTGTGGCCCTCGGTGCGGGGCAGGTTCCGCTGCTTGGCCCACCGGCCGTTGCCGTCCATGACCAGGGCGACGTGGCGGGGCAGGAACTCGGCCGGGATCGCCGGCGGGCGGGCGCCGTCTCTGTGCGGCTCCGGCGGGCGGACCGGGCGGGTTCCCGGTGCCCACGCAGAGGCCACGGCCCGCCGGGAGCGGCTGCTCACGTGGGGTCCTCGGGGTGTCTCACACATGCTCCACGTGGCGAAGCGAGCGAATGGAATGCTCCAGGTGCCACTGCAGGTACGCAGCGACCAGGCCGCTGCACTCTACCTGGTGGCGGCGCTCCGCCGCGTCCGCGTGTGCCCAGTCCCCCCGCAGCAGCGCACCCATCAGGGCCACCGTGTGCCCGGACGGGGTGGTGGCGCCAGCAGGACGGCAGGACCGGCAGGTAAGGCCGCCCGCAGCGATCGCGAACACCCGCGAACCCCCGGTCCCTGCGGCGACCTCGGGCGACCCGCACACCGCGCACTCCGCCAGCGACGGTGCGTACCCGGCAACCGCGAGCGAGCGAAGCAGGAAAGCGTCGAGCACCAGGCGCGGGCTGTGCACTCCCTCACCGAGCGCCCGCAACCCGCCGACCAGCAGCAGGAACTGGCGCAGTGCGGGCTCTTTCTCTTCCGGGGTGAACCGTTCCGCGGTTTCCAGCATCGCCGTCCCGCTGGTGTAACGGGGGTAGTCGGGCGCCAGTGGCTCCCCGTAGGCCCGCACCGTGTCAGCCTGGGTGATCACATCCAGCGACCGGCCCGTGTAGAGCTGGAGATCGACGTGGGTGAACGGCTCCAGGCGGGCGCCGAACTTGGATTTCGTCCGGCGCACTCCCTTGCCCACAGCCCGGACGCGCCCCGTGCGCCGGGCGAGGACGGTGATGATCCTGTCTGCCTCACCGAGGTCCTGGGTGCGCAGGACGATCCCGTCGTCGCGGTAGAGTCCCACCTGCCCATTGTCGCGCATTCCCGGCACCGCAACGGTCCGCCGGGCCGCATCCCGGACCCCGCTGATCTTCATGATCACGGGGATTTTTCAGTCATAGCGACCGAAAAATCCCCGTGATCATGGGAATGAGAGCGCCTACCGGCGGGCGCGATTAACGGCCGACAGGACACCGCGCAGGGACGCGGTGACGGTGTTTGTGTCGATGCCGACGCCCCACAGCGCCTGCCCGCCGACCTCGCATTCGACGTAAGCGGCCGCCTGGGCGTCGCTGCCCGCCGACATCGCGTGCTCGCTGTAGTCGAGCACCCGGACCGCGATGCCGAGCGAGGCAAGCGCGTCGCAGAAGGCCGAGATCGGCCCGTTCCCGACCCCCTCCACCCGGCGCTCCACCCCGTCCATGCTGATATCCACCGCCAGCGTGTCCTTGGACGACACCACTGAGGACGTGTGATGCGCCAGCAGCGCCAGCGGGCCATCACCCAGGTACTCGGCCGAGAACGCCTCCCACATCTGGGCCGGGGTGACCTCCCCGCCGTCGGCGTCGGTACGCGCCTGGACCACCCGGGAGAACTCGATCTGGAGTCGCCGGGGCAGGTCAAGCTGGTGTTCGGCCTTCATGATGTAGGCCACACCGCCCTTGCCGGACTGGGAGTTGACCCGGATCACGGCCTCGTAGGTGCGCCCCACATCCCGTGGGTCGATCGGCAGGTACGGAACAGCCCAGCCGAACTCCCGCACCTCCACACCGGCCGTGGCCGCGTCGGCCTCGTGCGCCTCGAGGCCCTTCTTGATCGCGTCCTGGTGAGACCCGGAGAACGCGGTGTAGACCAGATCCCCGGCGTAGGGGTGGCGCGGGTGAACCGGCAACTGGTTGCAGTACTCGACGGTGCGGCGGACCTCATCGATGTCCGAGAAATCGATCATGGGATCGATGCCCTGGCTGAACAGGTTCAGCCCGAGCGTGACCAGGCACACGTTGCCGGTGCGCTCGCCGTTGCCGAACAGGCATCCTTCCACCCGGTCCGCCCCGGCCAGCACGGCGAGTTCGGCGTCGGCGACCGCGGTGCCGCGGTCGTTGTGGGTGTGCACGGAAAGGCAGATGTGCTCGCGGCGGGACAGGCTGCGGCTCATCCACTCGATCTGGTCGGCGTACACGTTCGGGGTGGACCGTTCGACCGTGCAGGGCAGGTTGAGGATGATCTCCCGGCCGGGCCCGGGCTCCCAGACGTCCATCACCGCTTCGCACACCCCGGCGGCGAAGTCCAGTTCGGTGTCCATGAAGATCTCGGGCGAGTACTCGTAGCCGAAATCGCAGCCCGGCAGGTACTGCTCGGCGTACTTCAGCACCGACCGGGTGCCCTCCACGGCCAGCGACTGGCACTCACCCCGGTTCACCCCGAACACCACCCGCCGGAACAGCGGCGCCGTCGCGTTGTACATGTGCACGCTGGCCCGGGGCGCACCGGCCAGCGACTGCACCGTGCGCTCTATGAGCTCATCCCGGGCCTGTGTGAGCACCGAGATCTGCACATCGTCGGGGATGACGTCGCCCCCGATCAGGCTGCGCACGAAGTCGAAGTCGGCCTGGCTCGCCGACGGGAAACCGACCTCAATCTCCTTGTAGCCCATTGTGACCAGCAGGTCGAACATGGTGCGCTTGCGGGCCGGGCTCATGGGGTCGATCAGCGCCTGGTTGCCGTCCCTCAGGTCGGTTGACAGCCAGCGCGGGGCTGCCGTGACCGACTTGCCTGGCCAGGACCGGTCGGGCAGGTCGATGGGCCGAAACGGCGTATATCGATGGCAGGGCATGCCGCTTGGACGTTGTTGCGGTCGCATGGTAGGAAGCTGCTCTCTCGAATCGGGCGGCGGCCGACGGTCACGTCAAAACCCCGCGGCGAGGGAGCCGGCCGTTATCGGCCCCCGCCGCGGCGGCTAAGAAGCAGCAGCCCGCGCAGCATTGCCCCCGAGATTAGCATGCCAAACGGCGGCTGCGTGACCACCCTGCCAGCGTGCTCGGTTTCACCGGGACGCTGGCTTGCATCCTCAGTGCACGTTCTGTCCGGCTCGCCCATCATGCCGCAGTTGCCGTGGCGGAGCCGTGACGTTTGTCATCCTCAGGTCCGGATTTGCGTTACGGGGCGCCCGGCTCCCTGGCCCGTAGCGTTACAGACATGACTAAGACAGACGCGCGAGCTGGAGCGTCGGCAATCGTCTTCCGCGATGTCGTCAAGGTGTACAACTCCAGCGTCCGCGCACTCGACAACGTGTCCTTCGAGATACCGGGCGGCGAGACGGTGGCGCTGCTCGGCCCGAACGGGGCAGGCAAGTCCACGGCCATCGACACCATGCTGGGCTTGCGCCGCCCGACATCCGGCGAGGTCCGGGTACTGGGCGCGGCGCCCGTTGCGGCAGTCGGCGCCGGCAAGATCGGCGGCATGCTCCAGAGGGGCGGGCTGCCGGAAGGCGCCAAGGTGGGCGAGCTGGTCGGGCTGTTCCGCCAGCTCTACCGCGACCGGCGCGGTCAGGACGAGCTGATGCGGCTCGCCGGGATCGCCAACATCGCCGACCGGCGGGTGGAGCAGCTGTCCGGCGGCCAGACCCAGCGGGTCCGTTTCGCGCTCGCCCTCGCTGGCCAGCCCGAGCTGCTGTTCCTCGATGAGCCGACCGCCGCTCTCGATGTCGAGGCCCGGCGCGGCTTCTGGCGTTCGGTGCAGACAATCACCGAGCAGGGCGCGACCGTGCTCTTCGCCACGCATTACCTTGACGAGGCGGACGCCAATGCGAGCCGGATTATCGTGCTGAACCACGGCCTGGTTATCCCCGACGGCACTCCATCCGACATCAAGGCATACACCGCCACCCGGCGAATCCGGTTTGCCACACCAGCGCCGGAGCCATCCGTTTTGCTGGAATTGCCAGGTGTTACGGACGTCTCCGTTGCCGGGGACGCGGTGACGCTCCGGTCCGGTGACGCGGATGCGACACTGCCCGCGCTTTACGCGCTGGGCCTGCCGGTCCGGGCCATGGACGTGGGCGGCGGCGGGCTGGAGGAAGCGCTCATTGCGCTCACCAGCGACGACAACGGCGACAAGATTGCCAAAATCGACGAGAAGGTGGGCTGAGCCATGGCAGCGTTCTTGCGTTCGAGATCACCCGGAGCCTGCGCAACGTGCGGTTCCTTGTCATGATCATCGCGTTCCCGGTGCTGCTGTACCTCATCTACGCCAAGCAGCGCGGCCTGTCGCAGGGCCTGACCGCCGCGGAGACCCTGCTGGTCGCGATGGCGGTGTGGTCCGGGATGGGCTCAGCGATGTTCGCGACCGGGCCGCAGCTGGCCAAAGAACGGCAGAACGGATGGATGCGCCAGCTCCGGGTGTCACCGATCTCGGGGCCGCGCTGGTTCGGCGCCAAGCTGATCCAGGGGCTGCTGCTCATCATCCCGGGATTCGCCCTGCTGCTGGCGCTGGGGTTCGGCTACGGGCACGTTCACCTGGGCGCGGCGAAGCTGGCAGTTCTGGCGGCGGTGCTGGTGCTCGGCGCGATCCCGTTCTGCGTGCTGGGGCTGGTCATCGGCTTGATCTTCGACGGGCAGACCGCGCAGGTCGCGCAGATGCTCACGATGCTTGTGCTGGCGTTCCTCGGCGGGATCTTCATCCAGTTGTCGGCGCTGCCGCACGGGATGCAGCTGATCGGGAAGGCTCTTCCCAGCTACCACCTGGCGCAGCTCGGCTGGAACGCGACGGCCGGACGGGCGCTCGGCGTGAACCACATGGCCGCGCTCGCCGCCTGGGCGGCCGTGCTCGGCGCGATCGCGATCTGGCGCTGGCGCCAGGAGAGCACCGCTGCCTGAACCCGCCGCCGGAAGGCATGATGTGGATATGCCGCTGACCAGCCGTGGGGCGCCTGACCCCGCCGATGACGGGACCAGGCACCCCGCGCCCAGCCAGGGAGGGCACATGGCCGGCTCCGCGCGTCCCGCGGAGCCGGCATACGCCGATGAGCTGGAGCGGAACCTGTCAAGCTCACTTCAGCGCAGGCGGCGGCTCGGCCGTGTGCTGGTAATTGTGTTTGTGGGGCTTCCTGCGGCGATCATGCTTTCCCGCCACGGCTTCACCGGGCGGGCGGTCTTCCTCGTTCCCGCAACGGTCGCATACATGGTGCTGATCGACAGGGTTGTCGCCCTGGGCCCCTCAGCCTGGAGCCGGCGCTGGCTGGCGCTGCCCGTCATCGTGGGGCTCGCTGCCGCCACCTTCGCCGTCGGCGGGATGAGCTGGCTCGGGGGGTTCGCGATCGCCACCGCGAGCACGGGGCGACTGGCACCCAGCCGGCGGCTGATGGCTGCCAGCGTCACGTGCTGTGCGGCGATAGGGCTGGGCATCGGGCTGTGGCGGCACCTGAGCTACAGCAACCTCCTCAGTGTCGCCGTGGTGCCGGCGCTCGCTGGGCTGCTGGCGTTCAGCGCGGAACGGGCGCCTGGACCCGGCAGTCGATGCCGGCCGAGGAGAGCATCCGGCGGGCCGCGGCCAGTTCGGCGGCCAGGCCCGGCTGCCGGTAGCTGGTCACCGCCTGGCGCACCTCGGTCAGGGACTGGCGCGCGACCTTCTCAACAGCGAGAGGCTGTGGCCGAGCAGGTCATGCAGGTCCCGGGCGATCCGGAGCCGCTCCTCGGCGACGGCCATCCTGGCCAGCTCGGCACGGGTCTCGGTGAGCCGGTACCGTCCACGCGAGCAGCGCGTCCACCGGCGGCTCCAGCGAGTACGCACCACTTTCGGGCGGCCCGGCTACCTGGCGGCCGCCGAACTGGCCACTGCCATCCGCCGGGTTCACGCCGACGAGCGGGTCGTGGACCCAGCGCTGGCGGCGGCGGCACTGGCCGAGGGGGCGAGTCCGCTCACCGCCCGCGAGACGGAGGTGCTCACGGCCGCCCGTGGGCATGCCGCCATCGCGGACCTGGCTGCCGCGCTGCACCTCTCCCCCGGCACGGTCCGTAACCACCTGTCCGCCGCGATCCAGAAACTGGGCGCCCGAAACCGCGCCGAAGCAATTCAGATCGCCGAACGCAAAGGCTGGCTCTGACTCACCGCACGAGCCAGCCCATGTTGCCGCGCCGCCCAGGAGACAGCACGCTGACCGCTGCACGCTGACCGCTGCACGCTGACCGCGGACCGCGGACCGCGGACCGCGGACCGCGGACCGCCGGTAAATAGTTGGCGCCAGCCGTTGAGTTCCCGCTTAGCTGACGGTATGCAACTGGAACGGTTTGACCCGGCCACCAACGCCGGCCCGGTGCGAGTGTGCCACGAGATTCACCTCGCCTGCTTGCCGCTGGATGAGCCGGGAATGCCACCTGCGTCGTACCGCAGCTTCGCCGGCTGGATGACCTTCGGGTGGACGGAAGATCCGTCAGAAGCCTGGCTGGCACGGGATGCAAACGGCCAAGCCTGTGGCTGGTACCTGCTCACCCTGTATGAGCGCGAGAACCGGCATGCGGCTCACCTGCGGGCGGAGGTGCACCCGTCGCAGCGCCGCCACTGGCTGGGGACGGCCCTGGTGGAGCATGCCGCTGAGCGGGCTCGCCGGGCGGGCCGCCGTCTCCTCATGGGGGAGTCGAGGGAGGGTTCGCCTGGCGAGGCGTTCGCGCTGGCGCTGGGCGCGAAGCGAGGGCTCACCGAGGTCAACCGCATGCTCCGGCCTGGCTCCGTTCCCCCCGGCCACCTGGCCAGGTTGCGCGAGAGCGCCGAGCCGGCCGCCAGCGGGTACTCACTGCTGCCGTGGGAGGGACTGGTTCCCGAGGACCGGCTGGCGGCGGTGGCTGCCGTGTATGGAGCCTTCGCCGACGCGCCGCGCGAACCCGGCCAGGAGCCCCAGATCTGGGACGCCGAACGGGTCCGCCAGGACAACGTTCGGGTGGCCGCTCAGGGCCTGCGGCTCTACGTGGTCGCCGCTCAGCAGGACCGGACCGGTGAGCTGGCGGCCTTCACCCAGCTTGGGGTGGACCCGGTTACTCCCGAGTGGGGGTGGCAGGAGATCACGGTGGTCACCCGGCCGCACCGGGGGCACCGGCTGGGCCTGCTGATCAAGATCGCCATGATGGAAATCCTTGCCAAGCGGGAGCCACAGCTCACCCACATCATCACCGGGAATGCGGACGGCAATGAGCACATGATCGGCATCAATGAGGCACTCGGTTATGAAGTTTTCAGCCGCTGGCCCGCGTGGGAGCTTGATATTGGCTGAGCGCCCGGCGCTCTCAGTCGTAGAACCCCAGGCGGCGCAGCTGCTTGGGGTCCCGCTGCCAGTCCTTGGCCACCTTAACGCGCAGGTCGAGGTACACCTTGGTGCCGAGCAGCGCCTCGATCTGGTGCCGGGCCTGGGTCCCGACCTCCCTCAGGCGGGCACCCTTGGTCCCGATGACGATCGACTTCTGGCTGGGGCGCTCAACGAACATGTGCGCGTACACGTCGGTAAGGTCATCGCGGCCTTCCCGCGGCCCCATCTCGTCGACCACCACCGCGATCGAGTGCGGGAGTTCGTCGCGTACCCCTTCCAGGGCCGCCTCCCGGATCAGTTCGGCGACCAGCACCTGTTCGGGCTCGTCGGTGAGCTCACCCTCCAGGTAGAGCGGTGGCCCTGTGGGCAGATGGGAGATCAGCACGTCGGCCAGCACGTCCAGCTGGAAGCCGGTGGTGGCGGACACCGGGACGATGTCCGCCCACTCCCCCAGCCTGGCCACGGCGGCCAGTTGTGCCGCGACCTGCTCCGGCGTGGCCAGATCGGCTTTGGTGACGATGGCGACGACGGGGGTCTTGCCGACCCGGGCGAGTTCAGCGGCCAGGTACTTGTCCCCTGGACCGATCCGGTCCGCGGCTGGGATGCAGAACCCGATCACATCCACTTCGGTGAGTGTTGAGCGCACGAGGCTGTCCAGCCGTTCGCCGAGCAGGGTGCGGGGACGGTGCAGCCCAGGGGTGTCGACGATCACGAGCTGGGCGTCCGGGCGGTGCACGATTCCGCGGATCGCCCGCCGGGTGGTCTGCGGCCGGCTGCTGGTGATCGCCACCTTGGTCCCGACCAGTGCGTTCATCAGCGTGGACTTGCCGACGTTGGGCCGCCCCGCGAAGCACGCAAAACCCGACCGGAAGCCTGGCTGCTGCGCCCGCGCGCTGCCGTGCTGATCTACCGACTCGTGCACGGCGGCGCCGGCTCGCGGCGGTCTCGATGCGGTCCCACAAGGAGAATTGTCCCGCACCGCCGCCCCGGTCCGTCCACTCCGGCGCCGCACCGCCGCTCCCCGCCTGTTCACCCGGCGCGTCGCCGCTCCGGCCCGTCCACCCCGGCACACCGCCGCTCCCTGCCAGTCCGCGGCACTCCCGCACCGGCGCTCCCTGCCAGTCCGCGGCACTCCCGCACCGGCGCTCCCCGCCCGTCCGCGGCACTCCCGCACCGGTCAACCCCGCGCGCCGGGCTGGGGTGACGGCAGGTCAGCCCGCTCTCGGGCGATGCTGGGAGCGGCAAGCACGGCAAGCGCGAGACCGATCATGATCATCCCAGCCACGGCGGTGCCGGTCAGGTGCTCGCCGAGCACTACCACGGCAAGCAGCGTCGCGACCGCCGGCTCGGCCAGCCCAAGGGTGACGGCCACGGGCACCGCTGTGGTGCGCAGCCCGCGCGCATACAGCAGGTAGGCAACCGCCGTTGTGACCAACCCCAGATGCAGCGAGACGGCGGCCCCGCGCACGGTCAGCAGCCAGTCGAGCGGCCCTGCCAGGAGGACCGGCAGCAGCAGCACCCCGGCGCACCCGAACAGCCCGCCCATCACGACCCGCTCGGGCAGCCCGCCGGTGATCAGCCGGGCCGCCCCCACCGCATAGACCGCATAGGAGAGCCCAGCCAGCAGCCCCAGGACGACCCCGACGGGGTGAACGCCCGCCGCCCGGCCGCCCGTGATCAGCACTGCCGCACCCGCGATGGCCATCACGGTCGTGAGCATCCACCGGCTGGTGAGCGCTGTCCCGCCGGTGAGCCTGCTCACCAGCCCAGCCAGCACCGGCGCGCTTCCGATCGTGACCACCGTGCCCACCGCCAAGCCCGTCGTGGCCACCGCGGAGAAGAAGGTGACCTGGTAGGAGGCCATGCTGACCGCGCTGATCCCAGCCCAGGGCCGCCTGCCTGGGAGGATCAATGCCCGGAGCCCGGATTCGCCACTCCAGCCGCCGGTCAGTGCCGCGTACAGCAGCAAGACCGCGCCACCAGCCACGATCCGGGCGGCGCCCACGGAAACCGGGTTGACACCGGCCGGCGCGAACGACGCCGCAGTTCCGGTGCTCCCCCACAGTGCCGCCGCCACCAGAACCGCACCCGCCCCACCCGCACTCCGGGTTCGCGGCCCCGTCCCAGAGAGTTTGCGAGCCCGGCCGGTGGTGTCCGGCGAGCGAACTTCGATGCGCTCTTCCGGGCTCAGGGTGCCAGCTTTTCGCGTACGGCCCCGTCGGTACCCACAAGGAAGACCGTCGCCTTCGGCCCCAGATCGCGGACCACCGACACATCCGCCACATCCACTGCCCCGGCGTCGCTGACCACGGCCGCCGCCTCCAGACTGGCAGCGCCGCTGGACACTGCCATCCCCACCGCCAGCTGCAGCGCCGGCAGCCGCAGCGACGGCAGCGCCACTGTCGCCGCGGAATACGTCCGGCCGGTCTCGTCCCTCACCGCCGCGCCCTCAGCCGCCCCCACCCGGGCACGGGCGGACCTCGCCAGCGTGATGATCTTCTGGTCTTCCGCGTCAAGCTCTCCCACGCCGCCGAGTCTAAAGCGCCCGCACTCGACTCCCCGAGCT
>WNGR01004825.1_pt1 | contig 21519 bp, 24 predicted proteins | sample 5407581 | NCBI WGS metagenome assembly WNGR01 (sample SAMN13153383, study PRJNA577476) | soil metagenome | isolation source: 80 cm soil or saprolite under Garry oak tree replicate 2 | place: USA:California | collected 2016-06-15
CCGCGTAGCGCGCTTTCGAGGCGAGGCACGAGCCGTGACTTTCCTGACTCCCCGTTTTGGCGACTGCGAGGTCAGTCCAGGCGCGAACCGCGAACGAGCGCTTCGACGCCGCGGGTCGAGACTGCAGCGCCTTGACGGCAGGACCCCAGCGTGCACCGGACCCTACGGGCTCAAAGCAAGAGTGCGAATGGAAGCAGGGCAGCAGGATCCTACGGCTCAAGTCGACTCACATCGGGGGTGATTGACAGCGAGCGGCCTCCTCATGGAAGGACTGACCGAAGATCCGCGGCGCGCAGCGGCGCGGAGCAAGATTCCGCAGCCGCGCCGTGCGAGCCGCTGGCGCGCGGTCCGGCCATGCGCACCACGTCGGCGCGTAGCACCGCGCCGGAGGCACTCGCCGGCGCGGCGCGCCGCGCAGAGGCACACGGCGGCGGGGGCACCCCCCCTGCAGCCGGTCTTATCCCCCGACCGGCCCCACCGCGCCCGCGTCGTCCAGGAGGCCGGCGAAGCGCTGGGCCATCTCGGAGCGCACCTCGCGCTCGATCTCATCGGCGGCCGTGAGATCCATCAGGCGATCGAGGAGGCGCTTCCCATCCTCGGCGGTGGCGGCCCGGACGACGCGCTTCACGAGCGGGATGCTCGCGCTGTTCATCGAGAGCTCCGCCATGCCAAGGCCGAGCAGGATGAGCACGTAGAGCGGCTCGCCCGCCATCTCCCCGCACATCGAGACCGGGATGTTCGCCTGGCGGCCCGCGTCGCAGATGAGGCGCAGCGTGCGCAGCACCGCCAGGTGGAGCGGCCGGTACAGGTAGGCGACGTCCTTGTTCTGGCGGTCGATCGCCATCGTGTACTGGATGAGGTCGTTCGTCCCGATGGAGAGGAAGTCGCACTCCTGCGACAGCCGGTCGGCGATGAGCGCCGCCGACGGGAGCTCCACCATGATCCCGATCGGCGGGAGGCGGGTCTCGACGCCCTCGCGGCGCAGCTCCTCGTTCGCCTCGGCCAGCGCGCGCTTGGCGGCGCGGAGCTCGGCCACCCCCGAGACCATGGGGAACATGATCTTGAGGTTCCCGTGCACGCTCGCGCGGAGCAGGGCGCGGAGCTGGGTCCGGAACATGTCCGGGTGGCGCAGGCAATAGCGGAGCGCGCGCAGGCCGAGCGCGGGGTTCTCGTCGTTGTTGCGCACGCCGAGCGGCAGCTTGTCGCCGCCGAGGTCGAAGGTGCGGATGGTGACCGGGCGCGGGGCGAGCGTCTCCAGGATGAGCTTGTAGTTCTGGTAGTGCTCCTCCTCGTTAGGGAGGTCGCTCCGGCCCATGTAGAGGAACTCGGTGCGGTAGAGACCCACGCCCTCGCCGCCATGGTCGAGGAGGCTCTTCACCTCCTCCGCGAACTCGATGTTCCCGACCAGCCGCACCTGCACGCCGTCGCGCGTGGTGGCGGGCAGGTCGCTCGTGGCCATGAGCGCGCGCTCCTGCGCGAGCCAGCGCTCCCGGGCCGCCTCGTAGTCGCTCCGCTCGCCGGGCGTGGGGTTCAGCACGACCATCCCGCGCTGCCCGTCGACGACGATCCAGTCGCCCCGGTCGGCCAGCGCGCTGATGCGCCCCACCCCCACCACCGCCGGCACCTCCAGCGCGCGCGCCACGATCGCGGTGTGCGAGGTCTTGGTGCCGGCGTCGGTGACGAAGGCGGCCACCTTGCGCTCGTGCAGCAGCAGCACCGTGTCCGTCGGCGACAGGTCGTGGGCGACGATGATCGCGCCCTCCGGCGGCGGCTCCTGCACCTCCACCGCCTCGCCCATCAGGTTCTTGATGATGCGCTCGCCGACGTACTCGACGTCGGAGCGGCGCTCCTTGAAGTACTCGTCGGCGACCTCGGCGAACGCGCTCTTGATCTTGCGAACGGCGCGCTTCACCGCCCACTCCGCGTTCACCTGGTCGTCGCGGATGAGCCGCTGCGCCTCCGACACCAGCATCTCGTCCTTCAGCATCAGCCGGTGCATGTCGATGATGGCGGTGTGCTCGGAACCCTCCAGCCGCTCGACCTTGACGCGCACCTCCTCCAGCTGCCGATCGGACGCCTCGAGGGCGGTGCGCAAGCGCGTCAGCTCGGTCGGGACCTCCTCCGGCGAGAGGCGCCGCTTGGGCGTCCGCACCTTGCGGCGGTCGACCAGCCAGCAGCGGCCCACCGCGATCCCCGCGCTGGCCGCCAGCCCCATCAGCGTGGTCGAGGTGGAGGAGCCCATCGCGTCGGCTATTTCTCCCCGAAGCCGTTCTCGATCACGGCTGCGAGCGCGCCCATGGCCGCCTCGGCGTCGTCGCCCTCGCACCAGACGAGGATCTCGGTCCCCTTCGCCGCCGCCAGGGTCAGGACGCCCATGATGCTCTTGCCGTTCACCTCCGCGCCGTCCTTCAGGACGTGCACCTCGGCGCGGTAACGGTTGGCGGTCTGCACGAGCTGTGCGGCGGCCCGGGCGTGCAGCCCGAGGGTGTTCACGATGAGGAAGGTTCGCTCGTGGCGCGCCATGTTCGTCACAGGCTCCCGTGGAAGCGGCCGACCAGGACGGCCGCGCCGAAGCCGACCGCCAGGGCGGCGTAGGTCGCGGGGAAGAGGCGCGCGCCCCCCGCCAGCGCGAGGTAGCCGGCCACCGCCGCCACCCCCGCCGCGGCGCGGGCGACGAGCGGCGCGGCCTCGGGGCCGAACGGCCGCGTCACCACCAGCGCCGCCGCCAACCCGCACACGGCGGCTCCGGCGAGCCGGAGGCGATCGGCCAGGACGGGCAGCGAGAGGCGGGCGATGGCGCCCACGACGGCGTCGCCTTCCCGGTAACCGGCCCGGAACAGTCCGATGCGGAGCGTGAGGTGGATGGCGTTGTAGATCGTAAGGGAGGCCACCACCCCGGGCCAGCCGGTCGCGAGCGCCCCCAGCGCCGCCAGCGCTCCGAAGAAGGGGCGGAGCGCCGTCCAGAAGAAGCCATCGCCGATGGCCGCGAGCGGCCCCTGCAACGTCGCCTTGTAGACGACCGGGGTGGCGTCGCGCTCACTCCCCGCAGCGACCCGCTCCTCGTGGTAGATGGCGCCGCCCAGGATGGCCGCCGCGGCATACGGGTGGCAGTTGAAGAAGCCGAGGTGGCGCCCGAGCGCCTCGCGCCTCCGCGCGCGGTCGGGGTAGAGCGCCTTCAGCGCCGGGTCGATCGCATAGGCGAAGCCCAGGTTCTGCATGCCGCGCCGGTTCCACGCCGCCTGCAAGAAGAGGCAGCGGACGAAGCAGCGCGCCAGCGTCGCCACCGGGACGCGCAGCTCGAGCGCGGCGGCCGGAGCGCTCACCGGCCCACCCCGACCCCGAGCCCGGTGAGGATGGCGAGGGAGGCCAGCCCCGCTGCGAACGCGCCGAGGTAGTGGCGCCGGACCTGCGCCGCCCGGAGCGCCTTCGCGCCCGCGGCGCAGGCAAAGCCGGCGAAGGCGGCCCACCCCACCGCGAGCGGCGGGAGCGCCGCCGGTACGCGCGCCACGAGCGGCGGGATGAGGGCGGCCGCGAGCGCCGCGCCGAGCGGCGCCAGCACGAAGGAGATGGCGAAGGGCAGCCCCAGTCCGTACAGGTTCATGCGCGCCGCGCCGTCGAGGTTGCCTTCGGCGAGGTCCGCCTCGGCCCGCGCGTGGAGCCGCTCGTTGAGGCGCTCGACCAGCCGGTCCGCGCGCCGTCCGACCAGCGCCAGCGGCGCGCAGAGCACCACCGCCAGCGCCGCCACCGCCGGGAGCAGCGCCGGCCCGGCCAGCCCTGCCCCGTCGAGGCCGCGCAGCGCGAGCACGGTGCCGGCCGCGATGGCGGCGGTCCCGAGCGCTTCGTGCACCGGCACGGCTGCGCCCAGGTTGACCGCGCCCAGCCAGAGCAGCTCGAGCGGCGCCGCCACGAACAGCCCGCCCGCGGCGTCGCCCACCGCCAGCCCGGCTAGCGGCGCGAGCGCGATGGGGCGCGAAAGCATCGCCTGCAGGAAGCCCTTCCGCTCCACCGCGGCGAGACCGGCCACCAGGCCCAGGGCGAGGTAAGACACCATTCGAATCTACACTACCGCCCGGGACCGGCGGCCGCGTACTTCTCCGCGAGCGCGCCCGCTCCCAGTGGGGGGTCCGTCGGCACCGCCCGCGCCTCGACCTCGAAGCCGAGCGCGGCCAGTTGCTGCAGCTTCTGCACCTCCCCAGCGTCGAGATACACTGAAGGTGTCACGGGCCGCCGGCCCGGTGCGTAGTGCACGTTTCCCAGGTTGATGCGGCGCGCCAGGTCCGGCGTGAGGCCGCGCTCGACGGCACGCGCCAGCGCCGCCACGTCGCGCAAGAGCAGCAGCGTCGGGACCGGGCTCGCCGCCAGGTCCTTGAAGTCCACGTCGGCCACCGGCTGCACCTCCGCCCGCAGCTCGGGCGGCAGGCAGAGCGTCATGGCGCACCGCGCGAGCGGGCTCGCGGCCGCCTCGTCGTCCGCCACCACCACCCGCCCGATGTGCAGGCGGGGCGCCCAGGTCTCCAGGATCTGGCCGTGCAGCAGGCGGTTGTCGATCCGGACGAGGAGGATCACGGCTCCGAAGTGTAAGCGGGCCGCGGGCCGGGCGCCTCCCTCGCGCCCGGCGGAGGCTCGCTTCGCTCGCGTTTTACGCGCGCGGCGGCCGCGCCCGGATGCGGAGCAGCTCGCTGGCGAGGGTGATGTTCTTCTGGCCGTAACCGGTCAGCATCTGCGCGGTCTCGCGCAGCGGCGCGCCCTCCGACCGGCAGGTGGAGAGCTTCACCAGCATGGGGAGGTTCACTCCCGTCAGCACCTCGATCTTGTCGTCGAGGAAGGTGAGGGCGAGGTTGGCCGGCGAGCCGCCGAACATGTCGGTGAGGACGATCACGCCGTCGCCCGAGTCCACCGCTCTGATGGCGTCGGCGAGCAGGGTCCGCGCCTCGTCGATGGCGGTGCTCGCGCCGACCGAGACGGCCCGGCACTGCTCCAGCTTCCCGCACACGCCCTCGGCGGTGCGGATGAGCTCCTCCGCCAGCCCTCCGTGCGTCGCCACGACCAGTCCGACCATGCGGGACTCTCTACTCCTTCTCGGCGTCACGATGCCAGAGGCGCACGTCGGCGCCGCCCGGCTCGAGCCGCCCCGCGAGCGCGGTCGCGATGGCGACCGAGCGATGGCGACCGCCGGTGCAGCCGATGGCGATGGTGAGGTAGCTCTTGCCCTCCGCCCGGTAGCGGGGCAGGAGGAAGTTGCACAGGTCGACCGTTCGGTCGAGGAAGGCGCGCGCGTCGGGCTGCGAGAGCACGAAGTCCTTCACGCGGGCGTCGGTGCCGGGGAAGGGCTTCAGCTCCGGGACGAAGTAGGGGTTCGGGAGGAAGCGCACGTCGAGCACGAGGTCGGCGTGGCTCGGCAGGCCATAGCGGAAGCCGAACGAGACCACGGTCACGCCCATCTTCTCGACCTCGCCCTCCACGAAGCGGGCGTGGACGAGCCGCTTCAGCTCGTGGACGTTGAGCGACGAGGAGTCGACCACCTCGTTGGCGATGGCCTTCAGGCCCTCGAGCTCCTTGCGCTCGGCGGCGATCCCCTCCGGGACCGAGCCGGTGCCGAGCGGATGGCGGCGCCGCGTCTCGGAGTAGCGGCGGAGGAGCGCGTCGTCGGAGGCGTCGAAGAAGACCACGTCCACCCGGGTGCCCGTCCGGCGCACCTCGTCGATGACGCGCGGCGCCTCGGCCAGGAGGCGCCCCTCGCGCGCGTCGACGACGAGGGCGATGCGGGTGATCTCGCCGGCGGTGTGGGCCGAGAGCTCGAGCAGCTTCTCCAGGAAGATGATGGGGAGGTTGTCGACGCAGTAGAACCCGGCGTCCTCCAGCACGCGGAGGGCGGTGGACTTCCCCGAGCCGGACACGCCGGTCAGGATGACCACCCGCGACTCGGGCGGTGGGCGCAGGCCGTGGAGGCCGTCCGGTCCCGCGCGCTTCATTCGACGTCCATCTCCCCGCCCCGGCCGCCCGGCGCGAGCGCGATCGCCCGGTTGAGGCGCTCCTGGAACTCCTTGGCCGAGTGGTGTCCCTGGAGCTTCAGCAGGTGGTTGCGAGCGGCCACCTCGATGATGGTGGTCATGTTGCGGCCGGGCCGGACCGGCACGATCAGCATCGGCACCTGCACGTCGAGGATGCGGAACTTCTTCTCGTCGACGCCGAGCCGGTCGTACTCCACGCCCGGATCCCACTCCACCAGCTCGAGCACGATCTCGATCTTCTTCCGTTCGCGGATGGAGGCGACGCCGAAGAGGTCCTTGATGTTGATGATGCCGAGGCCGCGGATCTCCATGTGGTGCTTGATGATCTCGGAGCCGGCGCCGTAGACCGACTCGGGGGCGACGCGCTTCACGTCGACGATGTCGTCGGCCACCAGGCGGTGCCCGCGCATGACGAGGTCGAGCGCGATCTCGCTCTTCCCGATGCCGCTCTTGCCCAGGAGCAGGATGCCGACGCCGAAGACGTCGAGCAGCACGCCGTGCATCGAGGTCTGCGCCGCGAGGATGTCCTCCAGATAGTTCTGGACGCTCTCGATGAAGGTGGAGGAGAGGTGCGTCGTCTGCAGGACCGGCACCGCGTGCTCCTCGGCGGCGGCGGCGAGGTCGGGCGGCACCGGGAGCCCCTTCGTCACCACCAGGCAGGCGATGTCCTGGGAGAAGAAGGCTTGCAGCACCTCCTGCGCGCGCCCCTTCGGCAGGGTGCCGAGATAGCTCATCTCGGTGTTGCCGAAGACCTGCAGCCGCTCCTTGTGCAGGTACTCCATGAACCCGGACAGCACGAGGCCGGGCTTCTGGATGCGCGAGCTCGTGATCTTGCGCGAGAGCCCCTTCTTGCCCGCCACGAGCGAGAGGCGGAGGTCGAACTTGCGGTCGTCGAGGAGTGCCCCGACGCGGGTGGCGTCCATGCGGGGCGCAGTCTAACCCGCAGGGTGGCCTCCGTCATCTCGACGGACTAGATTCGGGCCGCTCCCATGCGGCTCAAGATCCTCTATCACGGCAATTGCTTCGACGGCTGCGCCTCGGCCGCGCTCTTCGGGCGGTTCTACGCGGAGCGCGTCGCGCGCGACGGGTTGGACATCACCCACGCTCCGGTCCAGCACCAGCAGGGCGATCCGTTCCCGCCGGGCGCCTTCGACGGCGAGGTGAACGCCTGCGTCGACTTCCGCTTCTCCCCGTCCCCCGACCTGCACTGGTGGTTCGACCACCACGCGAGCGCGTTCCAGCCCTCGACCCAGCGCGCGGTCTTCGAGCGCGACCGGTCCGGCCAGAAGTTCTGGGATCCGACCGCCCCCTCCTGCACCGGCTTCATCGCCCGCGTCCTGGAGGAGCACTACGGCTGGACCGCCCCCGATCGTGGGGAGCTCCTGCGGTGGGCGGACATCATCGACGCCGCCCGCTTCCCCACCGCGGCGATGGCGGTGCGGCTGCAGGAGCCGGCGCTCCGGCTGATGGCGCTGCTCGAGGCGACGCGCGATCCCGCCCTGCCTCCGAGGCTCATCGAGGCCTTGCGCACCCGCCCGCTCTCCGAGATCGCGGCCGAGCCCTGGGTGAAGGGACCGCTCGAGCCCATCCTCGAAAGCCACTTCCGTTCCATCGACACCGTGCGGAAACTCGCCAGGGTGGACCGCGGCGTGGTCGAGATCGACCTTTCGGAGACCGGCATCGAGGGCGCCAACAAGTTCATCGCGTACGACCTGTTCCCGGACGCGCGCTACACGGTCGTGGTCTCTCGCGACCCGAAGCGCGCGAAGGTGTCGGTCGGGTCGAATCCCTGGGCGAAGGTCCCGCGGACCCACGACATCGCCCGGATCTGCGAGAAATTCGGCGGCGGAGGCCACCCCGTCGTGGGGGCGGTCACTCTCGAACCCGAACGCCTCCTTGACGCGCGCCGCGTGGCGGGGGAGATCGCTACCATGCTCAGGAGCGAGACCGCGGCATGACCCCTGGCCAGTACATCCTCGTCGTCGACGACGACGACGACTTCCGCGAGGCGCTCTCCGAGGTGCTCGGCTCGGCCGGTTACCCCGTCCAGCAGGCCGAGAACGGCGAGGTGGCCCTCACGCGCGTCGGCGACGAGCAGCCCGGGATCGTGCTCCTCGACCTCAAGATGCCGGTCCTCGACGGCTGGGGCGTGATGGAGCGGATGCGCGGCGACGCGAAGAGCGCGGCAGTGCCCATCCTCATCCTGTCGGCCTACGGGTTCGAGTGGGAGGCCGAGCTCCTCGGCGCGCAGGGCTACATCCCCAAGTCGGTCGGGATGGAGGAGATCCTGGACCGCGTCCGCAAGGCAGCGGGGCCGCCGCCCATGCGGCACTAGCCTACCAGCCGGAGCCGTGCCCCGCTTCGGGCCCCCGTCGGACGCCGACCGCGTTTCACATGGCCTACGGGACGAGCTAGTGGACGGGGTGCTCCTCGCCTGGCGCGTACGTGGGCGCCTCCGGCTCCTCCAGGTCCACGAGCCGGAAGCGCCGGTCGAACACCCTCTTCAGGAGCGGCATGGCCACGTTGTAGACGGGCACGCCCTTGGGCGTCCGGCCCTCCAGCGTCCCGTGATGGGAGTGGCCGTGGAAGACCGCCTGGGCGCCGAAGGCATCCACGGGCATGGCGAGGCGGCTCGTGCCGAGGAAGGGGCGCAGCTCGGGTATTTCGCCCTCGGTGGTCGCCGCGATGGGCGCGTAGTGCATCACCACCACCCGGTGCGGGGTGTCGATCTGGCTCAGGGCGGCCTCGAGCTTCAGCGCCTCGTTCACCGCCTCCTGCACGAAGGCCTTGATGGCGGGCTCCCCGAAGGCCTGCAGGGTGGCCTTGTCGAAGCCGCAGGCGAAGCCCTTCACCCCCGCCACCCCGAGCCGCTTGTCGAAGATGGTGTACTCGCCGTCGAGGAGGTGCACCTTCGCCTCGCGCATGATGCGGCAGATGTCCTTCTGGTGGCCGGCCTCGTAGTCGTGGTTCCCGAGCACCGCCGCGCAGGGCACCCGCAGCTCGGAGAACGCCTCGGCCAGCGTCTTCGCCTCCTCGAGGAGGCCCCGGTCGGTGAGGTCGCCACACAGGACGAGCCCCTCCGCCTCGCCATTGATGGCGCGCACGAGCTCGCGGAAGCGGCCGTGCTGGTCCTCGCGGCAGTGGAGATCACCCAGGGCCGCCAGACGAAACGACCGCGCCATCGCCGCCCCCTTCCTCCGCCCCGCGCTCTCGCAAGGCGCGTCCGTCCTCGTAGCCGAGGTGCTCGAGCACGTGCCGGTACTGGACCTTCGAGACGAGCGCGCCGCGGCAGACGCGCCGCTCCCAGTCGCCCTCCAGCATCCCCTCCCACGTCCGCCGCAGGAGCTCGCGCATGACCCAGTCCGGCACCTGGGAGCGGTCGCACGGGAAGGCGAAGCGGTACATGTGCAGATGGGAGAGCAGCACCTCCCAGTGCCGGTCGAACCGGGCGAGGAGTCGCTGCCAGTCCATCTCCGCGCCGCGGGCACGGAGCAGGTTCGTGATGTCGTTGCCGTCGTAGCGCTCGCGCTCGCACACGTACGCCTTCGACCAGATCATCTCCTCCGGCGGGGCGAGGAGCACCGGGACGCCCATCACCTCGCTCGGTTGGGCGTGCTCGAACCAGAGGTCGTCCACGACCGCCACGCCGTTCCCGGAGGAGAAGATGAGGTCGACGTACCACTCGCCGCGGTAGGCCTTCCCGATCCAGATCGGGTCGATGAGCTCGGTGCGGAACCCGGCCGCGTCGAGCGCCCCGAAGGCCCGCTCGAGGTCCTCGCGGCGCAGGAACACATCCAGGTCCTTCGTGTCGCGGAAGATGCCGGTGTACTCGAAGAAGGCATATGCGCCCGCCACGACGAACGGGACCCGCTCCGCGACGAGCGCGCGCAGCGCCTCGGCCCGCGCGTCGAGCTCACCCGCGGAGCGCTTCTCCATCGCGCTCTCCTCCCCCTGGCGCCATGGTCTCATCTCCAGAAACTGACCATCGGCCGCAGAGCGCGCCCAGCTTTCTCCCCGGCGGGGAGAGGGCCAGGGGGAGGGGGCGCCCGGCCCCACGCCCCCATCACCCGCCCTCACCCCCCTCATCGTCCTCGACGTCCTCGGCGTCCTCGGCCAGCGTCGCGCGCCGCACCGCGTCCTGGCCGAATCGGCGATTGACGCGATCGACCGCCGCGTTGAGCGCGGCGCGCCGCGCCCCGGCGGCGGGAGCGCGGGCCTCGAACAGCCCGAGCTGCTCGGCCGGTCCTGGGCCGAAGCCGCTCACGGAGATCCCGGTCAGGCGGACCGGGCGGCCGAGGTCGGCGCGCTCGAGCTGCGCCCGCGCCGCCCCGAAGAGGGCAGTCCCGTCATCGGTGCCGGACGGGAGCGTGCAGCGGCGGGTGATGAGCTCGAAGTCGGCGTACTTCACCTTCACGGTGACGGTCCGCCCGCGCAGTCCGGCGTCCCGGAGCCGGCGGGCCACCCGTTCTGCCTGCGCGAGCAGGCGCGGCAGGAGCGCGTCCTCGCCCACGAGGTCGCGCTCGAAGGTCTCCTCGGCGCCCACGCTGCGCGAGGGCTCGTCGGCGACGACCGGGCGTGGGTCCTCGCCCCGCGCGAGGGCGCGCAGATCACGAGCGTGAGCGTGGCCGAGCGCACCGGCGAGGAGCGCCTCGGTCGCGTCGGCGAGCTGGCCGATGCGGTGGATGCCGAGCTTCGCGAGCGCGTCGCCGGTCACTCGCCCGACTCCCCACAGCCGGCCCACCGGCAAGGGCGCGAGGAAGGCGCGCGCGCCACCGGCGGGCACCTCGACGAGGCCGTCCGGCTTGCCCAGGTCACTCGCGATCTTGGCGGCGAGCTTCACGTCGGCCACACCGGCCGAGACGGTCAGCCCGACCTCGCCGCGCACGAGCCTCTTCACGTCGAGCGCGATGGCGCGTCCGCTCCCGTGGAGCGCTGCGCTCTCGGTCACGTCGAGGAAGGCCTCGTCGAGCGAGAGCGGCTCGACGAGCGGCGTGAATCGCCGGTAGACACCGAAGACGCGCTCGGACAGCTCCTCGTAGCGCGGGAAGCGGGGCGGGAGGAAGACGCCCTGCGGGCAAAGCCGGCGCGCACGCGCGGTGGGCATGGCCGAGCGCACGCCGAAGCGCCGCGCCTCGTAGCTGGCGGCGCAGACGACGCCGCGCTGCGAAGGCCCTGCCACCACCACCGCCCGTCCACGCAGGGCGGGGTCATCGAGCTGCTCCACCGACGCGTAGAACGCGTCCAGATCGAGGTGGAGAATGGCGCGCGTCGGGCCCACCTGACCTTTTTAACCTTTTTAGCACCATGTCCGAGCGACACGCGGAGGGGACCGACGCACGGTCTGGGTGCGGCGGGCCGACGCGTCCGGGCCGTGGGCATTCCGCGTCTTGACGCAGGTCAAGCAAGGCGCCTAGAAACATGGGGTGGACGCCTCCATCTCTATGGTCCCCAATCGAAACGTACGACCCGCCATCGCGGAGCGGCTGTGGGAAGCTGCCCGCGGCGAGTTCTCGCTGCGCGGTTATCACGGGGCTCGGGTGCAGGGCATCGCGCGGCGCGCCAGCTGTAACGTGGCGCTCCTCTACCGGCACTGGGCCTCGAAGAAAGCGCTCTACCTGGAGCTCCTGCGATCGATCTGGCTCGGCCTGCTCGGGAACGTGATCGACCTCGCCAAGCAGGGGCGAGGCGCGCCGGCGGTGGTGGGGGCCTACCTCGACGCGCACCTGCGCGATCCGGTCGGCGCCCAGATCATCATCCGCGAGCTCCTCGACGGCGGTCCCTTCCTGAACCAGCTCCTCGAGGTCGAGCCCCAGCTGGTCGAGCCCCTGCGGAAAGCGGCGCGCGCGCTCTCCGAGCCGCAGTCGGCGGACAGCGCGGCGGCGCTCCGGCCCGGGCTCGACCCGACGCTGGCGGTCCTGACCATCGGCGGCCTGGCGGCGCTGTTCGCCTCCGCGCACGAGACGACGCAGCCCTTCCTCACCACGTCCGTCACCACTCCCGAAGAGTGGCGCCACCACCTGTTCGACATGCTGCTGCACGGCATCCTCGCGTGCCCGGCGAAGTAGGCGCCCCCCGCCGGCGCGGGCTACTCTCCGCCCATGACCCATGATGTCGTGGTGATCGGAGCCGGGGTGCAGGGCTGCGCGGTGGCGCTTCGTCTCGCCCAGGCTGGACAGGACGTCCTCCTGCTCGAGCGCAGCGTCCCGGGCGCGGAGGCCTCGAGCGCGGCGGGCGGGATCCTCTCACCCGGAGTGGAGGCGATCGAGCCGAGCCCGTTCTACGACCTCTGCCGCGCCTCGCTGGCGCGCTACCCCGCGCTCGTGCGCGAGCTGGAGCAGGCGACGGAGATCGGGCTCGGCTTCCGCACCGGCGGCACCCTCGAGGTGGCGCTCGACGACGATCACGCCCAGCTCCTCGCGGCCCGCGCGGAGCGCCTGGCGCGGCGCGGCCTGCCGGCCGAGGTCCTCGGCGACGCGGAGGCGCGCCAGCTCGAGCCGGGTCTCTCGCCGCGGACGCGCGGGGCGCTCTTCTTCCCCGAGGAGGCCTCCATCGACCCGAGGCCGCTCGCGCGCGCGCTCTATCTCGCGGCGCGCGCAGCCGGCGCCCGCTTCCAGACCGGGCAGGTGCTCCGCATCGTGCACGAGGGTGGTCGGGCGGTGGGCGTCGATCACGACGCCGGGCGCATCGAGGCCGGGGCGGTGGTGCTGGCGGCCGGCGCCTGGAGCGCGCTCGTGCCGGGGAGCGCGCTCCCGCGCGGCGCGGTGCGCCCCGTGCGCGGGCAGATCGCCCTTCTCGACACGCGCCAGCGGCTCCTCGGTCGGGTCATCTTCAGCGACAAGGGGTACGTCGTGCCGCGCGCCGACGGCCGGGTGCTGTGCGGCTCCACCATGGAGGAGGTCGGCTTCGAGAAGGCGGTCACGGCCGGCGGCCTGCACGGCGTGCTCGGGATGGCGATCGAGATCGCGCCCGCGCTCGCCGCGGCGCCGCTCGTCGACACGTGGTCGAACTTCCGTCCCGCCTCCCCGGACGGCTGGCCGGTGCTCGGCCTCTCGCCCGTGCCGGGCTTGTTCTACGCCACGGGCCACACGCGCAATGGCATTCTGCTCACGCCGATCACCGCCGACGCGGTGGCGGCCGCGGTGCTCGGGCGCCCTCCGCCGGTCGACCTGTCGCCGTTCTCGGCCGGGCGGCTTCAGCCTCGCGGTTGATCACTCCACCCAGTCGGCGATGAACACGTTCGTCTCGCCCGGCCGAGAGCCGTTCCGGTTCGAGGCGAAGACGAGCTTCTTCCCGTCGGGAGAGAACATGGGGAAGCCGTCGAAGGTCTCGTTCCAGGTGACCCGCTCGAGACCCGTGCCGTCGTCGTTGACGAGGTACAGGTCGAAGTTCCGGCCCTTCGGATCGCCGGTGTTGGAGGCGAAGATGATCCGGTGGCCGTCGGGGTGGAAGAAGGGCGCGAAGCTGGCCGCCCCCAGGTGGGTCACCTGGCGCTGCTGCGAGCCGTCGGCGTTCATGGTCCAGATCTCGAGCTGCGTCGGATGCACGAGCCCCCGCGCGAGGAGCGCACGGTATTCGGCCAGCTCGGCTGCGTCCCTGGGCCGGCTGGCGCGGTACACGATGCGCTTACCATCGGCCGAGAAGAAGGCGCCCCCGTCGTAGCCGGGGGTGGAGGTGAGGCGCGTCAGCTCCGAGCCGTCGAGGCGCATCTTGTAGAGGTCGAGGTCGCCGTCGCGGGTGGAGGTGAAGACGATCCAGCCGTCGTTCGAGATGGTCGCCTCGGCGTTGTAGCCCGGGCCCGGCGCGAGCGGCCGGACGTCGCTCCCATCCGGCCGGGCCGTGTAGAGCTGGTAGCCATACAGCGCCCAGACGTAGCCGTGCGACATGTCGGGCCGGGGCGGGCAGGCGCGGTCGGTCGCGTGCGTCGACGCGTAGAGGACGCGATCGCCAGCAGGGAAGAAGTAGCCGCAGGTGACGCGCCCGGCGCCCGTCGAGACGAGGCGCGCCGACGCCCCGTCGGCCGCATCCATGACGTACTCCTGATCGCACTCCCGCCCGTCGCGGGTGGACTGGAAGATGAGCTGCCGCCCGTCGAAGCTGAAGTACGCCTCCGCGTTCTCGCCGCCGAAGGTGAGCTGGCGGACGTTGCGGAGGTGGCGCTCCGCGGGGAGCCCGAGCTCGCGCGTGGTCGCCTGGGCGGGCGCCGGCGGCGCGGGATGGGCGCAGGCGAGGAGCGCGAGCGAGAGAGACAGCGCGGAGCGCGTCATCGAGCGAGCATAGCGAGCGCCGGCCCATGCCCCGAAACCCTGACGGGGCTCCAGTCACCGGCCGCCCGGCCGCCCCTCGCGAGGGGGAGTACGAATCGCCCCTCCCGCAAGGACCTCCTTCACTCAGCTTGTGCCACGCGCCCCTCGGCCTCAGGTTTTGCGAGGGGAATAAAGAGATGTTCTCACTCTTCAGGCTGCTCTTCTCGCTGCACTTCGGAGCCATCCCGGCTTCCGGCGGCAACACGGGACCGGAGATGCTCCTCATCGGTTCACCCTCGTGGAGCGCCGCGCCTCAGGTGCCGAGCTTCCCCATTTTCGAGGCGAATGGTCCGGTGCTCGGGCCCGTCACCCGCAGGTACCGGCCGGTGGACTGGGTCCGGGCGGTCGCTACGAACCTCAACCTCCAGGACCACCCCTTGGCCACGACCTCCGTCCCCCGGACCGCGTGTATGCCCGCCTGACCCTGACCTGCTTCTGAGGCTGCAGATTTCTTGGACGGGCCACGAGCGCTCGCTCGCCCGTTGGTAGCCCGCTTGGGCTGTGGCAGACTCCCGGTCGGTGATCGCCCGGCCGCTTCGCCCCCTCCTGTGCTTCCTCCTGCTCGCCGCTGCGGCGTGTGGCCGGCCGGCTCCATCCGTGGCGCGAACGCCGGAGCCGCCGAAGGCCTCCGCGGCTCGCGACGATGCTCCGTCGGGGCAGACCCGCGGCCAGCTCGCGCTCGTTCGGGCCCCCCCGCCTCGCTGCAGCGCCCGCGGCAGACCGAAGCTGCTCGTCCAGCGGGCCATCTTCGAGCTCGAGCGGGGCGAGGACGAGCGCGCCCTGGCGTGCGCCGACGAGGCGCTCCGGTTGGCGCCGAGGCTGGTGGCGGCGCTTCGCCTGCGCGGGGAGGCGCTCGCGGAGCTGGGCCGCTTCGACGAGGCCCGGCTCGCGTACGCCCGGTCGCTGGCCGTGGAGCCGGACGATGCTGAGACGTTGAGGGGCGCGGCCGACCTGTACGTGATGCAGCTCCCGAGCGAGCGCGCGACGCTGGAGCTCGGGCTCGAGTACGCGCTGCGCGGCCTGCGGGGCGCCCGCGCCAGGTCAGACTTGCAGGCGGCACTCCTCCTCCTCGTCGCGGCAGCGGAGAACGACCTCGGCGAGAGCCGCCAGGCGCTCGCCTACGCCGAGCGGGCGCTGGCGGTGCGGGCCGATGACCTCGACGCTGCGTACGAGCGCGGCGTGGCGCTCTACGAGCTGTGCCGCTTCGAGGAGGCGCGCGACGCGCTCGAGCGCGTCCGCGCGGGGCGCCCGGACGATGCGTGGACCCTGCACTACCTCGGGCTCGTCGCCGAGCGCGCCGGGCACGGCCGCCATGCCGAGGAGCTCGAGCGCCGAGCCCGCTCGCTCGCGCCCGATGAGTTCCGGGCCGGGACCAGCATCGATCCGGCCAGCTTCACCGCCGAGGTGCGCCGCGCCCTCGCCGCGCTCCCCGAGCGCGAGCGCAAGTCGGTTGCCGACGTGCCGGTGGAGATCGCCGACGTGCCGGCGCTCGACGATCTGACGGCGCTCGACCCGCCCTTGTCCCCCTCCATCCTCGGCCTCTTCCGCGGCCCGTCGCAGGGCGAGCCGTGCCTCCCCGAAGAGGGGCCGCGCTGCCGAAGCATCGTGCTCTATCGGGTGAACCTGGCGCGCTTCGCGCGGAGCCGGGCCGATCTCGCCGAGCAGGTGCGGGTGACGCTCCTGCACGAGATCGGCCACCTGCAGGGCGAGACCGAGGACGAGCTGCGGGCACGCGGGCTGGAGTGAGCGGCACCGAGGCGGTCAGCGCGTCGGCGCCGGGTCGCCCCGGCCCGCCTCGGTTGGCTGCTTGACCGCACGCTCGCGGCCACGCTAGCAGTGGACCCACATGGCAGACGCCGATCGCTGGGCCCGCTGGAATCTCAGTTACACCACGCGCGAAGGACGGCCGGTGCTGGCCGAGGCCTCGTTGTGGCAGCTCGAGCTGCAGCACCCGGGCGCGGTCGAGCGGACGGCGGATGGCGAGCTGTACGTGCACCTGGATCAGACGTTCCGGGTCGAGAAGGTCCCCGGCCGCGCTTTTCGCGTCCTCGTCCCGGCAGAGCGTCCGCGGCGCAGATCTACGTGAGCATGAGGCGGGGCTCGTCCCCGCCGGTCATGCGCTAGCCGCGGCGACGGCCGCGCGGGCGCTCCTCGCCGCGCCGGATGTGCATCGCGCTCAGCTCGGGCGACTCGGGCGGCTCGGGCTCGGCGAGGTTCGTGAGGTCGTCCTCGGGTCCCGGCATGTCGCCTCCCGAGTCGTTCCCGAGCCGCGTCGGCGCTGCACCGCCCATGTTCGAGAGCGGCACCACGCGCTCATCACGCTCGTCGTCGTTGTCGGGCCGCTCGTGCGGGCGCACGGTGGGCTCGGGGGGATCCGGGCCATCGTAGTCGTCGAGGGGCGGGCGATACCTCTTTCGCCGGTCGGGCACGTTCTCACGGTGTACCCGGACACGCCGCTCCGCAACACGGACGCCCTCAACGGTCCGGCAGGCGGCTGAACAGGCGCTCGTACTGCTCCGCGCTCGCGTCCCAGGAGTGGTCCTGGGCCATTCCCCGCTCGACGATGCCCCGCCAGGCGCGGGTGTCGCGGCAGACGTCGAGCGCGCGCCGGAGCGCCGTCATCATGGCGGCCGGCTGGTAGTCCTTGAACTTGAAGCCGGTGCCGCGCCGGTGCCCGTCGAAGTTCTCGACCGTGTCCTCCAGACCCCCCACCGCCCGCACCACCGGCACCGTGCCGTAGCGGAGGGAGTAGAGCTGGTTCAGGCCGCAGGGCTCGAAGCGGCTCGGCATGAGGAACAGATCGGCACCCGCCTCCATGCGGTGGGCGAGGCCCTCGTCGAAGCCGATGCGCACCGCCACCCGGTCGGGCCGCTCGCGCGCGGCCCGCTCGAAGAGGTCCTCGTAGTCGCGGCGCCCGCTCCCGAGCAGCACGAGCTGCGCCTCCAGATTGATGATCTCGTGCAGCGCGGCCGCCACGAGATCGACGCCCTTCTGCTCGGCGAGCCGCCCCACCATCGCCACCACCGGGACATCCCGGCGCACCGGCAGCCCGAGCTCGAGCTGCAGCGCTTGCTTGCAGCGTGCCTTCCCGCCGAGGTCCTCCCGGCCGTAGTGCGCGGCGAGGTGCGGGTCGCGCGCGGGATCCCACGCCGCCGCGTCGATGCCGTTCAAGATGCCGGTCAGGTCGTGCGCGCGGCGGCGCAGGAGCCCATCGAGCGAGCACCCGTGCTCGGGGGTCAGGATCTCGCGCGCGTAGGTCGGTGAGACGGTGGTGAGCGCGTCGGCGAAGACGATCCCCGCCTTCATGAAGTTGAGCTGATCGTAGAACTCCATCGACTCGTAGCGGAAGACCTCCCAGGTCAGCCCGACCGCCGGGATCAGCTCCTTCGGGAAGACGCCCTGGTAGGCGAGGTTGTGGATGGTGTAGATGCACCGCGCGCGGGCGGCCCAGCCCGACTGCGCCTGCTCATGGCGCAGGATCCAGGCGCCGAGCGCGGCCTGCCAGTCGTGCAGGTGCACGACGTCCGGCTCGAACCCCATCGCGCGTGGCAGGTCGAGCGCCGCCCGGCACAGGAAGGCGAAGCGCTGCGCATTGTCGGGGTAGTCGCGGCCGTGCTCGTGATAGAGGCCGCGCCGGCCGCCGTACCAGCGCTCGTGCTCGAGGAAGTAGACGTCGGCGCCGCCGAGCCGCCCGTGGAGGAGGCCCGCGACCTCGCCGCGCGCCTGGACCGTCGCCTCGAGGCGGCGCAGCGAGTGCGCCGCCGGATCGATGGAGCCGTAGCGGGGCGTCACCACGGCGAGCTCGTGGCCACGCGCGGCCAGCGCGGCCGGCAGCGCGCCGGCCACGTCGCCCAGGCCGCCGCTCTTCGAGAACGGCGCCACCTCCGCGGCGACGAAGAGGATCTTCATGGGCGAAGGCGAACCGGCGCCGGGCTCACGTCACCACGAGGCGCAGGAACTCGGCCGCCTCCTCGGGCGGGACCGGGTTGATGTGGAAGCCGGAGCCCCACTCGAAGCCGGCCGAGTGGGTGAGGGCCGGCATCACCTCGATGTGCCAGTGGTAGGACGCGCTCGGCGGGTCACGCAAAGGGTTCGAGTGCACGATGAAGTTGTAGGCCGGATCGCCGAGCGCGGCGCCGAGCCGCTTGAGCGTCGAGCGGAGCGCCTGGGCGCAGTAGGCGAGGCGCTCCTTGGGCTCGGCCTCGAAGTTCGACTCGTGCCGCTTCGGCACGATCCAGGTCTCGAAGGGGCTCCGCGGCGCCCACGGCGTGAAGACCACGAACTCCTCGTTTTCCAGCACGAGGCGAGCCCGATCCTTCCGCTCCTGCATGACGATGTCGCAGAAGATGCAGCGCTCGCGGTGCTCGAAGTGGCGGCGCGCCCCCTCGATCTCCTCCTGGACCTGACGTGGCGTGACCGGCAGCGCGATGAGCTGCGAGTGCGGGTGCTCGAGCGAGGCGCCCGCCGCCTCGCCGTGGTTCTTGAACAGCAGGATGTAACGGAAGCGCAGATCGTTGCGAAGGTCGACCATGCGCGCCTTGAAGGCGAACAGGACCTCGGTCACCTCGGCGTCCGTGAGCGCGCCCAGGTCCTTCGTATGATCGGCGGTCTCGATCACCACCTCGTGCGCCCCGACGCCGTTCATCCGGTCGTAGATGCCGTTCGCTTCGCGCTGGAGGTCGCCCTCGATCATGAGCGCCGGGAAGCGGTTCGGCACCACCCGTACCTTCCAGCCGGGACCGTTGCCGGCAGCGCTCGGCGGGCGACCGGCGACGTACACCTCGTGCGGGGTCTTGTCCTCGTGGCCCGGGCAGAAGGGGCACAGCCCGCCCGCCGATCGCTGGTGTGGCCGCGGGACGTCGCTCGGTCGCTTCGCCCGCTCGGTGGCGATGATCACCCACCGTCCGACGATGGGATCCCTGCGGAGCTCCGGCATTCAGGCCTCCGTGGCGCTGCGCTCGGTCGAGGGGACGACGGGCTGCGTCCGACGGAGCGTCGAGCCGATCGCGGCGGCCGCGAGCATGAGGAGGGCGCCCCCGAAGTAAGGGGCGGCGAACCAGAGCTTGTCGAAGGCGTTGGTGGCCGAGATGGGCCCGGCGACCCGCCCCAGCGCCGCCGCCGACTGGCCGATGCCGAGCGTGCCGCCCTGGTCGTCGGCCGCCGCCGAGCGGGAGATGAGCGAGGTGATCGCCGGCGTGGTCAGTCCCGAGCCGAAGGCGAGCGGCACGCAGGCGGCGAGCAACCCGGCCATGCCGCCCGCGAGCGGCAACGCCGCCAGGCCGACGCACTGCGCGAGGAGCCCCACCACGAGCAGCACGCGTTCACCGAAGCGTCGGGTCAGCGGGCCGATGAGCCCCCCCTGCACCACCGTCACCACCACCCCGATGAAGGCGAAGACATAGGAGACGTGCGTCGAGTCGAGGTGGTAGCGGTGCGCCGCCAGGAGCGCGAACGTGGCCTCCATGCCGCTGAAGGCGAGGATGGCGAGGAAGTACATGACGATGAGGCGGCGGATGCCCGGCTTGCGGAGCTCGTCGAGGAGCGCCAGGAAGCGCGCGCGGCGGTGGCCCTCCACCCGCGCCGCGGGCTCGGGGAGGATGAAGAACGCCGCCACGCCGTTCAGACCGGCCAGGAGCGCTGCGGCGTAGCCAGGCGCGGAGAGCGAGACGCTGGAGAGCACCCCCCCCATGGCGGGGCCCAGGATGAAGCCGAGCCCGAACGCCGCGCCGATGATGCCCATGCCGCGCGCCCGTCCCTCGGGCGGCGTCACGTCCGCGATGTAGGCCTGGGCGATTGCGATGTTGGCGGTCGCGGCGCCGGCGAAGAGCCGCGACACGAGCAGCCAGTGGAAGCTGGGCGCGATCGCGTACCCGAGGAAGGCGGCGGCGGTCATGACGATCGAGAGGAGGAGCAGCGGCCGGCGGCCGTAGCGGTCGGACAGGCGGCCCCAGATCGGCGTGAAGACGAACTGCATCGCCGAGTAGCCCGTCATGAGCCAGCCGATCTGATCGGCGGGCGCCCCCAGCCGCTCGGCGTAGAGGGCCATGACCGGGATGACCATCCCGAAACCGAGCAAGTCGATGAAGACGATGACGAAGAGGATGGCGAGCGAGCGGCGGGTCTTCACGTGCGCCCGAATGTAACTCACTGGCAGGACGGCCGCTGCTTTCAGGCGCGGACGCAGTTTCTCCCCGCTGCCTTCGCCTCGTAGAGGCGCCCGTCGGCGCGCCGCACGAGCGCGTCCGGCGCAGCGTCGCCCGCCTCGAGCTCCGCGACCCCCATCGAGACGGTGACCGGGATGCGCGCGCCGTCGAACTCGAAGGCGTGCTCCGCCACCAGCGTGCGCACCTTCTCGGCGAAGACGGCCGCCTTGTCGAGCGGCACACCTGGCAGCAGCAGCGCCAGCTCCTCGCCGCCCACGCGCGCGAAGAGCTGCTCGGCGCGGACGAGCGGCCGGACGGCGCTGGCCAGCTCGCGCAGCACGTGGTCGCCGGCCAGATGGCCGAAGCGATCGTTCACCGACTTGAAGTGATCCAGGTCGAGCATGGCCAGGGAGAGCGGGGTGCCGTGGCGGCGCGCCCGGGCCACCTCGCGCCCGAGCGCGTCGGAGAAGCCACCCTTGTGGACGAGGCCGGTGAGCGGGTCCTCGTCGGCGAGCCGCTTCACCTCGGCATGGTACAGCGTCTCCAGGTCGCCGCCCGAGAGGTACTTCAGCACCACCGAGCCGACCCGGATCTGGTCGCCCGCCCGGAGCGGTCGCTCGCCCTCGGTCCGCGCCTCGCCGACGAAGGTGCCGTTCGTGGAGCGGAGATCCTCGACGACGTGCCCGTCCCCCGCTCGCCGCACGCGCGCGTGCCGGCGCGAGACATCCTCGGCGTCGAGCACGAGGTCGCAGCCGGCGTCGCGCCCGAGCACCACCTCCCGGCCGAGGGGCAGGCGCGCCCCGAGCAGCCGCCGCACGGGCGCGTGGATCACGACCAGGCAAGCCGCATCGGTGCCGTGGCCGGCGGCCGGATCTTCGAACCCGGAGAGGCGCGTCTCCTCGGAACTCATGGATGCACGCAGCGTCGCACAGACGCGCGGTCGCGCCAAGGACCGAGGTGCGTGATGGGGCGTACAGCGGCCCACAGAGACGCCGGGGCCAAAGGTCGCGGTCGCGGTCGCGGTCGCGGTCGCGGTCGCGGTCGAGGTCGAGGTCGAGGTCG
>WNGR01015935.1_pt1 | contig 21507 bp, 21 predicted proteins | sample 5407581 | NCBI WGS metagenome assembly WNGR01 (sample SAMN13153383, study PRJNA577476) | soil metagenome | isolation source: 80 cm soil or saprolite under Garry oak tree replicate 2 | place: USA:California | collected 2016-06-15
CGAGCTGCAAGCGGTGGCAATCGACAATGGCTCAAGCGACGGCTCACCGGATGTGATTGCACGCGCCTATCCTGATGTGCCAGTCGTGCGTTTGCCCGACAACGAAGGGTTCGCTCGCGGGACAAACGCCGGGCTGCGTTGGGTACTGACGCACGACGAGTATGACACAGTCGTATTCTTGAACAACGATGCTCGACTATCTGATGATGACCTGCTCAGGGCCGTCGACATGGTGCGGAACGACCGCTCGATCGGCCTGCTCACCGGGAAGATCCTCCGCCCAGACGGCCGATTGTGGTACGGGGGAGGACGGCTCCGCCGGTGGCGAGGTGGTGTGAATATCTTCGGCGCGGGGAGACAAGACCACGGTCAATGCGACTCTGCCAGGGATGTCACTTTCATCTCGCTGGCATTTGCCGTCACGAGACGCGATGTAATTGAACGCGTTGGACTGCTCGCCAATGAGTACTTCTTTGGTCAAGAGGAATGGGACTACTCCCTGCGCATCCGAAAGGCAGGATACCATTTGCGCTATGAGCCATCTATCGGCTGTATGCACGGAGGAGATGGCAGCCACAACAACAGCGCACCAGAGTTCGTTTATAACGGCTATCGGAACAAGCTGATGTTTCAGCAACGTTACCTGCCGCGCTGGGCATTTCCGGTATGGAGGATGGCGTTCGTTCTCTATGCTCGCACCATCCAGCCGGTCACCTGCGCTTGGATCCGTGGCACCAAGCTGCCGCCAAGCCTTCTTCGTTTCTGCGCCCTCGAGGCTCTGCGGGACCACGCCCCTGACGGGCGGATCGAGGAGGCCGATCTTCTGGACTTCAGGCAACGGGTAAAAGCCTTCAGAGAGCGGGCGACAACCTCGGGTCGCCTTCCATGAACTCCTGCCGTCTCGCCCCTGCATGGCTCCCGCATGAGCCACCTAACGGTCCCGATAGCCCCGTTCGGGCGGACTGGGAGCGATGCCCAGCGGGGATGCCTGCCAGCGTAGGCCTGCGGCCCGCCCTAATCGCTGCCACTATCGGCGCGAGCCTGGTTGGCTCCTCGCTGCTAGGGACCGAGAACGGTTTCGGATCACTATGGCTCGCCAGCAACGCCTCGCTGCACCTGTTGATCGCCGCATCTGGACGATCAGCCGGTGGAGACCAGGGCGCGGTACCCCCGGATCTTCCGAGGCGCGGGCGAGGCTGAAATGAGGACGGCTCGCATGGCTCCTCGAGCTGAGGCAGAGCGACCCAGGGAGAGTCATCCGCTGCGGGTGGCTGTGGATGCCGTCGCCACCGCACGGGGGGGAGGATTAAGCTACCTCCGCAACCAGCTGCCGGAGCTGGAGCGGCAAGGTATCTCGCTGCTGGTGTTCGCGCGCTCAGCCGTCGCCGCAGACCTGCGAAATGTTCTCAGATCGCCCGCCAGCGGGGTACGTGTGGTCGATGGCAGCACTCTCGTTGCACGGCTGCACTTTATCCACGCTCAGCTCGCCGTCGAGGCTCGGCGCTGGGGCGCCGAGGTGCTGTACTGCCCTGGCTCGACAGCGCCGTTCCGGTCACGGGAGATTCCCACCGTGGTGTGCGTGCAGAAATCCCATTTGTTCAGTGCTGACGCTCCCCGATCGCTGCGCCTGGCGGTTCAGCGGCCCGTCGCCTGGCTCTCGGCATTTCGGGCCTCAGAGCTCGTCCATATCTCGGCTTCGACTGCAGCCGAGTTCTCCCGCCACTCCGCTCTTCGGCGCTCCTACTCGATCGTCCTGTCGGGTCTCGGACAGACTGAGCAAGCCCCCCAGCCCACGAGGGGCATCCGCCGCGACGCCATTGTGGTGGTCTCGAATCTCTACGCGTACAAGCGTATCGACGAGGTCCTCGTCGCCTTCGCTGAAGAACCGGGTCTGCGCGATTCTTATGAGCTGGTCATCGCTGGGATGGAGTTGGAGCCCGGCTTACGCCGACGCCTGGAGGACCTGGCGTCCGCGCTGGGCTGTGCTGAGCGCGCCCGGTTCACGGGTTTCCTGACGGGGGCCGAATTGCTGGACCTCTATCGACGTGCCGCGGTGTTGGTGAGCGCGAGCCGAGCAGAGGCGTTCCCGTTGCCGCCAGGGGAGGCGCTGGCCATGGCAGTCCCCGTGGTGCTGTCCGACATCCCCCCGCACCGGGAGCTCTACGGGCGCTGGGCGCGGCTGGTCACACCCGGCGATGTGGCCGGGCTAGGCCGAGCGATGACAGCGGCCGCGTGTCAGGGATGCGTGCCGAACCACCAGGTCGAGGAGCTAAAGGCCACTTACTCGTGGGCACGCAATGGCGAGGCGCTCGCGCGCATCTTGCGGGCCGCCACCACAAGCTCGCTCCCTGCCAAGCAGAGGTTCCAGGCGGTGCAGTTTGCCGCGCTGCCCCTGGCCGTTAGGGCCGTGATCGGCCGGGCGAAACAAGCTGGGCCCAGGCTTTTGTCTTCTCGGGGCCGTCCGCGTGACAGAGTGCCTCGGAAAGGGGCGATGAAATGCTTGTGATCGTTCACAACATCCTCGCTCCCTACCGGGTACCGCTGTTCAACGAACTGGAGCAGAGCCTCGATGGACAGCTGACCGTCGTGCTCACTCGGGACACCCACCGCAAGCGGCGCCGCTGGTCTGTCCCTTGGCAGGACGTGTCGTTCCAAGTGGAGCAGCTGCGCACCGCGGGAATAGCCCATGGCGGGCGTGTCTTTGATGTTTCCTTTGGGGTCCGCCGGATGCTCGATCAGCTCTCCCCGGAGGTGGTTGTCCTCGGTGGCTGGGATCTGTCGGCTTCGTGGTCGTCCTTGCGCTGGTGCCACCGCCGCGCTGTGCCGGCCGTGGCCTGGGTGGAGAGCGGGGTCGCGACCGGGTCGTTCCGGGATCCGCTCAGCTCGCTGGCTCGCCAACGGTTCCTGGACGGCTGCGGCGCGGCACTGGTGAGCGGTGACGCCGCGGCGGCTTTCGTGAAGCTGCTGCGGCCCGGCTTGCCGACGACCGTGGTCCATAACGCGATCGGTCTCTCTGCGCTTCATGCGCTGCCAGCACCGACCGCCAGGAGCGCGCTGTTCGTGGGAGAGCTTTCACAGCGCAAGGGAGTCGACGTGTTGCTCGAGGCTCTGCCCGGACTGCTGCAGCACCTTGAGAGCGTCGTGATCGTGGGCGATGGGCAGTTGCGGTCTGCGGTCGCGGACGCAGCTCGGCGCTCCGAGAGGGTTCACTACCTGGGATACTCGGAAGGTCGCCGCCTCGTGGACGCGTTCGCGTCTGCTGGTGTCGTCGTGGCGCCGAGCCGCAAGGACCCGGCGCCGCTCGTCGCGTCGGAGGCGCTCGCCGCCGGTCGGCCCCTCGTGCTGGGCCCAGGGGTTGGGAATGCCGACGATCTGCGTCGCCTCTCGCCCGAGGCGGTGAGTGTGATGACGACAGCGTCCGCCTCCGAGCTGATCGGAAGCGTGAGCAAGGTGCTCGGGCGCGTGGTCACTCCGGCCGCCCGCGCCGCGTTCACCCCGAGATCCTGTGCCGACGCGTACCTGAGAGGCGTAGAGATCTGTCGCCCGGAGAGCCGCCGCTCTGGCAGACCGTCTCCGAACGGCATACAGATGGGACTGAGAGAGGGTGGCCCATGAGGTACTTCCGATTGGCACGCTTTCCCCTATGGGCGATCACCAGGTACAGCCAGCGGGCCGGGCGGGGCTGGCGTCCTCCGACCGCCGCGGGACGGGCGCTGAACATCGGGACGGGTGGACATGACCTGGTGGGCTGGGTCAATCTCGACGAGACAAAACCTGGCGACGTGCTGGCCCGGGTGCCACCCGTCCCGTTTCGGGATGAGTGCTTCGACGAGATTCTCATGTGTCACGTTGTGGAACACATGACGCTGGACGACGGTCGTGCCCTCATGAAGGAGTGCCACCGTATCCTCAAGCCTGGTGGGGTTGTGACCATAATCGTCCCTGACGCGAAGATCATCTCGCTCGCCTACCTGGCGGGGCAGGTCGACAACTGGACGTTGAACGACCTGTACGTGTACTCATATTGTCAGGAGTCGCCGCACCGGTGGTTCTATGATCGTCGGACACTGAACCAGATAGCCATGGACGCCGGGTTTGTCGGGCTGCGCCGCCTGAACCGGTTCACTGACGACCACATTATGGCTCCGGCATGGTTTCAAACGGGACTCGCCGCGGCCAAGCCAAGCACTTCGACATCGGCGAACACCTTTGGCTAAGGCCGTGCATCCATGGAGCAACGGTCGGCAGTCCCGATCTAACATCTTGGCCGGGAGCGCTTGGAGCCTGGCTTCCTGGCTCCTTTCGGCGGTGACGGCCTTCCCGCTCAAGGTGGTCCTCGTCCGGCTCATGTCACCTTCCTCCTTCGGGATCTATGCGCTGGCGACGGCTATCAGTGCGTTCGTCGTCCCGTTCGCGGCATTCGGGTTGCAGGGCAGTGTCGCCCGCCAAGCTGCGCAGGCGCTGACCTCCGAGGAGCACCAGGGCCTCAGCATGGTCGCGAGGGCCGCGACGCGGGTGGCAGGGTACCTTGTGGTGTTTGTGTCGGTGACTGTGGCGGGTGTCTCGCTCACAATGAGCCGGATACCATCCCTGTCGTCGGTCGTGCCCGCATTCCTCGCGCTAGCACCGGTGGCGCTCGTCGCCCCGCTGGGTGAAGCTGTGATGGGCCTCATCCAGGCGACGTTCCAGCCGAAGATCCCTCTGATGTCCGGCGCGTTCAGATCCGGGCTGCTCCTGGCGTTGACGATCAGTCTGCTGGTGGCGGGTTTGCGCTCGGCTGTGTCTATGGCTGCGGCGCAGTCGGTGGCGGTAGGGGCCAGCGTTGTCGTCCTGGTCTTGTGGTCGGGCTGGGTGGGCCAGGCGCGCACCCGAACCGAACGATCCCTGGGCAGCAAGCGCTTCATGACTTTCGGTCTGGCCGTGCTGGCCACCACCACCTTCTTTGTGGCCGTCTCCCAGCTTGACGTGGTCTTCCTGGGAGGATTTCATGGCAGCGCGAGGGCAGGGGCGTACGCGCCAGTCTCCGGGATCGCTGATGCCATCGCGGCACTGTTCGCCATCCTCGCCAGCTACGCCCTGCCGGCAATGACGGCAGCACGGGTCCGTGGGAAGGATGCGGACCTGCTCGACCTCACCAGGTGGATTTCCCGGTGGGGGCTGGTCTTGTGCGCTCCGGCGCTTGGGCTAATGGCCGCGGTGCCCGGCCCTCTGCTGCATCTGCTGTTCGGAAACCGGTCGGCCGGCATGGTGCTCCCAGCCCGCATCCTCGCCATGGGCGTCACCATCGATGTGCTGCTGGGCTTCAACACCTACGCGATCCTCGCCTTGGGCCTGCCCCGGGTGCTGGCCCGGAACGCGCTCGTTGGACTTGTTGTGAGCGTGATTGCCTGTGCGACGCTGATCCCCCACCTGGGAGCGATCGGAGCGGCAGCCGCGACGACTATTGCCATCCTCGTCACCAACGGCTTAGCCTCGTCGTTCTTGTGGCATCGGGTGAACTTCGTCCCCTGGGATCGTCCGCTCGCTTTGACGGTAGCGGCCTTCGTCGCAGGGACGGGGGCGGCTGTTCCTCTGTCTCAACTGGCAGCCGACGACCTTGGACGGCTGGCGGTTGCCGCGGGTCTTGCCGGTATTCCGACGCTCGCTGTGTCCGTTCTGGCGGGCGGAGCTGCTGATCGGGAGCTGCTGACCGCTGCGCTCAATATCGTCCATCGGAAGGTGAGACTCGGCTTTCGCGAGCCAGGCGGATCCCAGGGGGTTACCCAATGGCCAGTGGCACCCGAGTGCGCAGCTTCAGCAGTACAACTACAACGTCCACATCGGCCCCGCCATTGTGGGCCTCGAACTTCGGTCAGATTGGTGCATCGCCAGTCACTCCTCCTCCCCCTCCGCCCCCGGCTCCTCCGTCGCAGGAGGCGACCATGGATATCCAGTGGCAGGCATTCTCTGAGACATTCAAGGGGACTGTGAGCACGACTGACGGAGGCACGACGTGGACGTTCGCAGAGACGCCCGATGCGCCTCCTGCGCCGACGTGGCCAACGGTTGGCCCCCTGGCCACAATGACCGCGCGTGATCTTCTGGCTGACGGCTCGATCCGGGCGGGAGCCGCTGGCCCGGCTCGCTTCGTGGCAGCCGTCATCACCACCTACAACTGCTACACCTCGATCGAGCGGACGATCCTCGCGATCGCCAACCAGGGCGCGATCGATCGCAACCGACTGCAGACTTGTGACTTCCTTTTGGACCATCGATTACGAGTATCGCCCCCGGATCATGGGGCTGGATGGCAGGTGCTGATTTGCCCGAGCGCCAGAGATGTAAATTGTGCAGAAAGGCGAAGCTATGGTCTTCCGAAATATCAGGTTGCGGGCGAACATTGGCAGCACCTTGGTGGGCCAGGTGCTGGAAGTTGGACCAGGAAGCAGCCCTTTCCCGGTCGCGCCATCCGCACGCGTCACGTACATCGACCGGCGCGTCGAAGGCGGCCGCGACGCGAACTGGCCCGAACTGAAAGGCCAGCCACACGGACCAGACCCCCACCTCAACCTCAACGTCGACGTCGACCGACTCAGCCCAATCGAGGACGCCAGCTTCGATGCGGTCATCGCCTCTCACGTGATCGAACACCTAGCCAACCCGCTGCGCGCCTTGCAAGAGTTCCATCGCGTGCTGCGACCTGGAGGCCGTCTGGTACTGATAGTGCCCGACCGCACGCGCACTTTCGATCGTGTGAGGCAGCCAACCACCCTCCGACACCTTCTTGATGAACACGCCCGCAACGTCGCCGAGGTCTCTGAGGATCACATTCGCGAGTTCTGCCAGGCCATCTACTCGCAGCCGCCGATCCACCCGCCCGAGGTACGGGAATGGCACAATCCTGCGACGCTTGACAGTGATGGCCTCGCTCTGCTGCGCCGCAGGTCCATCCACGTCCACTGCTGGACACCTGAGGAGTTCGCCGTCCTCATTGCTGGGGCCATCAGCCGAAATCTGATGACGTGGCAGATCGCAGACAGCTACTTCCTTGAAGACTGCGGCAGCAAAGGTGAGTTTGGCTTGGTTCTTCAACGACCTGCAACGCCACAGGTGGGCGGCTTCCTCGATTTTGTCAGCTCGTGGTGCGACCAAATCCTCAGCAACCTCTACCGTGACCCCCAACGGATAATGGGTTTCCACAGGGCGTTGGAGTCAAACATGGAGGGCTGGGCGGAACTGTCGGCCGCGCAGGCGGAGATTGTGGAGTCACTCGCCTGTCATGTCGCTCGTAGCCCTCAAAGAAAGGCTGCGCAGCTAGCAGCAAAGGGCCAATCATTGGCCCAACAAGCGCTTGCAGCAGCCCGGTTCCGGGCGCGTCGGTTGACGTGCTCTTAGCCACCCTGCCGAAGTGTTCGACGAAAGCCTTACGATATCCCGACGCCCAAGCCGCCCAGTAAGACTACTGCGGAAATAGGTAGGGCGGATCAATGCCCGAAAGGACCCGTAGCCCGGTGGACGAAGAGCGCACACAGTTCGGAGATCGACGCTGGGTACTGATCCCTCTGATGTCCGGCGCGTTCAGATCCGGGCTGCTCCTGGCGTTGACGATCAGTCTGCTGGTGGCGGGTTTGCGCTCGGCTGTGTCTATGGCTGCGGCGCAGTCAGTGGCGGTAGGGGCCAGCGTTGTCGTCCTGGTCTTGTGGTCGGGATGGGTGGGCCAGTTGCGCACCCGACCCGAACGATCCCTGGGCAGCAACATCGTCCATTGGAAGGTGCGACTCGGCTTTCGCGAGCCGGGCGGATCCCAGGGGGTTGCCCAATGACCGCGCGTGATCTTCTGGCTGACGGCTCGATCCGGGCGGGAGCCGCTGGCCCGGCTCGCTTCGTGGCAGCCGTCATCACCACCTACAACTGCTACACCTCGATCGAGCGGACGATCCTCGCGATCGCCAACCACGATCGCCAACCAGGTAGGCAAGGTGATCATCGTTGACAACGGATCGGAACCGGAGACACTGGATGCGATCAGGGGCGCGATAGAACGCAATCGACTGCAGACTTGTGAGTTCCTTCCCCAGGGCCGGAATCTTGGTATCGGGGCGGCCATGAACATAGGTGTGCGTTCCGCGTTGGCCGCTGGAGCAGCGTACATCTTGACACTCGATGACGACACCGAAGCCTCTCCAGGAGCGGTCGCAGAGCTTGTTCGTTGTTTCATGGACCACGAAGCCCAGCACGTTGGCATCGTCTGGGCTCAGTGGATTGGAGAGATCGATTTCCCGCAAACCAGTTATGGAAAGGGGGATACACCACGAACTGTTGACCGGATCCCGTCATCCGGCTGCATGATCGGCCGTGAGGTGTTCGAATCTGTCGGGATGTTCCGTGAAGATTATTTCTTGGACTGCACTGATTACGAGTATTGCGCTCGGATCATCAGCGCTGGGTGGCGGGTGCTCACTTGTCCCACCGCGACCGTGTTTCACAGACCGGGGGACGTGACCCGCCGGCAGTTCTTCGGACGGACCGTCGTGGTGAGCAATTACCCGGCAGAGCGCCTGTTCCTCTTGTGCAGGAACGGGTTTGTCCTCTACCTCTGGGAGAGTCGATCGGGTCGTCACTTTCGCGAGCACTGCCGCAGCACAGCCGCGAGATTAGTCAAGTCGCTCTTGTACGAGCGGGAGAAGGCGCGAAAGTCCTCGGCGATCATCCGCGGGTCCGTGGAGGGACTAATGGGGCACCTCGGCCCACCTCCTCGCAGGGACGGTGACCACCGGATTCGCCGTTTGGACAGAAAATAGGATTCTCATACGCCACACACCCAGATGGTTCGACACGCCCATTCGTAGCGCACCGGAACGGTCCCTGCGGTGCCAACGGCTCCCGGCGCGCGATCTGCGTACGGGGATCGGGGCGGCCGCCCTCGATGAGCTTGACGATCGTGCGGGCGTGGCCGTGCTCGTCGGCGGCCATGCCGAGGGCCGCGTCCGGGTCGCGGTCATGGACCCCGGCATCGGCCCGCTCGGCACGCTCGATCAGCGGCAGCACCGCGTTTGACGAGAGCCTGCGGGTGCCCAGCGCCAGCAGCCGGGGGCGCAGGCCCGGCCTGCCCGGCGGGGGCACGGCCGCGCCGGCCTTGCGCAGGGTGTCTTCCCAGTGTGCCGCGTGCCGCCGCTCGACCGCCGCGAGCTCCTCGAAGATCTTCCGCCTCTCCCCGGTCTCGCCCTCGGCGATCCGGCCGTACAAGGCCGCGGCGTCGCGCTCGCTCGCGAGCAGTTCTCTCCAGCGCTTGACGCGCCCGGCGTCGCCGTGGCCAGCCATATCCCATCCATCAGGTCAGACGTTTACGCCCAGAATACTGGTGCGAGGTCACCGCGGCCGCTTCCGGCTTATCTAAAGGCGATCAGGCTGAAATCAGTAGTTAAAGAATTCCAAGCGAACAACGCTTTTTCCGCGAGATTCCCGTGGCCTCGGAGCTGCTGTGGTTAGGATTCAGGGACGGGGGGAGGCAGCTTATTCGCGGGAAACAGGCGTAAGTGCTGCATTATCGCAGGACTGCCGGTCGGGTACGCGAGAGAGCGGAAATGTTACGGAGCGACGATTCTCGCCATATAGCCATTGTCATCGGGACTCGCCCGGAAATAGTGAAGCTTGCGCCTATTGCCCGGATGCTAGGGCCAGCCGGGCGGCTGGTGCACACCTGCCAGCATGAGGACCAGGAGCTGTCGGGGGTGTTCCTGGCCGCGGCCGGGATCCAGCAGGCGCAGACCCTGGCAGGGATCTGCGGGGCGCCGCGGCACGCGCAGGTCGGGCGGATCGTCGAGCAGTTGGGCACCATGTTCTGCGCCGAGCCGCTCGCCGCGGTCGTGGTCCAGGGGGATACCAACACGGTGTCGGCCGCAGCGCAGGCGGCGAGCTATGCGGGCGTGCCCGTTGTGCACGTCGAGGCGGGCCTACGCTCCTATGACCGCGCGATGCCGGAAGAGATCAACCGGTGTGTCACCGGCGTGCTCGCCGACCTGCACTGTGCACCGACCCCGCAGGCGGTCGCCAACTTAAGGGCCGAGGGCGTCCCGGCGGACAAGATCGAGCTCACCGGCAACACGATTGTGGAAGCCACGCTGGCCATGCTGCCGGACGAGGCGGAGGCCAGGGACATCGCGGCGGGGCTGGGGACCGAGCCCGGGCAGTATGTCCTGGCCACCATCCACCGGCCGGAGAACACCGACGACCCGGAACGGCTGCAGGCCATCCTGGACGAGCTGAGCAAGCTGGGGCTTCCCGTTCTCCTGCCGCTGCATCCGCGCACCAAGGCCGCGGCCGGGCGGCATGGGCTGACGTCGGCGCTAGACCGGCTCCATCCCATCCCCCCGGCCGATCACCGGACCTTCCTCGGCCTGGCCAGGCACGCCCGCCTGCTGGTTTCCGATTCGGGCGGCGTGCAGGAGGAGTGCACTGTGCTCAAACGGCCGCTCATCGTGGTCAGGAACTCCACCGAGCGCCCGGAATCGATCGACGCCGGCTTCGCCCATCTGGTCCAGCCCAGCCCGACGATCAGTGATCTCGGCAGGCAGCTGATCAGCGACGAAGGGCTCGCCGAGCGCCTCGCCCGCATCCCGTGCCCGTTCGGCGACGGCAGAGCCAGCGAGCGGATCGTCGCATGCCTCCAGCAATTCCTCGGCCAGCCCGTGCCAGCGCAGCCGGCATGCCACCAGCCCTAGCCCGGTCTTTCATCCGGGTATGAGGCCGGGGTGGTGCGCCTAATGCAGAAAGTGCTCCTGAAAATCCAGCATCCTGGCCGTGGGCCGAGCAATCATCACCGCGTGGCAACGAATCGCGGCGCTCCCGCAAGCACAACACCCGTCCCAGCGACCAAGAAAGAGAGCCCGGGGGTCTGTGGACCCTTACCCTTAAAAATCAAGATCAACTACGGGGCGGGACGACCATCCCAGCCAGCAATCGGTCAGTGTGAAGGATCAGGGCCAGTTAAGAATCGAGTAATCCTCAGAATTTCGGGCGCATCACACTTGTCGCCGTCCGTTTGGAGCCGACCATAGCAAGCTAACTGTCCGGTTGGACTGGTCGTCATGCCCGATCCGCTCCGTAAAGACTCCGTGGGGCTGGCGCGATCAATCCGTTGTAGCCCACACACCTTCCCGGATAGCGCCACGCTCGTCAGCCCTCGCTTGGTGTGGGCGCTTACGGTGCGCCCCTCCGACGCGCTTCCCGCTTTGGAAACGCCGCTTGAGGCGCAACGCAGGCAATTCAACGAAGCGATACGAAAGAGCTGCTATTAGAAACGAGGTTATGAATGCAATAACATAGATTGAATCGATACCGATCTGACGCGCACTTAGGCCGCCCTGAACGTAATTGCCGCTGTAGTGATCGAAGACTGCGATGACGACGTCATACGTAACAAAGTGCCATAGGTACAATCCATAGGAGCGTCGACCGATCCATACCGCCAGATCGCAGGAAAGGAGGCGCTCGACAGCGGAAGGAGCTGTTCCTGTCACGAGTCCAACCAAAGTGACACCGGTAGCTACTGTCGCTATGGAAATATCTAGCGATGCCTCGGCCAGAGAACCGAATATAAATAGAATGATTAAGGTAACTGCGCCCAGTAGAGTGAGACTTTTGAGCATCCTATGCCCCGTGGGCCGCAACGGAAAGGGTTGCGTCGAACTCAGCCAGAATGCTGCGGCACAGCCAATAAGAAGACCGTCGCAGTGCGTATCCGTACCGAAGTAAATGCGATCAAGGCTATACCCAAGGTGAGCCATGGCCCCGCGATAGATCATGACTGCCAATGCCAGTAGGCTCAACCAGAGCGCGAGGCGCTTCCGGCGCCTGCTATGGCTGATAACAATTATGAACAACGCAGGCCAGACAAGATAAAACTGCTCCTCAACTGCGAGGGACCAAGTATGGCCTAGTATACCTAAGGTGCTTAGGCTGAAAGCGCGATTCCAGTTACCAATGTAGAAAATGACCCAGGGGATCGCGTCTAATGTGGTCCGCCCGGCAGCAGGACCATTAACCCTTCCAGCTAAGCCCTCGAGAACTGCCAGTGCAGACGACGCGACGACGATGCATGACAGAGCGGGGAAAAGCCGTAGAGATCTTCGGGCATAGAAGTTGCGCAAGCTGACTCGGCCCCTTTGCTTCTCCCATTCACCGATTAGCAGCGATGTGATTAGGAAGCCGGAGAGCACGAAGAAGACATCAACCCCAAGGTAGCCCCCCAGGAGCAAGCGATTGCCCAGGTGAACAATCATGACTCCCAATACAGCCAGTGCCCGCAGCCCATCTAGGGCGGGCCAATGCGGTTGCGGGCGCGAGTCGCCCAGAGATCCTCGCTGCGTTAGCCGAGGCCGAATGTATTCCTCCTTTCCCTCTGAGTGCGGCTTGGCATCGAGAATGTGCCGCATGACGTCTCCTCCCGAGCGCCCGGAAGCGCGGAGCGATTGTGCCGAACTGTCGAGGCAAAATGCCACAAAAAGATTGACAATGGTACACGGCACCGATTCAATGGATGACTGCCCCCACGTAAGGCTATCCCGCCGCGCCGAGTGACCGGAACGGAAACAGGAATGACGTCGGTGCGGTAGGAAAAATACCAATTGATTGTCGGCTACCTGCCATGAAGTTATGCTACTTAACACCTGCTAGCAGTGCCATACAGCATGTTGGCGCCGGGAGGGCTAGGGTCTTTTCATGGATGCACTCGACATCGATGGCGCCTGGGTGTTCAGGCCCCGTATTCACGCCGATAGCCGCGGAAGCTTTCTCGAATGGTTCCGCGGAGCAGAATTCCACGCAGACCTGGGATATGGGCTGAAAATGGCTCAGGCCAACTGCTCGGTGTCCCAGCGCGGGGTGATCCGGGGCATTCACTTCGCCGACGTGCCGCCCGGCCAGGCGAAGTACGTCACCTGCGCGGCTGGTGCGGTCATCGACGTCGTCGTCGACCTCCGGGTGGGCTCCCCCACCTTCGCGCGCTGGAACGCGATGCAGCTCGATGACCAGACCCGGCGCGCGCTCTACATCTCCGAGGGTCTCGGGCACGCCTTCGCCGCGCTGAGCGATCAGGCCACGGTGCTGTACCTGTGCTCAACCCCATACTCCCCCGCCCGTGAGCACGGCGTGCACCCGCTCGACCCCGCGATCGGCATCGCCTGGCCCGGGGACACCGAGCCGGTGCTGTCCGACAAGGACGCCGCTGCCCCGTCGCTGGCGCAGGCGCGGTCGGCCGGGCTCCTGCCCGACTATGACGCCTGCCAGGCCTATACGGCCAGCCTGCGGCACGCCGGCCAGCCGGACAGGCACGACGTGCGGTGACCCGCCCCGGCTCCTAGGCGGTGGCGGCGATCAGGGGAAAGGCCTGCTGCAGGGCGGAACGCCAGTCGCCGATCGGCTTGACGCCGGCCCTAGCCCACGCGTCGCCGCCCAGCACGCTGTAGGCGGGGCGCGGCGCGGGCCGCGGGAAGGCGGCGCTGGTGGTCGCCCGCACCCGGTCCGGGTCGGCGCCGATCAGCCGGAACACCTCGCGGGCCAGGTCGAACCACGTGGCCTCCCCCGAGCTCGTCGCGTGGTAGACACCCGGAGCGCCCCGCGACCGGATCAGCGCGGCGATCTGCCGGGCGACATCAGCCGTCCAGGTCGGCTGGCCCCGCTGGTTATCCACAACATCCACGGCAGGCCGCTCGCGCTCCAGCCGGATCATGGTGCGCACAAAATTCGGCCCGTGCGCCCCGTATAGCCACGCCGTCCGCACCACGTAGCTGGCACCGGGCAGCGTCTCCCGGACCGCCAGCTCGCCGGCCAGCTTCGAGCGCCCATAGGAGGTGCGCGGGCCGGTAAGGTCGTCCTCCGCGTAGGGCCGCCGGGCATCGCCGCTGAACACATAGTCGGTCGAGACCTGCACCAGCCGACTACCTACCGCGGCGCACGCGGCCGCCACGTTGGAGTCCACGCCGCGCAGTTCACCACCACGTCCGGCCTGCGGCCCCGCACGGCCATGCGGACTGCCCGCCCGTCGGTGATGTCCAGTTCCTGGTGCGGGAGCCCTGCCACGTCCTCGCCCTCGTCCGCGAGGACGGTGACCAGGTCCTGGCCCAGCATGCCCCCGGCGCCGAGGATCAGCCACCGGCTCATCAGCCTGGGCCCGGCCGCGCCCGCTTGAGCGGCTCCCACCAGGAGCGGTTCTCCTGGTACCACTGCACGGTGGCCTTCAGGCCCTCGTCGAAAACGGTCTGCGGGGCATAACCCATGCCGCGCAGCAGCGAGTCGTCCAGCGAGTAGCGCCGGTCGTGGCCCTTCCTGTCCTCGACCGGGGTCACCATGTCCCAGCCCGCGCCGCAGCAGCCGAGCAGCGCCTTCGTCAGCTCCACGTTGCTGAGTTCCGCGTCACCGTTGATGTGGTAGACGCGTCCCGGCTCGCCGCGTTCCAGGACCAGCTGGATGCCCCGGCAGTGGTCGTCAACGTGAACCCAGCCGCGGACGTTGAGCCCGTCGCCGTACAGAGGAACCTTCCGCCCGTCGAGCAGGTTGGTCACGAACAGCGGGATGACCTTCTCAGGGAACTGGTACGGGCCGTAGTTGTTGCAGCACCGCGTGATGCTGACGTTGAGCCCGTGGGTACGGGCATAGGCCCGGGCCATCAGGTCGCCGCCGGCCTTCGCGGCCGAATACGGTGAGTTCGGCTCGAGCCGCGCGTCCTCGGCCCACGACCCGGACGCCACGCTGCCATAGACCTCGTCGGTGGATACCTGCACCACACGCGGGATCTCAGCGTCCAGGCACGCCTGCAGCAGGACCTGGACCCCGGCCACGTTCGCGGCCACGAAGCCCGCCGCGCCGGCGATCGACCGGTCGACGTGAGACTCCGCGGCGAAGTTGATCACCGCGTCGTGGCCGGGCACCACGGCGGCGACTAGCCTGGCGTCGCAGATGTCGCCCTGCACGAACGAGAACCGTGGGCTGCCCTCGGCCGGCTCCAGGTTGGCCGGGTTCCCCGCGTAGGTCAGCTTGTCCAGCACGGTCACGCGCGCGTGCTCGGCGCCAGGGTAGCCGCCGTCAAGCAGCGTGCGGACGTAGTGCGAGCCGATGAACCCTGCCCCGCCGGTGACCAGGATCTTCATGAACTGATCTGCACCTTGCTGTGATCTCCGAGCACCAGCCGGTGCGCCTTGGGGACCCTCGGCGCCGGCGTCACCTCTACGTCGCGGCCGATCAGCGACGCCTCGATGCGCCGGACTCCATGGAGGGACGCGCCGCGCAGCACGATGGAGTATTCGATCTCGCAGTCCGCGATCGTGCAGTCCTGCGCGACGGATGTGAACGGGCCGACATAGGACCCCGACACGCGGGTCCGGGGGCCGATGATGGCCGGGCCCACGATGCGCGAGCCGCTCACGGCGGCGCCGTCTTCCAGAACGACGCGGCCGATGAGCTCGGTGGCGGCGTCCACCGTGCCGTGGCGGGCCGGCTCCAGGCCCTCCAGGACCATCCGGTTCACCTCGAGCATGTCGGTGACGTTGCCCGTGTCCTTCCAGTAGCCGGTGATCGTGGTGGACCGCACCTCATGACCGTTGTCGATGAGCCACTGGATGGCCTCGGTGATCTCCAGCTCGCCCCGCCATGACGGCGTGAGCTGCTCCACCGCCTTGTGCACGGCGGGCGTGAAGATGTACACGCCCACCAGCGCCAGGTCGCCCCTGGGATGCCGCGGCTTTTCCTCCAGCCGGACGACCTCGCCGGTGGTGTCGAGTTCCGCGACCCCGAACTGCCGCGGATCCGGCACATGGGTCAGCATGATCTGCGCGTCCGGCTGGCCGGACCGGAACTCTTCCACCAGGGCGGTGATCCCGCCCACGATGAAGTTGTCCCCCAGGTACATGACAAAGTCGTCGTCGCCCAGGAAGTCACGCGCGATCAGCACGGCGTGGGCGAGCCCGCGGGGCGCGTCCTGGCGGATATAGGTGGTGCTGAACCCGAAAGAACCGCCGTCGCCCACCGCGTCCTGAATGGCCGGTGCGGTGTCCCCCACGACGATCCCGACATCGGTGATACCCGCGTCGCGAATGGCTTCAAGGCCGTAAAAGAGGACGGGCTTGTTGGCAACCGGGAGAAGCTGCTTAGCGGAAGTATGCGTAATCGGGCGAAGCCTGCTCCCGGACCCCCCCGATAAGACCAGGGCCTTCATGAGCCCTAACCTATCGCACCTGTGCTGCTGAGATAGCAAAGGCGCTGGATCTTGCCTGCAATGCGCTGCTTTTAATGACTTCACGCAGATATCAGCGCGTGGAGGTCTGGCACTCAGGGCTTGGCGTGCACAGCCCGGCCAGGCTGGTAGTGGTCTCGTCGCGGCCCGGCTCGGGGCTGGTGCGGTCCCGGCTCAGGGATGGCTTAGGTGAGGTCGAATTCGTGGGCCTTGATGGCGGCGGTGAAGTCGCACCAGTGGCGAGCGGTGAAGGTGAGCGCCGGTCCGTGCGGGTCTTTTGAGTCGCGGACGGCGATGTCGGGCTCTCTGCCCGAGGCAGTGGCGAGCACGGCGATCTCGACGCAGCTCCCGCCGGTTCCGTTGCTGTAGCTGCTCTTGCGCCATGTGGCGCGGGACAGGTCGGGTACGCGCATCCCGCGCCTCCTTTCACCTCTGGCTACGTCATGCTGCTGGCCACCTGGCTGATGAACTCCGCGGAGCGCTCCGGGGAGAGCGCCGACGCCCGCAGGTGGTCAAATACGAGGGTATAACGCTCGACGTCGGCGGCGGTCTCCAGATACTGGCTGGTTGTCTGGTCCTCGATATAGACGATGGCAGTGTCGCCAGGTTCGGGGAACTGCAACAGCTCGAACGAGGTGCCCATCGACGCGTGCGCGCCCGCATCGAACGGCAGCACCTGCAGGGTCACGTTCGGGAAGGCCGCTATCTCTCGCAGCCGGTTGAGCTGCGCCCGCATGGTCGCGGGTCCGCCGACTATGCGGCGCAGCACGGCCTCGTCCAGCACCGCCCATACCTGCAGCGGGTTCCCGGCGGTCAGCAGCGCCTGGCGGGTAGCCCTGGCCGCAAGCTGGCGCTCCACCTCGTCGTCGGTCGCCCAGGGCTGAGCCGCCCGGAGAACCGCGGCGGCGTAGTCCTCGGTCTGCATGAGCCCGTGGACGAGTTGGTTCTGGTACGTGGACAGCGACTTCGCGCCATCTTCCAGACCTACGTAGTCCTCGAAGTACGCCGGGAGGGCGTCGGCGTAGGAGTGCCACCAGCCGCGGTGCGTCGCCTGACGGCGCAGGGTGAGCAGCGCTGCGCGTGGCTCACCGGTGACCTCGTACAGGTCCAGGAGCCGTTCCAGGTCGTCCTGTCGTATCCCGACCCGCCCGGTCTCGATCCGGCTGATCTTTGATTCTGACCAGCCGACGGCCTTGCCGGCATCGGTGCAGCTGAGGTTGCGTGCTTCGCGCAGTTGCCGTAACGCCGCGGCGAGCCGACGGCGGCGCGCTGTGGGACTTGGCCGGGGAGCCAACGCGGTGCCTCCAATGTCCGGGATCAGATTGCTTCCGCAACATTATGCATTGCGCTTGTCTAGCTGCATTATGCAGACTATCCTGCATGGCAGCTAGGGATCAGGATGCCAGATCCTGATGCGCCGGGCAGGCGCAACCGGGTGAAAAGCGGAGGGCACATGACAGGCACGGCCAGCCACAGCCGCCAGCGCATCGCTCCCCCGGCGCAGACCTGGGCCCGCGAGTTCCCGGCAAGGGCAGACCAGGTCGGCCGGGCCCGGAAGTTCCTCGCCCTCGCGCTGGAAGGATGCCCGGTCGCTGACGATGCCGTGCTGGTCCTGTCCGAGTTAGCGAGCAACAGCGTCCTCCACTCCGGCAGCCGCAGGCCGGGCGGTGCGTTCACGGTCCGCGCCGAGGTTCAGTGCGGCGACCACGTGCGCGTCGAGGTCCATGATGAGGGCGGCCCGTGGACCGGGTGCCCCAGCACCGGCGACGGGCGCCCGCACGGCCTTGCCATCGTGCGCAGCCTTGCCGCCGACTCGGGCACCGACGGCAACGCGCTGACCGGCTGGATCGCGTGGGCGAGGCTCGACTGGCCGCCAGCCGTCAGTCCGGCAGCAGGCGAAGCGACCCCGGAAATGCAGACCAGCTGATGGCCGGCCGCTCCGGGGTCCTCTCGCCCGAGTCGTTACCCAGGCCGGGTGAGGTCGCGCTGCTGACCGCGATCAACGCTGTGCTCGACGTCCCGGCGGACGAGCTGCCTGCCCGGGTCGCCCTTGTCCGGCGTTATGTCGGTGCCGCGCTCGACGCGGTCCCCGGCTCCCGCCGCGTCACCTACCAGGTGATCGCGCAGATGCTCGCCCGTGACGCCAGCCGCGGCTCCCGGCCGACGGCAACCACCGCCGAGCCTCCCGTCGATTGACGCCGCCGCCCGCGCTCGCGCGCGGAGATCCTGCGGTTCTTCGACGGCTTCGACCTCGTTGACCCCGGGGCTGGTCTCCATCCCGCAGTGGCGGCCCAACGCCCCCGCCGACGCGCCCAGCGACACCAGCAGGTTCTGGGCACTGGTCGGAGTCGGGCAAACGCCCACAACCCGGTAAGCGCCCCTCCGGCCGCGTCGGCGCCGACGACGCGCGCCACGCACGCCCGGGCCCGCCCGCCTGTCGAGGCGGGCGGCCCGGGCCGCGCTGCGGCTAGAGCAGCCCGCTCACCAGGGCGCCGACCGCCGTGAGGATGTCGGACAGCGCGGTGCCAAGGCCCGAGACAAGACCCGTAACCATTTTTTACCTCCGGTTGAGATTGCGGAACATTGACTGAGTCCGGGTGCGAAAGCTGCGCAGACGGCCCGGACTCACTAACCACTATTGGCAGCCCCGCGCTGGATGTCAATATTGCAATGGCAAAACCAACGGATAGCGATTCTAAAATAGGTTCACAGCCAGCTATCTAACCGATACCGCTGCCCTGTCAAAATATGGTATCAATGTCAATTTAGGCAGGCTGGGCCCAGAGTTAGTCATGGATCTGGACAAGATGATTCGTGAATTTTAGACGGACATCACGTTCTATAAAGGGCATGCCGCACCGGGCGGTCGAGCCCGGGCAACCGGGCTCAGGTCCAGGGCACTACCCGGACAAAGGTCTGGCCATTGAACCTAGGTCAAGCAGGTTGGCCGCGATACTGGTGAACGAGTTCGCCCTCATGACCTCGCGAGCTTCTGGGGCTGCAATAACGCGGACCGGACAAGCTACCATGAACGTTAGGTGGCCTTGCCGGGTCGCACGGGGGGTGCAGAGATTCCGGTTCCGGTACCACGACGGGGAAATGCAGAAAGCATGCCCGCTGAGACGCGGGAACTGCTGTCGAGCATGCCCGCGGCAGTGGCCTACCTGGCCGGGCCTGACCTGGTGGTCGAGTTCGCCAACGAGGCCTTTCTCCGGCTGGCCGACGGCCGCGATGTCGTCGGCCTGCCAGCGCAGGAGGCCCTGCCGGAACGTGCCGCCGAGGCACGCCTCGAGATCCTCGACCAGGTCAGGGAAACCGGGCAGCCGGTTATCGGCCGCGAGAACGGGGTCTGGGTCCGCCGGGACGACGGGGGGCCCGAGCAGCTCTTCGCGGACTTCGCGTACCGGCCGGTGCGCGATGCCTACGGCGCGGTCGCCGGGGTGCTGCTGTACGCCGCCGACGTCACCGCCCACGTACGCGACCAGCGCCGGCTGGAGGCGCTGACCGAGCAGCTGGCCGCTGCGGAGGAGCGGTACCGGACCCTGTTCGAGACCATGCCACTGGGCGTCATCCACTTCAGCGCCGACGGGTCGGTTATCCGGTCAAACCCGGCAGCGTCTGACATCTTGGGCATCGAGGCGGCCGCGATGACCACCTGGCCCGTGCCGTCCGCCCGGCAGGCGGTGCACGAGGACGGCTCGCCGTACCGCCGGGAGGACCTGCCAGCATTGGTGGCACTGCGCACCGGTGAGGTGGCCGAGGCGGTGATGGGGATACCGCACGCCCGGACCGGCGAGATGCGCTGGCTGCGCGTGACCGCGGTTCCTGATGCCGTGAACCACGAGGGGCGGCCGCGGCGGGGGTACTCGATCGTCGCCGACCTCACCGACCGGCGCCGGGTGGAGGCCGCCCGCGCCGAGGCTGACAGCGCCCGGGAGCAGCTCGCGTTCCTGCTGCGCGCGGGCGCGTTCGCGGCCGCCACCCGGAGCCGGCACGAACTGCTTGAGCACGCCGCCCAGCTGGTGGTTCCCGGTCTCGCAGACCACTGCACCGTGTTCCTGCCGACCGCGGGAGGCACCCTCTACGCCACCTCGCTCGCCCACCGCGACCCGGCCCGGGCCCCCGTTCTCGAGGAATTCCGCAACCACAAGATCCCCACGGCCGGCCCGATGGCGATTCAGGTCGCCTATACCACCGGGACCAGCCAGGTTCTCCGCGGGGCCCCTTCCCATCTATCCGGATGGCAGGAGCTGGGCTCCGACCTGGGCAGTACCCTGGCCCGCCTGCGGGCCGACAGCGTGCTGGCCGCGCCGCTGATGGCCGGGAACCGCCCGCTCGGGGTTCTCGCCCTAGCCCGCGACGCCGGCCGGCCGCGCTTCGCCGAGACCGACGTGCAGGTGGCCGAGGAATTCGCCCGGCTCCTGGCCGATGCGATGGCTAGCGCCGAGACCTCGGCCCGCGAACACACGATCGCCGAGACCCTGCAACGCGCTGTCCTGCCCGGCACCCTGCCTGCCGTCCCCGGTCTGGACCTCGCGGTGGGCTACCTGTCCGCCAGCGACGGCGTCCATGTCGGCGGCGACTGGTACGACGTCTTCCCGCTCGGCGACAACCGGGTCGGGCTGGTCATCGGCGACGTGGCCGGCCACAGCATCACCTCAGCGTCGATCATGGGCCAGGTCCGGAGCATGCTCCGCGCCTACGCCATCGACCACCCTCACCCCTGCGCCGTACTGCAACGGACCAACACCGCCCTGGCGCGGCTGCTGCCCGAGGCGATGGCCAGCGCCGTTTACGCCGTTCTCGACCTGGCCACCGGCGACCTTACCTATGCCAACGCCGGGCACCCGCCGCCGCTCATCATCACCGGAACCGGGCAAGCCGAATACCTCGACGACGCGCCTGGTGTCATGCTCGGCGCCTGCGCCGACATCTCCGTGTCCGCCGGTCAGCGACGGCTCACACCCGGCACCGGGCTCCTGTTCTACACCGACGGCCTGATCGAAGACCGCTGCCGTGATATCGATGAGGGCCTCAGCGCACTCGCCGCCACCCTGAGGCGGCCCGGGGCCCGCACGGCGGACCAGATCCGCGCCGCCGCCGAGAGCGTGCTTCACGGCGCGCCTTCCCGCGCGGACGACGTCTGCCTGCTCGCCGCCAGCTGGCGGGCTGACCGCAGCGCCGGCACGTCCGCCCTGACCCCCGTCAGCATCACACCCATCGCGTCGTTAGTGACGGATGCGCGCCAGCCGGTGATGGCGCCAGCCGGTGATGGCGCCAGCCGACAGGCCGGCCCCGAT